>Ga0194131_10002358_pt1 | contig 31110 bp, 31 predicted proteins | sample TA2KigO120mmetaG_FD_148631 | JGI IMG/M metagenome (GOLD analysis project Ga0194131, IMG submission 148631) | Freshwater microbial communities from Lake Tanganyika, Tanzania - TA2015053 Kigoma Offshore 120m | ecosystem: Environmental > Aquatic > Freshwater > Lake | place: Tanzania: Lake...
TCAAGGTCGAGACGACGAATTTCGATGCGTCGATCGGGCAGACGTCGGGATCGGCCATCACCATGATTTCGAAATCGGGAACGAACGCGTTTCATGGGACCGCGACCTGGCAGCACTGGCAACAGCGGTGGCAGGGCACGCCATTCTTCGTGAAGCAGAATTACTTCCGGCGTATCGCCGCGGCCGACCAGGCGGGAAATTCGGCTCTGGCCAACCAGCTTCGAAACACGGATAAGCAGGCCACCGGACGCTCGAACAATTGGGGCGCATCCGGCGGCGGACCGGTTATCATTCCGAAACTCTACGACGGCAAGAACCGGTTCTTCTGGTTCTTCACCTACAACGCGTTCAAGGACAATAAGACCGAAGACGCCTCGACATTTAATCGGACCGTGCCTTCTCCGCGCGCGCGAGAGGGCGACTTCAGCGACATGCTCGCGATCGTCAACAACGGACCGCGGTACGCGATTCACGATCCGATCACGATTCGCCGCGATACGGAGCGTCCGAACAACTTCGTGCGTACTCCGTTCCCCGGCAACATCATTCCGCGCAGCCGGTTCGCGAACCCGTCCTACGACGCCATCACCAAACTCTATCCGCTGCCAAATGTTGTGATTCCAGCGGGTCAGGATCCGGTGAATAACTATCTCGCTTCGCAAACACCGTACAACTGGAACTACAAGGCTTACTCGAACCGGGTCGACTACGCTGTATCCGACAAAGTTCGCCTTTTCGGCCGCTGGTCGTTCAACGACTTCGGCCCTGAAGACCGCGCCGATTGGACCTACGAGACCGCTCGCGGGTTGAATCTGAACGGCCTTGTCCGCAACAACAAAGGCGGAAACATTGATATGGTCTGGACGCAAACGCCGACGACACTGTGGAATCTTAACGTCGCGATGAACCAGTTCCGCGAAGGGAGCATTCAGCCGAAGGCGCGCGAGTTCAAACCGAGCGATATCGGGCTTCCCGCTTACATCGATCAAAAGGCGGGTGATCTCGCGCAATTGCCGCAGATGGCTGTATCTGGCTACACAACGATATCGCCCGGTGGCTTGTCGACCTGGACGCGCACGCGTCAGATGACGGCCAAGCTTGAAGCGACGCTCATCCGTGGTAACCACACGTGGCGGGCCGCCTTCGACAACCGCAATCAGTACCGCACGGGCGGCGGTGGCGGCAATACTTCGGGCAACTTCTCTTTCAACCAGAACTACATACGGCGCTATGACGACGGCTTTGTGCCGGCTTCCGATCTCGGTCTCGGCTGGGCCGCGTTCATTCTTGGCATTCCGTCTGGGGCGTCGATCGCCACCAACGACACCTACGCCACACACACCCCTTACTACGGCTGGTTCGTGCAGGATTCCTGGCGCGTGAACAAGAAGCTGACGCTCAACCTCGGCCTGCGTATGGAATACGAAAAGGGCGCGACGGAGCGCTACAACCGCATGATCGGCAACTACGATCCGAACGTCACGCTGCCCATCGAGGCTACGGTCAGAGCGGCCTATGCGCGCAACCCGATCGCCGAACTTCCCGCGTCGCAATTCAACATTCGCGGAGGCAACACTTATGTTGGCGCGAATGGAGCGCCGCGGGAACTCTACAAGAATGAACTCATGTATCTGCCACGCATCGGCGTCGCCTATGCATGGGACAACAAGACTGTCATCCGAGGCGGCTACGGCATCTTCTTCGACACGATCAACGTGATGAACTTCGGTCCCGACCAGTTCAATTTCTCGCGCTCGACCGGCACGGTGATCTCAAACGATTTCGGCCAGACCTGGAATTTCCCGGCCGGCGCGAACCCCGCCAACGGGCGCAGTCCGCTGCTTGATCCGTTCCCGGTGCGCGCCGATGGCACGCGCTTCGACACGCCGACCGGCAACACGCTCGGCGCAATGGCCCGCGTCGGCCGCGGCTTCGGCTTCACGGCGTTCGATCAACCGCACGCCCGGCAGCAGCGCTGGCAGTTCGGCGTGCAGCGCCAGCTCGGCAGCCGCATGGTATTGAACGCGAACTACTCGGGTTCGTACTCGGACCGCATCTCAATCGGCCGCAACCTCAGCCCGCTGCCGGAGCAATATTGGGCGAACGGAACGACGCGCAACGACGCCGTGGCGACGTTCCTCAACGCGAACATCGCGAACCCATTCCTGCTTTCGAACTTCAACCGCGCCGATTTCAGCGCGGCGCAATGGGCCGACATGAGCGCCAACGGATTCTTTACACGCGCGTTCATTCCGCGTTCGCAGTTGTTGCGGCCGAACTTGCATATGAACGGGTTGACGAACAACACCGAGTACACGGGCTATACGCGCTCCGATGAGCTGCAAATGTCGTTCGAGAAGCGCTTCGCGGCGGGTTGGAATATGAATCTCGCCTACACGAGAATGAATCTGCGCGAGGCCGATTTCTTCATGAATGAGTTCGACGCCGAACGTACCGAACGCGAATCGAACGACGGCCGGCCGCACCGTTTCACGGCGACCGGTGTTTACGAATTGCCGGTGGGCAAAGGCAAGAAGTTCGGGACCAACTTCAACCGGGCAGTCGACATGGCGCTCGGCGGTTGGCAATTTGCGGCGACTTATGAATGGCAGCCCGGCCCGTTGATCGACTGGGGCAACCTGTTTTACTACGGCAACGACTTGAGCGCCATCAGCAATGTGGAGCGCACTTGGGACACATGGTTCAACACGGCGAATTTCGAGCGGACCAACGCGCGCGGCCCAGCTGCGTTTCATCGACGCGTATTCCCAACGCGCCTTGACGGGATGCGGCGCGACATGACGAATCAGTGGAACGCGAACGTTTCGAAGAGCATTCGGTTGACGGAGAAAGCAACGATGCAGCTACGGCTCGACGCACTGAACGTGCGGAACCGCTCGCAGATGAACGCGCCTTCGACCGACCCGTTCTCGACGAATTTCGGCCGTATCACCTCGCAGACCTCGGCGGTGAACCGGTGGCTACAGGTGCAGGCGCGGATTCAGTTTTGATGTCAAGGCTTCTCTCTAACGGCGGCGCTTGTCTTCGATCTGAATGTTGTTGGTCACGTTGAACACGCCGGAAACGCCGTTCGCCTGTAGTTCAGCGATCGTGCGGTCGCCAGCGGTGGGCAGCACGCCTTCCAGCGTGACGTTGCCATTCTTGACGATAATGCGCACCGGGTGATTGCCGCCGGGCGGGTTGTTGGTGATGCCCGTCAGAGCCTGCAATCGAGACATGAACAGCGGCGTCCCTCGATTGGGATTGAACCGCTGCAGCGCGGGATGGCCGTAGATGGCGATGTAAGTACGTAGGCGAATGCCATCGTCCATCGGCGAGAGCGGTGTAACTTCAATCTGATTCTCAACCTTCGCGACGCCTTCGACTTTCTTGGTCACATTCTCCGCGCTCGACTTAAGAATCGGGCGTGAGGCGCTGCCGCGCAGAATCACGGTGTCGCCTTTGAACGAGAACGACAGCGAGTCAAACACGCCGTATTCGGGCAACAACAAAATTTGCCTTTGAATCGCGCCGGCCATGCGCATGATGGCCTGTTCATTGGCGGTTTGGGCGCCCACAATCACGCTCGCCGCGAGCATCAAAATGGATTTCATAGAACCCCTTCCTATCGTGTAGTGGAAATCAGCAGAGCCATCGCGCCACCGCGCGGATCCTTGCCCCAGATAGCGGCTCGATGAAAATAGTCGGTCTCGGACTTTTGTTTCCCCGTGGACTCGCAAACATCAAGCAGCGTGCCATCCGGCTCACTGCGGGCCAGGATCGCCGCCCACGCTCTATCCACGGTTCTATCATAACTACGATCTATCCACTTGTTCCGGATTGCGATGTGCATCGACGCGCCGATCATCGCCGTGCAGGAATACTCGGCGTACGACTCCGGCTTGTCGATGACTTGATGCCACAATCCGTCCTCGTCCTGCAAAGGACGCAGCGCGGCCATCAACTCCCGAAAACTTTTCAACACGTGTGGATCAGGCGAGGAACCCATCGCTTCTAGAGTCAACGCCATGCCGAGCGCCGGAAACGCGTTGCCGCGGCCCCAGGCGGCTTCGTCGAGCGGAGAGTGGCGATAGATTCCGTCCTTGCGCAGACAGAGACTCTGCATGAACTTGAGATGCTCGACCGACGCGGCGAAGTACTTCGGCTCGCCGGTCAGCTTACCGGCCTGAGCCATGATCGGGCAACCCATGAAAACGCCGTCGCTCATTTCGTTGTTCATGGCTCTGGTTGCGATGGCCATGCCGGCGGCGGCCCTGACACGGGCGAGGTAGGCCGGATTCCTGGTCTGCTCGTAGAGTTGCGCGAAGATCAGATGGCCCGAGAAGTGACTGGACGACGGCTTCGCCAGCGAATCCCGCGCACCGTTGACGTAGGGCGCGACAATACGTTCGACATCGCTTAGCGCTCCGAGCCGAACTCGGCCCATGCAGGCGAAAGCGGAGATGTAGGTGACGGTGGGAAGATCGTGACCAAACACCTTGGCCATTTGCTCGGCAAGCTGTGTTGACGTGCGCTGCATGTTGGCCGCGCGTGCCAGTGCGATTGGAGACGGTTTGACCGCGCCTTTCGGCGTTTGCTTGACGACGGGCACTTTGCCCTCCAGCGCTTTGGCGAGGCTGTCATGGCCGTTTGGATCGACGACAAGCGACGGCGCCAGCGCGTGAATCCCTCGCCACACACGATGCGCGTCGGCGTTGTCGCGATACGCAACACCTTGCGGCGGAAACGTCAGAACGCCGCGTGCGTCGATCGATCGCGCACCTTTGATCGGGGGACCGATGTAAAGGATGAGCGGTTTCGGCGCGGCCGGCGAAGAAACCCCGGCAGCGGAAGCGAGCAAGGTTCGTCGAGAGATCACTACTGCATCTTAACCGCATAATGGGGGAATGGAAAAATGGGCCACCCCGGGACTGTTGCTCGCAAGCAGCGTCTTCATGACCTTCGCTTGGTACGGACACCTGTAGCAGCGCGATCGCGGAATCGTCTATGCGGTGCTTGTGAGTTGGGGAATCGCATTTTTGGAATACTGCCTGATGGTTCCGACCAATCGAATGGGCTATGGCGCCTTTACCGGCTTTCAATTGAAGATCATGCAAGAGGTGATTACGCTGAGCGTGTTTATCGTCTTTGCTAAGGTCTATCTCGGCGAGGCGCTTCGTTGGAACTACGCCGTCGCGATGGTCTTGATTTTCGCCGCCGTTCTGTTCGCGTTTTGGGAATGAGGCGCGAGCCCCAAAACGGGGATCAAAGTGCCATATACTAAGGGCACGATGCGATTTTTCGGACTTCTACTTGTAGCGACCTTGTCCGTGTTCTCGCAGGACTCGTTCACGCACGTCGTTAGGCCCGTTCTCGAGAACCGCTGCCTGAAGTGTCACGGCCCCGCGATGCAGATGGGAAAGCTCGATCTGCGCAGCCGCGCGGCGGCGTTGAAGGGTTCCGGCAAAGGCCCCGCGCTGGTGCCGGGCGATCCGGAAAAGAGCCCGCTCTACCGCCATATAGCGGGCATTGAAAAACCAACCATGCCGATGGACGGAACGCTAAAGGCGGAAGAGATTGAGGCATTTAAGAGTTGGATCGCAAGCGGCGCTCCGTGGGAAGGCACGTTGGCCGGTCCTGCAGCGGCGAATCGCGCGAACGATTTGAAGAAGCTCGAACAGTGGACGGTGCCAGCGGGCGTGCGTGAGCAGTGGACCTATCGACAGCCCGCAAAATCGGCCGTGCCGAGAAATGCCGAGGCGCATCCGATCGATGCTTTCCTGAAGGCATCCTTGGACAAACAAGGACTCACAATGGCGCCGGCCGCGTCGCGCCACACGCTTGTGCGCCGCGCGTATCTTGATCTGCTCGGACTTCCGCCGACCGCGGCGCAAGTGGCCGAGTTCGTCGACGACAAATCCGCTGGCGCGTGGGAGAAGTTGATCGACAAACTTCTCGCTTCTCCGCATTACGGCGAGCGCTGGGGACGCCATTGGATGGACGTCGCCCGCTACGCCGATTCGAACGGCTATGAGCACGACTTCGACCGCCCCAACGCCTGGCGCTATCGCGATTACGTCATTCAGTCTTTCAATCGCGACACCCCGTTCAACATCTTTCTTACCGAGCAACTCGCCGGCGATGAGATGGACCAAACGTCGTATGACCGCTTGATCGCGACCGCATTCTTGCGCAACTACGCAAAGGTCGGCTTCCGCGAAAAGGACAACCCGCAGTTCCGTTACGAGTATCTCGACGATATGATCGCGACGCTTGGACGCGGCGTGATGGGCCTGACGGTGCAGTGCGCGCGATGTCACAATCACAAGTTCGATCCCATCGGACAAGCCGATTACTATCGCCTGCAATCGACGCTGTGGGGCTACGTCGAAGTCGATCACCCGCTGGTGCCCGAACCGGAAGCGAAGGCCTACGAGACGGCGATGAAGCAGAACGCCGAACAGGTGAAGCCTCTGCGCGATGAGATCAAGATCATCGAACAGCCTTATCGCGAGAAGCTGCTCGAAGCCAAGTACCGCAAGTGGCCCGAGAATATTCAGAAGGCCGTATTCACCCCGGAGAAAGACCGTACGCCTGGGCAGGTATTGCTGGCCAACCAGATCATCCGCACAACGGCGGTGACGCCGGCTGAAATCGATCGCGTGATCTCGGTGGCGGATCGTTCGAAGAAAGATCGCCTGGAAGCGCAAGTTCGCGAGATTGAAAAAAACAAGCCGAAACCGATTCCCGTCGCGATGGGCATCACCGACGGCGACTATCGCTTCACACCAGACGGCGCCGGCGACGAAGCGGCGCCCGGAAAAGGCCTGAAACGCGAAGTCATCGAAGGCAGCTATCTGGCCGACGGCACGAGGCCATACAGCGTGCCCGCGTCGCACTTCCTCTACGGCGGAGATATGTATGCGAAGGGTTCGGAGACACAACCCGGCTTTGTGGCGGCGCTCGACGACGGCAATTCGCCGACAGCGCTTCCGCGTCCTTCAGGAAAGACCTCCGGCCGCAGGCTCGCCCTGGCGCAGTGGCTGACTTCGCCCGGCCATCCGACGACGGCACGCGTTGCTATCAACCGCATCTGGCATCATCACTTCGGCCGGGGCATCGTCACTACGCTCGATAACTTCGGCAAGACCGGCGAACCACCAACACATCCGGAACTGCTCGATTGGCTGGCCGTGGAGTTTCAAGACCGCGGCTGGAGCATGAAGCAGATGCACAAGCTCATGATGACCTCGAGGGCCTATCAGATGTCGAGTGAGTTCTCGACCGATCAGAACCTGGCGAAGGACGCGGCCAACCTGTACTGGTGGCGGTTCAAACAGCAGCGTCTCGAAGCCGAAGTGCTGCGCGACCAGATCATGGCGTCGGCGGGCACATTGAATGCGAAGATGTTTGGTCCTGCGATCTTTCCCGAGTTACCGCAGGAAGTTTTGGAATCGACCGACAAGGGTATCTGGCGCAAGATGGCCGATGGCCCCGAGGTATGGCGCCGTTCCGTCTACGTTTACCGCAAGCGCGGGCTTCCACTTCCCTTCTTCGAAGTGTTCGACATGCCGGATCAGAACATCACCTGCGGCCGCCGTAACGTATCGACCGTGCCGACGCAGGCACTCACATTGATGAATAACGATTGGGTCATCAAACAATCGGCGCGTCTCGCCGATCGTGTCGCCACCGAGGCCGGCGCCGATCCCGCGGCGCGCGTGAAACTGCTTTATCAACTCGCGGTCGCGCGGCAACCGGAAGCCGCGGAACTCGAAAAAGGCGTGGCGTTTTTGCGTGAGCGATCGCTGAGCGATCTGGCGCACGTCATGCTCAACCTCAACGAATTTATCTACCTGCGATAACGCCATGAAGCTCCCCCAAGGATTCGTCAACCGCCGCAATTTCCTGTTCGAAGCCGGACAAGGTATCAGTGGCATCGCGCTGGCGTCGCTGCTCAATCAGGACAATCTGCTTGGCGCGGCGTGTGGCGGCGCCGATGCGGTGAACTCGCCTTACCGGCCGAAGCCGACGCATTTCGCGCCGCGCGCCAAGCGCGTGATCTCGCTGTTCATGAGCGGCGGCGTCAGCCAGATGGACACGTTCGATCCCAAGCCTGCACTGGAAAAATATGCGGGCCAGCCGCTTGAAGGCAAAGGCGACATCGTCGTGCGGCAAGGCCATCCCGGCCCGCTGATGCCGTCGCCGTTTAAGTTCCAACGGTACGGCCACGGCGGCTTACCGATCTCCGAACTCTTCCCCAACGTCGCCAAGCATGCCGACTCGCTGGCCGTGATTCGCTCACTGAAAGGCCGTTCGAACGATCACGTGATGGCAAGTTACGAGCTTGCGTCGGGCTCAATCCGTATGGGCTGGCCAAGCGTTGGCGCGTGGGTGGCCTACGGACTGGGATCGGAAAATCAAAATCTACCGGCTTACGTGGTTGTCTACGATGCGCGCGGCGGCCCTTTCGGAGGCCCGTCCAATTGGAGCGCCGGCTACATGCCCGCCGCGTACCAAGGCACGATTTTCCGCAGCGCGGGCGATCCGATTTTCGATTTGAAGCCGCCAAAGGGAATCGCGCCGGAACAGATGGGAGCGCGCTTGAAGATGCTCGACGAGTTAAACGAGATGGATCTGAAAAAGAATCCGGGCAACTCGGAGTTGTCGGCTCGCATCAGCGCGTATGAACTCGCATTCCGGATGCAGGGCTGCGCGCCGGAAGCCGTCAACGTCGACGGCGAATCGGAAGCGACAAAGAAGTTGTACGGCCTAGATAATCCGATCACCGCGCCATTTGGCCGGCAGTGTTTGATCGCGCGCCGGCTAGCCGAGCGCGGCGTGCGGTTCATTCAGATGTATCACGGCGGCATTGGCAATCAAAACACCGACACCTGGGACGCCCACGGGAACGTGAAGGACAATCACACGATGCACGCCGCCGAAAGCGACCTCCCGATCGCTGGACTCTTGACCGACCTGAAAGCGCGCGGCTTGTTCGATGACACGCTCGTGATCTGGCACAGTGAATTCGGACGCATGCCGATCTCGCAGCGCGGCCTCGGGCGCGATCACAATCCGGGTACGCAATCGATCTGGATGGCCGGAGCGAAGATTCAAGGCGGCCAGGCCATTGGCGCGTCCGACGACTTCGGCTATCAAGCCGAGCAGCAGGTGCTCAACGTGCACGACTTCCACGCCACGCTGCTGCATCTACTCGGCATGGATCACACACGGTTGACGTATCATTACCAGGGCCGTAACATGCGATTGACCGATGTCTACGGCGTTCCGATTCCTCAGATCGTTAAGTCTTAGCGCGCTGCTGGCCGCCGAGACGCCGCTGGCCTTCGAGTTGCTCGAAAAGGCGCGGGATCTCGATGTCCTCGCGCACGATGTCGCGGCGATCGAAACCGTCATCGTGAATGGCGGCAAGCCCGAGCGCCACGAAGTATTGTGGCAACACGGCGAAAAGCTGCGCAAGAGCGCGGGCGGCGCGTGGCAGCGCCTGAGTGAAGTGCGCGAAAAAACGCCGGCGTCGTTTCGCTTCGGCAAATTCGAAGGCCTGGATGGTGGCTTCAAACTCTCGCCGTCCAAGCGCGAGGGCGCACTCATTCGAATTGACGCCAAGGGCCACGACAACGCGTGGCGCCATCAGGAGCGCACTTACTGGATTGATCCGGCCAGCGGCGCTCTGCGGCGGTATGAGTGCCGCATCGTGGCCGATGACAGCGCCGCGCGCAAGGGCAGCTTCTTTCGCTACGAATACGGCGCCGAGGGATTGAAGGGATACGACGCGCGCTTTTCGCTGGGGCGCGAATGGACGATGGTGCGCGGCACGCTCAGCGACTACAAGAAGTTCGCGGTCGACTCACGCGTTCTCCCACAATAGCTTGGCGAAGACTTCGACGAAGAACTCGGCGTCATCGAATGTGAGTGGCAGCGGGCCGCGCAGCTTGATGACGTTGTGCAGCGGGCCGTCTGTGCCAAGCAAGATGCCGTGATCGCGAAACCGGTTGACAAGACGCGCGGCGCCGCGCGCCGCGGGCGCTTTGGTTTCGCGATCTTCGACCAATTCAATACCGAGGAATAGCCCGGCGCCACGGACATCGCCGATAAGCTCATGATTGAGCGAACGCAGCTCGGCGAGCAATCGGTCGCCGACCACTCGCGCATGTTCCTGCAGCCCCTCGCGTTCGATGACTTCAAGCACCGCCAGTCCCGCCGCGCAGGACGCGTTCGATCCGCCAAACGTGGAGAAGAATTCCATTCCGTTGGCGAACGCGTCGGCGATTGCTCGTGTTGTGACCACCGCGCCCATCGGAAAGCCATTGCCAATCGGCTTTCCGAGCACGACAATATCGGGCTGTGCGCCGTGCGCGTCGAAGCCCCAGAAATGCGAACCCAAACGGCCGAAGCCGGTCTGCACTTCATCGGCGATGCAGACTCCGCCCGCCGCTCGTGTCGCGGCGTAGGCGCTTTGCAAGTAGCCTTCGGGAAACACAATCTGCCCACCGACACTCGGGAAGGACTCACAAAGAAACGCAGCCGCGCCGCGCACGGCATCGGCTGGAAACACGCAGCCAGCCCGATTGCGATACGAATCGGCGACGGGAACAAGCCGCACCCAGTCCGGCTTCCCAGCCCCGCCCGGCCCAGCGAACTTGTACTCGCTCGCATCGATCATCGTGTTGGTGTGGCCGTGATATCCGGAGGCCATCACGGCGATGTCCCGGCGGCCAGTGTAGGTTCGCGCGAGACGAATCGCGAGCTCATTGGCCTCGCTGCCAGAAGCGGTCAGGAACACGACGCGCAGCGGCTCCGGCATCTTCGCCGTCAACGCGCGAGCGTAGCGTGCAAGCGCTTCGTTTAAGTAGCGCGTGTTCGTATTGAGCGTGGCAAGTTGCTTCTGCACTGCTCGAACAACATGCGGATGGCAGTGGCCGACGTGCGGAACGTTGTTGTAAAAGTCGAGATAGCGCTGGCCGTCGGTGTCGTACAAATACTGCATCCAGCCGCGTGCCATGGCGATCGGTTTTGCGTAAGAGACACTGAGGTTCGGACCGATCGACGCCCGCCGCTCCCGCGCGAGATCTTCGATGGTTTCGTTTTCGAAAGTGGAGATGACCGGCAACTGCAGAATGCGATTCGGGTCCGGCGACAGCTCGCGATAAATTTCGAACTCACTGGGATACGCTACGCCGGGAAAATCGCAGGAGTCATCGAGATCGTCGAGCAGAACCTGCATGTGCAAGTGCGGCGTCCATCCGCCGTTAATTTCCTTCGCGCCGAGTCTCGCGAAAGACTGACCGGCTTTTACGGTTTCGCCAACCTCAATCGACGAAAGAGTTTCCGCCGACAGATGGCCATAAAGCGTGAAGAAACCATCGTGTTTGAGAACGACAACCGGGCCATAGTCGAGCGGCGCGTCGTTGAATGCCTTGGCGTGGACGACGCCGTCGAGCGGCGCCATCACAGGCGTACCCATTGGCGCGAAGAGATCGAGGCCGATGTGAATCGTACGGCGCTCGGCGGTGGGCGCCAACGAACGCGCGAAGAGTCCGGATGTATAAACAAGACGTGGCTCGGCGTAGCGGCCAATGCCGCCTGTGACTCGGTCGATCTCGCAATCCGATGCCGGCGAGAGATCGACGATCTCAGTCGAAACACCGGCAATAACAGGCGATACCGCGCGCGGCAGGGCAACGGGAGGCACGACGCGCAGGCCGCAAGCGGAGCGCAGATGATACAGCGCGAGGCGAGGGTGAACCAGACGAAATCTTTCGAGCAACGCACACGCGGGCGCTTCACTAACACGCAGGTATTCGTTGTCCGGCTCGGCCGCGCAGCGAATCGTGCTGTTGACGACACTCACGGCAAGGCGCGTTTGTATTAGCGGCAGCAGCAGCGCAAGTTCATCATCGTGAAGCGGAAGCACGCGGTGATAGCCGCGCACGAGCGCCCGCAGCGCCGCGAGCACGTCTTCGTGACCCATTAACGCGTAGGCCGCGGCGATGGCGACTTCACAGATCAGCGGCGCGTGGAGCATGTCGCCGAAGTCAATAATCCCCGCGACAGTACCATCGGCCACGACGACGTTGTAATCATTGGCGTCGTTGTGAATCACCTGCGCTCGAAGACCAGAAAGCCGCGGCTGAACATCCGAAACGTAGTGCTCAAGTATCGGTCGCACACGCTCATCGGCGATCGGCAACGCCCACTCCGCCCGCGCCAGATCCCACTTCAGCGCGCGGCGGGAAGCCGGATGCGTGAAGTCCTTCAAGCCGGTGTCATAGGAAGCCAACGTCGCGCCCAGGCTTTCGAGCAACGCCTCCGAATGAGGCCGCACGTGTGCATACAGGCGGCCTTCGACGAAGCTAAGCAGCCATACGATGCGGCCGTCCACAATCCGCGGCTCGCCGATGACACGCGGTACTTTCGCCAGATGCCGCAACGCCGCGACTTGCATGTCGACGACAGCAGCGTCGGCGCCCGTATGCATGATCTTCAGAACATAACGGGCTTCGGGCGTTTCAAGTAAGAAGTTGTCGTCATACTCGCCGTCGAGCCGTGTGGCTATTCCGCCCAGCCCAAATTCGGCGAGCGCGATACGCGCAGCTTCGGCTGGCGCAATCACGCAATCATGCTCAGCGCGGCTTCGAGTTCCGACCGCGTATGTGCGTCTCCGGTGCGGCGCGTTGCGTCGATTCCATCGCGATACAGCGAAGCGGCTTCCTCGATACGCCCGAGCTTTTCAAGCGCCTGCCCGCCGTGAAAATAGCCGGCACAGTAATTGGCATCATTGGCGAGCAGGATGCGGAACTCGGCCACCGCGCCCTCCAGGTTTCCGCCGGAGACGTGATCCATCGCTAGCGCGTAGCGCACGAAGGAATTCTTGGGGTCTTGATCGAGCATTGTGCGAAGGGTTTCAGCGCGAGAGGGCATTCTCTATTTATCGTAGAAGGAATGAGTCAAGAAACCAAAGGCCGTCCGATCAGCGAATCCCGTTCGGAGATGTCGGAGTTCGCGCTGCCGAACGACGCGAACACGCTGGGCACGTTATTCGGCGGAAAAGTCATGGCGCTGGTCGATCTCGCCGGCGCCCTGGCGGCCGTGCGCCACGCGCGCTACCCGGTGGTTACGGCATCGGTCGATCACATGACGTTTCTGCACCCCATCCATATCGGAAATCTCGTTATACTGCGATCCCAGGTGAACCGCGTGTTCCGAACATCCATGGAGGTCGGAGTGAAAGTGAGTGTTGAGAATCTCCGCACGCGCGAGGTGAAGCACACCTCGTCGGCTTATCTCACCTTCGTCGCCATCGACAAGGATGGCAATCGAGTTCCGATCGAACCGGTCATTCCCGAAACGGAAGAAGAAGTCCGCCGCTACAACGCAGCGGGCCTGCGCCGCGAACACCGCCTGGCGATGAAGGCGGCCGGCAAATGATCCCGCGTCGAACGCTACTCACCGCGCCCGGGGCCCTGGTCGCGCAATCGGCACCGCCGAAAAGGATTGCGGCGATCATCACCGAATACCGTCCCGGCTCCCACGCCGACGTCGTGATCGGCAAGTATCTCGAAGGCTACGAACAGAACGACAAGCCGCCGTACCCGCGCTCGAAAATCGTTTCGATGTTCACCGAGCAGCTGCCGAAAACCGACATGAGCCGCGAACGCGCGGCCAAGTTCAACGTGCCGATCTTCCGGACCGTTGAAGAAGCGCTGACGCTCGGCACGGGCAAATTGAGCGTCGACGGCGTGATCCTGATCGGCGAGCACGGCGATTACCCAAGCAACGATAAGGAGCAAAAGCTCTACCCGCGCTTTGAGATGTTCCTGAAAATCACCGACGTGTTCCGCCAATCTCGCCGCTCCGTACCGGTCTTCAACGACAAACATCTGTCGTGGAGTTTCCGTCAGGCCCGGCGTATGGTCGAAATTTCGCGCGAGTTGAAGTTTCCGATGCTGGCCGGCAGTTCCGTGCCCGTTGCATTCCGGGTTCCGGCGATCGACGCACCGCTCGGTGCGCGGCAGCGCAATGCGGTCGCGATTTCGTATAGCGGCCTCGACATCTACGGTTTTCACGTTCTCGAATCGCTGCAATGCATGACCGAGCGCCGCAAGGGCGGCGAGACCGGCGTGCGCGCCGTGCAGTGTTTAGAAGGCCAAGCCTGCTGGGACTTCGCAGGGAAAAACTCGCTGTTCGACGCGGCGCTTTCGCGCAGCAAAACGCGCAAGTCGGGTCATCCGAAAGACCTTGTCAAGAACCCTTCGGTGTTCCTCGTCGACTACGCGGACGGCACCCAAGGCGCGGCGTTTTTGATGACAGGACTCGTCCAAGACTTCACCATCGCGATCGACATCGAAGGCCAATCGCAGCCGCTAACCACGCTGATGCACCTGCAGAACGGGCGGCCACATCACCACTTCGGCTGTCTGGTGAAAAAGATCGAAGAACTCTTCGAAACAGGCCGAGCGCCGTATCCGGTGGAACGGACCCTGTTAACAAGCGGCATTCTCGACTATGCACTGGAGTCGCGAATACTGGGCCACAAGCGGATTGAGACGCCAGAACTCGCGGCGATTCGGTATCAACCGCCGCGAGGGTCTCATTTTTGTAGCCAAGGATGGCCGGGCGCATGACACTCGTTGAAACAAAAGTCGTAAAATCAGCATCTACCCGCGAGGAGAAACAATTTTGAATTTACTTGAGATGCTGATGAACGCCGGCGGGCAGGGCGCGGTTGGCCAAATGGGGCAGCGATTCGGCCTCGACGAGAATCAGACGATGTCCGCCGTGCAAGCTCTCCTTCCGGCGCTCGGCGCGGGCATTCAGCGCAACGTGTCGAATGACGGCGGAATCGACGGACTGCTCGGCGCCCTCACGGGCGGCAACCACAGCCAGTACCTCGACAACCCGGACCTGATGAATAGCGAAGAAACAACCGCCGATGGCAATGGGATTCTGGGCCATCTGCTGGGATCAAAAGAGGTCAGCCGGCAAGTCGCGTCGAACGCATCGGCGCAGACGGGTATTGGCGCGGACGTGCTGAAACAGATGCTTCCGCTGGTCGCGACGATGGGCATGGGCGGGCTCAGCAAACAGACGCAAGCGCAGCCACAAGCCGCGTCCGCGGATGGTCTGATGGGGATGTTGACACCGCTACTCGACTCCAATCGCGACGGCTCGGCGGTCGACGATGTGATCGGCATGATCGGCCGGTTCATGACCAATCGATAAGGATATGAGCGGCCGGCTTCGACTTGTTCCGATCGTCCTGTTCGCGCTGTACGGGATCTACTACTATTTCTCGAACCGGCAGACCGTGCCGATTACGGGGCGAAAGCAGATCGTCGACATCAGCCGCGAACAGGAGTCGGCCCTCGGCCTGCAGTCGTACCGGCAGATTTTGCGGCGCGAACAGGTCATCACCAGCGGCGCCAAGGCCGACGCGGTTCGTGAGGTCGGCCGGAAGATCAGCGCGGTTGCCGAAGACCCTGGTTTTCATTGGGACTACAAATTGATCGACTCGCCGCAAGTGAATGCATTCTGTCTGCCGGGCGGCAAGGTCGCGGTGTATAGCGGCATCATGCCCGTCGCCAAGAACGTCAATGGGCTGGCGGTCATAATGGGTCACGAAATCGCACACGCCATCGCCCGGCACGGCGCCGAACGCATGGCACAGCAAAAGCTCATGCAGATCGGCCAGATGGCGGTCGGCGTTTCGGTGAGCGATATGGACATCAACCAACAGCGCGCCATTATGGGCGCACTCGGACTCGGCGCACAGTACGGGCTGATGCTACCGTTCTCGCGCGATCACGAATCCGAAGCCGACTATATGGGTCTGACCTACGTCGCGCGCGCCTGCTTCGATCCCACCGAAGCGCCCAAGCTGTGGGAGCGAATGGGCCAGGCCTCCGGCGGCCGAGGCCCCGCGGAGTTCACGTCGACGCATCCGTCGCACGCTACGCGGATCAAGCAATTCCAGAAGTGGATGCCCGAGGCGCTAAAGATCCGAAAAGAGAAGTGCGGTATCTGATCAGCGGATGTCGCGGCCGGTCCACTTGTCACCGTCCGTCTCCACAGGCCGCGCAAGCGCCTCGAAGACCTGATCCAACGACGCCGCCTCACGCAACAGCGCGCGGTGCTGTGGCTTGAGCAACCCCGTCCCCATCACGCCGTCGAGAAACGCGAACAGCCTGTCGTAAAACCCGCCCACGTTCCAAACTACGACGGGCTTCGTAGATATGCGCAGTTGCGTCCATGTGACGATCTCAAACAACTCGTCGAGCGTGCCGAACCCACCGGGCAGCGCGACAAAGCCATCGGCAAGATCGGCCATTAACGCCTTGCGCTCGTGCATGCTTTCGACCACGCGCAGATCTTCCAACTCCATGTAGGCCGCTTCTTTTTCGACAAGCAAACGCGGCACGACACCCGTCACTTCTCCGCCCTCCGCCAGTACGGCATCGGCCAGCGCACCCATCATTCCCAAGTGGCTTCCACCGTAAATCAACCGGTGTCCGAGCCTGCCCATCTCCGCGCCGAGCGCTACGGCCGATTCACGAATCGCCGGATCGTTACCGGGGTTCGACCCGCAGTACACACCCAGACTGATGCCCATATAGATATGCTAGACGCAATGACTCGACGAACTTTTCTCGCGGCCGCCGCCGCGGCCAACGTATCCACCGAAATAGCGATCGACGGCAATCGATTCTTCATCAACGGCGTGCCAACATACAAGGGCCGCTCGTGGCGCGGCCACAAGATCGAAGGCCTGCTGATGAACACACGAATGGTCAACGGCATCTTCGACGACCGCAATCGGGAAACGATCGCCAACTGGAAATACGCCGACACGGGCGTGTGGGACGCCGATCGAAATACTCGCGAATTCGTCGCCGCGATGCCCGAATGGCGCCGCCACGGCGTGTTGAGTTTCAACGTCAACATGCAGGGCGGTAATCCGCGCGGCTACGCGCCGAAACAGCCATGGGTGACGGGCGCATTCCTTCCCAACGGCGACATCATTCCGGAATACTTGAACCGGTTGCGGCTGATTCTCGATAAAGCCAACGAACTCGGCATGGCGTCGCAATTGGGCGTGTTCTACTTCGGCCAGGACCAGGTGTTGGAGTCCGACGCCGCAATACGCCGCGCCTTGAAAAACACAATCGAGTTCGTGCTCACGCGCGAGTACGAACATGTGTTGCTTGAAGTCGCCAACGAATGCAATAACAGCAAGTACGATCAACCGCTTCTCAAGCAGGATCTCATCCCGCTGCTAATGAAAGAGGCTCGGTCGATCACGATGCGCCGCCGCCGGCTGTTGGTCGGTGCGAGCTTCAACGGCAACACGCTGCCGACTGAAGAGGTAACCGCCGTATCGGACTTTCTGCTCCTGCACGGCAACGGCGTCAAGGACCCCAACCGCATTCGCGAAATGGTCCGTCAGGTGCGCAAGCAGAAAACGTACGCCGGCCAACCGGTGCTGTTCAACGAAGACGATCACTTCGACTTCGACCAACCCGACAACAACTACATCGCCGCTGTTAGCGAGTACGCCTCCTGGGGCATCATGGACGTGGAAGGCTATCAGACGATTCCGGCCAACTGGGGCATCGACACGGACCGCAAACGAGGCTTTTTCAAATTGACCAAGGAGATGACCGGCGCATGACGTACCTTGACGACATCCGCAGTGGAGTACTGCGCTTTCGCAACCACGTTTCCCCTCAACGCCGTGCCCTGTATGAACTGCTGGCCAATCATCAGGCGCCGCAAGTGCTCTTCATTGGCTGCATCGATTCCCGCGTCGACCCCGCCGAACTTTGCGACGCCGATCCCGGCGACATGTTCGTCGAACGCACGCCGGGCAACATAGTGCCCTCTTACACCGAAACGCGCTCGGGCATCTCCGCGTCGATCGAATACGCTGTCACCGCGCTCGGCGTGACAGATATTATTGTCTGCGGCCACTCCGACTGCGGCGCGTTGAAGGCGGTGCTGCATCCGGAGAAACTGGCCGCGCTCCCCGCAGTCGAACGATGGCTGCATTATACGGACGCCGCTGCGGAGGCGGCTGCCCGCGTCGGCGGCGAAGATTCCCTTAAATCGCTGTGCGAGCAGAATGTTTTGGCTCAAATGCGGCATCTCCGGACCCACCCGTGCGTCGCGGCGCGGCCTGGGATCCGCATTCACGGCTGGGTTTATCAAATCCACACCGGCGAAGTCTTCGCGGCCGATGAAGCCTCCGGCACGTTTGCGCTCTGGCCCTAGCGCTTTTTCGCGGTGACGACGGATTCTCCGTCGTGAACCGTTAGCGTTGCTCCTTCTATGCGAATTCGCACGGCAAGCGCGCCGGAGGGATAAAAAGTGTTGTCCCCGAGATAGTGGATCGGCCGCTGCGTTTCGCCTTTTCGCGTAAACATGAGTTGAGTCTTCGAGATACTGACCTCAATCGATTCGCTAGCCCCTGTACCAAACACGAACACACCGGTAAACGCGCTTTGCTCCGCGGGCGTCAGCGAGCGCGGCTGCGCTCCGCTGGCGCCCTCAAGCGACTGTACGAAATCGATCATCTCTTTCGAACCACCCGCCTTGGCGTGCGACAAAAGAGGAATACCGTGCGGGCCAAGCGCGCACTCGATTCCAGGTCGCGCGGCGATCATCGCTTTCAGCACCGCGGTCTGGCCGAGCATCGCGGCCGAAAACAGGGTGGGCGCCGCCCCGCCCCCCAGTAAGAGCTCGGCGATCTCTTTGTTTCCGATGTGCGAGGCCGCGCCCAGTGCGGTCTCCCAGTCGCCGAAGCCCCAGTCCCAACTCGCGTTGACCAACGCGGGGCGCTGCGAGAGGAGCTCCTTCACACGCTTTAGATTGGCGTGCGAAGCGCCGACCATCTCCTTGGCAAGCGCGGCAGGCTGCCGCGGAAAGCTTTCGTCGGCCGCGTCAACCGCGGATGCGGAGGCCAGCCAGATCCAGTTTCGTCGTGTAAGGTACATCGAACTCCATCATGCTCACGTCGCCTCGGAATCGGCAAGCTAAATGGATGTTATTTGAGAACTCCTTTGACCCCAGCCACATACAGTGACACATTAAGCGGTCAGTCGCGGGCCAAACTCGTCCGCGATGCGTTTGGCGCCGCTAGCGGCCTCTTTAGGTGTGATGGGAATGCGAACGACTTTCAGATGCGTCTGCTCGGGCAGGCGAATCAAGTGCGCCAGCAGCCGGTAGCCCGGCGATGCGTTCTGCAACTGGCAAAGGATGACGTACCCCACACCGAGTGCTTCGCCGATTCGAGCGGGATCCCGCTCGTTTCGCGGCCCCCGCAAGATCGCCGCATTACCGATAACTTCATGGCCGGCTTCGGTGAGATCGGCGACAACGCCGTCGGCAACGGAATCCGCCAATCGATCGAGCGACGCATCGCCGGTCTCATTATCGAATCGCGAAATGGCGACCACCGGTTTTCCCGCGCGCCGCGCGACAGCAACAACGCCCGCCACCACAACGCCAGCCGCCATGGCCCACCACCACCGTCGCCGCGCGATCGGCATCGAGATCGGCGCGATGAATTCGTAACCCTTCTTCGGGTGCGTCTTGATAAACACCGGTTTCTCGGCCGATTCGCCGAGCGCCATCCTCAACTGCGCAATGCAAACGTTGAGGCTGCGTTCGAAGTCGACATTCGTATCGTCGCCCCACAGCGCCGCTTTCATTTCGTCGCGCGACACAATCCGCCCGGGAGAGGCCAGCAGCAGACGCAACACGGCCGCCGGTTGCCCCGCCAGTTTCAGCGGCACGCCGTCGCGCCGCAGTTCGCCGCTTGCGGATTCGAATGAAAATCGCCCAAAGGTCACGCATCGCCTCCAGGGCTTGACCAACGGGCCGAATGTAATCTCAGCTGAGGCATGTTATCGCGATCAATAGTTGGCCGCGAAAAGGGATCGCCGCGAAGAATCGCATCGCCTAATCTTACCGCGCGTAGTAGCCCGCCTTGTGCCGGAACGTCAAGTCCTCACGTTTGGCCCGAATTTGGATCTTCCGAAACGTCGCATCGGAAGTCTTGTTCGACGATGAGTAGCCAAGATCGTAGGACGCCCGCAAAATATCCGCGATCTGTTTGTAGGCTTCGCGCAGATTGTCCGACTCGCCCGCGTCGAAGTCCAGACCGCCGGTGTCGCGCGCAATCCGCTCCATCACCGACCGGCCGTACTTGTTGCGCGCCGTCCAACGATTCTTGTTCAACTCGGTATAACGCAGGCAGAACACGGTGGAGCCACATCGCTGCGCCGCTTCAATCGCGTCCATCAAGTTGCGCGCGCTCGACGTGTCTTCGCCGTCGGAAAACAGAATTAGCGCACGCCGCCCCGTGTCAATGCGACTCATCAGTTCTTCGGACGTGTTGTAGATCGCGTCGTAAACCGATGACGCACCGCCGCGAAGCTCTTGCGGCCCGATTGAAGGAAACACCAAGCCCTTTTCGTTTTTTTCGTACGAGCGAAAGCTGTCGGTGATTGCGTCGATACTCGCCGTCAGCGGCGCGACCAGCTTCGTCGCTCCCGCAAAGCAAATGAGGAACGCCTTGTCCTGTTTTTGCATGACGCTCTTCAAGAAGTCCTTCAAGTCCCGCCGGTGGTCTTTCTGAAACTCGCGCTGGCTGCCGCTCATGTCGGCGATCAGACCGATCGACAGCGAACTGCCCGCGCCCGTCGAGAAGTGCGAAATCGTCTGTGGAACACCGTCTTCAAGGATCTCGATGTCGTCCTTCGACAGTGTTTTCACCAGCTGCCCGCGCGCATCGCGCGCCGAGAACGGAACATTGACAAGACTGACTTCCACTCGGATCGGCGGCGGTTCCTGCGCACCGGCAGCGAGCACCTGAAACAGGAGTCGGCGGGTCATGTTTTCTATACGCGCGAAAGTCGCTAAAGTTCCAAATAACCGAGATACACCATTGGCCCCAGCTTGAACTTTTCGTTCAACGAGAACACCTTGGCGTCGGCGATGATTTCGACGTCGCCGTCCTTGGCAGTGATGACATAGCTACGCGGAAAGTGGATCTTGGCCGTCAAGGTCAACCCGAAAATCGTGACCTCAACCTTCGACGCCTTAATCGCCTTGCCATTTTTCATGCGCAAGAACGCTTTGTCGCGGATGACATTTTCCAAAACGCCCGCACTCTGATGCGCCAGTTCGGCCGGCAGACCGAACAGCTCGACAACGTAGTCTTGCTCGCCGTTGGCGATACGTTCGTTGATCGACCCGGCGCCCTTGGCTTCGCGGTGTTTGTAGACCGCGGTGGCGTGACGCACCGGCAACGCGCCACACCAGCGGACGATGATATCGGACTTGTCCTTCAGACTCGAAACCGGTGCACCGATACCGCCAAGAGGCCCCAGCGCGCCCGTTTTCACCCCATGATCGGCGCCAGGAATGTCTTTGTAGGTGATCGGCCGCTGCTCGCGTTCGCGCCAGGTGAACGATACCGTGCGCGGATGCGACCACGGCGAATCGGTCAGAACCCGAAGCACCGTCTCATCGGACCACTCCAGAAACGGTTTCGATTTCCAGTCGGCGGCGGTGGCGGTGGCCAGCACGCAGATAAACAGCACGCGCATCTCTTTTCAGTGTAGCGGTGAATTTCGTTACCAACGCCACTGGACAAACGTCCTGTCACCGATTCGAATCGCAGAGACACCGCGAACGCGAGCCAGCGGCCTACTTTACCAACACTCCCCAGGGCCTATCCTGCACCTTAATCTTCTTCATTATGGCCTTCGTAGCCAAGTCAATCACGCTCACGTCGCCCGACGGCCCGTTCGCCGAGTAGAGCAGTTTCCCATCCGGCGACACGCCGATGCCCCACGGCCGCTGCCCAGCTTCGAACTCGTCGAGCACCTTGTTGTTCGCGGTGTCCATCACGAAGATCTTCTTTGAACGGCCTGTGGAGATATAAAGCTTCGCACCATCCGGAGACAAAGCGAACCCCATGGGCTTGATCTCTTCACCCGGCAATTTCACGTTCGCGATCACCTTGTGCGCCGCCGTATCGACCACTGAGATCGTTCCGTCATTCTCGTTCGTTACGAACGCCTTTTCGCCGTTCTTCGAGAAAGCAACCGACCGCGGCCTCTTCCCGACCTTGAACTCCTTCAACACCTTGTGCGAAACGGTGTCGATCGCAAATACCGAGCTGTCGTTTTCGCTGGTGACATAAACGACCTTACCGTTCGGATGCAGCGTCACACCCTCGGGCTCTTCGCCGACAGGCACCGACCCCACCACTTTGCCGGCCGCGACATCGAGCACCGACATGGTCGAATTGTCCTCGTTTGAAACGTAGAGGAACTTCCCATCGGGCGAAACATCGAATTGCTCCGGATCCGTTCCGCCTTCGAGGATCTTCACGACCTTGTTCTGCTTCACATCGAACACGCCAATGCCATCGGCGCGCCGATCCGGCGGCGGAAGCTTGCTTTCGTCGACGCCCGGAGGCGCAAACGGCGAACCGCTCAACGCGATGTAAATCGTCGAGCCGTCGGGACTCGCATGAATTCCGCGCGGACGCTTGCCGATCGCCACGGTTGAAATCACCTCGTGAGTCGACGATGAGATGACACTCATATCCCCCGACGTCTCATTAGTGATGTAGATTCGATACCCGCCCGGTTCTTCCTTCGGCGTATCGGACTTCAACACCGGTTCGGGCGTCTTCGAACAACTGACCAACAGAGCGATAACGAGCAAAGAAGAGTAGCGCATTTATTTCACCGGAGAATTCATTACGAACGAAAATAGCGTATCACCCGACGACACCAGCACGTACTGATTGCCGTCCATCTCATACGTGATGGGCCCGTTTGACACCGATCCGCCAAGCCCCGCATGCCACAGTGGTTGGCCGGTGGCGGCGTTCAGTGCGATGAAGTTGCCGGTTGTATCGCCGGCGAACACCAATCCCCCCGCCGTGCTCAACACACCGCCGCGAGTGCCCTGCCCTTCCCACTTCCTGCTCCACCTGATCTTGCCTGTCTTGTAGTCGATGGCTTGCAGCATCGCCTCGCCGTACACGCTGCGATCATTACCACCCCATCCTTCCGGCTTATCGGACGGATCGAAGATGTAGTAGACGCTGAACGCACGATTGGCGTTGACGTAAAACAGGCCTGTGTCGGGGCTAAATGACGGCGGGTACCAGTTCGTGCCGCCGCCCTGATTCGGCGTCACCAGCGCGCCGTCGATTTGCAGCTCTTTGGCTGGATTCGGAATCGGGCGTCCGATCTTGTCAACATCGCTCGTCCAGTTCGTTTTAACAAACTCCGTGGTCAAGATGTTTTTGCCGGTCGCGCGGTCGAGGACGAAGAAAAACCCATTGCGGCTGGCCTGCGCCAGCAGTCTGCGCTTCTGTCCGTTGATCTCGCCATTGATGAGCACCGGCGTTTCGACGCCGTCCCAATCGTGGGTATCGTGTGGCGACACTTGGAAGTACCAAGCCATCTTGCCGTTATCTGGGTTCACGGCAAGGATCGATTCGGTGAACAGGTTATCGCCCTTACGGCCCTTCGAAGCGATCACCGGTTGCGGATTGCCCGTACCAAAGTAGATCAAGTTCAACTCCGGATCGTAGGTCGGTGTAATCCAGGTCATACCGCCCCCGTGCTGCGCGGCCTCCAGGCTCGGCCACGATTCGATGCCTGGATCGCCCGCCTTCATCGGAACCGTGTAAGTGCGCCACTGCAAATCGCCGGTTTCCGGATCGTGCGCTTCGATGTACCCGGGCGCGTCGAGATCGTCGCCGCTCACTCCCGTGACGATGTGATTGCGGATCACCAGCGGAGACATCGTCGCAAAATAGAACTTGTCGAGATCGCAGATTTGACGCCGCCACCGCTCCTTGCCATCCTTCATATTGAGCGCGACCAGATGGCAGTCTGGCGTTTCGAAGTACAGCCAGTTATGATAAGCCGCTACGCCGCGGTTGCCGATGTGTAGGCCGCCCTTGGATTGCCACGTATAGTGCCAGATCTCACGGCCTGTGCGCGCGTCGACCGCCCAAACGTGATCGGGCGCCGAAAAATACAAAACGCCGTTGATCTGTATCGGCGTCGCCGAGAGGCGCGTGCCGCCTCCCCCTCCGCCAGTGTTGGCGCGATGAATCCACGCCAACGAAAGCTGATGCACGTTGGCGGTGTTGATCTGCTTCAACGGGCTGAAGCGGCGTCCCGAGTAGTCGCCGTTATAAGTCGGCCAGGAACTGGTCGGCGCTTTGGCAAGCGCGGTAGGATCGGGCAGTCCTTGCGCGGACAATTCAGCCGAAAAGAGCACAACGATGAGCGCGTTCATTTACTTAAAGCTCTCCAGATAGGCGGTAATGTCATGAATGTTCTTGTCGGTGTATTTGTCCAGCATCTCGGCGTGGAGTTGAAGCGGATCGTTCTTGACGACCTTCAGTCCCGGCGTCCGCTTCCAAGATTGATACTCACCCTGGTCGTCGCGCAGCGCGACGTTGAAATCGTCGAGAAACACGAGCGTTCCCTTTGCGGTTTTGCCGCCGGCCGGCGTCACTTCGAGCGTCACCGGTTTGCCCTGCGGACCACCGCCGAACCGCCGGCCAAATGCCGAACCGCGCGGAAACAGGAAGCGCTGTTGAAGCTGCACCGGCTCATAACGCCTGCCGATTCCTTTCAGGTCGCCTGTCCCCGAGTGACAGCCCGCGCATTTGCCCTCGCTGTTGAAATACGCTGCGCCAGCCTTGGCTTCGCCCGTCAACACGTCGAGAACATCCTGCGTCCGCCGAAGCGTCGACAATACCAACCCGTGCAAAAAGTGCGCGAGATCCAAATGCTGCTCGCGCGTCAACTGACCGGCCGGCGTGACTTGCAGCTTGTGCTGATTGTTGTTCAGGAAGTCGCCGATCTGAATCCCGCTGCGGTCCTTCAGCACGACCGTCGAGCGGATCAAGTCCGCGCCGCGCTCCGTGCCACGAGCCTGTGTCCCGTGGCAGTTAATGCACTCAGCGGCGTATAGCTTTTTGCCTCGCTCCGCGCCGGTGGGATCGGGAATGTGTTTGTCGTCCGGGCCAACGCCCGCACCGGGAGCGCGCTGCGGGCGGCCTTGCGAAAAGGCGACGAGGAAAACAGTGACGAGCAGAATGAGTAAACGCATGAAGTTCCTAGAATGCGATCGCTTCGCGCTTCTCTTCCAACTGCTTGGCGTCGATACCAGGGACCTTTGCCAGGTCCTCGATATCTTCTATCTTTCCCTTACCACGGCGATACTTGATAATCGCCGCCGCGATTTCATCGTTGACGCCCAACACCTGCGTCAACTCATCGGCCGGCGCGCGGTTCACGTTTACCTTGCCGAAGTTCGTCATCAGATACAGAAAGGCCGAGGTGAATTCGTCGTCGGTACCTTTGGCGCCGCGCGCGACCATCTTCTCGAACGTGTCCTCCCACTGCGACTTCGTCCGGCGGGCGGAGAGCACGACCTCTGGCTTGTGGCAGTTCGCGCAGACCTTCATGAACGTGGCCTTGTGAGCCTCGCTCTCTTGCGCGAATGCGGGGAAGAGTAATGAGAGAAAAAGTATGCTTCGCATGTTCAGAATCGCTTAAGGCCGGCCAGCAGCGCTCTGGTGTCGCCGCCGCCGGCGTGTTTCACGGAATGGACCGGACGCCAGTCTTCATTGACGGCGCCGATGTAGTGAGCGTTACCCTGCTCGGTCCCCATCATGATGACGGTGAAGTGCCGCGCCGGATACTCAAGCGCCCGGTACTGCAGATCGTTGCCGGGCTTCCAGCGGTCCTTGGCCGGCGCGCCCAGTTTGCGAACGATGTCGTGATAATCGTCCTGCGCCGTCAGGTTGAGATCTTCCTGCAGCACGGTTTGGTATTCGACGCGGTTGTTGCTATTGATCGATACGACGCCGTAGACAACAAGGATGGTCGCCACGATACCGCCTAGGACGTACAACCCCATACGGGATTCGCCGCCCGAATCGCCCAACCGCACACCGGCCACCATCTTCGGCTTCGGAATTGCGGCCTCATCTAGCGGTGCGGGACCGGCAGCGGCCTTCGGCATGCTCAGGACGCGCCGATCGTGCTGGCGCAGTATGCCGGAGACATACTCCATCTCCCGTTCCAATCCCACGATCATCACCGGTTCTTCGACGCGCGATACCGCTCCCAGATAACGCCTCGGAACCCAGATCTCCAGATCAGACTTGGTGTTATGCACCAGGATCTCCGACCACGTCGCCTCGCGCAGTTCCCACTCGTTGTTTTCAATGTTCAGAATCGGCGGGTAGAACGAGAACGCGCGCCCACCCAAACCATCGAGCTCTGGGATTGGCGTCGCGGACATCCCTCTAGCTTAACGATTTCCGAGATTAAGAACCACGACACCGAGCAAAATCATTCCGATGCCTATAAACTTGTTCCTTGTCAGCGGCTCGTTGAAAATCAACCGCGACCAGATCAGCGTCCAAAGGTATCCGAGCGAAACCATCGGGTACAGAATGGTCAACTCGCCCGACTTCACCGCCGCCGTGTACATCGCGAACGAGACGAGATAAATCGCCACGCCCACCGGCAGCCGCCAGTTTGTTAGCACGCCGCGGATCGAGCGTTCCAACCGGTCGGCCCCCGCCTTCATAAACACAGAGCCGAATGAGCCGACGAACGACGCCAGCAACACCAACAGGATCGACGAGAGCGGCGTCTTCAATTCGATTGTTCCTTCTTGCCGAGCACGGCGACGCCCGCAACGATCAACACCAAGCCAATAACCTTGAACACATTCAAAGTCTCGCCCAACACCGTCACCGATAAAATGCTAACCCAAACATAGGTCAACGCGATGATCGGATACAGCACCGAGAGTTCGCCGTAGCGCAGCGCCAGCACGAGGAGCATCGTCGACAACCCATAACAGGCCAGTCCGCCGAACAGCGGCAGGTTCGAGAGTATATTCCAGGCAATCGCCGGCACCTGCGAAACGATGTTCCCAGCCGCGGAATCGACTAACGGCCCAAGTGTCGCCGTACCGCGCTTAATCAACATTTGCGCCGCCGCGCCCAGAACGGTGCAGCCGACAACCATGATGTTGCCCTTAAACTGATTGCGCTTGGACGGCGCCACGGCTACAGGATCTTGGGAGGGAATGGCGCTCACTTCGGCTCCTTCCTATGGTAACAGCCCGTGTCCACCGCCCCCGGGCGACTCCACCGCCACGCGTTGCCCCGCCTTCAACTCCTTCCGGAACTTCGCGACCGCCCCTGCGCCATCGACAAGATTCGCGCCAGCCGCGCCCCGCCCTCCTCCACGAAGTCCGTACGGGCCGCGCTCCCGCCGATCCGACAGCACCGTCACCTCGGCATCGGCGCGAAACTCCAACTCGCGTACGATCCCGTCGCCGCCGCGCCGCGCTCCCGCGCCGCCCGATCCTTCGCGCACCCGATACCGCCGAACGACCACAGGATACTGATGCTCAAACGCCTCGGCCGGCGTGTTCCAACTGTTCGTCATGTGTGTGTGCGTCGCCGAATGTCCGTCGAAACGCGGCCCGGCGCCCATACCGCCCGCGATTGTCTCGTAGTAGGCGAACGCCTTGCCCGTCCGCGGGTCGACACCGCCGAAGCTCAGGTTGTTCATCGTCCCGCTCGACGCCGCAGGAATACGATCCGGCGCGGCTTGCGCCAACGCGCCTAGCAGAGTATCGGTAATCCGCTGCGAGGTCTCCACATTACCCGCGGCCATCGCCGCCGGCGGCAGAGCGCCAACCAACGTGCCTTCGGGCACAGTCAACCGAATTGGCCGCAGAAGCCCTTCATTGTAAGGAACGTCTTCGGAGATCAAACAGCGAAAGACGTACATCACAGCGGACACCGCCACCGCGTAATTCGCATTCACCGGCCCCGCGGCCTGAGGATCGGTACCAGAAAAATCGACGACCGCCGAATCGGCGCGAATCGTCAACGCCACTCGTATCCACAACGGTACGTCGCCGATCCCGTCGTTGTCCAGGCAATCGGCGAAACGATAAGTCCCATCCGGCAGCGGCGCCAGCGCCGCGCGCATCATGCGCTCTGCGTAGTCCTGCAGATCCGCCATGTTGCGCTCCACGCGCGCTATCCGGTATCGCGCGATCAACTCGTTCAATCGCGCCGCGCCGCGCTCTAGCGAACGACACTGCGCCACAAGATCGCCGCGCCGCTCTTCCGGCGTTCGTACGTTCGACAAGATCAATCCCAACAGCGCCTCGTCCATCGCTCCACCGCGGATTAGTTTGATCGGCGGAATGCGCAGGCCCTCTTGATAGATCTCGCGCGCCAGCGGCATCGACCCCGGACTCATCCCTCCGACATCGGCGTGATGAGCCCGCGACGCCACATAGAACGCCGGCTTCTTCGAGTGCTTGGCAAACACGCCCGCCACGGCTGTGATGTCGGGTAAGTGAGTGCCGCCTCGAAACGGGTCGTTGACGATCACCACGTCGCCCGGCCCTGGCCGGCAGTCTTCAATCGCGGCCGCGACCGAAAGGGGCATCGCGCCAAGATGCACCGGCATGTGATCGCCCATCGCCACTGTCTTGCCCGCGGCATCGTAAACCGCGCACGAATAATCGCGCCGCTCCTTAATGTTCGGCGAGTAGGAAGTCCGCCGCAGCACGGTCCCCATCTCCTCGGCGATCGACACGAGCAAATGACGAAAAACTTCCAACTCGATCGCTGTGCTCACTTCTTCTTCGGCGCGGTTTTCTTCGTCGCCGGCTTCGGCTTCGACGGCGGCGTCCGAGGCCCGCCGATCTGGAAAACTTCAACGGCGTCGGTCGCGGGCTTCGCCGCTTCGGCCTCCGCGCTCGGCTCCGGCGGCTCCTTCAACTCGGTCTCCTTCGCCGCGCACGCGCCCGGCTGAATCAGAAACTCGGCGACCTTCGCCCAACCCTGCCCTTCCTTTTTCTCGACCCGGTAGGTCTTCGTCTGCGCATTGGCTTGCAACCGCCAGTTCGGATCCTGCGGAATCACCCAATCCAGTTTCGGCGCACGCACCACGACGGATTGAATCGACCATGAATCGCCCGCCGTCTGCGTCTCCAACAGCGCATACCGCCCGCCTTCCGATGAATTCGCGCGATCCACCAGCACCTTGCCCTGCTTGGGCGATGTGAACAGAAACTTGTCGATGAATCCGAAGTGCGCTTCGCCGAACACTGGCCGCTGTTTCCATGTTTTGCCACCGTCGTCGGTGATCAGGAAGAATGGATCGCGTGGAATCGCCGCCAGCACCTGCCCGCCGATCCAGCCGTTGTTGGAATCGATAAACTGCATCTGATCGAGCGATCCCTGACGGATCCGCGCGTGTGGTTCGGTCCATGTCGCGCCGTTGTCGTCGCTGCTCAAGACGAGCGAGGAAAGCGCGATCGACTCGGTATGAAGATTTCCCGCGAGCGTGATGCGGCTCACGCCCGCCGCGATCGCGCTCAACTCGAGATAGACCAGACACGGCATCTCGGCCGAACACGTCATTCCGAGCGATTGAATGTCTTCTTCGGTGCAGGAAACCGGCACGCGGATCGGCTTGCCGTCGTTGCGCAACGCCGCCGGCGGCGCCTCCGTTTGACCGGACGCGAACGATGCCCACAGCAAAAGGGCCGTCAATTGACGCATGATATTTATTATGCGCCTCCGGGTGCGGCTAACCAACAAAGACGATCGAAGCTGGTTCCGCCGCTGGTGGGATAATCTCACCGGCGCGCCCGATCCCTCCGTCGATCCCCCCGCTTTCGACAAACGCTGGATCGAACACGCCGGCGCGCGCTACATCCAGCGCGGCCGCAACTGCGTCTGCTCTTCCGGCAGGTGGTGCAGCTCATACGTATTCGATGTGTGGATGAAGAGCGAGTTGTCGACCGTCGTGATTGAGGTTTGCGAGATGGAAGCCGAAAATAAGGGCCGCTCCCGGGACCAGCGTGTCACCGAGAGCGAGCGCTACTCTCGCGCCGTCACTGAACTTACGAAACGGATCGACGGTGGATCGCTTGCCGCGTAGCGCTCACGCCGGAACGTAAACGAGCCGGATCACATCTTCGCCAATCCGATCATGGCTCATCAGCCGCAGCGGCGGCCGCGGTCCCGCGAAATACGGCGTACCCTGGCCAAGCGCGACCGGGTGGAGATAGATTCGGTACTCATCGATCAACCCAAGCTCGGTGAGTGTTTTCGCCAAGTTCGGCCCAGCCACTTCGATCTCGCCTTCATTCTCGACCTTCAGCCTGCGGATTGCGCTCGCGAGATCTCCTTCGATCAAAGTCGCATTCGGGCCGACCGCCGGCGACTTCCGCGACACGACCCATTTCTGCTGTCTCCGCCACGCCACCGCGAAGTCTCGCTCGGCCGCATCCCACTCCGGATGATCGTCGTCCAAATAGCGCATGATCTCGTACATCGTGCGCCCATAAATGCTTCCCGCCTGCCCGCGCGCCTCCTCAATGAAATGCCGGAACAGCGTGGCGCTCGGCGCAAACGCCATGTGGTCGACATACCCGTCGAGCGATTGATTCATGCCAAATACGAGCTTCGCCATCACCACGAATCCCGATTGGCGATCTTCACGCGAAACAGCGCCCTGGCTTTCTCGGCCTCTTCCATCTCGTAAGTCTCCGCTGTCTTCGAGACGTCATAACCGCGCCACAACCAGGTCAGCGACTCCGGCAGGTCGAGCGCTCCCTGTGCGATCGCGTGCATCCCTTCGCCGAAGCGGAAGTGAAAGTCGTATCCACGCATCTTCAGCGAGTTGGCCATCAGGATATTGTTCAGCGGCCAACTGCCCGCAGCGTTCTCAATGTCATCGGTTCCGTCCGACATCCAAATTCTAGCCAAACACATTTGAAATGTTGAAACCATCGGTCGTCTGTCGGATGATCTTGTTGTCAAGACGAGAACAGGAGACTGGCGACCGATGGAAACGTTCACAAAGCTGTTTGGCAGCCTGCTTGTATTTGTATACCACTGCTTTGACCGGATTGTGATCCACGGCTATCTGAGCGGATTGTCGCGGCCCGATCAGGTGGTGTACTTTTTCCGGGACGTGGTCG
>Ga0194131_10002359_pt1 | contig 31094 bp, 22 predicted proteins | sample TA2KigO120mmetaG_FD_148631 | JGI IMG/M metagenome (GOLD analysis project Ga0194131, IMG submission 148631) | Freshwater microbial communities from Lake Tanganyika, Tanzania - TA2015053 Kigoma Offshore 120m | ecosystem: Environmental > Aquatic > Freshwater > Lake | place: Tanzania: Lake...
GCGAACTTGCCGCGAGGGGGTGCACTGCCTCGCAGCGGTCCCGGCGAAGTCTCCCGAATTCGTGCGACCTCGGGATTGGTTGTTGGAGGCGACGGGCGAAGACAGCGATCGGTTGGTCAACGAATTGCTGATTCGGTTCAGCGCGGCGTTTCTCGATCAGGGGATGGCTCCCTGGACGTTGCCGCACCGCGCGGAGGGATTCTTTCGAGCGTTCATCGCGTTGTATCGGCAGTCGGCGGGGCCGCCGGATCGGTGGTTGAGCGGATTGGCGGCGGAGTTAGATCGGTTGGAGGCTGCTTCGATCGGGCCGTTGGAGTCGATTCTCGAATCGTTGGATATGTTGGGTGTCGAGGAAGCCGATTGGAACGAGTTTCTGTCCGAGACGTTGCTGTCGCTTCGCGGTTGGGCGGGAATGATTCAGCAGATGGAGCTGCGAGCGGATCGCGTTCGATTTCCGGCTCAGCCGGGGAGCGTCATTGAATTTCTCGCGGTGCGATTGATTCTGGAGCGGTTGGCCCTGAAGCATGTTGCGCAGACGGCACTGCGATTGTCGGGCTCGCTGGGAGAAATTCCGGAGGTGGCTCGCCGACGGATCGTGCAGCCGCCGGCGGTCAGCGTTGATCAGCGAGCATTCTTGTTGTTTCAGTTAGCGCAAGGGCGCGGCTGGAGTGCTCCTGGTTTGTTGCAGATGCCGCGCGAGGTTTGGTCGCTGTTGATGCGGGAGATCGAAGCGTTTTCCAGCATCGAACGGCGGCGCGTGTTTCATCGGGCCTACGAGCGGAAGTTTCGCGTGCAGACGCTCGATGCATTGGCCATTCATGGCCGGAAGCGGTCGGCTCGCGTGGAGTCGCCGAAGTTTCAGGCAATCTTCTGCATCGACGAACGGGAAGAGTCGATGCGGCGGCATCTGGAAGAGATCGCTCCGGAGACGGAAACGTTCGGCGCGGCGGGCTTCTTCAGCGTGGCAATGTATTACCGAGGAGCGGCGGATGCGCACTTCGTTCCGCTCTGCCCGATCGTCATTCGTCCGCAGCATTGGGTGGTTGAGGATGTCGCGTTCACGGCGGCCGGCGTGCATCAACGTCGAGCTAAGACGCGCGAGATGATCGGCCGCGCGTCGCATCGGGCGCATGTGGGCAGCCGAGGGTTTCTCGGCGGAGCACTCATCACGGCAGGGTTGGGTGTGTTGGCTTCGATCCCGCTAGTGGCTCGCGTGTTGTTTCCACGATTGACGGCGATGATCCGAGGCAAGGCGACCGGGTTCGTGCAGCCGCCGTCGGGAACTCGGTTGCAGTTGGAGCGAACGTCGTCGCCGCCGAGTTGTGAGGAAAATCACATCGGCTTTACGGTTGAGGAAATGACGAACGTCGCAGAGCGGTTGCTGCGCGACATCGGACTGACGAGCGGATTTGCTCGGCTGGTCGCGATCATCGGACACGGCTCGAACAGTGCGAATAATCCGCACGAGTCCGCCCACGACTGCGGTGCTTGCGGAGGCGCGCGGGGCGGACCCAACGCACGCGCAGTGGCCGAGATGTTAAACGACCCGCGTGTGCGCAACCACATAAACTCGCGCGGGCTGCAGATTCCAAACGACACCGTATTCGTCGGCGCTTATCACAACACGTGCAACGAAGCGCTGACGTTCTTCGATCTCGACCGGCTGCCGCCGAGCCACGACGCGGAATTCACGACCTTCCAAAACGTCCTGGAGCAGGCCTGCGCGCAGAACGCTCACGAACGTTGCCGCCGGTTTCTGTCGGCTCCCTTGAACCTGTCCTTCGCGGCGGCACGGCGGCATGTCGAGGCACGTGCGGAAGACTTGGCGCAAGTGCGGCCGGAGTGGGGGCACGCGACGAACGCAATCTGCATCGTCGGCCGACGCGAGCGGACGCGCGGGTTGTACTTCGACCGCCGAGCGTTTCTTGTCTCCTACGATCCGCTGCAAGATGACGCCGAGAGCGCGATCCTGACTCGGATTCTGCAAGCAGTCGTGCCGGTCTGCGGGGGCATCAATCTGGAGTACTACTTCTCGTACATCGATTCGCCCGGTTGGGGCTGCGGGACGAAACTGCCGCACAACATCACGTCGCTGCTGGGAGTAATGGACGGTGCGGCGAGCGATCTGCGCACCGGGCTGCCGTGGCAGATGGTCGAGATTCACGAACCGGTGCGGCTGTTGTTCGTGCTTGAATCAACCCCGGCAGCGGTGTTGAAGATCTTTGATCGGAATCCGGCGATCAAGCGGATGTGCGTGCATGGCTGGGTGCAGGTCGCAACGCTTTGCCCGAACTCGGCCGAGATTCACGTTCTGTGCGGCGATCACTTCGAGCCGTATCGGGCCGAGGCGAACGAATTGCGACAAGCGGCCTCCTCGGCTGACTGGTATCGCGGTCAACGGGATCACCTGGAGTTCGCGGAGATTGTGAGTTGAGAGCGTTTCAAAGTGCCAACGTCCTGGTTCGAACAAAAAGGAGACGGGGTCATGAGTCTGAATGTTGAACGCTTGAGGAAACGATTGACGGCCATCCTGACCACATTCTGGCTGGCAGCCGCCACAGTCGTGGGGACGCATTGGGGCGAGACGAGCTTGGTAGGTCACACCTTGTTCTCATCCGGTTGCCTGTTGATGGGCGTTGGGGTCATCGGTCGGGTGTGGTGCCTGGGCAGTATTGCCGGTCGGAAGACCGAGGGCCTGATCACCGACGGCCCGTACTCGCTCTGTCAAAACCCGTTGTACTTTTTCAGCGCGGTCGCAGCCGTAGGGGTGGGCCTGGGATCCTGCACAATCACGTTCCCGTTGATCGTGCTGCTTGGCTTTCTGGCGTACTACCCAAGTGTCGTCGCATCAGAGGCTCGCCGGCTCACCGAACGACATGGCGACGTGTATCGGGCGTATCGCCAAGTCACTCCGCTGCTCGTTCCCGCAATCGCTCGCTTTCACGAAAGCGCCGAACACCAGATCGGAAGCACCGCCTTTCGTCGCGGAGTGTTCGATGCGATCTGGTTCTTCGTCGCCTTTGCCTGGATGCACGTCTTAACCGAGCTTCATCGCAGCGGACATTTCCCGACGTGGTTTGACCTCCCTTGAAAGACCGACTCATGTTCGACCACGAACTCATTTTGCGGGTGCTGGGCCTGACGGTCGTCGGTGCCCCAGCCGCGTTGTTCGGCGTGTTGGGATTGTCGTCGTTGCGCGGCAAGCCGCTTAACGAACGGGCCATCGTGACGTGCGTGCAATCGGCGATCTTCGCAGGGTTGCTGGCGTCGATCGCGATCCTGGCCATGATGCTCTCGCTGGGAACGCGGCATGTGCCGATCCCGCTGGGGCATTGGGTGTCGATTCCGCATTACCACTTCGTATTCAAGTTTGAATTTGATCGGTTGTCGGTTCCGTTCGTGATCCTGACGTTTCTGTTGTGCGGGACGATCGGGGCTTTCTGCAATCGGTACATGCACCGCGAGCGGGGCTTCAATCGGTTCTTCGTGTTCTACTCGCTGTTTGTGTTGGGCATGATCGTGACCTCGCTGGCGGGGACGATCGAGACGCTGTTCACGGGCTGGGAGTTGGTCGGCCTGTCGTCGGCGCTGCTGGTGGCGTTCTATCACGAGCGGCGATCCCCGGTGCAGAACGGACTGCGAGTCTGGAGCGTCTATCGCCTCTCGGATGCCGCGCTGCTGTTAGCGTCGATCGTGCTGCATCATCTGACTGGCGAGGGTGACTTCGACAAGCTGGTGAGTGTTGGAACTTGGCCCGAGGGGGCAGCACTGCTGACCGAGTCGCAATGTCTGCTCGTCGGATTGCTGCTGTTGCTGGCGGCGATGGGAAAGTCGGCGATGGTTCCGTTCTCCGGCTGGCTGCCGCGAGCGATGGAAGGTCCAACTCCGTCGAGTGCGGTTTTCTACGGGGCGCTCTCCGTGCATCTCGGCGCGTTCCTGCTGTTGCGAGTGAGTCCGATCTTGGATGCCTCGCCGGTGCTGTGCGTGGCGATCGTCGTCTTGGGTTTGGTGACAGCGGCCTTCGCAACGATGGCCGGTCGCGTGCAGACCGACATCAAAGGAGTGCTCTCCTTCGCCTCGCTGACTCAAGTAGCGATCATCACGGCGGAGATCGGCTGCGGATTACGGTATCTGGCGCTGATTCACATTCTCGGCCACGCCTGCCTGCGGACGTTGCAGTTCCTGCGAGCACCCTCGCTGCTCCGCGACTATCACATGTTGGAAAACGCGATCGGCGACCGTTTGCCAGACCTGAAAACGCCGTTCGATCGGCGCTCGCCCGCTCGCTGGGGGGATTGGCTTTACCGGCTGTCGCTGGAGCGCGGATATTTCGACTCGCTGTTGAGCGACTTCGTCGTCCGTCCGTTCGTCGCTCTATTTGAGTGGTGCGACGGGATCGAACGCCGCTGGACCGAGTTAGTCGCGGGCGGGTCATCGCGTCCCGCCGATCAGACTGACCCGTCGCAAACTCCGCTGGAGGACTTGCAGTGACCGATCTGCATTTTCCCTGGTTGGAGATTTCGATCCTGATCCCGCTGCTGGGAGCGGTCGTGGTCGGTCGGCGGCGCGATCCGCTGCAGGCTCGACAGTGGAGCGTACTGATTTCCGGGCTGGCGCTCATCGGCACTTTGGGGACGTGGTCGGACTTCGGACTGCTGCACGCACGCGAGGCGGACGACGCCTGGCATCTGCTGTCGAGCTTGTCCGGCCGCGAAGTTCTGGTGATCGACCAACTGAGTGCTCCGCTGCTGCCGTTGACGGCGCTGCTGTATTTCTTGACGAACCTGACGACTCTGCGAACGAAGATTCGCCGCTTCTCGTTTTCGTGGACGCTGTTCTCCGAAGCGATCACGCTGGCGACGCTCAGTTGCAAGGAGCCGTGGCTGGTGATTGCTCTGCTGTCGTTGGGGACGATTCCGCCGTTTTTTGAATTGCGATCGCGCGGCAAATCGACTCGCGTCTTCTCCCTGCACATGGGACTGTTCATCGGCTTGATGGTGCTGGGTTGGTCGTTCGTCGAGAGCGAAGGGACGCGGACGCACTCGCTGCTGGCGATTGTTCCGCTGCTGGCCGCGGTCTGTCTGCGAAGCGGCATGTTTCCCGCTCACATTTGGATGACCGACCTGTTCGAGAACGCGACGTTTGGCACGGCGCTGCTGTTCACAGTGCCGATTGCCGGAGCCTACGCAGCGATTCGCCTGGTGCTGCCGATCGCTCCCGATGGGGTGCTGCGGTGGATCGGAGTGATCTCGCTGCTGACCGCCGTGTACACATCCGGCATGGCGTTGATCCAGAAAGAGGCGCGGCGGTTCTTCTGCTTCTTGTTCTTGAGTCACTCGGCATTGGTGCTGGCGGGATTGGAACTGGTCACGCCGATCAGTTTGACCGGCGCACTGTGCGTCTGGCTGTCGGTCGGCTTGTCGCTGGGAGGTTTCGGTTTGACGTTGCGAGCACTCGAAGCGCGGCGCGGCCGGCTGGGCTTGATGGAGTTTCAAGGTCTCTACGACCACACGCCGACACTGGCCGTGTGCTTTGTGCTGACCGGTCTGGCGAGTGTCGGCTTTCCTGGCACCGTCGGATTCGTCGGAACCGAATTGCTTGTCGACGGTGCCGTGGAACAGAGCCCGACTTTCGGATTCGCCGTCGTGCTGGCCGCCGCGCTCAACAGCATCGCGATCGTGCAAGCGTATTTCAGACTCTTCACTGGCCGAGTTCACACCTCGTCGGTCGATTTGGGGATTCTGCCGCGTGAGCGGTTCGCGGTCTTCACATTGGCGGCGTTGGTGCTGCTCGGCGGCTTTTATCCGAGCTTCGGAGTCGTCTCGCGCCACCACGCCGCCGAAGACTTGCTGGAGCATCGCCAGGTATCGGATGAGAAACCCGACCACGATTCCAATTCAGGCGAGCCGGGTGGCGTCAGTCCCCGGACAGAACAGCCGACAAACCAGCCGACGAATCCGGAGGAGTCCTGGGGCTGAGGCCGCCCGGCTCGCCAATCGCCTTGGCGTGGTTCGTCACAAGGAAACGCAGCATGTCCAATTCATCGCCGTCATCTGACAGCCCATCCGCCGACAACATCGTCCCGCGTGGCGACGCGAAGGGGTTCACGCAGTTTATGAAACAGGACTTGCTGTCCGGTTTCTTGGTCTTCCTGATCGCGTTGCCGCTGTGCCTCGGCATCTCGTTGGCGAGCGGCTTCCCCGCCATTGCTGGTATCTTCACGGCAATCGTCGGAGCGATTGTCACATCGCTGATCAGCAACTCGGAACTGACGATCAAAGGTCCAGCCGCTGGCTTGATCGTGATCGTGCTGGGAGCCATCACCGATTTTAAAGCGACCCTGGGTGACGACCCGGAAGCGGCGACCCGCGCGTATCAGATGGCACTGGCGGTCGGCTTCACCGCGGGAATCATTCAGATCGCTTTCGGGGCATTTCGGCTGGGCTTTCTGGGTGAGTTCTTTCCGAGTTCGACCGTCCACGGCATGTTGGCGGCGATCGGCGTCATCATCATGTCCAAGCAGATTCACGTCGTGCTGGGGGTAATGGGGATCAAGGGCGAGCCGCTGGAACTGCTGGCAAGGGTGCCGCAGTCGATTCTGGACATGAATCCGGAAATCGCACTGATCGGTGCGATCAGTCTGGGGATCTTGTTCGGCTGGCCGCTGATCAAGAACAAGGGCATCCGCCGTATCCCGCCCCAGTTGGTGGTGATCCTGGTGGCGATTCCGCTCGGCCGATGGTTCGACTTGGAACACGAGCACGTTTACACATTTGCCCATCACAACTATCCGCTCGGCGAAAACTTCTTGGTCAATGTTCCCAAGAATCTGTTTGCCGCGATGGCTCATCCCGATTTTTCAGTACTCACGCAATTCGCGGCCTGGAAGTGGATCGCTCTGTTCGCCTTGATTGGCAGCCTGGAATCGTTGCTCAGCGCGAAGGCGATCGACTTGCTCGATCCCTGGAAGCGAAAAACCGACTTCAATCGCGACGTGCTGGCGGTCGGGATCGCGAACACACTCGCCTCGTCCATCGGCGGCCTGCCGATGATCTCGGAGATCGTCCGCAGCAAGGCGAACATCGACAACGGTGCGCGGACGCGGTTCGCTGATTTGTGGCACGGACTATTCTTGCTGGCATTCGTCGCACTCGTGCCGGGGCTGATCCATCAAATCCCGCTGGCTGCCTTAGCCGCGATGCTGGTCTACACCGGCTTCCGACTGGCTCACCCGCGCGAGTTCTTGCACGTCTATCACGTCGGTAAAGAACAACTGCTGATTTTCGTCTGCACGCTGGTCGGAGTGCTCGCGACCGACTTGCTGATCGGGATCGGGATCGGCATCGCGGTGAAGTTCGTCGTGCATTTGATCAACGGCGTACCGATCCGATCGCTGTTCAAGCCGTACTTGGATGTCGAAGAGGCGGGCGATCAGACGTATCGCGTCCGAGCCTACGGCTCGGCCATCTTCAGCAATTGGATTGGATTCAAGCGGCAGCTCGAAGACATCGGCCTGGCTCAGCGGAACAACCTGATCGTCGACCTCTCGGACACGAAGCTGGTTGACAGCAGTGTGATGGAAAAGCTCCACGAGTTGCAGCGGGACTTTGAACAAGAAGGCTTGAGCTTGGCGATCTCCGGCCTGGACATGCACCGTCAGCTTTCGGAGCACGAGTTCGCGACGCGCAAGCGCGCGTTGAAAGCGCTCCGCCGACTTACCGTCGTGGCTGATGCCGAGCTTCAAGACCGGCTGGTCAATGACTTCGTCCGGCTGGGGGCCTCCGGCTACACGCTGATCCCTTGCTTGGGAGCTGGTCGCCGGTTGCTCGCGTCCGGCGGGGAACCAAATTCATCACTGGTGCGCATCGAAGTCGTGGTCACTCGCCCTGTTTCCGACTCGCTGCTGGATTACCTCCGGCACGACATCCTGAAAGAGCACCACGTCACCGCTTGCGTCGAAACCGTGGACGTTGTCAATCCGGATCATTTCTGAGTCTGGTTCGCGTCGTTTCGAATTGAGCAAAGCGCCGTCAAAACTCCGACGGCTTGTTCGATTTTGCGTGTCAGCTACAAAGACTCTTGATTGATGCGGCCGATTCTGGCACTGTGTTAACCGGTGGCTTTGCCAATTCCGTTTTTTGGTCACTTCCGTCCCTTTGGTGAGATTTCGAGATGATTGTCCTCGGAAGCCTGCGGACTCAGGACTGCCAGCAGATTCGGCGGCGCGAGCTGTTGCAGATGGGAGCGTGCTCGGCTTTGGGGCTGTCACTGCCGCAGTGGCTGGCGGGAGCGGCGCGAGCGGAATCAAATTCGTCGGTGAAATCGGTGTTACTGCTGTGGATGTGGGGCGGTCCGAGTCATCATGAGATGTGGGATCCGAAGCCGAATGCTCCGGCGAAGATTCGGGGTTGTTACTCGCCGATCGCGACCGCCTCGACGGGGATGCAGATCAGCGAGCTGTTGCCGATGTGTGCGGCGAACTCGAAGCGATTCACGATCATTCGCAGCATGGCTCACGACATGAAGGACCACAATCAAGGTGGCACGGTCGCGCTGACGGGAAGCACGAATGGTTCGCAGGCATCGGGGGCGGTTCCGTTCCCCGGTCGCGTGCGGCCGAGCATGGGTTCGCTCGTGTCGTATCTGACTCGCCGCCGCGCGGGTGAGTGGCCGGCGTTCACGGTGATCGGCCCCAACTGCAAAGTCAGCGGAGCCGATTTGCGCGGGCAACTGGCCGGTGCGTTGGGCGCGGCTCACGATCCATTCCGCATCGACAGCTTCACGCACGAAGAGGGATTCAAGATTCCGCCGTCGATTGAGCCGATCGCGGGAGTCGGCGGCTCGCGACTGACCGATCGCAAGTCGCTGCTCGCCGGCTTCGACGAGATTCAGCGACGAGCTGAAGCGGCCGATGCGTCGCGGTTCGATGACCTGCAACGCAAAGCGTTCGGTTTGTTGACGTCGACGCACGCGAAGCGAGCACTCAACATCGACGAAGAGCCGGTCGAGCTGCGCGAGCGATACGGGCACACGGTCTTTGGACAGAACTGCATCCTCGGGCGGCGGCTGATTGAGTCGGGCGTGCCTTTCGTGCAAGTCAACTGGAGCGGCGACGCGGAGGACGAACAACAAGGTGGCGACGGCGGCTGGGATTTGCACTACCGCCTCTTCGAGCGGATGCAGGACCGCTTCTGCCCGATCTTCGACCGTGCCTTCACCGCGCTCCTGAACGATCTCGACGCGCGCGGATTGCTAGCTTCAACGCTGGTCATCGCGATGGGTGAGTTCGGTCGCAGCCCGGAAATCAGCAGCATCGGCGGCCGCGAGCATTGGCCGTTCGGTTATTCACTGGTCGTCGCGGGCGGTGGTACTCCCGGTGGCACGGTCATCGGCTCCAGCACGGCCGACGGCGGCTATCCCGCGTCGCGCCCGATTCATCCGGTCGATCTGCATCTGACCGTCCTCGAAAAGATGGGCCTCGACAAGCTCGAACTCTTCGCCAAACAGTCCGAGGTGCTCGGCACGCCCATCACCGAACTGGGATGACGACCCGCGCAGTGTCGTTCCACAACTCTCAACTTGGATCGGCCGGCGGGAACTCGTACTCGTGGAACCACGTCTGAGCCGGAGCGTCAGCAAACACTTCCGCATAACGCTTCTTGCCGATTCCACCAACTCGGTCCGCCAGCTTCGCGTAGGCCGTGCGGCGGTAGTCCCAGGACTTCGCGCGGGCAACTTGTTCCAGCCAATCGCAAAGATGCAAAAAGCAGAGCGCGTTAAAATCATTGTCGGAGACATCGACGAGCTTGCCGCTGAAGCGATCAAGAATCTGATACGGACCGCTCGGACGCAAAACTTGTTGATCGAAATAAGGTCGATCAATCGCGCAGTTCAGCCAGGAGAGGAACTCGGCTCGTTCTCCGATCAGGACACGCACTTCGGCCCGGCGTTCCAGTGGTAGCATGAATCCCTGAAACAACTGCGTCCCGTAGATGGAGTGGAATAATCCCACATTCGCGAGTTCCTGGTCCCAGCCCCACTCCTTCAAGTCGTTGTAAACGCCAATCGCATGCGCGAGGTATCCCTTGTTCGTGTGCTTGACGTCATTGGCTCCGACACGCTGAAAGAAGTCTGTGAGTTCCTTAAACGTCGCCATGAAATTGAACACCTTGATGCAACGAGGAGCATGCCGGGAATCGAGCGAACTCGGACAATGATAGCCGGAACAACGTTGCGCGCCCCGCTGAGCGTTGACGGCAACATTCAGGATTCCCGTGAAAGTGGGGATCGCCGTGGATAGAATTCCTGGCGAAAGCGAGGCGGATCATGAAACACCAACAAGCAGGCATCTTCGTGGCGATATTGTTGTGCGTGCTCGCGTCGACCGGATGGGCCGATGAGCCGCCAGTGATTCGGCTGACGAAGACGCACTTTTCGAAGTTCTTTCTGCGGTATGCGCCGAACGGGTCGCACATTGCCTACTCGCGGCATTATGCCAATCGGCGAGCGGCCAATCAGATTCTGGTCGGGCTGCACCTCGTCAAAGCAGACGGCTCGGATGATCGCCGCTTGCTGACCGAGTTTGATCGGGAGGTGCAGATTCAAGAACATCCCGCCTGGTCGCCTGACGGGAAGCGGCTGGTGATCTCCGGCGGTGGGAACGACACGGGCAACTCGTCGAAGGACACGCTCGTCTGCGACATCGATTCGGAATTCAAAACAACCGGCCTGCGAAAGCTTGTTCCCAGCCAGGGGGTGAGCATCGGCGAGGAGCCTTGTTTCTCGCCCGACGGCAAACGGCTAGTCGCGGTCAGCACAACCGAGCGGCTCTTCGTTGTTGATGCCGATGGCAAGAACCTCGCTCAGATTTTGCAGGTCGATGGTTCGTACTGCCATCAGCCCGATTGGTCTCCCGACGGCGAGTGGATCGCGTTTGCGACCGACCGGGACGGCAACATCGAGATTTACAAAGTGCGGCCCGACGGAACGGAGCTGACCCGACTGACTCGCGTGCCGGGTGTCGATGCTCACCCGCGCTGGTCCCCAGACGGACGCTGGTTGAGCTTCACGTCGAACCGAAGCGGCAACTACGACATCTGGCTGATGCGTGCGGACGGCTCGGACGAGCGGAACCTCTCTCGACATGCGGCAACCGACGATCACGCGGCGTGGTCCCCCGACGGGAAGTCGATCGCGTTCGTGTCGATGCGAGAGGGCGGCTTCGACATTTATCGGACTCCCGTTCCCACTGAGCTGGCCGTGGCCGATAAGCCCATTCCAAAATCAACGGTTCCGGTCACCGCGTCCAAGGATCTCGTGTTGCACTACTCGTTCGATGACGAACCGTCAGACACACGCACTGTTCGCGACCGAGCGGGCCGACATCCGCTGGACCTGGCCGGATCAAAACTTCTGACGCTCCCGAATAAGAAATCGGGAGTGCTGGCATTTGACGGCAAGATGTCGTCCGCCTCGACCGGCAACGCCACCGATCTGCGGCTGACCGGCCCGCTGACGATCTCATTGTGGGTCCGACCGGAGTCAATCACCGGCAACGGGTATCTGGTTTCGAAGCATGGCTGGAACATCTATCTTGGCACCGATGCGATCCCGCGATTCGAGACTCGCACGGCCGAAGACAAAGCCTGGGACACGCTCGCCGCGAAGCAGCCGCTTCCTCCGAAAGCGTGGTCGTTCGTCGCCGTGGTCTTCGACACACAGGCCAAGCACAAACGAATTTATCTCGATGGCAAGCTCTCTGCCGAAAGCTCCCGCAACGACGGAGCGATCGGAGCCGCTGCCGGCTACCCTCTGGAGTTCGGCCAGTACGTCGCCACAAAGTCACAGCGGTTTCACGGTCAAATGGACGAAATTCGATTGGAGCAACGAGCCTTGTCCGCCGATCAAATCCAGCAGGAATACGACCGGCAACGCAAACTGGTTTTGACGGAGTAGCTCATCCTTTCTAGGCTGATCCGGTCGTACCCACGTTCGCCCGAACGTGGGCCGAACTCCGCGTTCTGGCAAACGCGGCGACAAACGCGAGGACACCTCAATGTTGACGATGCAAGGTTCAAACCAACGAGTTTGTAACGGCCTGACTCGCCGCGATGTGATTCGCGCGGCGGGGACGGGACTGCTCGGCACAAGGTTGTCGGCGCTGCTGGCGGCGGAAGAGGCCGGAGCGCTCGTCGCTCCGCGCGCGAAGTCAGTGATGTTCGTGTTTCTGTTCGGTGGGCCAAGCCAACTCGAAACGTTCGACATGAAGCCGGAGGCTCCGAAGGAAATTCGGGGTCCGTATCAACCGATCGCGTCCCGTTCGCCGGGACTGCTGGTCAGCGACCATCTGCCGAAGCTGGCGGCGATGTCGGACAAGTACGCCGTCATTCGGACGATGACTCACGGGCAGAACGATCACAACGCTTGCCACATCATTCAGACCGGCCACGAAATGCCCCCCGCCGAGCGCGGTCCCGCTCGCGTGAACGCGACCGAGAAGGACTGGCCGGCGTTCGGGTCGGTCATCGAATATCTCGATCAGCGGAGGGAGGCGCAGCGGCCCGCCGATCAGCGTCGCGACTTTCCGAGTTTCGTGTATCTACCGAATCGGCTTGGCCACATTCAGGGCTATGACCGATCAGGGCAGTACGCCGGCTGGCTCGGCCAGCAGTTCAACCCGCTGGCGACTCGCGTCGCGAAACGGGACGCGAAGGATAATCCGTACTTCCGTGACTGCACCGACGAGGAATTGACCTTCCGCGTCGAGGGGGTCGAATCGCACGCCGACATGACGCTCGACCGATTGTCGCAGCGTGAGAGTCTGCTGACGCAGTTTGACGCCGCGCGGCGGGAACTCGATCAATCGCGCGATGTGCGCGACTTCGGCCGGTTGCACGGACGGGCGATGGACCTTGTCACCTCGGCAAAGATGCGCGCCGCGTTCGACATCTGCCGTGAATCGCCGCCGTTGCGAGATCGCTACGGTCGGCATTTGTTCGGCCAGTCGATGCTGATGGGCCGACGCATGATCGAAGCGGGTGCGCGGTTCGTCACCGTCTTGTGGGACTGCCCCGACGGCTACAGTTGGGACAGCCATCAGCACTCCAACGACGTCGGCAAGCACTTGTTGCCGGGTCTCGATCAAAGTCTGTCGGCTCTTCTGGATGACATGCAGCAGCGGGGCTTGCTCGACGAGACGCTGGTCGTGTGCCTCGGCGAGATGGGCCGTACGCCGCGCGGCAACGCGAACTGGGGCCGCGATCACTGGGGCTATTGCTTCCCCGCCCTGCTGGCCGGTGCCGGCATTCGCGGCGGCGCGGTCTACGGCCGCTCGGACAAAGACGCCGCGTATCCACAGGACAAGCCGGTCAGTCCGCTGAATCTCGGCGCAACGATCTTTCACGCTTTGGGCATCTCACCCGACACGCGCGTCTACGATGCCCTCGGCCGGCCGGTGCCGGTCATGGAAGGTGGTCAGCCGCTAACGGAATTGTTCGGCTAAAACTCACCGCGATATTCACTTCTCGTCGGAGCACCCATGTATCCAATCCGAACTCTCGGTGTTTTTATTTTTTCGTTCGGACTGCTGGCGGCAATTTTCTCGCAAGACCCCGCGAAGCCGACGTGGCAATACTCGGCCGAATGGCTGCGACCTTTCTGGCTAGGAGAGGTCGTCGAAGGGGAGTCCGTGCTGTTCATCAGAGATGAGAAGACCGGCGAGGCGCGAGCGTCGGTGTTGTTCCCGATTCGCGAAGTGCTCACGGTCAAGAATTCTGTCGGCGACGTGACCTACGAAAACGGCAAGGATTTTGTCTGGAAGCCAGACTCGCGCGAGATCGTGGTTCCCTCCGGATCGCGGATCCCGACGAAGACCACTCAAGAATTGCGTCGGCCAGCGAAGACTCAGAAGTACGAGCTGACTCATCGGGACGGCAACGGTGAAATCTTCTTTGGTGCGCGGCTTGAATACGCCGAGATGCAGACGTGCATCACCTATCGGCACGCGCCGGATTTGTGGAAGTCCGCCGTGCCGAAGTTCGATCCGCTGGCGTTGCCGCGATCGGTGGGCAAATTGGTCAGTCGGCAACCGCTGTCGATCGTGGTTGTGGGGGACAGCATCTCGGCGGGTTGCAATGCGTCCGGCTGGGCTGAGGGCGCTCCGTTCCAACCCGCGTATCCCGAACTGCTGCGGCGTCACCTCGAGGCGCGTTTTCGGAACCAGGTCTCGCTCAAGAATCCGTCCGTCAGCGGCACTGACACGGGCTGGGTGCTGACGATGATCGACAAGGTTGTTGAGCCTCGCCCCGACTTGGTGATCGTGGCCTTTGGGATGAACGATTCGGCCGGTCGATCCGCCAAGGAATATCAAGCCAACACCGAGGCTGTCATGGCCAAGATTCGCGAACGGCTTCCCGAGGTCGAGTTCATTCTGGTGGCGTCCATGCGCGGCAATCGGGATTGGACCAGACTCAAACAGGAGTTGTTCCCAGAGTATCGCGACGCGCTGGCTAAGCTCTGCGGACCGGGAGTCGCGCTCGCCGATCTGACCTCGATCTGGACAGGCTTCCTCGAACTAAAGAAGGATTGGGATCAGTCGGGTAACGGCGTGAATCATCCGAACGATTTCGGGCACCGAGTTTACGCGCAGGTCATCTCGACGCTGCTCGATCCGCGTGGCGAGCCGTCCGCCGCCGTCGAACCGTCGAAGACGATCGAAGCCGGGCCGCTCAAGCTGGTCGAGCAACGGCTGCTCGGCAACTACACCTACTCGTATGCCTGTGCTGCGTTTGACTTGGACGGCGACGGCGACCTCGACCTCACGAGCTCCGATGCCGAGCCGAACAGCAATCTGTATCTGCTGCTTAACGACGGCAAGGGGAGCTTCCAGCACTCGTTCATTCAGAAGTACGCGGGCCTGAGCGAGCAGCCCATCCGTCTCGAACGTCACGCCATCGGCGACATCAACCGCGATGGCCGGCCTGACGTCGTCATCGTGGATAATTTGTTGTCGGACATTCGCTGGTTCGAGAATCCCGGCAAGGCAACGATCGCTCTGCCGTGGAAGCTGCATCGCGTCGCTCAGCCGAAGGAAGTCCCCGGTTCGTACGACGTAGCTCTGTCGGATCTCGATGCCGACGGCGACCTCGATGTCGCGGCCTCAAGCTGGCGGCTTGGCAACCGATTCGAGTGGTTCGAAAACGTCGGCGCACCCGGAAACGGTGACAAGTGGCAACGGCACGAGATCGTCAACGACATCGGCGAGACCCGCACAATCGCCATGGCCGATTTCAATCGGGACGGCAAGTCGGATCTGCTCGGCACCGCGCGAACGACGAATCAAATCGTCTGGTTCGCAAACTCCGGCCAACCGGCCGTTGAGTCATGGAAGAAGACGGTCATCGACGACAAAACGGTTGCACCGACACACGGGCATCCGGTTGATATCGACGGCGACGGAGACCTCGACGTGCTGATGGCGTTCGGCATCGTCGCCCCGGTGGCGGCGAACTCACCCGACTCGCATCAGGTCGCGTGGTACGAGAACGTCGGCAAGCCGGGCCTCGGCTCCGAATGGAAGAAACACCTCATCGCCGGCGGATTCCCTCAGGGCTTCGAGGCGGTTGCGGGAGACCTCGATGGTGACGGCGATCAGGATGTCGTCGCGACGGCCTGGAGTCCGGCCGGACAACTCGCGTGGTTCGAGAACACCGGCGATCCGAAGACCGGCTGGAAGCAGCACTCGATCAAACAGAACTGGTCAAACGCCGTGACGGTGATTGTGGCCGATCTCGACAAGGACGGCCGCCTGGACATCGTCGCCTGCGCCGAACGGGGAGCCAACGAACTTCGCTGGTGGCGGAACGCCGGCCGAAGCCAGTGATGGATTCGCTGCGCCAACCACCACCGTCGTTGTGGTACGTGACGAACCGACGACACACAATGCCTCGTCCTATTCGCCATTCATAATGCTCAGATGGAGAGCGACGCAGTCGGCCAGCGCAGCGACGTTGTAGCCCCCTTCCAAAAGGCTCACGACTTTGCCGCCGCAATATTCCTTCGCGACGCCGAGCACCAACTTGCTGAGTGTTGCGAAGTCTTCGGTCTCCAAGCCCAGTGATCCGATCGGGTCTTGAACGTGCGCGTCGAATCCCGCACTGATCAGCACCAACTCTGGCCGGGCGCGTTTCGCTGCGTCGATCAACATGGTCTCGAATCGGGCGAGATACTCGCGGCGCGCCGTGCCGAACTTCACAGGCAAATTGAAGATCGCTCCCAGACCTTTCCCTTGGCCTGTTTCGTCGGCATCGCCCGTGCCGGGATAAAATGGCGAGCGATGTGCCGAGAAGAAATGAATCTCGCCGTCTTCGTAAAAAATGTCCTGCGTGCCGTTGCCGTGATGCACGTCCCAATCGACGATCAGCACGCGACGCAGTCCGTGAGACTGAGCCTGTCTCGCCGCAATTGCGACATTGTTGAACAGACAGAATCCCATCGGGTCGTTGGCCAGGGCGTGATGACCCGGTGGCCGGATGAGGCACAACGCTCGGCGATGTTTCGCGTCGGCGGCCAAAACATGGTCGACTGCGGCGCAGGCTGTTCCGGCGGCTCGTTCCGCCACTTCGAACGAACGTCGGCTGCACACGGTGTCGGCCTCGATCCGCCCACCGCCGTCTTTGCAGAAGCGTTCGACTCGGCCGATGTGGCCAGCCGAGTGGACTCGCTGAAGTTGCTCGCGTGATGCGACGGCGATCTCGCCTTTCGCACAGGCCTGATCGAGCTTCAATTCGGCGAGTTTGGCAGTGATGCTTCGGAGCCGCTCCGGTTTTTCCGGATGCTGGCTTGTTTCGTGTTCGAGGAAAATCGGGTCGGTGAAGAGGAGTGTCATCGCGGCCTCGGCGTCGCACAGGCGGCTCGCCTGTGATTCTTGTCGGACAGGCGAGCCGCCTGTCCCCACGTTGGGCGAGGATTGTGGCAAACTCGTCGCTGCTCGACCACGTTTCGGGGACGGCTATAATCCTCCGACGTCTTCCTTTTGAGTCCAAATTTCTCTGTTCCGTCGAGCGTCTCATGCAGATTGTGCAGTACGGCCATCCGGTTTTGCGCTGGAAGGCGAAGCCGATCCAGTCGATCAACGAAGAGCTTCGCTCCGTCGTGCGAGAGATGTTTGACTTGATGTACTCGGCAAAGGGAATCGGCCTCGCGGCCAATCAAGTCGGGCTGCCGCTGCGATTCTTCGTCGTCAACGTGACAGCCGACCCGCAGGAGAAAGACGAGGAGATTGTCTTTCTCAACCCGCGCATTCGCCGCCGCAAAGGAACCACAACGGGTGAGGAAGGCTGTCTCAGTCTGCCTGGCCTGTATGCCAACGTGGACCGTGCCGAGGAGATTGTGGTCGAAGCGTTTGACCTCGAAGGTGAAGGATTTGAGATGGACCTTGACGATTTGCCGGCTCGCGTCGTGCAGCACGAGACCGATCATCTCGATGGCGTGCTATTTGTCGACCGGCTTGCGCCGGATGATCGGCTGAAGCTGGAGCCGCGGCTGCTTGGCTTCGAGTCGGACTTCCGCAAGCAACAATCGAACGGCCAGTTCCCGCCCGATGACGAAATCAAACGGCAATTGAAGTCTTTGGAAAAGGGACTGGTGACCAAGTAATTGGCAGGACCGTTGAGGAGTCACTCGTGACGTTACGGATCGCAATGCTGGGTACTGGATCGTTCGCTTTGCCGACTTTTCAGGGGTTGCTCGATTCGCGACACTCGATCGTCGGACTGGTGACGCAACCCGATCGAACCGGAGCCGGTCATCATCAGCATCGCAATCCGCTGAAAGAGTTGGCTCTCGCTCGCAACTTGCCCGTGTTTCAGCCGGTGAAAGCGAGTGCCCCTGAATCGCTTGACGTGCTGGCCGGTTGGCAAGCCGATTTGTTCGTCGTGGCGGCCTACGGGCAAATTTTGTCGAGCAAGTTGCTGAGCCTGCCGCGGCTCGGTGCGATCAATGTTCACGCTTCGATTCTTCCCAAGCATCGTGGTGCGTCGCCGATTCAACACGCGGTTTGGGTCGGCGACGTCGAGACTGGCATCACGATCTTTCAGATCGTTCGTGAATTGGATGCAGGCCCAGTGCTGGCCATCAAGCGGACTCCGATCGGGCCAGACGAAACGTCGGGCGCGTTGGAAGAGCGACTCGCCACGTTCGCGGCGCCGGTACTGCTGGAGGTCGTCGAGCAGCTTGATGCCGGTGCCGTGACGCCGCAGTCGCAGGATCACTCGCAAGCCACGTACGCGCGGCGGCTCAGCAAATCGGATGGCGAGATTAATTGGACTCGAACCGCCACAGAGATCGCTTGCCATGTGCGAGCGATGCAGCCGTGGCCCAACGCGTTTTCGCATTGGCTTCGAGCGGCTCATCCCCCCTTGCGAGTCATCGTCCCACGAGTGAGTGTGATTGCCGACACAACCGCCACTCCGTGCGGATTGGTTCTGCCGTCACCCGCCGGGCAATTGCTCGTGAAGGCCGGACAAGATGCCGTGTCACTGGTGTCGCTTCAGCCAGAGGGAAAGCGTGCCATGACCGTCGCCGACTTCCTGCGCGGCTATCCGGTTCAACCCGGTCAGCGATTCGGTGAAGGATAATCTCTGATTTTCAGCAACGCGCTTCGCCAATTCCCACGAAACAAGCCGCCGCAAATTGCTGACCTCGAACGACGGCGGCTTACTTCTGCAGCTTCTTCGAGTGGCCGCTGGCCCTTTGGCGAGTCATCGTTTGCTGTCGCCACTCGCAGTACTCGTACGGAACTTCCTTCTTCTCCTCGATCCGTTTGCAAACTCTGATCTTCTTCGTCTGGGTTTCCGGACGACACTCGATCACACAGACCTTGCGAGTTTCGGTGGACACCTGCGGGACGAGCACCGTTCGCTCGAACATGCACGGAGCCGGTGCGGGGCAAGGTGGCGGACATGCCGGCCGAAAACAGTTGTCGGCAGAGGCGGGGATGCTCGGGAGGGCCACTCACCCTAGAGCTGCGAGACCGCTCCAAAGTAGCTTCTTCATGATGTTTTCCTTCTCGATGTGAACCACTTGCTGCTTGAACGGGATGCGGCCACGACACCCAGCCCAGCCAACCCAAACAGCAGGGCGCGTGGGGACATCAAGAAAATACCGTCCAAGCGCGCGCCTCGGTAGCGTTAATCTAGGCGCCATAGGAGAAATGCGATGTCTTGCGTGTTCGATCAGAAAGCGGCCAGGATCGGCACAACAGCCGTTTGAAGTGCGCCACCAGTGACATGCACGACGCTCAGCGGGTCGACGAAGACATTGATCTCAGACCGCACGCCGAACTCCGGCAAGTAGATGCCCGGCTCAACGGAAAAGCAGGTTCGAGGCAGAATGAGCCGTTCCTCGTGAGTTTCGAGGTTGTCCATGTTGGCCCCGTTGCCATGGACTTCCTGCCCGATGCTGTGACCTGTGCGATGCACGAATCGGTCGCCGTATCCAGCAGCGACGATGACCGCTCGGCAGGCGTCGTCGACTTCCCACCCTTGCAGCGGTCGCTTGGCCGCGAACGCCGACTTTACACAGGCGATCGCCGCATCACGAGCCTTCGCAACGACACTAAACACTTCCGCGATGCGCACGGGGACAGTCTCGCCAACAAAACCGGTGCGGGTCAAATCGCTGTAGACCGATCGGGGTTGATCGAGCTTGCCCCACAAATCGATCAGCACGAAGTCGTCTTTTCGAATGGATGTGTTGGCACCGGTGCCAGTCTCGTAATGCGGATCGCCAGAGTTCGGCCCGACGCCGACGATCGGCGGATGATAGGTCGTCACTCCATGTCTGGCGAAGTGATCCATGATCACATCACGCACCGCGATCTCGTTTGTCTCGCCGCGCGAACGTACTTGGTCGGCAATGAACTTCCAGGCGACACCGTACGCGCTGTCGGTGACTTTCTCGGCCTCGAAGTGCGAACGGATTTGACCGTCATCCCACGCCGCCTCGAAGAGTTGAATCAGATCACCCGACGAGACGACTTCGATGCCCAGGGATCGCACGACTTCGACCAGTCCGGCATCGACGCGCGAAACGTACGGATTGCCGTACCTCGGCGAGTACTCCATCGCGACTCGCTTCATGCCGCCGAGCAGTTGTGCGACTCCCGCTTCGAGTTCCTGCCACTTGAGATACACCGACTTCGAACCCGGCAGATGATCGAGAGCGCCGGTCTCAATCCGATGCACCAACCGCTGTGGTTCTCCCTGAGCGGGCACGCAGTAAAACCAACGTCGCGACGTGACCGGCAGCTCGCCCATGCCGAGCACTCGTCGAGCCAGCATGTTGCTGCCTCGGAAGTCGTACAGCAGCCAGCCATCAAATCCGAATTGCCGCAACGACTGCTGCACCGCATCCAACTCAAACATCTCGATCTCCGTTGTTGAAATCATGAGGCACATACCCAACGTGCCAATGCGATCCGAATCGCGGCTACTCAGATTGCAGAGACCGCTCGGCGGCTCTGACGACGCTCGGATCGCGTTCGCGGAGCTTGTCGAGATTCTTGCTCGCCTGCAACTTCACTTCCGGCGATTTCGACTTCGAGGCAATCACAAAGTAGCCGGCGATCGCTTTGCGTGTGTGGCTGTCATCGAAATCTTTTGCTCCGTACAACGACATGACTTTGTCCTGAATGGACCAGTCTTCCCAGCGAGCAAGATCCGTGACCGCCTTCTCCGCCGTCTCCGGTCGATTGAGGCACAGCCGCATCGACTGTCGTAAACGCTCACGCGGGATGCGGTCGCCACCCTCAGTCCACATGACTCGCAGTGCCGCCATGATCGAGGCCAATTCGCTCGCGTCAGTGGAGAGCGGACGCAGTTTGACTTCGCCGAGCCTGTTCAGTCCGTCTGTCTTTGTCAGCAGGAGATACCCGAAGATGATGCCATCGAGGCCGAAGGGATACCCCGAGCGCGGAGCTTCAATTTTCGATCGCAGAAGCTCCGCGTCCTGCGCCGTTCCGCAGAGCCCCAGCATCATGCCGTACAGGCCGATTCGCTGCGGTACGGTTTGCTCGTCGCTCAACCAGATGCGCAGTTTTTCACGCGGCAACTTCGAAGAGATTGCCTCCACATCAGAATACGGCACGACCGCAAATTCGGCCATCGAGTCCATCGCGACGACGGGGTCGTTCGATTCGAAGAACTGCAAGTAGTACTCCAGTCGTTTCGTCACGGGAGCATCGGCGGCTGGCGACTTCCGCAGGTACTGTTCGGCGACGTCGGAGAACAACACCGGTGACTCCCAAGTAACCTCTTCCTCTTTCCGTCCGAAGAGCAGGCATCGTTGACCGCGCATGCCGCTCAATTCGCGCGGCAGGGTAATCAAGTCGCCCTTGAGAAACGTCAGTTTTCCCTCTGGTCCGTGCAGTCGTTCGATCGTTCGGAATCGTGTCCTCCCACTGAAGCTGTTCTTGCCCGGGGTGGAATCGAGAAATTCCGCGATCACGGCGACATCGTTCTTGGTCAGTCGCTCGCTCAGCCGAGTCTGCGGAGGTCCACAAAACGGACAGGCCGGAGCTTCTCGAACGAACCAGCCAGCCAGCAGCACAAGCACGCAGGCGAAACGAAGACGCTCCCTCATGGCCGCCTCGAGTCTCACTGCAAGAAGAAAAAGCGTTCCGCTTCTTTGACCGTCTTCGGATCACTCTCGCGGAGCTTGTCGAGGTTGGCGCGGGCTTGCAGTGCCGAAGCCGGCAGCCCTTCCGGTTTGGATTTCGTCGCGGTCGGATCGTCTTTCTTAGTCTCATCGGCCTTCGGCGGCTGAACCTTCGCAGCGGTGAGCAGGTAGCGGACGATGGCGCGCTTGATCGATGGGATCGAATACTCCCCTTGGCCGTAAAGCTTCATCAGGCGTTCCTGCACGGACCAGTCTTCCCAGCGGGCGAGGTCGGCAACGACGAGGTCCGCAAGTTCCGGTCGATCGAGCAATTCACGCATCGACTGCCTCAAACGCTCCTTCGAGATGCGTCCGTTGCCGTAGGTCCACATGAAACGCAAAGCTTGCATCGCAGCGTAGGTCTCGCTGAACGGAGCATTCTTGTCGCGGAGCTTGCTCCGGTCGATCGCTTCCATTCCTTTTTCACCGGTCAGCAGCAGGTAGCCGGAAATCAAACCGTCGATGCCCAAGCGGAAGTCCTGAGTCTGCTCTTCGATCTTCTTTTCCATCATCTTGACATCGCCTTCGTTGCCGCACAGGCCGAGCAACAGGCCGTACAGGCCGAGTCGCGTCGGCGACGTCTCTTTGTTGACAACCCACTTGGCAATCTTGACTCGGTCCATTTTATCTTTGACTTTGACAATGTCTTCGTACGGAGCATTCGCGAACTCACCGTACGCATCGTTCGAGACGAGCTGGTCCGAGAACTCCAAGAACTTCAAGAAGTACTCCAACCGTTTCGACGTCGGCGACTCCGGCGACGGAGCCTGGACGATGTACTGGTAGGTCACCTCGGTGACTTCCAGTGGACTGGACCAGTCGATCTCTTTGTCCTTGGTGCCGAACAGCAGAAAGAGATCCCCTTTCTTGCCGGCTTGGTATCGTGGCACGGTCAGCTTGTCGTCCTGCTTAAGCATTTCCTTTGGCCCGCGTGAAAGTTCGACGATGGAGTACGTCGTACTGCCAGCGGACTTCTCGGTCGGTTGTTTTCCATCGACCCATTTCACGAGCACCGCCGCGTCGGCCTGAGTGAGCTGCTCCGTAAGCGTCAGTGACGGGGCCGAACAAAACGGACAAGCCAGCGCGACTTGCGAAGCGAGCAACGTGACGGCAAGAACGATCAACAGGCGGGATTTCATGGCGAGGCTCCAAGTTATTTCTCGATCACAACCGCGTCTTTCAGTTCGTACATCGCGGTGTACTTCTCGATCTCAGACTTGATGCGGAAAACGCCGACGACGTCGAACGGGCGGTTCTGAATGTAGTGTGTCGTCACTCCTTTGCGGAGGAAGGCTTCAACGAGGTCGTATTCTTTCGGAGTCCGACCGAAGCAGCAAATCTGATTGTCGCGAGCCAGCACAAACCCGCGAATGCCTGTGTCTTGGAACGGCGGGAACATGTACCCGCGGACTCGGATCCGCTTGCCGTCGAGCTCTTTCAGCCACTTCGGCAGCCGTTCGGGAGCATCCGCCGGAACCGGGTCGAGATTCATCACCTTGAGCAGATCGACGTCGTCAAAACTGACTCGAATCGCGTCCTCCGGTCCTTCGACCTTAAACGTACGAGACTCATTTGCCCCAACAGTCGTCGGTGCAGCAGTCACTTCGGCGGGGGCTGACGGCTTCTCAATGCCATTGGCGGAAACAGGAACGACTTCGGTCGAAGTTGTCGTTAAGGCAGGCGAATCCGAAATCTCACCAGCCTCTCCAAGCGTGACCGTCAAACTCGAGGCTTTGCCCTCGGAGTGACCGCAGCCAACGGCGAGCGGGACGGAAACCAATGCCAACAGCATCGCAAACAGTCGGGAACCGAGTGTCATTATCAGGCTCCGGGATTTGATTCCATTCAGTACGACGTTTTGGCCGGGCCAAAATGTGACGCTTCCAATTCGAATGCGGGTTCCAGGTTGCCAGCAGCTCGCAGGTCACGCAACTTGAAAACGCCGGCGACCGAAACCATATGCTCGCTGTACCGCGCGGTCTGGCCATCAACCATCTTCACCCTAATCATATCGGTCAGCTTGGGTTGACCTCCGAAACAGCATTGCCCATTGTCTTTACAAAGAATAAAGGACGAAATGCCATCCAGCCGCCCTTCCGGATATATGAACCCTTTGAGGAAAAGCGGTTTGCCTGATAAAGCGGCAATGTCGGGATGAGCTCGGCCTTCGCCATCTTCTTCGACAAATCCCTTCTTCGAAATGTCTGCTCCGAAGCTGATTCGCTGAAAACCTGCGGGGACTTCAGTTTGATACCAGTAAACGTGCAGAGCCGTGCTGCACACCAACAAAACCGCAGAGATCGTCACTCCCGCCATGGCGATCTTGCTTCCGCCGAGATCCCCTTCGGCTCGCTGGATTTGTCGCCGTCCAATCAATCCCAGCACCAAGCCGAACACGGCGAAGACGAGCCCCAGCAGACTGAGAAGTCCCGACAACGCACAGACTCCCAACAGCGCGGAAACCGGAGCCAACGGCGGGATCGGCTTGTAGTTAAAATCTTCCAATCCAGATTCGATTGAAGCGGGACGGACCGCGGTAAGTTGCAACTGATCAAGAGTTTGAGACATCATCTACCTCGCGGCGAAAAAATCGTGGACGGAAGTCGCCGCCCAATACGCCCGCTCGCCGAAAAACGACGGAAAGTACCGTAGAGTGTACCACTCCCTCGGGCAAATACCACTCCGCGACCGACTCGGCATCGCTCTCCACGCGTCTGATGGATCGGTAATATCGCGTAGGTTGAGCACTCCTGGCAGTCCGAATGACGGGCGGTCGCCCTCCTACAAAATGAAAGCCCGCACGATGACCGCCTTCAGTGCCAACCTCAACAAAGTCGCCTTGCTGCGAAACACTCGCGACAACGGACTACCCGATGTGTGCCGATTTTCTCGGCTGTGCGTCGCCTCCGGGGCGGCCGGGATCACCGTGCATCCCCGACCCGACGAACGCCACACGCGACCCAGCGACGTGCATGAACTGCGGCAACTCACCCGTCAACTTCGCGTCGAATTCAACATCGAAGGATACCCAACCGATGACTTTCTGAGCCTCGTTTACACCGTCCGACCAGAACAATGCACGTTGGTCCCCGACGCTCCCAATCAACGCACGTCAGACCACGGCTGGGACGTGGTCGCTCAAGCCGATCTGTTGAAACGAGTCGTCCCGCCGTTGCGAGCCGCCGGAATTCGCGTCTCAATCTTCATGGACCCAACTCCCGAAGCGATGTCGCTCGTCCCCGCGACCGGAGCACATCGCATCGAGCTTTACACCGAACCGTATGCCCGCGACTTCCCAACCGCCCGACGAGACGCTGCGCTCGCGCAGTACGCCGCGACCGCGCAAGCCGCACAGCAAGTTGGTCTTGGTGTGAATGCCGGACACGATCTCAACCTCGACAATCTCGGCCCCTTCCTGCGAGCGGTCCCTCACGTCGAAGAAGTCTCGATTGGACACGCTCTCATCGCCGACGCGCTGGAGTTGGGCATGTCGGAAGCCGTGCGACGCTACGTGGCGCTCTGCCAAACACACTAACCCGAAGCGCCAGAGAAGGTGAACGCTTTACCGACAACCGATCGTCCGATTGAGTCCATCACGATGTCACAGACCACTACGCGCCGCAACTGGCTGATGCGATCTGCCGGAGGCTTCGGAGCCACCGCGCTCGCGACGATGTTGTCCGACGACGGCTTCGCCGCACAGCCGCATCGAACTCCGAAGGCCCGCAGCATCATCTCGCTCTTCATGCATGGTGGTCCTTCACAAGTGGACCTGCTGGATTACAAACCAAAACTGCGCGAATGGCACGGACAAGAACTGCCCGCATCGGTGCGCGGGACTCAGCGACTGACCGGCATGACATCGGGACAAGCAAGCCTGCCGCTTACGGCATCCGCGTTTCGATTCGCTCAACACGGCGACTGCGGCACATGGGTGAGTGAGTTGCTGCCGCACACGGCTGGCGTCGTCGATGATCTGTGCGTGGTCCGCAGCGTCACGACCGAGGCGATCAATCATGATCCGGCGGTGACTTACTTGCAGACCGGACATCAACAGCCGGGCCGTCCCAGCTTTGGTGCGTGGATCAGTCACGGGCTCGGTCGAGCCAACGACAACTTGCCGGCGTTCATCGTGCTGCTGTCGCGAGGGAGTGCCGCTCGGCCGGCCGATCCGTTGTACGCGCGATTATGGGGCGCCGAGTTCCTGCCGTCGCAGCACCAAGGAGTCCAGTTCCGCACCGACGGCGAGCCAGTCTTGTTCCTCAAGAACCCGCCCGGACTCTCCGCCGATTCTCGGAGACGAATGCTCGATACGCTGGCTGAACTCAATCAACAGCGTTTCGAGAAAACGGGTGACCGCGAAATCGAAACGCGCATCGCGCAGTACGAGACCGCGTTCCGCATGCAGGCCGCCGTCCCCGAACTCACCAACCTCAGCGGCGAAAGCGAATCGACCTTCGAACTGTACGGCCAAGACGCTCGCCGCGCCGGTTCATTCGCGGCGAATTGCCTGCTGGCTCGGCGGTTGGTCGAGCGGGGCGTGCGATTCGTGCAGCTTTATCATCGCGGCTGGGATCAGCATTACGACTTGCCGTCCGACCTGCGTCTGCAATGCGGCGACGTCGATCAAGCCTGTGCCGCATTGATCCGCGACCTCAAGCAACGCGGCCTGCTGGACGAGACCCTGGTTGTCTGGGGCGGCGAGTTCGGCCGCACGGTGTATTGCCAAGGAAAACTCACACCAGAGAACTACGGCCGTGATCACTTCGGCCGCTGCTTCAGCATGTGGCTGGCTGGAGGAGGCATTCGCGGCGGCATGACCTTCGGCGAAACCGACGACCACAGCTTCAACGTCGTCCGCAACCCCGTCCACGTCCACGATCTCAACGCCACGCTGCTCGACCGACTGGGCTTCGATCACACGAAGCTAACCTTCCGCTTCCAAGGCCGCGACTACCGCCTGACCGACGTGCATGGCCGCGTCATGGCGGAGGTGCTGTCGTGAAACAACTTGGATTAATAATTGGCAAGTGATGATTTTGAACCAGCGATTCCCGCTCATTGACGAATAGCCAATCACCCATCATCAATTGTCTTTACAACCGGATAACATTCTCGTGGCTCAAGCCAGCACCAATCGACGTCGGGTTCTTTTTCTTTGCACGGGCAACTCGTGTCGCAGTCAGATGGCCGAAGGTTGGCTGCGGCATCTGGCGGTGGACCGGTTTGAAAGTCTGTCCGCTGGAGCGAAGCCGGCTGGATATGTTCATCCGCTGGCGGTGCAGGTGATGCGCGAGGCGGGGGTCGAGATTGCTCAGCAGTTCAGCAAACACATCCGCGAATTCTTGCCGCCGCAGGGAACTCCGCCGGACCTCATCATCAGTGTCTGTGGCAACGCCGAGAAGGAATGCCCGCTGTTCCCCGGCCCCGTCGAGCGTTGGCACTGGCCCTTCGACGATCCGTATCACGCCGCCGGCTCCGACGAACAACGGCTCGCCGAGTTCCGCCGCGTGCGCGATGAGATCAAAGCGAAGATCGAAAGCGGCCTCGTTTCCGTTAGGTAGCCGTCATCGCTCCGTTGGTCACTCGCGGCTCAGGGCTTCGTCCAAATTCAGCAGCACGTTTGCCAACACCGTCCAAGCTGCCAGTTCGGAGCGATTCACCTCCGACGGGACCGGACATTCGCCGACGGACAGCAACGCTTCCACGGCCGCGCGATCTTGCTGAAATCGAAGTCGCTCGGCCGACAGCAGTCGCAGCAGCGACTGCGTTTCGGAATCTGATGGCTCACGAGCGACCGCGCGGCGAAACGCGAGCGTGATCCCGTCGCGATCCGAAGCCAGCGTGGAAGCCAGCACTCGTTGCGCCAGCACGCGCGCGGCTTCGACAAACTGCGTGTCGTTGAGCAGCGCGAGCGCTTGTAGCGGCGTGTTCGTTCGCTGGCGGCGGAGCGTGCAGGTCTCGCGCGTCGGTGCGTCGAGTTGCAACATGCTCGGCGGAGGAACTTGGCGTTTCCAATAGGTGTAGAAGCCGCGCCGATACAACCCGTCGCCGGTCGAAAAGACGTACTCTTGAGTGCTCTTCGTGTCGTAGGTGATCGCCTTCCACAAATCGGCGGGCTGATACGGCTTGACGCTCGGCCCGCCAATCCGTTCGGCCAAGAGGCCACTGGCGAATAACGCGGTGTCGCGCAGCGTCTCCGCATCGAGCCGATACCGCGACGCGCGAGCGAGCAGTCGATTCTGCGGATCGACGCGGCGATGCTCGGCCGTGATCACTGACGATTGCCGATAAGTTGCCGAAGTGATGATGTTGCGGAGAAGCTGTTTGACTCCCCAGCGAGGAAGATTGGAATGACGGCCATCAGCCAGCGACTCACGGCTTTCGGCCGGGCCAGAGAACTCGCACGCCAGCCAATCGAGCAGATCGGGATGCGACGGCAACTCTCCTTGCACGCCGAAGTCCTCGGTCGTTGCGACCAAGCCGCGTCCGAAGAGTTGTCGCCAATGGCGATTCACCGCCACACGAGCCGTCAGCGGATGTCGCGGATCGACAAGCCACCTTGCAAACGTCAGCCGATTGGGGATCGCGTCTTTCGGTAACGCGAGCAGAAACGACGGAACTCCCGCTACGACCTTCTCGCGCGGCTGATCGTATTGACCTCGTTCGAGAATGAACGTGTCGCGCGGTTCGGCCTGATCCTGCATGACCATCACGCTGCCGAGAGTCGCCAGCAACGACGATTCCGCCTGAAGCTGTTTGATTTCGTCGTCGAGCGATTTCTTGGCGCTCGCTTCGGTCTCTTTGGGCAGCGCGATCAGCTTCGCCTGCAAGTCGCGAATCCGTTGCTGCAACTGTTCCTGCTGAGTCGTTTGCTCCGGCGTCGGCAACCGCAGTTCGGGGACAGCGTTCTTTTGCTTGCCGCCGTCGATCCCTTTCTCCGGCAGTTGATTAAAGTATGCGAAGAGCTGATAGAACTCGCGCTGCGTCAGCGGGTCGTACTTGTGGTCGTGACACTGAGCACATCCCGCCGTCAGTCCCATCCAGACGGCCGAAGTCGTGCGGACTCGGTCGGCGACGTATTCGACGCGATATTCCTCCGGAAAGACGCCGGTTTCCTCGGTAATCATGTGATTGCGATTGAACCCGGTCGCGATCCGCTGCTCGATGGTCGCGTTGGGAAGCAAGTCGCCGGCGAGTTGCTCGATCGTGAATTGATCAAACGGCATGTCGGCGTTGAAGGCGTTGATCACCCAATCGCGCCAGCGCCACATGAACCGCTCGTGGTCCGTGAAGTAGCCATGCGTGTCGGCATACCGCGCCTGATCAAGCCAGTCACGCGCCTGATGCTCGCCGTATCGCGGCGACGCGAGCAGCCGATCGATCACTTGCTCGAACGCATCCGGTTCGCGATCGGCGAGGAAGTCATTGACCTCCTCGATCGACGGCGGCAACCCGGTGAGGTCGAGTGTCACTCGCCGCAACAACGTGACACGATCTGCTTCCGGCGACGGTTGCAGCCCGGCCGGTTCGAGTCGGGCGACGATGAAGCGATCAATCGGGTTTCGAGCTTCGGATTTCGAGCTTCGAACTTCCGGCACCCCCGGCCTCGTCGGTGCGACGAACGCCCAATGTGTCTGATATTTCGCCCCCTCGACGATCCAGCGTCGAAGAGTCTCCTTCTGAGCGGTCGTCAGCGATTGTCCGGTCTCGCGCGGCGGCATGACGTCGTCATCGGCCGCGAAGACGCGCCGCACGAGTTCGCTCTCCTGCGGTTTGTTCGGAACGATCGGAACTCGCTTCGACATCACAGCGCGGGTCGCGTCGTCCCGCACATCCAGCCGCATATCCGCCTGCCGCTGCTTGGCATCCGGGCCATGACAACGAAAACAAAAGTCCGCCAGGATCGGCCGCACCTCACGAGCGAAATCGACCGGCGACGACTCCGCTCGTGCAAACATCGGGTGTGCAAACAAAATGCAGACGAAGCCAGCGATGCGCATGTGGCACTCATTTCGGGGGCGAGTTCAGACCAACAGCCGCCCAGCGTAGCCAACACAACGGGACGTGTCGCCGCTGGCATCGGCGGACGTCCCGTAGCCAACTTCGATCGACCGCTTCAACTGACCGAGCTGCTTGAGCGTCTTCATCACGATCACCGCCGGGACGAGGCCGCACATGCTGATGTGGTTCGATTGGCAGGTCTCGAACAGGAGGTCTTCGTTCAAATGGTCGAACTGCGCGAGGGCCAGCGAATCCAGTCGGCGGGTCTCTGCGTCGTTCGCGTGGTGGTTCATGTCACTCGAAATCAGCAGCAGCGGCGGATCGAGCAGGAAGTTTTCGAGGACCGCTGCCAGGCCGCGTGCAAAGTCTTCACAACGACCCAGTGATGCCCCGCTGACGCAAATGCCGACGACTTTTGTTTGCGGTGCAAGCCGATGAATGATGGGCAGTTCGACTTCAATGCCGTGCTCTTGCTGATGTGCCGCCGCGTCGAATTGCAAGCCGGGAACTGCGGCGACTAGCGAGCGAGCCAATTCCAGATCGCTTTCGAGTTGTCCGCCGGGGAATTGCCAGACGCGATTGGGAGCGACCGCCCAATCGAGACCATTTGGCGTGTGCTTCGGGCCGATGATGATGACTGTGCGCGGCAGTTCGATGCGCTTCAGCACATCGGCGGCCAACTTGCCGGAGTAGACCCAACCTGCGTGCGGGACCATCGCAGCGGAAACGGTCTGCCGCTCCGACTCGCCGCTGCCCAGCATCCGATCCAGCTCACGTGCGACTTCCGCCGCATCGCCGGGATAAAAACGTCCTGCGACGGCCGGAGGTCGTACATCGCCACCACCGGCTGGTTTGGGAGTCATCTCGATCGTGAACCGGTCGCACGAACACAATGTTCGCAGGCTGAAGATCTGCGACCATTCGGGCGCGACGACTTGAGCAACTTGACCGGCATCGCGCACGAGTTGCTCGGCTGACGAACGACAATCGAAGACGAAGCCTTGCTTGTTCCGTTCGGTGATGAGCACGCCGCGCGTGCCCGAGTCGATGCCGCTCAAGTCCGGTTCAGCGATCGTGCCGTGCATCGCCGTGTCGTCGAGCGCGAGGATGTCCACACGCAACTTATCAAGCGGACGGTTGCGACCGGCGAGCGCCTTCGCCAGTGTTTCGCACTGCGTGAAGAGGGTTGTTTGCAACGGGTATTTTTCTTTCGACGACATCCGTGCGACCGCCAACCAAAAATCGGTCCCCGGCTGAGTGATCTTCACGGCAACACCATGCACATCGGTGTCGGGAACTCCGGGGCAGAAGTAGAGCGGCGTCATGCCCCGCAACAGCGAATCGACCGACTGCCGGGCGAAGTGAGTGAGCTGTTC
>Ga0194131_10002362_pt1 | contig 31044 bp, 23 predicted proteins | sample TA2KigO120mmetaG_FD_148631 | JGI IMG/M metagenome (GOLD analysis project Ga0194131, IMG submission 148631) | Freshwater microbial communities from Lake Tanganyika, Tanzania - TA2015053 Kigoma Offshore 120m | ecosystem: Environmental > Aquatic > Freshwater > Lake | place: Tanzania: Lake...
CGACCAGCGCCCGCACCGGCGCTGGCCTCGCCGCCCTGCGCGGGCACCTCGCGCGCGCCGCCGCCGCCGGGATCGTCGCTGCCGGTGGCCCGCTGCGTCAGGCGCTCGGCGGCGCGCTCGCCGCGCTCGACCGGGCGCTCGCCACCGGCGGGGGGCCGGAGCTGGTTGCCATCGACCTGCAGGCGGCGCTGCGATCCCTCGATGCCATCGGCGGCGCACACTCGCCGGAAGACCTGCTCGATCGCATCTACGCGCGCTTCTGCCTCGGCAAGTAGCGGCCAGTCGGCCGGACTGGTCCTGCCATGGCGTCGTTTGGCGCTGCTTCTTCCATTGCCAGACCCTTTGACACACAAAGGGTTGGGTGCGTATCGTCGCGCCGTCCGTTGGTCAGGGCGCCCGGGGTCAGCCGGGTGTTCCACCTGCCGAGAGCCCCTTCCGAACCCCGCGCGTCGCGGTGGTTTCGGTCGGATTCCTGCCATGCGTTGCCCGTACTGCAAGGCCGACAACGACCGCGTCATCGATTCGCGCGCCAGCGCGGACGGCTTCGCGATTCGTCGTCGCCGCGTCTGCGCCGATTGCGGCCGTCGTTACACGACGTACGAACGGACGGAGACGGCGCCGCTGCGCGTGGTGAAGAAGGATGGCGAACGCGTCGCGTTCGACCGTCAGAAGGTTCTCGGGGGCATGCTGCGCGCGTGCGAGAAGCGGCCGGTGTCGCTCGAGGTACTCGAGACGATCGCCGACCGCATCGAACGCCAATGCATGGAGGCCTTCGACAAGGAGGTGCCGAGCAAGGTGATCGGCAACCTCATCATGCAGGAGCTGCGGCAACTCGATCAGGTGGCGTACGTTCGGTTCGCGTCGGTCTACCGCGAATTCAAGGACGTCACGCAGTTCCTTGAGGAGCTGAAGCCCATGCTGGAGAAGCGTCGGGAGGGCGGTCATGAAGCGTCGGGCGGAACATCTAGTTCAGAAGCGTGACGGCAGGCGGGAGTTCCTACGCGCGACCAAGCTCGCGCGTTCGATCCATCTCGCACTGCACAGCGTCGGCGTCGACGAGGACTGGCGGGCGCTCGCGCTCGCCAACGTGACCCTGCAGGCGCTGCGCCAGAAGCGCGGCGGCCACAACGCGGAGGTCAACGCGATGCTGCTGCAGACGTCGGAGATCGCCGACGCGGTGCAGCACCTGCTCGTCGTGACCGGCCAGCCCAACGCAGCCGTCGCCTTTGGCGCGGTCGCCGCCGAACGGTCGCGCCGGCGCGCGTCGATCGCGCTGTTGCGCCCGCAGATCGCCGAGGCGGTGGCCGCCGAGTCCGCCTTGGCCGTGCGCGAACGCCGGCTACAGGAGTGATGCCATGCGCCTCAAGCGACTCGTCGCGCGTGGCTTCAAGTCCTTCGCGGATCGCACCGAGCTCGAGTTCGACTCGCGCCTGACGGGCATCATCGGTCCGAACGGCTGCGGCAAGTCCAACGTCGTCGACGCGATCAGGTGGGTGCTCGGCGACCAGCGCGCCAAGAGCCTGCGCGGCACCGAGATGACCGACGTCATCTTCAAGGGCGCCGAGGGTCGCGAGGCCATGGGCATGGCCGAGGTGACGATCACCTTCGAGGATCCCGAGGGGCGCATCGATGGCCGCACCGAGGTCGACATCTCGCGCCGATTGACGCTCGACAAGGAGTCGGCCTACCTGCTCAACGGCAGCGAGGTGCGCCTCAAGGACGTTCGCGACGTGCTGCTCGACACGGGGCTGGGCACCGGCGGCTACTCAGTGATGGAGCAGGGCCGCATCGACGCGGTGCTCTCGGCCGACCCCGAGGCGCGCCGCGCCATCTTCGAGGAGGCCGCCGGCGTCTCGCGCTTCAAGCTTCAGAAGAGGGAGACGCTGCGCAAGCTCGAGCGCACTGACCAGAACCTCGCTCGCATCACCGACCTGCTCGAGGAGCGTGCGCGCCACATCCGCGGCCTGCGCATCCAGGCGGGCAAGGCGCGTCGGTGGCAGGAACTGCAGGCGGCGTTGCGCGATCTGCGCGCGGCGCTGGCGGTGATCGACGGCCAGGCGCTGCGCGCCGAACTCGTCGCCCACGCCGAGCGGCTCGCCGAGCTGCAGTACGCGCTGACCACGGCCGACGAAGGGCGCGACGGCGCCGCCGAGCGGCTGGCGCAGTCCGACGAGACGATCACCGCCGCGTCGGCGGCGCTCGGTCGCGTGCAGGACGAACTGCGTCAGTGCCAGGGCGAACTGACGACGCACCGCGAGCGCGCCGATGCACAGAAGGATCGCGCCACCGCGCTCGCCGAGGAGCTCGAGCGCGGCCGCCAGCGCACGCAGGGGCTCGTCGATCAGCGCAACGAGCGCGCAAACGAGTTGGCGCGCGCGCGCGACGGCCTCGTCGGCAAGGAAGAGGAGCTCGTCGAGTTGCACCGCCAGCTCGAGGATCAGCGCCACGCCGCGCAGCAGGCGCTGCAGGCGCTGCGCCAGATGCAGAAGGAGCGCGACGTCGTGCGCGAGCGCCAACTCGAGCTGCTGCACGCGCGCACGCGCAGCCGCAACGCCGCCGCCGACGCCAAGGCCACGCGCGGCGCCGCCGAGGCTCGCGCCGCCAAGCTGACCGAGCGCCAGGGGACGCTGGCTGACGAGCGTGCCCGCCTCGACGGCGAGGCCGACGGCTGGCGCGCCGAGCAGCGCGACGCCGGCACGCGCCTGCGTCTATTGCAGGAGCGCGAGCAGTCGGCGCTCGCCGACCTGCAGGACGCTGACGCGGCCGCGGCGGCGATGGCCGAGCGCGAGGCTCTGATCCGCCGCGAACTCCACGAGGTCGAGGGCCGCCGGCAGGCGCTGCTCGGCATGGAGGCCCACATGGAGGGCTTCGACCAGGGGCCGCGCCACGTGCTGCAACAGAAGCCGCCGGGCCTGCGTGGCCGCCTGCTCGACTTGATCGAGATCGACGTGCGGCACGGTCAGGCGCTCGAAGCTGCGCTCGGCCCGTTCGTGCAGGCGCTCGTCGTCGACACGCGCGAGCACGCTACCGCGATCGTGCGCGAGCTCGCCGAGAAGCGACTCGGCCGCGTGCTGCTGCTGGTCGAGGAGTCTTTCGGCGAGGCGCCGCCGTGCGCATCGCATTCGACACTGCTGAAACCGCCGGACGGCGTGCGCTACTTGAGCGAACTGGTCCGGCACGTCGTCGTCGACGGGACCGTCGACGACGCGGCGAGCAGTCGCCTGCTCGGTTGGCTGCTGCGCGGCGTCGTCGTCGCCGACTTCGACGTCGCCGATAGCGCGCGCGCCGACCTGTGTTTCGTCACGCCCGAGGGCACGTTGGTGTGCGGCCCGCGCATGGAGGGTGGCGCGTCGGCCGAGGGTCATACCGGCCTCGTCGTGCGCCGGTCGCAGATCCAGGACCTCGGCGCCCAGGCCGCCGCCGTGGCGGCGCGCCTGCAGGAGCTGCAAGCCGGCAAGGAGCAGGCGACCGGGCGCGTCGACCGGCTGAAGCGCGAGCTGAAGGCGGTCGGCGACGCGCTCGCGGCGGCGACCCGCGAGCTGCAGGCAGCGCAGGGCCAACAGGCGCGCCTTGAGGCGCGTCTCGGCGACGTCGCGCGCGAGGTCGGCGAGCTCGCCGACGAGGCCGCGGAACTGTCGGCGACGCGGGCGGGCGCCTTGGCGCGGCTCTCGGCGTCGCTGTTCGACCAGCACCTGCTGGGCCAGCGCGAGGCCGCGGCGCAGGCCGAAGAACAGGCGTTTGGCGACCGCATCGCCGTCGCCGAGCGCGACGCCCAGGGCCAGCAGGCCGCCGAGCAGGACCTGCGGGTCCGGCAGGCGACCGTGACGCAAGCGCGCGCGACCTTCGTCGCGGCGATCAAGATGCACGAGGACGCGCTGCGCGACTCCGAGCGCTCGCTGCAGGAGCTCGGCGAGCGCCAGCTCGACGCCGAGGCGAGTCGGCAGCGGTCCGAGGCCGAGCGCGACCGTCTGATCGAACTGGCCGCGGCGCTCGAGGACCGCTTTGTCGTCCTCGAGGGTGGCAAGGGCGAGGCGCAGACCGGCGTCGACGCTGCCCGCGCGGCCCGCGCCACGGTGCAGGCCGAGGCGCAGTCGTGGGAAGCGAGACGCAGCGCCGCCAACGAAGCGCTGACGCAGACGCGCCTGCGCCACGCCGACGCCGAACACCGCTTCCTGCGTCTCGAGGAGCGCTTGCGCGAGGACGCCGGCATCGAGGTGCGTCGGTGCCTGGGCGAGATCGAGGGCCTAGGCCTCGAAGATCAGTCGGCGCATCACGGTCCTATCGCGCCACTCGAGCTGTGCGAGCAGCTACAGGGGCCGCCGTTGCCGCCCGAGGTCGTGCAGGCCTGGCATGGCCTGCAGCGACTCTGGGAGCGGGACGCGTTCGACCAGGACGGCGCCCGCAAGGACGTCCAGCGACTGCAGAGCCAGAAGGAGCGCCTGGGCGCCGTCAACCTCGACGCCGTCAAGGAACTCGATCAGGAAGAGGGCCAGTTCTCGACGCTCGAAGTCGAGGTCGCCGACCTCAAGGAAGCGCGGCGCTCGTTGATGGAGACGCTGAAGAAGCTCGAGGCCGAGTCGAAGACGCTATTCGAGAGAACGTTCCACGAGGCCCGCAAGAACTTCCAGGAGATCTTCCGCAAGCTCTTCCAGGGCGGCAAGGCGGACATGTTCCTCTCGCACAACGTGGAGGACATGCTGGAGGCGGGCATCGAGATCGTCGCGCAGCCGCCGGGCAAGCAGTTGCAGTCGATCCGCCTGCTGTCGGGCGGCGAGCGCTCGCTGACTGCGGTTGCGATCCTGTTCGCGTTGTTCAAGGTGCGGCCGAGTCCGTTCTGCATCCTCGACGAGGTCGACGCCGCGCTCGACGAGACCAACGTCGAACGCTTCCTGCGCGTGCTGCGCGACTTCACCTCGCAGACGCAGTTCTGCATCGTGACGCACCACAAGCGCACGATGGCCGAGTGCCAGGTGCTCTACGGCATCACGATGCAGCGGCGCGGCGTCAGCTCGCGCATCGCCGTGTCGCTGCAGGAGGTCGACAGCATCCAGCAGCCTGAATCGCCCAGGGAGAAGTCGGACGTCGCGTTCAAGCGCCGCATCGCCGGCGAGGAAGCGGTCGGCTTCGCCTGACCGTTCATTGGACTGTTCGCCTGATGGTCGGCCGACGTGGGCATCGCGCTGTCAGCGACGCGACGCCAGCAGCACGTGCTCACCCGGCAGTTCCTGTCCGGTCGCTGCGAGCACGACCTCGTAGGCCCATTCCTCGCGCTGCGGATCGCGCCAGAAGCGCTCGGGAACGCGCACGGTCGTGGGGGAGACGCTGATGATGCGCGTCTCGCCGAGCGGCGACGCGTCTGGCCGTTGCAGTTCGAGCGCGCGCGCCTGCTCGATCTGGCCGCGCGCGGTCGCTGTCACGTAGGCGAGCACGCGGCGCGGCGTCGCGTCGACGACCGTCGCCACCTCGGTGCCGACGGGGAGCCACTCGCCGGCCGAGGCGCCGATCGCGGCGACGTGGCCGCGCATGGGCGCCCGCAGGTCAAGGGCCTGTGCGTCGAGCGCGATGCGCTCAAGCTCTGCTTCCTGTTCCTTGAGCCGCCAGCGCAGCGGCGCCAGCGCCGTGTCGACGGGCAGCGTCGCAGCCTTGCCCGGCATGAACTCCTCGAGTCGCTTCGTCGTGGTCGCGACGACGGCGCGCTGGCGATCATAGAGGCCCTCCAGTTCCTCGATGCGCTTGGTCAGCGCGTCGCGGTCGGTGCGCATGGCCACCAGCTGCGGCTGGCCGATCATTCCCTGCTCCACCAGCCCGGTCAGGCGCTCGGTCTCGATCGCCGCGCCCTGCATGCGCACGCGCGCTTCCTCCAGGTCGGTGCGCGTAGAGAGCGCGGCCAGCTGCGCCTGCTCGACGGCGCTGACGAGTCGTCGGTACTCGGTCGATGCCTCGAGCTGGATCGCCGTGGTGTCGGCGCGCGAGGCGCGCTCGACCTCGGCCTCGGCGTGGGCCATGTCGGCGCGCAGGCGCTCGAGCTCGAATTGGGCCTTCGCGAGGCGCAGGCGCACGTCGCGGTCGTCGAAGCGCGCGACCACGGCGTTGGCCTCGACGAGTTGGTGCAATTGCACGGCGATGGTGATGACGCGGCCACTGACCGGCGCCAGCACAGCGCTGGCCTGCGCGTCGACGAGCGCAGGCGAGCGATTTGCGGACGGCGCCGCCTGCGACAGCGGCACGAGCGCGGCGGCGGTCGCGAGCCAGACGGCCAGCGGGATCACAGCGCGGACGGACGAGCGGGCGGCGGCGAGCGGCGACTGCTTCTGGAGGATGGGCTGCGGGGCGCTCACGTCATGTCTCCGTGTGGTCGTCCTGCAGGAAGAGGTTCACGTCCTGCGCGCCCGGGATCGTGCACAGGTCGGCGACCAGCGCCTGTTGGCAGCCGGGGTCGCGCAGGTGCAGTTGGTAGGCGAAGTCCATGGCGCCATCGCGCCGGGACTCGCGCAGGCTGACGAGGGCGAAGCGCCGGCAGTAGTGTTGCAGCACCTGCCGCAACTGCGCGTCCTGTTCGCCCTGTGCCGGCATGCTGAACTGCAGCACGCTGTCGTGGTCGACGCGCTTGCCGAAGCCGATGGCGGCGAGGTAGGCGGCGGCGAGCAGCACGAAACCGGTGCCGGCGATCGCGAGCGCGGTGTTCTGCACGCCGACGGTGATGCCGACGGCGACCGAGAGGAACAAGAAGATCGTGTCGCGGCTGTCCTTGATCGGCGTGCGGAATCGGATCAGCGCCAGCGCGCCGAACAGCCCGAACGCGCGCGCGAGGCTGTCGCCGATCGCCATCATCACGATGGTGACGATCAGCGGCAGCAGGATCAGTGATTGGACGAACGAACGCGAGTAGCTCGTGCCTTGGTGCGTGCGGCTGTAGATCCAGGCGATCGGCGTCGCCAGCACGAACGCCAACAGCAGGTGGTAGAGCAGCGACGGTAGCGCCGGCATCGCGGCGGACAGGTCGGCGAGGGCGTCGGAGAGGGGCGGCATTGGGCGGCCGGTCAGCTTACCTGCGCACGCCCGCCGGCGAGAGAATTGAGTGAGTGGCAGTACTTGGAGCACGACACGCGCCGCAGATCGTTGGCGGCGATGACGCGGTGCATCCACACCGGCATACGGTCGGTGAACTTCAGCTCCAGGATCGCTCCGGGCAGCGGCACGGCGCGGAAGCCGGGGCCGTCGAAGACGACCTCGGGGCGGTCGGTCGGCATGCAGCACAGTCGCCGGTCGACGGTCACGCGCACTTCCGGGTCGTCGAGGCCGACGTACGCCTCCCGTTCGTAGCGCACGACAGCCGTGGGGACGGCGCGGCGCAGCAGCAGCAGCCGTTGGAACTCGCCGAGCGAGGCGCGCTTCTGCGGCGACGCGCCGGGCACATCGATTGGCGCGCCGGCGAGCGCGTCGGCGAGGAACCCGCGGGGCAGCGGGCAGCGCAGCTTCTGCACGACCTTGTCTTGGCGGCGCTTGACCTCGAGGAACAGCGGCGCGTTGGGGTGATCAGCGTAGGCCCGGACGCGCAGCTTGAAGCGCTGGCAGACGCCGTCGACCGTCTCGGCGTACAGCGAATGCCGGACGTCGTCGAGGTACAGGCTCACGACCGGGTAGCTGTGCGTCGGTGACGCGGCGGCGTTCGGATCGGGCGCGACGAACGGCTGCACGGCCCGAAGGACGCGCTCTGCCGTCGCCTCGTGCACGACGAACTTGCACTCGTGACGGTTGCGGTAGCTCACGGAGCGGGCGTCGTCATCGGCTGACGGCTCACGGACAGAGGGTCGCTTCGATCGCGTGCGAGCTGTCCCAGCCGCCGGCGTTGAGGCCGAAGGTCTGCGCGTACAGCTTGAGGCCGGCGAACGCCGGATTTGGCGGCAGCGCGAATGACCAGCTGCCGACGCCGGTGGCGCCGAACAGCATCGTGCTCGGCAACTGCGTGCTGGCCGGATCGAGCATCAGCACCTCGTCGCCGATGCCGATCGGCGCCAGGTCGAACGCGCCGGGCGCGAGCGCCAGCGCACCGATGCCGACGCCGTTGGCCGGCGCGGCGCTGATCTGGTAGGTGATCGTTGTGCCGACCTGCAGCGTGCCGGCCGCCGCCATGGCGATGCCGTGCGTCAGGCGGCCGGTCGAGCCGTAGGTGCGCTGGCCGCAGGCCGCGAGTTCGTTGCGGGCGAGGTAGGTCGGGTTCGGGAACGTCACCCAAGCGCCGACGCCGTCGACGAGCCGGCCGGTCGACACGTCGGCCGTCTGCGGGCCGAAGTCGTAGGCCTCGTGGATCGCGAGCCCCGTGCTGTCGTAGAGCGCGATGCTCTCGTCGCCGATCGTCGACAGCTTGAAGTTGGCGTGCAGGGGGCCCTGCGTGCCGTCCTCATCGCACCAGACGCGCAGCACGCCGTTGGGCGGGATCGTCGTGCCGGCGGGGAACTGGAACTTCAGCACGACGCGGCTGTCCGAAAGCCATTTGCCGCTGATGTCGACCGTCTGGTTGCTGGTGTTGTAGAGCTCGACCCAGTCCTCGCGCTGGCCGAGCTCGTCGACCGGTCCGGTGAGGTTCTGCGCCACGAACTCGTTGATGGCGACCGGCGAAGCGACGACCGGCCAGGCGATCTGGACCTTCGGGCAGTAGCGCTCGCACTCGGCCGTGTACGGCAGGTAGCGTGCGCCGCCGCCGGCAGCGACGCCCTCAGCGTAGTAGTCGACCAGCGCGCCGGGCTGCTGGCCCGCAATCTGCACGCCCCAGATGCCGTCGCCGGCGGCGCCATCGCCGTGCAGGCCGTCGTCGAACATCGGCGCCTTCTGGAACTCGCCGACGCGGCGCCACCACAGGTTGACCGACGCAGCGCCGGTCGCCTGCACGGTGAACTGGATCGGCTGCGTCGGCGTCGGCAGCGTCGGCGTGTGCGCCAGGTTGGCGAGCGTCGGCCGCGGCACGTTGATGTACGCGTCGGCGGCCATGAAGTTGTAGCGCGTCTGCACGAACGGCACGAGGCCGAGCCGGCCGACGCCGCTCGCCGTCACCGTGCTCGTCAGGTTCGTCGTGAACATCGCCGTCGTGTAGATCTTCTTCGTGTCGGCGGTGACGTGCGGCGCCAGCATCGCGTGCCACTGCTGGATCTTCGGCGTCAGGTGCGTCGGGTTCAGCGTGTTGTCGATGATCGCGCGCTGGTGCGCCTTGTAGCGCTGCAGCCAGTCGGGGAACTGCAGCGTCTTGGTGAAGCCGGGGCGGTAGATGTTGGTCGTCTGCGTGTTGGTGGCCAGCATCATCGTGCCGGCCATCGACTCGTTGAGGTCGAACGGCAGCGTGGTGCCGTCGCCGTGTACGTCGTCGATGTAGAGGTAGTGGTCCTTGCCGCTCGACAGGTAGCTGTCGGAGTTCTGCATCGCGACCATGACCGCGGCGTAGCGGTAGAACGCGTCGACGCTGAACTTGTCGGTCAGCGTCGACTGCGGCGTCGTCGGAGTCATCGCTCCGAGCGTCGTGCACATGGTCATCAGGTCGACGCCGTCGCCCTGCTTGGCCTGATAGGCGGCGAGATAACTAGCGGCGATGTTCGGGCTGAGGACCATGTACGCGCAGCGGCCGTTAGAGAACGTGCCCGAGGTCGGGAAGCAGCGGTAGCGGTTGCCGTCGTTGCTGCGGAACCACTGCTTGAACATGTCCTTGTTGGGCTGCTCGACGTTGATGTAGACGCCCCAGTAAGCGCCGTTGAGGAACAGGCGGATCCAGTTGGCGCGCGGCGCGACGCCGTGGCGGCGCATCGTGTAGTACGTCAGCGGCTCGCGCAGGAAGGTCGGGTCGTGGAAGCCGTTGTTGAAGTTGAAGTGCGAGATGCCGTAGAGGTCCTGGCCGAGGGTGAAGGCGTCGAGCTCGACGTTGAAGCTCTTCTTCTCCCAGCCCTGGTTGGGCGCGACCGGCAGTTGCGTGTAGCTGGTGTTGCCGCGGAAGCGCACCCCGACGTTCTGCACGGTCACGCCTGACCACTGCAGCGTCGCCGGGATGTTGATCTCCGGCTGGTAGTTGGCGGTCAGCTGGCTCCACCAATTGCTTTGCGCGAAGGTCAGGTGCACGTCGCGCACCGTGTCCATGTCGTAGAGGTCGGGAATCTGGGCGCTCAGCGCACTGGCAGTAGCGAGGATGGTGGCGAGGAGGTGGCGCATGGGGGTGTGGGGTAGGGTCCGCGATGCCTTTGGCCGTGGTCGGGTCGGCTGACAGCGCACTACGGGATCATGGTCATGGGAACGAGCTCCGTCGCGCAATCCCCACCCGTACATTTAACTTTCCTGCCGGCGGTCGGCGGCGCTGCGTGCGGTCGGTGCCATTGAGGCTTCCCTGCAGCGACCCGTCCCGGCATCCTGACGCCATGGCGGCGGCGATGCGCGTGGGCCTGCTGGTGCTGTTCTTCGGCGCGTGCGCCGGACTGCGGCCGTCGACGCCCGACCAGTTGCCGGCCGTGGCCTTCGACGTCGTGCCGTTCATCGAACGGCAGCTGCGCGAACAGGGCATCCCCGGCGCCGCGGTCGCCGTCGTCGATGTGCGCGGCGGCGCGACGCGCAGCTGGCAGCAGGGCATCGGTCGCCTGCGGTTGGACGGTCCGCCGATGCCACACGACGCGGTCTTCCGCGTTGCCTCGGTCAGCAAACTATTCACCGCCGTCGCCGCCATGCGGCTGGTCGAGCGCGGCGAACTCGACCTCGACCGGCCGGTGCGCGACTACGTGCCGGAGTTCGTGCCGACCAACCCACACGGCGGCGAGGTCACCGTCCGCCAACTGCTGCAGCACCAGGGCGGCGTGGTGCGCGAGTCGCCGGTCGGCCACTACTTTGATCCGAGCGAGCCGACGCTGGCGGCGACCGTTGCCAGCCTGCGCGACACCGCGCTGGTGCACGCCCCGGGCACGGCGTTCAAGTACAGCAATCCCGGCGTCGGCCTCGTCGGGGAGGTGATCGCGCGCGTCCGGCGTCAGCCGTTCGAAGTCGCCGCGCGCGAACTTGTGCTGCAGCCGCTCGGCCTTGCCGACAGCGATTTCGCCGCTGCGCCGCGGTTGTTGGCGCGTGCCGCCGACGGTGTGATGTGGACGTACGACGGCCGTGCGATCCCGACGCCGGGCTTCGCCTTCGGTTACAGCCCGGCCGCCAACCTGCGCAGCACCGTCGGCGACCTCGCGGCGTTCGCGCGCAGCTGGTGCCCCGGGGCCAAGCGCAGCGTCCTGCAGCGGGCGTCCTACGAGGCGATGTGGACGTTGCCGGCGGGCGCCGAGCGCGGCTGCGGCCTCGGCTTCTTCGTGCAGCGGCTCGACGGCCGCCGCATGGTGGGGCACGACGGCGCCGTGTATGGCTTCGCGACGGCGCTGCGCGCGCTGCCCGACGACGGCCTCGCCGTCGCCGTCGCGCTCACCAAGGACTTCGCCAACGAGGTCGCCGAAGCGATCGCCGAGCGGGCCATGCGCGCCGCGCTGCTGGCGCGCGATGGCCGCGCCCTGCCGCCGGCCGAGCATCCTGAGCCGCTCGGCGCCGCTGCGGCGCGGGAACTCGCCGGCCGCTGGCGTGTGGGCGAACACTGGGTCGAGCTGCGCGAGCGCGGCGGCGACCTCTACTACGATCCGAACATCGGCGTGCGGACGCGCCTGCGCCGCGCTCGCGACGGGTCGCTGGTCAGCGACGATCCGATGTCGCTCGGCGGCCGGCGCCTGCGCCAGCGCGCGGATGGCAGCCTCTACGACGGCGAGGAAAAGTACGTGCGCGACGATGCGATGCCGCCCGCTCCGCCACCGGAGCTGCTGCCCCTGCTGGGCGAGTACGGCTGGGACCACAACGTGCTGGTCGTCTATGAGGACGGCGGTCGGCTCGGCGTGCTGATCGAGTGGGTCGTGCGCGACCTGCCCGAGCGTGTTGGCCCCGACCACTACGTGTTCCCGCCGGGCATGTACGGCGGCGACGCGCTGCGCTTCGAACGCGACGAAAGCGGCGCAGTGGTGGCAGCGCGCGTCGGCGGCGCGCGGTTCCCGCGCCGGCCCGACGCTGTGCCGGGCGGCTTTCGCATCACGCCGCGGCGGCCGCTCGCCGAGATCCTGGCGGCGGCGCGCGCCGCCGAGCCCGATCGCCGGCTCACTGCGTCGAGCGGGCCGCGGCCGTTCCGGCCATCGGACCTTGTGCCACTACACGGCCTCGATCCGACGCTGCGCTTCCAGCTCGTCTACGCCACGGCCGACAACTTCCTCGGCGCGCCGGTCTATCCGCCGGCGGCGCAGGCCAAGCTGCAGCGGTCGGCGGCCGAGGCGTTGCTGCGCGTGCACTGGCGGCTGCGCGCCGAGGGGTTTGGTCTGTGGGTGTTCGACGCCTACCGGCCGTGGTGGGTGACGAAGGCGTTTTGGGACGCGACGCCCGACGACCTGCGCCACTTCGTCGCCGACCCGGCCAACGGCTCGCGCCACAACCGCGGTTGTGCCGTCGACCTGACGCTCTACGACCTCGCCACCGGCCAGCCGGTCGACATGCCGAGCGGCTTCGACGAGTTCACGCCGCGCGCGTACCCCGATTATCCGGGCGGCACGGCGCGCCAGCGGCGCTGCCGCGAGGTCCTGCGGCGGGCGATGGAGGCCGAGGGCTTTACCGTCTACGAGCACGAGTGGTGGCACTTCGATTTTCCCGGCTGGCAGGACTACGCGATCGGCAACGAGCCATTGTGATCGGCCCGTCGGACCGGCCGTTCGCGGCGGCGTGGCAGGGGTGTTTGCGCCGCCGCTGGCGTCGGTAGAGTAGACTTGACGCCCATGGGACTTCTCGCCGTGCTGCGCCTCTGCCTCGCCCCGCTGTGGGCGCTCGCGGCGTTGGCGCAGGCGCCGATAGACACCGATCCGGCGGCCGTCCATCTCGACCGCCTGCACGTCAAGCTCGCCGAGGGCCTCGCCGCGGAGTGGCGCCACGACTGCTTCGTGTCGCGCGTCGGCGCGGACCTCCGGTCGGTCACCGCGGCGCTGGCCGGCGCCCGCGTCGAACCGCTGGTTACCGCTGTCGCCTGGGATGAGCTCGATCGCTGGCATCGGCAGGCGTGCGCCGCGTTGCCGCCGAAGGATCGGCCCGGCCATCTCGGCCTCTGGTTCAAGGTTCGCTGCGTGTCGGCCGACGCCGCCCGCGGCGTGCGCGCGCGACTCGCGCGCGAACCGTTGGTCGCGCACGTGCACCACGAGCCGCGCTACGGCCTCGCCGCGCACACGCTGCCGGTCTCTGGCGACATCCCGCCGACGACACCGCTGTTCACCAGCGCGCAGCTGACGCACAACCCGAGCCCGCTAGGCCACGGCGTCCGCGCCACGGCCGACCTGCTTGGCGCGCGCGGGCAGGGGGTCCGCTTCGTCATGCTCGAGGATTCCTACCTGCTCGGCCATGAAGACGTCAGCAAACTCGTCGCCGCCAACTTCATCGGCGTGGTGCCGGCCTACGCACCGACGTCGTTTCTGCACGGCTGTTCGGGCGCATCGATGCTCCTGGCCGATCGCAACGGCTACGGTCTCACGGGCATCGCCGACGAGATCGATGCGCGCTTCATTGGCATCAACGTCAGCGGCGGCTTCGAGAATTCGCTCGCGATCGCCGTCCTGAACTCGCAACCCGGCGACGTGCTGATGGCGATCATGATCATCCAGGTGCCGTCGCTCGGACTTGGCTCCTGGGTGCCGTTTGAGTACTTCCAGTCGGCGTATGACGCGACCGCGACGACGACGGCGCTCGGTCGGCTGCTGGTCGTGCCCGGCGGCAACGGCAGCCTGAGCCTCGACGATCCGGCGCTGCTCGGCCGGTTCGACCGCAGCTTCCGCGACTCGGGGGCGATCATGGTCGCCGCCTCGCTGCCGGGCCCGCTCGGACGCATCGCCTTCTCGAATTGGGGCTCGCGCATCGACTGCCACAGTTGGGGCGATGGCGTGGCCTCGTGCGGCTTCCCTGGCCTGTTCCATCCCAATGGCGACGATCTGCAGGCCTACACGTCTGCCGCGACCGGCACATCGGCCTCGTCCCCGCAGGTCGCCGGCGTCGTCTGCGCGCTGCAGGGCCTCGCTCGCCGGCAACTCGGGCAGCCACTGACCAACAGCCAGGTCCGCTCGCTGTTCTGGACCCACGGCCCGGCGTCGCCCGACGCGATCGGCCGGCGTCCGGACATGGCGGCGATGGCCGCGGCGATCGGCGCCTTCGACGGCCTGCGGCTCAATGCGCCCGACTTCGATCTGCTCGAAACCATCCAGGTCCAGATGTCAGGCACGGCGGGTGGGATCGCCTGCCTGTTCGCGGCGTTGGCGACTGGCGACGTCAACCTTGGCTTCAATCGCAGCGTCCACCTCGACCTCGCCACCGCGAACCCCACCGGCGCGTTCGCCATGCCGAATGGCGCGGCCAGTTGGCAGATCCAGGTGCCGAACAACCCAGCGTTGCATGGCGTGAGCCTCTACTTCCAGGCCGTCCGACTGGAGCCGAACGCGACCCTGACGTTGACGACCAGTTGCCAGGCGACGGTGCGCTGACCCCAGCCGCTACCGGCGGTCACTGGCGCGCATTTTTCTGAGGCTTGTGAGGGCTCGGTTGCATAGGCTCACCGCTCCATTTTTCGAGACCTTTCGTCGACGACGACGTTGCCGCGATGACGCACCCGACTGCTCTGAAGACCGCGAAGCTGACCATTGGTGATCAGGAGATCGAACTGCCGTTGCTGACAGGAAGCGAAGGCGAAGTCGCCATCGACATTCGCCAGCTACGCGCGAAGACGGGCGTGATCACCTACGATCCGGGCCTTGGCAACACCGGCGCCTGCCAGTCGAAGATCACCTTCCTCGACGGCGAGAATGGCGTGTTGCGCTACTCGGGCTACCCGATCGAAGAGCTGGCGAAGAAGAGCAGCTTCGTCGAGGTCATGTGGCTGCTGTTGCACCAGCAGCTGCCGAGCAGCTCGCAGTTGTCGCAGTTCACGCAAGACGTGACCTACCACACGATGCTGCACGAGGACCTGAAGGCGCTCTTCCAGAGCCTGCCGAAGGTCGGCCATCCGATGGCCGTGTGCGCGGCGGCGGTCGGCGCGCTGTCGACGTTCTACCGCAAGGAAGGCCCGACGACGCAGGAGCAGAACTGGATCGACGCGATCCGCCTGTTGGCCAAGATACCGACGATCGCGGCCTATAGCTACAAGCACAGCATCGGCCAGCCGTTCATGTATCCGCGCAACGACCTCGGGTACGCGGCGAACTTGCTCCACATGATGTTTGGCAACCCGTGCGAGAGCTACGAGGTCGACCCGATCCAGGCCAAGGCGCTCGACCTGTTGTTGATCCTGCACGCCGACCACGAGCAGAACTGCTCGACCAGCACGGTGCGCACCGTCGGCAGCTCGGGCGCCAACCTCTTCGCCAGCGTCTCGGCCGGCATCTCGGCGCTCTGGGGGCCGCTGCACGGCGGCGCCAACCAGGAAGTCATCGAGATGTTGATGTCGATCCGCGACGGCGAGCGCTCGGCGCGCGAGTTCATGGACCTCGCCAAGACCAAGGGCAGCGGCGTGCGCCTGATGGGCTTCGGCCACCGCGTCTACAAGAACTACGACCCGCGCGCGCTGATCCTGAAGCAAGCCTGCTACGACGTGCTCGGCCAACTCGGCGCCAAGGACCCGCTGCTCGACATCGCGCTGGAGCTCGAGCAGATCGCGCTGTCCGACAGCTACTTCATCGAGCGCAAGCTGTACCCGAACGTCGACTTCTATTCGGGCATCATCTACAAGGCGCTGGGCATCCCGGTGGACATGTTCACCGTGTTTTTCGCCATCGGCCGTATGCCCGGCTGGATTTCGCAGTGGCTCGAGTACCAGGCCGACGCCGAAGCCCGCATCACGCGTCCGCGCCAGGTCTACATGGGCTCGACGACGCGCAGCTACGCGTCGGCCGACGCTCGCTGAGAGTCCAAAGAAGTCCCTTCGCAAAAAAAGGCGCGGAGTTCAGCCGCCGGCGCCGCGTAGCGTGCCGCCATGTCGACTCTCGCCGCGCTGTCGCTGGTCCTCGCCGCGCCGCAGGCGCCTGCGTCCGTTGACATCCTGTCGCCAGTCGCAGCGGCCCACCGCGTCAGCGCCGCGCTCGGCGACCTCGACGGCGACGGCGCGATCGACCTCGTGATCGGCCGCAACGGCGCGTTGGCCGTGCGCCGCGGGTTGCCGGGACCGGAGCCGCGCCGCTTTGGCCCGGAGGCCGCGCTCGCGCTCACGCTCGGCGTCAGCTGCGAGAGCGCCGGCCAGCCGCGCCTGTGCGACGTCGATGGCGACGGCGCCCTGGATCTGCTGGGCATCGACGCGCCGCTGGGCGCCGGCGAACGCATCGTCTGGGCGAAGAACGACCGCTCCGGCGCGTTCGCGGCCTGGCAGCCGCTGCGCTTCGCCGGTGCTTCGCCGGCGCGCTGGCCGGGACCGCTCGCCGCCGTCGACCTCGGCGACTTCGACGGCGACGGCGCCGTCGACCTGCTGGTCGCCTGCCGTTCGCCGTGGCTGCACCGCGGCGGGCCGGACGGCTTCGCGCCGACCGGCGTCCGTCTCGCGGTCGGCGGCGCGGGGGCGGCGGCGTTCGTCGACTGGGACCGCGACGGCGCGCTCGACGTGCTGATGGTGGAGGGGCAGCGCCTCGTTGCGCGCTGTCGCCGCGACGGCGGTCTCGGCGAGGCGCAACTGCTGGCCGAGGTGCGCGGCGACGGCGGCATGGCGCAGCTCGCCGTCGGCGACTGGGACGGCGACGGCCGCGCCGACGCGCTGCTCGGCGAGACGGCGCCGGACCAGGACGCGGCCCCCGTGCCGCGCGACCCGCACAGCGAGGCCGAACGCGACGAGCAGCGCCGCGCGGCCCAGGAAGCGCTCGCGGCGATCCAGGCGGCGGTCGAGCGCCTCAACCGGACGCCGCCGCCGCGCGACGACGCCGCCGCCATGGCGCGCCGCGCGGCGTGGCGCGAGCGGCTCGGAGCCTGGGCGGCCGGACCGAAGGCCGTGCTCGCGGCTCCGGCAGCGCCAGCGGCCGGTCCGGCCCGCAGTGGCGTGCGCGCCGTGCTCGCGCGCTGAGGCGCGGCATCAGCGCCCTGGCGCGCTCACTTCTTCACCGCGCCGGGCGCGACCTTCTTGGTCGGCGCCGCCGGCGCACTGACGGCGGCCGCCTGCCAGCCCTTCTCCTGCTCGACGATCACCGGGATCATCTCGCGCAGCTTCTTCGCGCGCGCCAGCGGATCGGGGTGCGTGCTGAGCCACTCCGGCGTGTCGCCGCCGAGCGCGGCCATGCGCTCCCAGAGCTTCGGCGCTTCGTTGGGGTCGTAGCCGGCGCGGATGGCGTAACGCAGGCCCTCGATGTCCGCCTCGGACTCGTGGTCGCGGCTGTAGGGCAGCAGCACGCCGATCTGCGCGCCCATGCCGAGCGCCGCCATAGTTACAGCCTTGTCCTCGTCGCTCATCTTGGTCATGTCGAGGCCGACTTCGGCAGCCACCATGGTCAATTCGGCGAACGCGCCCTGCGTCATGCGCTTGCCGCCGTGGCGCAGGATCGCGTGCGCGACTTCGTGGCCCATGACGACGGCGAGGCCGTTCTCGTTCTGCGTCACCGGCAGGATGCCGGTGTAGATGGCGATGCGGCCGTTGGGCAGGCAGAAGGCGTTGGGCACGTCGTCGGCCTTGAGCAGGCGCGTTTCCCACTTGAACTTCGTCTCGCCCGACGCGGCGGCGATCTTCTTCGCCACGCGCTGGACCATCTCGTACTGCGGCCCCTTGGTGATGGCGCCGGCGGTCTCCTTGGTCGCTTCCTCGTAGGCCTGCACGCTCAGCGGCTCGAGTTGGTCGTCGCTGTAGATGTTGAGGTTGGCGCAGGCCGCGCCGAGCAGCGCCAGCGCCAACGGGACGAAGGTCCGCAGGAGGTTCCGCATGTGGCGGATGGTACGGCCGGCGCCCCGGGTCGCCCAGCCCGCGGCGGGTGCGCGGGCGCTGCCCGCGCAAACCTTGCGCCCGCTGGACCGTTCTTCGATGCTCTGCGGATGCGAACTGATTTGGTGATCGTCGGCGGCGCCCGCACCGCCATGGCGGAGTATTCGGGCACCCCAGGCTTCGGTAAGTTCAAGGACATCACGGCCATCGACCTCGCCGCGCACGCGGCGAAGGCGGCCCTGCAGCGCAGCGGCGTCGCGCCGGAACACGTCGACGAGACCTTCGTCGGCAACGTCACGCAGAGCAGCCCGGACGCCATCTACGGCGGCCGCCACGTCGCGCTGAAGGCCGGCGTGCCGATCGAGAAGCCGGCGCTGACCGTCAACCGCATCTGCGGCTCGGGCATCCAGTCGGTCGTCTCAGCGGCGCAGTCGATCCTGGCTGGCGAGTCGCGGCTGTGCCTCGCCGGCGGCATGGAGAACATGAGCCAGGTGCCGCACGTGATCCGCGGCGCCCGCGAGGGCTTCCGCTTCGGCATGGAGCCGAAGATCGAGGACCTGCTGTTCGCGGCCCTCTACGACCCGTTCTGCAAGTTCTTCATGGCGCAGACCGCCGAGAACGTCGCCAAGAAGCTCAACATCTCGCGCCAGGAGCAGGACGAGTACGCGCTGCGCAGCCACCAGCTCGGCGCCGCCGCGGTCAAGGCCGGCAAGTTCGCCGCCGAGATCGCGCCGCTGACGGTGACGGCGGGCAAGAAGGAGTTCGTCGTCGACAAGGACGACCACATCAAGCCCGACACGACGCTGGAGGCGCTCGCCGGCCTGCGGCCCGCGTTCGGCAAGGACGGCACGGTGACCGCCGGCAACGCCTCGGGCATCGTCGACGGCGCCGCGATGCTGGTCGTGACGACGGCACAGCGGGCGCAGGAACTCGGCCTGAAGCCGAAGGCGCGCATCCGCTCGTGGGGCCTCGCCGGCGTGCCGCCGGAGGTCATGGGGCTGGGGCCGGTGCCGGCGATCCAGAACGCCTGTGCCAAGGCGGGCCTCAAGGTCGCCGACCTCGACCTGATCGAGATCAACGAGGCGTTCGCGGCCCAGTACCTCGGCTGCGAGAGGGAGCTCAAGCTCGACCGCAGCAAGTGCAACGTCAACGGCGGCGCGGTCGCGCTCGGCCATCCGCTCGGTGCGACGGGCTCGCGCCTGCTGCTGACGCTCGTGCGCGAGCTCGAGCAGTCCGGCAAGTCGCTCGGCTGCGCCTCGGCCTGCATCGGCGGCGGCCAGGGCATCGCCATGATCCTGGAGCGCGTCTGAGGTCGCCATGCAGTCCAAGACGGTGACCTTCCCCGGCCGCGTGCTGCACCTCAGCGAGGACCAGGAGCAGCTCAAGGCGCAGCTCTATGGCCACGAGCGCGTGACCTACGACCCCGCGCGCAAGCTGATCGACAACATCTCGACCGACGAGCTGACGCCGGGCTGGGTCTGCTACTACTACGACGAGACGCTGGCCCGGTACTGCCTCGTCGGCCTGCGCGGCGGCAACGTCAAGCAGGACGCGATCAAGAACGGCGGCTTCTCGGTCATCGTCTCCGGCGTCAGCAAGGGCTGCGGCAGCTCGCGCGAGACCGCGCCGTACAGCGAGCTCAAGGCCGGCATCCGGCTCGTGATCGCGAAGAACATCGAGAAGATCTACGGCCAGAACTGCCAGAACATCGGCCTGCTGACGTCGACGGACTTCTCGCTGCTGCCACGCATCGAGCGCGGCGAAGCGATCCCGATCGAGGAGTTCACCAAGGGCCTCGATGCGATCGCCACCGAGATCGTGCGCCACGGCGGCCTGTTCGCGTACAACCAGGCGCGCCTGCAGGGCGCGACGACGCCGCCGGCCGTGACGACGAAGCCGCGGCCGATGACGCTGTGCGAGAAGATCATCGCCCAGCGCGCCATCGCCGACGCCAAGACCGGCCGCACCGGCATCCCGGCCGTGCAGCCCGGCGACGCGCTGTTCGTGCGCACCGACGTGCGCTTCAGCCACGAGTACGTCACGCCGATGGCCGAGGCGCTGTTCCGCATGGGGCTGGGCGAAGGCGCGACGATCACCGATCCGGCGTCGGTGTTCGCCTTCCGCGACCACCTGACCTTCCTCGACCGCATCATGCCCGAGGCCCACGTCAAGATGGGGCTCAAGGAGCAGGCGGCGTCGCTCGCCACCGTGCAGGAGGCGTTCACCAAGAAGCAGGGCGTCAAGCTCTACGGCGAGGTGCATCGCGACGGCCAGCTCGTCGGCAGCGAGGGCATCTGCCACAACATCGTCATCGAGGACATCGCCGAGCCGGGCCAGCTGGTCATCGGCACCGACAGCCACACCTGCATGGCCGGCGCGATCGGGTGCTTCGCCTTCGGCGTCGGCTCGACGGACATGGCGAACAGCTGGTTCACCAAGGACGTGCGCGTCAAGGTGCCGGAGTCGGTGCGCGTGAACCTGCGCGGCGCGATGAAGGCGGGCGTGTGCGCCAAGGACGTCATGCTGCACCTGCTCAGCGACGCGTTCTTCAAGACCGGCGCCGGCATCGGCAAGGTCCTGGAGTTCGGCGGCGCTGGCACGATGGCGATGTCGCTCGACGAACGCGCGACGCTGACCAACATGGCGGTCGAGGCCGGCGGCTTCACCGGCATCATCGAGGCCGACGAGGTGGTGGTGGAGTACATCGCCAACCAGCGCGGCGCCGACCGCGCGCGCCTGCGCGCGCAGATCGTCGTGGCCGACGCCGGCGCCTCGTACTGCAAGACGTTCGACATCGACCTCGCGCAGGTCGAGCCGACGGTCGCCACGCCCGGCGACCCGCGCAACGGCGTGGCGCTGCGGACGCTGCGCCAGAAGGGCCAGCACAAGGTGCACATCGCCTACGGCGGCTCGTGCACCGGCGGCAAGAAGGCGGACATGGACATGTACGCCGAGGTCGTGCGCAAGGCGCTCGACAAGGGCCGCGCGCTGCAGGCCAAGACCTACATCCAGTTCGGCAGCCAGCGCATCCGCGACTACGCCGAGAAGATGGGCTACGTGCAGCTGTTCGAGTCGGCCGGCGTCGAGCTGATCGACCCGAGCTGCGGCGCCTGCATCAAGGCGGGCCCGGGCGTGTCGTTCACCGCCGACGAGGTCACCGTCTCGGCGATCAACCGCAACTTCCCCGGCCGCTCGGGCCCGGGGCAGGTCTACCTGGCGAGCCCGTACGTGGTCGTCGCGAGCGCGTTCCTCGGCTACGTCGGCGGCCCCGACGAGCTGTGACCCTCGCGGCGGGGCGGCTGCTGCCGCCCCGCATCCGCGTCGCTGCTCGCCGCGGGCGTCGGGCTCTCAGTTGCCCAGCACGCCGTGCACGCCGTTGCTGATGCCCGCGAAGCCATTCGGCGCCGCGCCGTCGATCACCAAGGCCTGCGACCACAGGCCGAGACCGCTGAGGACCGGGTTGTTCGGCAGCGCCAACACGTGCGTGAACGTGCCGCCGACCGGAAGTTCGACGGCGGTGGCGTCGGGCCGGACTTCGAGGCCGCAGCCAGGGATGCCGACGAGCGTCAGGTCGAAGGGCAGCCAGACGCCCGGCGTGAACTGCAGGTTGTCGAAGCCGTGCACGACCAGGCCGATCGCGACGGCCGGCGCGCCGGAGAGCGTGAGCTGGTAGTTGGCGCCGAGGATCGGCGTCGTCGTCGGCGCGAAGTCCGGGACGCCGGCGCTGGTCGGACAGCCCTTGCCGTACTTGCTGGCGATCGCGTTGGTCGGGCCGCTGTAGGTCCAGGTCTCGTTGTTGACGGTGCCGGCGACCGTCGGGCCGCTGCCGGCGAAGTAGACCGTCTGGCCGGTGGTCGGGACGAAGGCCATGTAACCCTCGCTGATGCGGCCCGGGCCGCCGGAGCCGACCTGCGTCCAGTCGTTGCCGTCGTACTCCCACGTCTTCTGCTGCACGGCGCCGCCGCTGAAGCCGCCGTAGAGCACGATGCGGCCGCGGTAGTCGTCGTAGACCATGCCGGTGCGGTAGCCGGTCGCCGGCGCGTTCGTCGTCGCCTTCAGGGTCCAGTTGGCGCCGTCCCACTCGTACGTCGTGCGGTAGTCGGTGCCCGGCGACGTCGCGTTGTAGCCGCCGAACATCACGACGACGCCGCGGCCCTTGTCGTACGCGAGCGAAGGTTGCTCGAGGCCCGGGGGCACGGTCGTCGGCGCGCCCTGCGTCCAGGTCGTGCCGTTGTACAGCCACGTCTGGTTGCCGCCGAGCGCGACGCTGCCGGTCTGCAGGCCGTACATGACGACCTGGCCGCGGCGCTCGTCGAACGCCATGCCGTAGAAGGCGCGCGCCGAGGGCGACGCGGTCGGGAACACCTGCTGCCAGTTCGAACCGTCGAACTCCCACGTGTCGTTGGCGGTCGCCGTCGTCGTCGGCGAGCGGCCGCCGAAGGTCACGAGCCGATTGCGGCGGCTGTCGTAGACCATGCGGTGGCCCCAACGCGGCGGCGGCGTGGTCGTCGGGCTCAACTGCGTCCAGGTGACGCCGTTCCACAGCCAGGTGTCGTTGAGCACCAGCGTGGTCCCGGACTGCAGGCCGCCGTACATGACGACGCCGCCGGTCGACGGGTGCCATGCGAGCCCGCCGGCGCGGCGGGCGAGGGTGGTCGGATAGGGCGGCGGGTTCTGCAGCGTCCAGGTCTGGGCGGGCAGGATGTCGGCGCCGAGCAGGGCGGCGCCAACGGCGAAACGGGCGAGGTGTTTCACGGGTGGCTGGGTGCGTGGATTGGGTCCGGTTGCATCGGCGCGCAGGCGACAGAATCTCTGCTGGTGGCCAGGAGCCTCGCGGCCATGTGGGCATTGTGCATTCTTGTCACGCCGGGCCGGGCGCCGCGCCCGTCTTCGGCACGCGACAACGCACGATGCAGGCGGCCAGCAGCGCCGGCAGGCTCGCCGCGAGCAGCCACCACGCCGACGTCCAGGTCGCGGTGACGCCGCGCAGCAGGCCCGGTCCGCCGCGCCATTCGTACGCGAGGGCCAGCGCGCTCAGCCCGACGAGCAGCACGCTCGCCGGGCGCGCCGCTTCCTGCGTGCTCCGCGCGCGCGTCTCGGCCAACGCCATCATCGCGACCAGCAGGCACGAGCACAGGCAGGTGAAGCCGGCCGACGACTGCCAGCCGGGCGGACCGACGTGCGCGCCGAACAGGCTCTCGAAGCGAACCGCGATCCACGGCTGCGTCGTCGCCAAGGCAGCGAGCGCGGCGCTCGCGAGCAGCGCGCGCCGCCAGCCAGCGCCAACCGGCTGCGGCGGCCGCGGCGGTTCCGGCGTCGGTGCGAACGCGAGCGCGAACATGCCGGCACGGTAGGCATTCGCGCCAGCGCGCCAAGCCCCGGTGGCCGCCGTGGCGGGACGCGCGCGGTGGCATCGCGCGTCCGGCGGCATGCGGTCTTTCGCGTCCGCTGCGCCGATGGTGGCAGACGCTACGTCGGCAGCGCCAGACGCCGTCGCCGGCTCACGGCACGACGATGCGCTCTTCGTTCTTCATGCCGGCGCGCAGGAACAGCGGTTGCTTGCTGCGCAGGGCCCCGTTGACGGTGATCTCGAGCTCGTAGGGGCCGCCGGGGATCGCCTCGGCGAGCTCGGCGCGACCGACGCCGGGCAGCGCGTCGACCGCGGTCGCCGCCGCCTGGCCTTGGCGATTGATCCACTTGCGCGCGACGTGCGGCGCGCCGGCGAAGTGCAGGCTGAGCCGCGTCGTGCCCTGCCTGGTCGGATCGAAGCCCTGGCCGGCGCTGTCGACGATCTCCAGGCCCAGCAAGGCGCCAGGCTCGAGCGGCACGTCCTCCAAGAAGCCGTCGCTGCCGGTGACCGCGAAGGCGCGGCGGAACGGCAGCAGCGGCAGCGGTTCGCCGTTCCCGTCGAGCGCCACGACCTGCAGGCCGTAGGTCGCCGGCTCGAGCGCTGGCAGCTGGTACCTGCCGTCCTTGGCCTCGTTCATGCGCGCCCACAGCGCGCGGCCGAGATGCCAGCCTTCGGCCTTGGCGTCGGCGAGCTGGAAGGCATCGACGCGCACGCGCGGCAGCGGCTGCAGGCCGGTGTCGTGCACCATCAGCGTGATGCCGGTGGCGACGCCCTGCGGCGCCAGGAACAGGTCGAGTTGCAGCGCCGCCTGCGGCGGCGTCGGCACGATCACGCCGTCCTTGCTCAGCGGCTGCAGGCCGTTGGCTTCGACCAGCAGCGTGCCGACCGCCGAGGCTTCGAGCGCGAGGTCGGCAGCGCCGTCGGCGCCGTCGCCCTTCCACGTGCCGCGACTGTTCTGGAAGCGCCAGCGGAACGCCGCGACCGGCTGGCGGCTGACCATGTCGCGCACGCGCAGCGTCACGTTGGGCACGGCGGCGACCTGCGGCGGCGGCAGCACGCCGAGCGCCGGCTCGTCGGGCGCGGTCGCGGGCGGCGGGGTCGTCGTCGGCGGCGGCGTCGGCACGGCAACGCGCTCGCCCTGCTGTGCCGACGCGACCTCCGCTGCGGTCTGCGGCCGTGACGCGTCGGGTTCGACGGGGATCACGAGCGGCGGGCGTTCGGCGAACGCCCAGTAGGCGACGGCGCCGACGACCAAGGCGACGAACACGAGCGCAACGGCACGCATGGCCGGCATCGTGCCGACCGGCGCGTCATCCCGCCAGCAGGCCGTGCCGCAGCCACAGCCAGCCGGCGGCGATCGCCAGCGTGGCGAGCGTGATCGGCACGCCGGTGCGCCAGTGCTCGCTGGCCCAGCCGCGGCCCTGCGGCGCCACGCCGAGCCGCGTCGCCGCCTCGACGACGATGAGGTTGGCGATCGAGCCGACCAGCAGCAGGTTGCCGGCGAGCGTCGTCGCCAGCGCCAGGATCGGCCCCGACAGCGGGTGCGGCGTCGCCGGCAGCAGCAGCATGGTCAACGGCACATTGGAGACGACGTTGCTGCCGACGACGCTGGCGGCGAACAGCGTCGCCGGCTCGCCGACGTCGACGCCCTGATCGCGCAGCCACGCGAACGCCGCAGCGGCGTGGCCGGCGTCGGCGAAGGCGGCGTTGCAGACGAACAGTCCGGCGAACAGCAGCAGCAGCCCGCCGTCGACCTCGCCGAGCAGCGTCCTGCTGGCGGTCGTCCGCGAGACCAGCAGCAGTGCGCCAGCGGCGAGCGCCTGCGCCTCGCGCGGCACGTCGCTGGCGAGCAGGCCGGCGACCAACGCCGCGAGCACGGCGAGGCCCTTCGCCGTCTGCCAGCGCGAGAACGGTGCGCCACCGTCGGGGCTGCGCGGCAGCGTGCGCGCAAAGCGTCCGCGGTAGGCGCGCGCCAGCAGCCACCAGACGACGATGAGGCCGAGGACCGCGGGCACGCCGCCATCCAGCAGATAGCCGCCGAACGGCAGCGCTTTCGCCTGCCCGATCAGCATGTTCTGCGGGTTGCCGATCAGCGTCGCCGCCGAGCCGACGTTGGCAGCACCGCACAGCGCCAGCAGGTAGGGCACGGGATCGAGGCCGCGGCGCGCGCAGACGTCGACCAGCGGCGGCGCGATGGCGACGCAGACGACGTCGTTGGTCAGCAGCGCCGACAACGCCCCGACGACCGCGACCAGTTCGCCGAGCAGGCGCTCCGGCGAGGTCGGCCGCGCCGCCAGCCGTTCGGTGACGCGGGCGTAGAAGCCACTGCCGCGGAACTGTGCTGACACCAGCATCATGCCGAGCAGCAGGCCGAGCGTGCCGAAGTCGATCGCCTGCCACGCGGCAGCGCTCGCGATGCTCCCGGTGGCCAGCAGCGCGGCGGCGCCGACGACGCACGCGCCGGTGCGATCGAGCGCCAGGCCCGGCGCGCGGCCAAAGATCATCACGGCGTAGACCGCGGCGAAGACGACGAGCGGGAGGTCCAAGGCCGGCGACGCTACGGCGCGCGCTGCGGCGACGGAAGCGATGCACATGCGCGCAGCCTACGTGCGGTTCGCCTGACGCGCAGCGATCGGGTATTGCAGGCGCATGGTCGCGACGATCCGCATCCACCGCACCGGCGGCCCGGAGGTCCTGGCGCTCGACGACGTCGAACTGGCGCCGCCAGGGCGCGGCGAGGCGCGCGTCGCGCACACTGCGATCGGCGTCAACTTCCTCGACTGCTACCACCGCAGCGGCCTCTACCCGCTGCCGACGCTGCCGCACGGCCTCGGCAGCGAAGCCGTCGGCGTCATCGAAGCGCTCGGCGATGGCGTGCACGGGCTCGCGGTCGGCGATCGCGTCGCTTACGCCGGCGGCGTCGCGCCCGGCAGCTACGCGACGGCGCGCAACGTGCCGGCGTGGCGGCTCGTGCCTGCGCCGGCCAGCGTCGACGACGTCACGCTTGCCGCCAGCCTGCTGAAGGGACTGACCGCCGAGTTCCTGGTCCGGCGCGTGTTCAAGATCGGCCCGGGCCACCGCGTGCTCGTGCACGCCGCCGCCGGCGGCGTCGGCACGCTGCTGTGCCAATGGCTGCGCCATGTCGGCGCCACCGTCGTCGGCGTGGTCTCGACCGCGGCGAAGGCCGACGCCGCGTTCGCCGCCGGCTGCCACCAAGTCGTCGTGCGCGCCGAAGCCGACGTCGCCGACGCAGTCGCGCGCTTCACGCATGGTCGCGGCGTCGACGTCTGCTACGACTCGGTCGGCAAGGACACGCTGCGCGAATCGCTGCGCTGCCTGCGCAAACGCGGCCTGCTGGTGTCGTTCGGCAACGCCTCGGGTCGCCCGGATCCGGTGGCGTTGGCGGAGCTGCAGGCGGGCGCGTTCTTCCTGACGCGGCCGACGCTGCACGACTACACCAGCACGCGCAACGAGCTGCTGCACGCTGCCGAGGTGTTCGGCAAGCTGCTCGCCGGCGGCGTGCTGCGCCAGCGCGTGCACGCCGCGCTGCCGCTCGCCGAGGCGGCTGCGGCGCACCGGCTGCTCGAGTCGCGGACGACGACGGGCGCCCTGGTGCTGCTGCCCTGATGCGCGCTCGGGCGTGCGCTCAGCCCTTCGGCTTCTTCGGCTTCTGCTCGAACGGGTGCGCGAACGGCTGCGGCGCGACGCCGTCGACCAGCGTGCACTGACCCTGCTCGAGGTCGTCGCCGACGGCGGCGACCAGCGACCGCAGGCGGTCCATCTGCCACAGGCCGGTCAGCAGTCGCAGGCCTTTCGCCTGCGTCATCAGCTGCTCGCATTGCAGCGCGGCGACGCGGCGCTGGCTGCCGTCCGGCAGCGCGGCGGCGTGGTGGCACAGCGCCAGCATCGAGACCAGGTGCTCGATCGCCTTGCCCAGGCGCTGCAGCGGGATCTGCGCGCGCGTCAGCTCGAGCTGGAAGTGCAGGTTGATGCCGAGGTAGGCCCAGCGCAACCAGCGCAGACGCCTCTCGGCAAAGCGCGCGTAGCCGCGCAGCTCCTTGGGCAGCAGCTGGTAGCGCGGCAGCATGCCGGTCGGCAGCAGGCGCAGCGGCAGCGCCAGGACCTCGAGCACGAGGTTCCAGACGATCCAAAGCGCCAGCAGCCAGAACGAGCCGTTGGCCAGCAGCCGGACCGTCGCTTGCCAGACCTTGTTGGGCTTGCTGAACACCGTCGCCGGCGTGATGCGCAGCAGGCGCTGGTCGGGCGGCAGCGGCTTGCCGTCTTGGCCGACGTTGATCGACTGCAGCACGCCGAGCATGCCGGCCATGTAGCGCGACGTGAACCCGTCGGTCACGTCTTTGACCATGCCCATCAGGATCAGGTCGTCCTCGCCCTCGACGACGCCGAAGACGTGCATGTTGTGGCGCGCCTGGTGCACGCGCGAGCCGCTGTCGAACGAGCGGCCGCCGAGCACGCGCTCGCAGGCGATCTGCGACTGCAGCGCGGTGGTCGCCGCCGCCGACTTGGTCAGGTCGCGCAGGCCGGCGAGGTCGAAGCCGTCGGCGTCCTGCTGCAGCGACAGGTGGCTGAGCGCGCGCGACTGCAGCGCTCCGCCGACCATGCGGCCGAGGTGCTGGCGCGGCAGCTCGTGCTTGCTGACCTGGCCGCCGACGCCTTCGCGCGCGCGGGCGTAGGCGAGCGCGTCGGCCGCGAACATGCGCTGGTAGCCCGCCGCCATCGCCGCCAGCATGCAGCGGCCCATGCGCAGGCAGTAGAACAGCACCTCGACGCCGTCGGCCTGGATCTGCTCGCTGGCCTGCAGCGGGTAGCCATGGAAGTGCAGCCGCGCGTTGTGGTTGGCGGTGAACGCGCCGGTGTCCGAGGAGCGGCACCAGAACTCGTAGCCCGCGCCATCCTCGGCGCGCACGTCCTTCTCGGGCAGGCGCGTGACGAACAGACCGACCTGTTTGCCGTCCTGGCCGACGCGCGCGACGATGCCAACCAGGCCGCCGTGCGTCGCGTTGGTGATCCACAGCTTGTTGCGGTCACCGTGCGCGTACAGACGGAAGCCGCCGGTCGCCGGATCCGGCTCGACGTAGGCGCGCACCTTCTTGGCGTTGACGCCGATGCCGACCTCGGTGAGACCGAATGCCATCAGCTCGCCCTGCGCGACGAGCGGCAGGAACAAGCGCTTCTGCGCCTCGGTGCCGTACGCCAGCAGCGAGCCGGCGCCGATGGTCAATTCGCCGGAGATCTCGACCGCCAGCGGACCCAGCCCGTTGGCCGCCATGTCCTCCTCGACGAGCGCGAGTTCGATGTACTTGCCGTCGAGGCCGCCGAACTCGCCGGGCACCGTGAAGCCGTAGCCCTTCTCCGCCGCGACCGCCTGCCGGAGCGCCGCCGACAGCTTGCCGTCGGCGGTGAACGCCTCGCCGCGCTGCAGCGACGCCAGCGCCGCGGCGACGACCGGGGCGCCGCGTTCGCCGGCCTTGCTGGCGGCGATCGCGCCGCTCTGCAACTCGCTGGGCGACGGTGTTGGGCCGTAGATCAACCGCTCGACGAGGCCCTTCTTGTTGCGGCCGAGGCGCTCGGCTGCCTGCCTGGCGGCCGCGTCGAGCGCGCCGACGTCGCGGGCCGAGTCGGCGTCGCCCGCGGCGGCCAGGGCCTTCGCGGCGGTCGACTCGGCGGGGGAGGGGGCGTTGGATTGGGTCGTCGTCACGGCAGCGCTCAGGGGCGGGCATGGTGCCCGCTTGGCGGCGCGGAAGGAATGTCCTAGGCGCCGCGCCGTGCGTTCGTCGTTCGGCGCGCTCGCCGGCCCGGATGCCACTGGCGTCGCCTTCGGGCCGCAGCTAGCGTCTTCGCCCCGCAGCCCCCAACGACTCCCGTCAGCCCCGCGAGAACCGAGACCTACCTATGAGCGAAGTGACGACAATTCAGGTCGGGCAGCACGTGCCCGAGTTCGAGATGGAGACCTACCTGCCGACGATCAAGAACTTCGGCAAGTTCAGCCTCGCCGAGGCCAAGAAGGCCGGCAAGTGGACGGTCCTGGTCTTCTATCCGGCCGACTTCACGTTCGTCTGCGCCACCGAGTTCGCGGCGCTCGCCGGCCAGTACGCCCACCTGCAGAAGCTGGGCTGCGAGGTCCTGACCGTCAGCACCGACACCAAGTACACGCACCTCGCGTGGCAGCAGCACGAAGGCGAGCTGAAGAACGTCACCTATCCGATGGCCGCCGACCGCACGGGCGCGGTCGCCAAGCAGTTCGGCGTGCTGATGGGCAACGGCCTCGCGCTGCGCGGCACGTTCATCATCGGCCCGGACGGCAAGCTGCACGGCAGCGAGATCAACTTCCTCAACGTCGGCCGCAACATGGAGGAGCTGACCCGCAAGGTGGCCGCGTTCATCCACTTCAGCAAGCTGCCCGAGGAAGCCTGCCCGGCCAACTGGAAGAAGCCGGGCGACAAGTCGCTGAAGCCGAACGCCGCGATGGTCGGCAACGTCCACAAGGCGATGCAGGGCTGATCCCTGCGGGAGCGGGTTGATCCCGGCGAACGCAAGCCGGACCCGCACCCTGCTCCGCACTGGTCCGTAGCCGGGCCCGTCGCTGCCGCGCGCAGCGGCGGGCCCGTGCAGTTTCGGGACGAGCCGTTGGCGCGACCTCGTCGTCGCTGCGCTATCGTGCCGCGCCATGGCCAACCGCCTCTTCTCCGTTCTCGCCGCCGCGACGCTGGTCGTCGCCGCAGCTCCCGCCCAGGTCGCCAAGGGCGCGCCGGCGCCGGCGATCCCCTTCGTCAAGACGTGGAACGACGCGCCCGCGAGCTTCGACGACTTCGCCGGCAAGGTCGTCATCCTGAAGTTCTCCGAAACCTGGTGAGGCCACTGCAAGACTGCCGTCCCGTCCAACAACGAGCTTCACGCGAAGTTCGCGGACCGGGGGCTGCTGCTCATCGGCGTGTCCGGTGAGGAAGAGAGCAAGATCCAGGACGTCTTCGTCACGCAGCTCGGCGCGAAGTATCCGTTGGTGCAGGTCGACGAGAAGTCGATCGCGCCCTACGGCATTCGCCTCTATCCGAGCGTCTACGTGATCGACCCGGACGGCAACGTGTTCAGCGTGCCCGACGACCGCATGCCCAGCGAAGCGACCATCGAGTCGCTGCTGGCGCGCGTGTCGCTGAGCCCGAAGATGCCGGCCGACAAGCAGTACGACCCGCTGCGCGCGCTGTGGAAGAAGGGCGAGTACAGCAAGGTGCGCGACTTCCTCGACAAGGCAGTGGCAGCGCCCGGCCTCGATCCGGCGGCCAAGACGGTCTTCGAGGAACAGCGCGCCGACCTCGACAAGAAGGCCGCCGCTGCCGAGAAGCGCGTCGGCACGCTGGGCGCGGGGCCCGACTTCGCGGCCGCGCAGGACCAGCTCGAGCGCATGGAGAAGCAGTGGCGCGGCATGCCGCCAGCCGCCGCGGCCCAGAAGGAACTGCAGCGCTTCGCCGCCGACCCGGCGATCAAGAAGGAACTGCAGGCCGGCAAGGCGCTGCAGAAGGTGAAGGGGCAGTTCGACAGCTCGCGCGTCGCGCAGCGCAAGAAGCTGATCGAGGCGCTCGAGCAGTTCGCCAAGAAGCACGAAGGCACCGAGGCCGCGAAGGAAGCCGAGGCCGAGATCGCCCGGCTGAAGGCGCGGTGACCGGCGCGCCGCGCCTGCTGGTGGCGCGGCGCGGCGGACTCGGCGACGCGCTGCTCGCCGCACCGCTGC
>Ga0194131_10002365_pt1 | contig 31014 bp, 23 predicted proteins | sample TA2KigO120mmetaG_FD_148631 | JGI IMG/M metagenome (GOLD analysis project Ga0194131, IMG submission 148631) | Freshwater microbial communities from Lake Tanganyika, Tanzania - TA2015053 Kigoma Offshore 120m | ecosystem: Environmental > Aquatic > Freshwater > Lake | place: Tanzania: Lake...
CCATGGCCACCAGCAACAGCAACCGGTCAAGCTCGACAACACGGCCGTCAGCGCCAGCAGGGTGATAAAACGTTTCATGATGGGGATTCCTTTCCGAGAGGACTCGAAGAGCGGACGCCACTCGCTGATTTGCCAGCGAATTGGCTCAAAAAGGGGAGGAGAATTCAGACGGGAGTGAAGGGACGCTGACGAATCGGCGCGAGAATTCCGCCGAGATCCGTCAAGCGGGGCGGGACATTAGGACTCGCTGTCAAACAGGTCAAGACGTGATTCGGACCTTGCTTGAGATCCTTTAGAACGGCGGTCTGTACCTATTGGGCCAGTTAACCAATCTGTAACGACTTTGCGGGTTTTCCTTCGCAAGACTGAATCTTCGTCAAATTTTCCCTACACCGCATGATTGACAAAATCCGCACAAATTCGCAGGTTGGTTCGACGTTCCCAAATGGGTTTCCCTCTCTGTCTCACTTCATCGAGGTGACATCATGCGGTTCGTAGCAGTCGGACTTCTCTCAGTTCTGTGCGGCCTCTGTTTACTCTCGAAACCAGCGATCCCGGATGACGCGCCTGCAAATCAACCAGCGGCGGCAGATGCCGCGAAGCAAATCGAGAAATTGCAAAACGAAGTCAAGGAGCTTCAGGTCAAGGTTCAAAGTTGTGATTGCGAGACGCTCAAAAAGCAGATCAGTGAAGTTGAAACTTTGCGAAAACTGGCGTTGGAGCAGGGAGTTCTGATCGGAGAATTAAGACAATCGTTGAAAGTCCAGGAGAAGGCGTGGGAGGACAGGTTCGTGGCAGAATTGGGCACTTTGCGGGACCAACTCAAAAAGAAGGTCTATACGGAAGAGTTGCCGGACATAGTTCTCGCTCAGATGCAACCCGGAAAGAAAATTCACGAGCAGACTTTTGCAATTGCTAATCAAACCTTTGGCGTTCTGAAAGTTGTAAACTGCAGCGGCGAAGCCCGTGAATTATTCGTCGATGGTATTCCGTATCGGATTCCCTCCGACGGTCAACCGCGCCAGTTGAAGGTGGTGCTGAACAAAGTTGTCCAGGATGCCAATGGAAATATGAAAAACGATATCGCGGTTGTTAATACAGAGTTGTCACCGTTCGAGGGTGCGAAGTCTCGCACTCTGAAACGCAATCCAAACGGTGTTTTTGAATTGGACAAACCCATCGAAATCAAATTGTTCGCTCGTGGTCTTCCGTAATCGAAAAAATTCGACCAGAGGTTGTCCTCGAAAACTGCATTTTCAAATTCGATTTCGATGAAAAAGAGATGAACGCGCTTTTAGGGTTGCGTTGAGGAAGGGGGAGTTGCTGTCAATTCACGACGCACCCATCCTCGCCATGCCGTCTCGAGTTCGTCAACCGAGTTGATGTGATAGGTGATGTGCAGTGCCTCAGCCCACCCTACTTTCTTCGACTCGATGAGACATGAAAGTAGTTTTTCGCGATTACCACGAGTCAATAAGAAAGACACCAGCGATTCGGCGGTTGCATAGCTGGCTTGGTCGAGAGTATCGAGTTGTTTTTGGATGAACAGTTTTGGCAGTGATGGCCAGTTTCCGGTCTTTGCATACCAATTAATGATCCGACGTCTTGTGGTCTTGCGTCCCTCATCGTCTTGTTGGCACGCGATGCCTTCATTTATCCAGGCTGGAATTGGGTCGGGAAAACGAGTTGCCAAAATCGCATGGCAGAGTTCGTGCGCTAAGGCACCGCCGGTGGCTTGTTTCTCCGTCGTCTTCAACCAAACGGTGTGATAGTTCCGACGTCGGTCATCTATGACCCAGGCTAAGTTGACCTCCTCGGACTCGCTGATTTGCACATGGATAATCGTCGGGCCAACACTAGGTGGAAGCTCTTCACCAAGCCAGCGAATTGCAATTTCGCGCCGCAACTCTTCTGCGCGGTTTAGCACGGCGCGAGCGATCTCTTCGTTTGGGCCGCCAACTACAAAATTGTCGGATCGCACTAATCCGGAAGCCTCACATAAGAGCGGAGCAGCACCGACAAGAACCCAACATGCCCACGATAGTAAGCGATTCATCACACGCCCTCCCTGGCTCTAATTGATTGCTGGGATCCTCCCAGCAACCGACGGACACCTTGTTCTCGTGAAAGGGAAACCTCGGCACACGCCGGAGCGTCACGAGTAAAGTGGGGGGCTTGTAGTGGTTGTGGAAGTCTTGGTCAACGTGATTTTGGCGATCACTTCGAGCCGTAAATCTCTTGAAGCTGATCGAAGAACGCAGCCAATCTTTTTTGATGCAGGCTGTTTGAATCTCGCGGCTGTTCCAACAATTCCTGCAAATCGCGCCCGGCGTAGAGCAGCAGAGACTTCTCGCGATCGCTCGGCTTAGCCCGCTTCTCCAACCACGGGATCGTGGCTTCGAGCTGCGATTTGGCTCGCGTCGAGAACTCGGACCAGCCGGTTGGATCTTGCGAGTCGGCTCGTTGCTGTTGAAGTTCTTTGTAGATCGCGAAGTAGTTCGCATACAGATCTGGACGCTGACGTGGCCAAACCCACCAACCGGTCACAAGCACGAGAACCACAGCGACGAGCGCAGCCACTGTCCGCAAGCGTTTCCAAAGACTGGGCCTCGGAGAAGATCTGCTAGTCGTTGGAACGCGACGAACCGGGACGGCCGCCGGCGGCTCCCAATCGGCGATTCGATCGGTTGGCGGCGGCTCTGTGGCAAGCGCTGGGGCAGGCGGCGGCGCGGCGACGTCAACCGATGACGGTTGCGGTATGACGACCGGCATTGAACGCATTTCGAATTCTTCGACCGCACGGCTCGCGGCCACCGCCGGTGGTTTGGACACAGTCGCGGGTGCGAATAGCGGCACATCGACTTCAAAATCCAACTCCGCGACGTGCTTCGCAGTCGGCTTCACTGGCCGCCGCGAGCTGTCGTTGTGATCGGACCTCATCAGGTCATCGAGCAGCCGCGCGGAAGACGCGATCTTATATGAAGAGCGTGGCGAGGCGGGTTCTTGCAACCTATCTGGTTGACGAAGTGGCTGCGCGGCTTCTTCGAAAAAGCCGGGGCAATCGCTGGCCGTGCGCCAAACGCCGTTGGAGGCTTCTCGCACTTGATCTCGCTCCAGGAGTGCGCCGGTGCGGGCCATCTCGGCCAGCGCATCGGCCGGCATCGGGCCGAGTAACGCTCCGAAGTCGGTTTGCACGAACCAGTGATGCGATGAAATGGACATGCGGCCTGCCAAATCTCGAATCTGCGATCTTGCCAGCACTTGAACGACAGGGGCACTTACTTTTCCAGCCTGAAATGGATTTATCAACTCATTGAACTGGCACGCAGTGGCCCGGCATTTGACGTGTCCTACCGTCGCGTTACGTTGTTGGTTGGGCGAAACGGCATTCCAATCCGATACAAAGAACCCTAATTGGCCACGTCTTTCATGCTCCGTCGGCACGTTTTGGAAATGCTGATAATCTCGGCCAGCTTCGTCTGCGGATGCGGTGGCCCTCCGAAGACGTATCTTGTTCACGGGACGGTTGTATTCCCCGACGGGAAGCCGCTGACAAGGGGAACGGTGGAATTCGAAGCGATCGACCAAGCCAAGCCGATCACCGCTTCGGAGAAATCGCCAAAGATGGAACCCTTCGGCTCAGCACATTCGCGGCCAGCGATGGGGCGATTGCGGGTGAGCATCGCGTCGCGGTTGTCTCGGATTACGAAATCGGCACTGGCGTCGAACGGCCGGGAGAATTACCGCCACTGCAAATACATCCCAAGTTTCGATCGTTCAAAACGTCTGGCCCGAAATTCACGATCAAGCCGCGCATGAACAACATCCTGGTTGAAGTGGATTACGCGCACGCCGACGCGGCAACCAAATTTACCGGACGCCTACGTCCAATCAGTTTGGGACACATGTTGGAGTTCGGTCCACTTTCAGAACTCGCCAACGACTTCGTAATCGTTTCGAGCGGTCAGCTTTCCCAGATCATCGGTCGCGATCAGCACGCTGATCGCGCGGACGCTGCCATTTGCCATCGTGAAATTGCACGTCCCTTCGTGAGAGCTGCCGAAGTTATCGCGGTAAACGTCTGTCGGCGACTTGGCGATCGGAGCATCCGGATCACCGACTCGCCAGAAAGTCCCTGGATGATCGCCGTTGTAGATCGCTCCATCCTCTTGAGCGATCCCCCAGCGCGATGGCCGCACATGTTTCTCGCCGATCAGGATTTTGCTGCTGGTGCCATCGGTCAGACTGCGAAATGATGTGCGACTTTTCAGACCTTGAGCCGAGCATTCGGTGGAGCGTACCAACCTGCGGGAACCGTCGGCGGATCAGTCGTCCCGGCACCCATGATCATCGCACCGTTGGACGTGATCCAGTTCCAGACTCCGGGGGCCCGTGACCGACCGAGCAGGCATAGTCGCTCAGAGTTCCCGGCCCGTGTCCGCTGGTTTCATACGGCGACAAGATGTCATCGTTTTGCGTGCTGTTCTGCGGCCCGCGCCGCGGCGGACAGTCGTAGGAGGAAATCGGAGTCAGCCGCGCGATGTCGGTTTGGAGGTAGTGCTTGAGATCTGGATCCCGATTCTTGAACAAGTTAGTGCTCTCGAGTTCGGGCAGAATCAAGAACGCCCAACTCCTGTAGTGGTCGTAGTTCCGGGACGGCGGCAATTCGTTGCGGCGGTCGTGGAAGTTGTTGATCGCGATCCCGATCTGCTTGAGGTTGTTTTTGAACGATCAGTCGATGAGTCATGAGCCGTCTCATGCTGCGCACTTTTGGCGAAATGACCTGGCAGACGAGTTCGCGCCCGGCTAAGCCATCTTGCAGGCGTCATCGGCTCGATACAACTGGGCGTGTCACTCCCCAATCGGCACTTCCAGCGATAGAAACTCCACTCGTCGCCCGCGTCTTGCAAGTCTCTCGGATTCAAATCGTCAAAGGCTGCCCATGTTTCGATGGCTCTGTTGCTGGCTGATCGGTTTGTTCAGTATGGGTTCGTCCGCCGAGGCGGCTCATAAAGTCCTCCTGCAAGGGAACGGCAAGCTGACGGTCGTGAAGGCCGATGGCTTGACGGAATGGGAGATGAACTGGGGTGGGATTCACGACATTCACGTCATCAAGAATGGCCACATCCTCGTCCAGCAAGGGGCCGCTAAAGTCGCCGAGATCGACCCGGGCACGAAGCAAGTCGTCTGGTCGTACGACTCGGCGACCGAGAACGGTAACCGGGGGAAGAAGGTTGAAGTCCACGCCTTTCAGCCGCTCGATGATGGCCGGCTGATGATTGCCGAATCGGGCCCGGCGCGAATAATCGAAGTCGATCGCGACGGCAAGCTGCTGAAAGAAGTGAAGTTGAAGGTCGATCACCCGCACCCGCACACCGACACGCGGCTGGCGCGAAAGCTGACGAACGGCAACTACCTCGTCTGCCATGAAGGAGATGGCTTTGTGCGTGAGTACGAAAACAAGTCGGGTGAGGTGGTTTGGGAATACGAGGTTCCGCTGTTCGGCAAGGAACCGAAAGGGGGCCACGGCCCCGAAGCCTTCGGCAACAAGTGCTTCGCGGCCGTACGACTGCCGAATGGCCACACGCTCATCACCACAGGAAATGGGCACAGCGTCATCGAAGTCACAGCCGACAAACAGATCGTCTGGAAGATTGAGCAGTCCGATCTCCCCGGCATCACTCTGGCCTGGGTCACAACATTGGAGATTCTGCCCAACGGAAACTATCTCATTGGCAACTGCCACGCCGGGCCGCACCAGCCGCAACTGATTGAAATAAAACCCAAGACGAAAGAAGTCGCCTGGAAGTTTGCACGTCACGCGAAATTCGGCAACGATGTGTCGAACTCACAAGTGCTCGACTCCAGCGGGACAAGCCTGCGATAATTCCTTCTCATCACTTCCTTTTTTGCCTCCGAGGACCAACATGCGAACCATCTTCTCCGTTTGCGGCATTACATTGATTGCCCTTTGCGGTTTCGTCCGCGCGCAGGACAACGCTCCGAAGCCGCTCAAGGCGCTGCTGATTACCGGCGGCTGTTGCCACGATTACTCGAAGCAGAAGGACTTGCTCAAGGCAGGGCTCGAAGCGCGGGCGCACGTCGTCGTCGATCAGATTCACACGTCGGACACGACGACCAAGGCCCGCTTCGCGATCTATGAAAAAGCGGACTGGGCGAAGGGCTACGACGTCGTTATCCATGACGAGTGCACATCCGACGTCAAAGAGATGCCGTATGTCGAGAATATTCTGAATGCCCACAAGAGCGGCATTCCCGCGGTCAATCTGCACTGTGCCATGCACTGCTATCGAGTTGGCACGGACGACTGGTTCAAGTTTGTGGGCATTCACTCAACCGGGCATGGTCCGCAAAAACCAATTGACGTCACCTATGTCGAACCTGAGCACCCGATCACGAAGGGGTTTCAGAATTGGACCACAGTCAACGAAGAACTGTACAACAACATTCGGCTGTTCGATACGGCGAAGGCATTGGCACGCGGTAAACAAGATGTCGGAAAAAAGGTTGATGACTACGTCGTCGCCTGGACCAACCAGTACGAGAAGACGCGTGTCTTCAGCACGACGTTGGGGCACAGCAACGACACCGTCGGCGATCCGCGTTATCTCGATCTGGTCACGCGAGGTTTGCTGTGGTCGTGTAACAAGCTCAACGATCAATACCTTAAGCCGGCGAAAAAGTAGACCCAACCTGGTTCCCTCATCCGGCCCGATGCACCTCAACCGTCACGTGAACCAGTTCCTCGTGCGGGAGCAGTTGCTGTCGGTAATCGTCAGGTGTGCGCGGTTCTGGAGTTACCACTCCGACAATGCAGGCAAAGTGCGATCGACCAACGCGCCAGAGATGCAGGTCGCTGATGCGCGAGTGACCATCGGATTCGATCGCTTTACGAATTTCGTCCACCAGCGCGTGATCCATTTCGCGGTCGAGCAGCACGCGGCTGGTAGCGCGGATCAGATCGCTGGACCAGACGCCGACCAGCACGGCACCGACAACTCCCGTCAGCGGGTCAAGCCACACCCAATTCCAATACTTGCCCACCAGCAATGCGACGATCGCCAGAACCGACGTCGCCGCATCCGCGAGCACATGCACATACGCGGCTCGAAAATTGAGATCGTGATGCGGATCATGGGGTGAATTGTGATCCCGGTCGTGATGTTGGCCGTGAGCATGCGCTGCCGAGTGGTTGTCGCCGAGTAACCAGACGCTCGTCAGGTTTACCAACAGGCCAATCACGGCGACGACTAACGCCTGTTCGTATTGAATCGCGTGAGGTGCGAACATTCGTTCGAGTGACTCTGCCACCATCAGCAGTGCGACCATGCCGAGGATGATCGCACTGGCGAAGCCTCCCAGCACTTCGATCTTGAACGTACCAAACGCGAACCGCGGATCGCGAGCGTATCGCCGAGCCGACCAATAGGCTGCCGCCGTGATCCCCAATGCCGCGACGTGTGTGCTCATGTGCCATCCGTCCGCCAGCAGCGCCATGGAACCGTACCACCAGCCGGCCGCGATCTCGACGAACATCATCGCCGCCGCCAATCCGACGACACGCCAAGTGTTTCGCTCCGCCAACGGATTGCCGGAATCGAACACATGCGAGTGTTGCCAATATGAAAGATCAGGCGCGGACATCAGACACCTCGTGGCTTATCGAAGTTTGTCGGACACAGTCTGGCGACTTTCTCCAAGCACGGCGACGGGAGTTTTGGCTGTCGCTGCGGCTCAGTTCGAGATCGCTGCGGGCTTTCCTAGGAGTGAGCGAGACGATTCAATCTGCCGCTTCAGATTTTGACTTCTTGAGCTTATTTGGTGAAGGAGTGTGAGGATGACCGTCATCAGACGCGCGGTATTTGCAGCAGTTGTGTCGTTGGGGCTGAGTTCAGCCGGTGATGGCGACGAGGTCCCCGCTCCGAAGAACACGCAGGAGATCACGACGCCGTTGCTGACTCCACAAGAGGCTCTCGCTCAGATGAAAGTCCCGGTGGGATTTCGCGTCGAATTGTTCGCTCATGAGCCCGACGTACAGCAGCCGATTTCGATCACGACTGACGAACGCGGGCGGTTGTGGGTTGCTGAGTGCTACACCTACGCTGAAAGTAAAGTGAATTTTGACGCGACGCAAAAGGACCGGATCGTCGTCCTGGAGGATTCTGATGGAGACGGCCGGTCCGACAAGCGGACGGTCTTCGCCAGCGGGCTGGACAAGTTGACGAGCGTGGAAGTGGGCTTCGGCGGCGTATGGGCGCTGGCCGCTCCCAATTTGTTGTTCTTCCCGGACAAGGACCGCGACGATAAGCCGGATGGACCGCCGGTGGTGGTACTCGACGGTTGGGACGGGAATGCGGTGCGGCACAATATCGTCAACGGACTGAAGTGGGGCCCGGACGGCTGGCTCTACGGCCGGCATGGCATTCTCGCGACTTCGGTCGTCGGCGCTCCCGGCGCGAGCGAATCGCAGCGAACGAAGATCAACTGCGGCGTCTGGCGGTATCACCCGACCAGGAAGGTTTTCGAGGCGGTCGCTCACGGCACGACCAACCCGTGGGGCTTTGACTTCGACCAGCACGGCGAAATGTTTCTGATCAACACGGTCATCGGCCATCTGTGGCATGTCGTGCCAAACTCGCATTGGCGGCGAATGTACGGCACACACTTCAATCCGTACCTGTTCGGCATCATGGAACAAACGGCCGATCACTTTCATTGGGACACCAAAGAAGCCTGGAGCGACATCCGCAAGCTCGGCGTGACTGACTCAACTTCGGCGGCCGGAGGCGGACACGCACACTCCGGCCTGATGATTTACCAAGGGGACAACTGGCCAAAGCAGTATCAAGGTAAAGCCTTCACGGTGAATCTGCACGGTCGCCGGCTGAACTGTGATCGTTTGGAGCGTTACAAAGCAGGGTTCACCGCCAAGCATGAACCCGATTTCCTGAGCACCGGCGATCCGTGGTTCCGCGCGATTGATCTGATCAGTGGCCCGGATGGCGGCGTCTATCTCGCAGATTGGTCGGACATCGGCGAATGTCACGAGAACGACGGCGTGCATCGGACATCGGGACGCATCTTCAAGATCACCTACGGCACTCCGAAGTCTGCGGCGAATCCCGACTTGTCGATCAAGAAGAATGACGAACTGATCCGCTTGCAGTCGCATGCTGACGATTGGTTTGTGCGACAATCGCGCCGATTACTGCAAGAGCGAGCTGCTGAGAAGCGTCTGACCGAAAAGGAACGCTTGACGTTGCATTCATTTCTTGGAGTCGAGGCAGATCGAACGAAGACGCTCCGCGCCCTGTGGGTACTCCACAACTGCGGAGCGGCTGACGAGCATTTCTTGCAGGCGCAGTTGAGTCACAGTTACGACCGCGTCCGCGCTTGGGGCGTGCGTCTGTTGTGTGACATGGGCGATCTTTCGGAGTCGAGCGTTTCCCAACTGGAAGCGTTGGCGAGCCACGAAACTTCTGGCCTCGTGCAGATGTATTTGGCGTCGGCCTTGCCGCGTGTTCCAGTGGCTCAGCGCTGGAAGTTGGCGGAGTCTCTCGCCAGCCGTGATGAGTTCGAGCAAGACAACATGCTGCCGTTGTTGATTTGGTACGGCATCGAACCGTCCGTGGGACGCGATTCCGTGCGAGCGGTGAAGTTCCTTGCATCGTGCAGAATGGATCGCGTGCGTCAATTCACCGCGCGACGCATCACGTTGGAATTGGAACGTCAACCAGCCGGACTCGAATCGCTGCTGGCGTTAGCGGCGGCCAGTCCCAGCGAAGAGATCCGTCACGACATCCTGCTGGGAATGTCACAGGCCATGAGCGGTTGGACGAAGGTTGCGCCCCCAAAGGGTTGGACAGCCGTGAGTGAGTCGGTGGCGAAGAGCGAATCGGACGAACTCAATAGGCTGGCTCGCGAGTTGTCGGTTGTGTTCGGCGACGGCCGGGCGATGGATGAACTCAAGGCATTGGTTACGAATGGCGCAGCGGACGTATCCGCTCGGCAACAGGCGTTGCGGACGCTCGTGACGGCGAAGCCGGACGGGCTGGTGGTGCTGCTGCACAAGCTGCTCGACGATCGCGAGCTGATCGTCGAGGCAATTCGTGGCTTGGCGACGGTTGATCACGCCGAAACGCCCAAGCGAGTGCTTGACCGTTTCGCCCGGCTCACGCCAGAAGGCAGAATGATCGCGATCAGCACGCTCGTGTCACGTCCCAGTTACTCGAAGGATCTGTTGAATGCAGTGGCCGCCGAACAGATCCCGCGGCGAGAAATTTCCGCGTTTCATGCGCGGCAAATTCTGAGCTTCGGCGACGATGAACTCACGAAGCAACTCGCGAAAGTCTGGGGCGAAGTCCGGACGAGCAGTGCCGAGAAGCAGCAGATCACGGCTAAGTGGAAGGGATTGCTCACGCCGGAACACCTGCAGACCGCAAAGCTCAGCGATGGCCGAGCATTGTTCGCCAAAAGCTGCGCGAATTGCCACGTCCTGTTCGGCAGCGGAAAATCGGCGGGGCCGGACCTGACCGGAGGCAACCGACGGAACCTCGACTATTTGTTGGAGAACATTCTCGATCCCAGCGCGACAGTCGCCGCCGACTTCCGGATGTCGGTCTTTGAAATGAAAGACGGCCGTGTCATCAACGGCGTCACCGTCGAACAGACCGAAAAGACGTTGACCGTCCAAACGCAAACCGACCGTGTCACAATTCAACGGGCCGACATTGAAGAGCAAAAAGTCTCGACCGTGTCGCTGATGCCCGACGGACTGTTTCAGAATCTGACCGAGGGTCAGGTTCGCGACTTGATCGGCTATCTGATGTCGCCGGATCAAGTGCCCCTGCCAAGTCCGTAGCATTTGCCATACGTAGCCCGGACGTGGGGGGCCGGACTGGGGCACGCTCAACTGCACCACGGCAGCTTCGTCAGCGGGACCGGATTGTTGAAGGGGCGGTGTTCGGCGCGGGACTGTTTGAGTTCTTTCGTCAATTTATGGTACCGGCTTGTCGGCATCGTTAATGAGGATCAGTGGTGGGTCTTCATTCAGGCCTTGCCGCTGCTTGTCGAGGATGTCTGGATCTTGCTCGATGATTTGGCGGACGAACGGCCACCAGCGAACAGTGATCCAATCCAAGTTCTGGCCAGGGAAGCTTGTGAAACTAGGAAAACTCTTTCGTCAATTCCGGAATTGCCGAAAGAGTCCGAAGGTTCGGCACCGATGTTGAGGAGAGGTTGTCCTCAACCGAATGAACTGAATCGTTAACCCGCCAGCCCGCCACGATGCCACCGGAGACAGGTCAGCGAATGGCTGCACCGGAGGCCGATATGTCGATCGCTCGCATCCTTCGCACGACAGTTGCGCTGTCGTTCGTGACGGCCGGCTGTCGCACACCTGACGTCGCCATTTTTATTCCGCGTGACAAACCGGACGGCCGAATGGTGTCGAGTGAGCGTTCGGCTCATCAGGCTGAGCGTGATGCCTATGTCGAAAACCTGTCTGGCGTCATGCCGGTCTCGCTCGAGGTCACTCCCGAACGAACACCCGCTGACCAGGCGGATGACTTGTTTGCCGGACGCGACGAATTACCGCTCGATGAGTTGGTCGCGGCCGTGAAAGCTCGCAATCCCTCGTTGCAAGCGGCGATGGCTTCTTGGAACGCGGCCGCAAACAAGTACCCGCAGGCGATCGCGCTCGATGACCCGATGTTTCAGTCGATGTACGCGCCGGCCACCTGGAGCGGGGCATCTAAGGTGCAAGGGTCGTACTACTTCGGAATCGCTCAGAAGTTTCCGTGGTCCGGCAAACGCGAGTTGCGCGGCAATCAGGCAAATTGGGAAGCGGCCGCAGCCTCGTTCGATGCTGGTGAGGTTCAATTGCGACTTACCGAAGCAGCGCGTATGGCCTACTTCGATTACTACCTCAATCAGCGTGAACTGGAGTTGAACGCCAGTAGTCGTGAGTCGCTCAGCCGGTTTCGCGATGTGGCGCGGTCAAAGTACGAAGCCAACCAGGTCACGCAGCAGGATGTCTTGCAAGCCGATGTCGAATTGGCTCAGTTCGAACAACGGCAGATCGAATTGAATCAAGAACAGATCGTCGCGATCGCGCGGATCAACACGCTGCTGCACCTCCCTCCTGATCATCCGTTGCCAGCTCCGCCACAGAATCTGCCCGTTGTGGAAGAACTTCCGGCCGTCGGAGAACTTCGTGAATGGGCGGTCGGGCATCGTCCGGAATTACAGGCACTGGCCGCTCGTGTGCAGTCTGAGCAGTCTGCCGCCGCCCTGGCGTGCAAAGAGTACTACCCCGACTTCGAAGTCATGGGTCGGTATGACCGCTTCTGGACAGACAGCGTTCAGCAACCGCAGATTGGACTCAATATCAATATGCCGCTCAATCAGTCTAAGCGTCACGCCGCAGTGCAAGAAGCGCTGTGGCGAGTTCACAAAATGCAGGCCGACTACGATCTCGCCGCGGACACCATTCGCGGTGAGGTGCAATCCGCGCATGCTCGTGTGGATGGCAGCCGACGTAAGATCGCGGTCTTCGAGTCCAAAATCCTTCCGGCTGCGCAAGACAATTTGCGTGCAGCACAGTCAGGGTATGAAGCCGGAACGGTCGATTTCCTGCGCTTGATCGAGGCCCAACGACAAATCCTCGATCTGCGTGAGGCGTATCAAATGGCCGTCACCGATTTCCATCGACGTGCGGCGGAACTCTCCAGAGCTGTTGGACAAGACATGTTGAGCGGGACTGCTGGGAATTTCGACGGGTCACTCCGTGATTCGAACGAACCGGTCAAGGAATGAACGGTCTACTTTCGCGCCGAATGAGCCGATCGAGGCGGCCGATCACTGGCTGGATTTAAGCATAATTGCGTGACAGGCCAGGCACTGTCTTGACAAAATCAGCCGATTGGTGAACCCTGCTGACGGCTGAAAGCTGTGAGGACGTGATGACTTCTGGTCGCCGAACAATTTGGCATGCGCTAGTCTGGGTCTTGATTCCATTCACGTTGGGTGCGGGCTTTCCGCAGATGCAATGTCGTTTCGCGGCCGCAAGCGGACAGCGGTGGTGCAAGTGTTGCTTCCCAAAACCGGGCGAATCACCGACAGCGAAACCGACGCAGGAGAAATCTTGCTGCCTGCAACGATTGGCAAAGGTCAATCGTGAGCCGTCGACGTCGCAGGAAACTGCCGCTGGCTGTCAGACATGTCAGCGTCATGCGAACCCGAAGTCTGGAATTTGCTGCGATCTGAAAAGCTTTGATGCCCCGACGCTCAGTAAACAAGTACAGCCGCCCGCAATCGACATCACTTTCATTGGACTGCCAAACGTCGCATTGAGATCGACATTGGCCTCCCAGTGTGACGACTTGTTGGCAGGGCATGTGAGTCGTCCAACGATGGATCGTGTCGTTGTCTTTGCGCATCTGCTGATCTGAGCCGCTGCATTGCGCGGCGCGAACAACGCGCCGCCTCTTGGCGTGAAGCTCGCCTGATTGTCAGGCCCGAACAGGCCTTGCAATCCGTAGAGCATTCGTCCCCTGGCAAGATGATGTGCCGCGCTGCATCCGAAAGCTGACGCTGACGGACTCACCGACTTGTGAATTGCGGGAGAGAGATCATGTCCCAGACAAATCTTAAGCCGTCGCCGATCGACGAAGGGGGCCTGCGCGCTCCGTCGGATTTGAAAGGCTGGCGGAAGGCCTGGTGGTGGTTCGACTTCATCATCTTGGTAAAGCTGGCGCGACTGCGATTCGTGGCCGTGCTTGTCGCCATCGGCGCTGGGATCACGCAATGGGACGTACTCGTGGCGTATTACGAAAGGTGGGTGCGGTTTCCGAGTGAATCGGTGCATATGGTTGGGGATGTGGAATGGTTCTGCCCAATGCACCCGTCGGTTGTTCGTGGGCACAACAAAGAAAAATGTCCGGTTTGCTTCATGCCGCTCTCGAAACGCAAGAAGGGCGAACCCTCTGATGTGGCATTGCCGGCTGGCGTTGTCAGTCGAGTACAGTTGTCGCCGTATCGGGTTGTACTTGCAGGGGTCAACACTTGGCTCGTGGATTACATGCCGCTGACCAAACAGATCGCGGCGATCGGGTATGTCGATTTTGACGAGCGAGGTTTCAAAAACGTCTCGGCTCGCGTGAAGGGGCGGATCGATTCACTGCTCGCCGCTGAAACTGGGAAACTCGTCAAGGAAGGGGATGAGCTTGCTTCAATTTACAGTCCCGAACTCAACGTTTCTGTGCAGACGCTGGTCGACGCGAGCAAACGGAACAACGCCGATCTGGTGAAGAGTTCACGGCATCGCCTGCAACTGTTGGGGATCAGTGACGACCAGATCGAAAATATCCTGAAGACGGGCGAGGTGAATTCGCACCTGCGGATTCGTTCGCCGATCTCCGGACACATCGTCAAAAAGTACGTTCGCGAAGGGCAGTACGTCGAAGAAGGGATGCCGCTTTACGACGTCGCCGATCTGGGAACCGTCTGGATTCAAGCTCAGGTCTACGAGGACGAGTTTCGTTTCCTGCCGGCTGAGCAGCATGGCGATGTCAGTCCCGAACACTTGACGGTAACGGCGACTACACGCGCGTTTCCCGATGAGCCGTTTCACGGAATCCTGTCATTCATCTACCCGCACGTCGATCAAGAAACCCGCTCGGTGACGGTGCGGTTCGAGATCGCGAATCCCAGCCACAAGTTGCGTCCAGGCACAACGGCCGAGGTGTTAATCGACGTCCCGCCGGCACGCGTTGGGGCGATTGCGAGCACCGTGCCGCTCAGTGTTCCACGTGAGCGATTGGAGCGAGGCGAGGTGCTTGCGGTTCCGGAAGGTTCGGTGATCGATACCGGGCGTCACAAGATCGTCTATCGACAAGTCGTGCCGGGTGAGTTTGAAGGAGTGCTTGTGCGACTCGGCCCACGAATGCTCGGTGCGGACGGTGTGACATTTTATCCGGTGCTCAGTGGACTCGAACCAGGCGATCGAATCGTCACCAGCGGTTCGTTCTTGGTTGATGCCGAAACGCGATTGAATCCGGCAGCCGGGTCGATGTATGTCGGCGGTAGCAGTGGCGGAGGTGCCTTGTCTCCATCAAAGGCGGTGCGGCCTTCGACCCCGGAAGACACCGTTGAGAAGATCGACCTCGCGCTTGCCAAACTCAGCCCGGAGGACCGCAAGCTGGCACGATCACAGACCTTCTGCCCGGTGCTGACCGATAGCCTTCTTGGTTCGATGGGCGTACCGATCAAAATCATGATCAAGGATCAACCGGTCTTCGTCTGCTGCAATGGCTGCTCAAAGAGCGCGGCCAACAACGCCGACGTGACGCTCAAAAAAGTTGCGGTACTGCGAGCAGGTCGCTCAAAAGCCAAGTAACCAACAACGGTGAGCTTGCGTAAGTTGCCAACGATTCAAGTCTCCGATCTCAAATTCCAACTTTGAAATCCCTAATTCCGAAGGAGTGCCTGATGCGTTTTGATTTGATGTTTGTCGTCGCGCTGTCGTTGGGAACGTGCTTATTTATCGGCTGTAGCGAGAAGCCCGCTCCGGCTCCAGCCACGTCGGCCGCCGCGTCCACGGATGATGCGACGTTTGCCGCCGCAATTGCGAAGCTGCCTGAGGAAGACCGCGAGGCTGCGACAGCTCAGAGATTCTGTGTGGTGGAGGACAAGAGCCGTCTGGGGGCGATGGGGATGCCGCACAAGATCATGGTGGAAGGCCAAGCGGTATTCCTGTGCTGTGCCGGCTGCAAAGACGAGGCCCTCAAGGATCCTCAGGCAACACTGGCCAAGGTCGAAAAGCTGAAAGCCGAATCGAAGTAACTATGATCGAAAAACTGATTGAAGCCTCGATTCGCAATCGATTCCTTGTGCTGATCTTGGCATTGGGGCTGTCTGTGGCGGGGCTGTATGCCGTCTTTGACACACCCATCGACGCAATCCCAGATCTCAGCGAGAACCAGGTCATCGTCTTCGCCGATTGGATGGGTCGCAGTCCACGCGAGATTGAAGATCAGGTGACGTACCCGTTGTCGCGCAAGCTGCAAGGATTGGCAGGTGTGAAGGCGATCCGGTCGTCGAGCGAATTCAACTTCTCGATGATCACGATCATCTTTGAAGACAAGATCGACTTCTATTTCGCTCGGCAGCGAGTGACCGAGAAGCTCGGCCAAGCCGGCTCCTTTCTGCCGGCGGGGGTCGTACCGTATCTTGCGCCCGACGCGACAGCGCTGGGGCAAGTGTATTGGTACACGGTCGAGACCAGGGTTGCGGGCCGTGGGTTGGCTGGTGAGGACAAAAGCAGCGAGGACAAAGCAGCGGCACTTGCCCCTCAGCCCTCGGCCCACAGCGGTACCGCCGATCCCGCGCGCCTGTGGTCGCTCAATAAATTTTACATCGCTCCGCAGCTCAATGCGGCGCCGGGCGTCGCGGATGTCGCGATCGTTGGTGGATTGCCGCTGGAGTATCAGATCGACGTGCGGCCGGAATCGTTGCGAGCCTACGGAGTGACGCTCGGTGAATTGAGTGCTGCGGTGGCTCGCAGCAACGTGCCGGCGGGCGGCGGCGTGATCCAAAAGAACAATGCCGAATACATCGTCCGCGGTGTCGGCTGGATTAACGGCAAGGAGGACATCGAAAACACGGTCCTCAAGGAGATGAGCGGCACGCCGATCTTTGTTCGCAACGTCGCCAGCGTGCAGCTCGGCACGCAGTTTCGTCGCAGCGTGTTCGAAAAGGATGGCAATGAGGTCACTGGTGGTGTCGTGCTGATGCGGCACGGGGAAAACCCGCTGACCGTCACCGAACGAGTCAAAGAAAAGATTCAAGAGCTACAACCCGGCTTGCCCGAGGGCGTTCACATTGTCGCCGCCTACGACCGGACGCGGTTGATTCATGGAGCAATCCACACGCTGACTGAAGTCATGTGGCACGAAATGCTGATCGCTTCGATCGCGATCCTGATGATCCTGACACACGTCCGCAGTGTATTCGTCATTTGTGTGACACTTCCGCTGGCCGTGCTGTTCTCATTTCTGTTGATGTGGGTGTTGCGGCGCCTGGGGGTCATCGACATTCAAGCGAACATCATGTCGCTGGCCGGAATCACCATCTCCATCGGCATCCTTGTCGATCAGGCAATCGTGATGACCGAGAACGCGACACACGCGCTCAAAGGCCACTTTGGCGATCAGCCGGTGCGAGGCGATCTGCGCGAGCTGGTCATCCCCGCCTGTCGCATGGTCGGCCGACCGATCTTTTTCTCGGTGCTGATCATGCTGCTGAGTTTCGTTCCGGTGTTCATGCTCAGCGGGCGAGAAGGCAAGTTGTTTCATCCGCTGGCCTTCACAAAGAGTTTCGCGTTGATCGGCGTAGCGATCATCTCGGTGACTGTCGTGCCGGCGCTGATTCCAACGTTTTTGAAGGGCCGACTGAAGAGCGAAGAAGAGAACGCGATCGTTCGCAGCTTCATCCAGATTTACAAGCCGCTGTTGACGTGGGTGTTGCCGAGGCGAAATCTCGTGATGTGGGGCTTCGCGGTGCTGTTGTTGCTGGCAGCTGGCATGTTTCCGCTGCAAGCGATCATTGGCTTGGGGGCCAGCGAGTCCGCATGGCGATCGGCATTCCTGGTGACGTTTGGGCTGGTCGTATCGCTGACGGTGCTCTCCACACGTGGCTGGCATTGGCAGATGCTGTCACTGGGGACGTTGTTTTTGATCGGGCTGTGGGCGTTTCATTTTCCCAAGATTGGCGTCTCATTTATGCCGGCGCTTGAGGAAGGCACATTGCTCGACATGCCAATCACCGTACCCCGCGCCAGCGTCACGCAAGTGGCCGACGATCTGAAGGCTCGCGATGCACTACTGCGAGGATTTCCGGAAGTCGAGTCCGTCATTGGCAAAGCTGGTCGAGCTGACACCCCTACTGATCCCGCTCCTTTGGACATGGTCGAGACCTTCGTCAATTTCCGCCCGAAGGAATACTGGCCGAAGCGTGTGATGCGCTTTGCCGACGCTGTGAAGCAAACGGAAATCGTTTTGGACGCTCTCGAAGCACGAGGTTTTGTCGCCTTCAAAGCACGGGCACTCTTGCCTGTCTCTGCGGGCAGGGCGGGTAAGAGGGTGTATCCTGAGAACGAAGAACGCGACTCGCTCATCAACGAAGCCTCGCAGAAGGCGCTCGAGCGATTCGACGAGACGTTCAGAGAACTCACTCTGCGTCGGTATCAAGAGTTTGAGGGGGAACTGGAATCACAGTTGGTGAAGGTCGCAGTGGTGGAGACGATAGACCAATTGCGACGAGCCGGTGATCTGGACGCGGAACGACCGGGCCTCAAAGAGAACATGGCTGAGATGCTGACGCCGAAATATGGCTACTGGTTCGCTCGACAAGCGTCGCTCGAAGACGTGCAACAGCTCTCGCAAGACGTCGCCCGCGAACTGGCCGCCGCTGGACTGCTGACAGACGTTGTGCGTGCTTTGCAGTTTAAGGAGTCTGTGCCGCTGACCGTCTGGCACCGCAGTTTGGAAGCTCTCGGTTCGAAGCGACGCACGTTGGCCGGCGAGCTGCTCAAAGCCATTGAAATACAGCGTGCCAAACTGTGGCGTGAACGAGTTGCTCTCATCAACTACGAACTCGTCGATCAAGCCGCGCCGACATTTAACTGGTACGCGTTGGAAGAACTGGCGAAAACCGCGCGGGACAAACACCTGCTGAATGTTGCCGAACATGGCACGCAGACCGAGACGTTTGTGGAACACATGCTCGCGGTTCAGCTTGGTCGTCACAGGTTGGATATGGACACAACGCCTCTTCCTTTGGAAGAGGATGGTCGAATGGCGGGTGAAGGATCGGAAGCCGTTGGCGATCAACCACGAGGAGAGGCCACCGTCCAAACACCTGGTGCGAGAAGCCCGTCAAAACTGGATCGCATCTCTCACCATCGCCCTTTCCCGGCGGGAGAGGGGACGGCGGCATTTGTGCAATTGCGAGAAGAATTGGACGTCCCGTTTGCCAAAACTCTTTTCCTCTGGCCGCGCACGACGGGCCCGAAGGGGGATCTCGTAGAGGACGAAATGCGCCGCGTGCTGCAAGTTCCCGGTTGGGCGAACATCTTCACGCAGCCGATCATCAATCGTATCGAGATGCTCTCGACGGGTGTCCGCACCGATATTGGCGTAAAGGTCTTTGGCCCGGATCTCGGCACAATTGATCGGGTCTGCAAACAGATTGAAACCGTACTCAAGCCGATTCATGGGGCCCGCGATCCGCTCGCTGCGCCCATCATGGGCAAGGGCTATCTGCAGATCGATATCGACCGCCACGCGGCAGCGCGGTACGGCATTTCGGTCGAAGACATTCAGAACGAGATCGAGGTCGCGCTGGCCGGACGAGTTGTCACTTACACCGTTGAAAAGCGAGAACGCTTCCCGGTTCGCATTCGCTACTCCCGTGTCGATCGCGAGGACGAGGAGTCCATCGGCAAGCTGCTTGTGACCGCAGGTTCGATGTCCGCAGACAGCAGCGGCATGTCGGCGAACGGTGGATCGACCGCTGGGTCGATGTTATCGAAGACCGCACGAGGCGATTTCGAATCGATGCTTTCGCCGACAACCAAGTTGGGCTCCACGGCTCGCACTGGCATGCCGCAGCACGCGCTGGCTGGTAAGAAACGGATTCCACTCAGCAGTCTCGCCACCATTGCGATCGTTGAAGGGCCGGCGATGATCAAAAGTGAAAACGGCCGACTGATGAACGTGGTGACGCTCAACGTCCGTGGCCGAGATATCGTCGGCTTTGTCGACGAAGCGCAGCGCGTGGTCGCCGAGAAAGTCGAACTGCCGGAAGGAGTTCACATCGAATGGAGCGGTGAATTCGAGCATCAAGTTCGTGCGGCCGAGACGCTGCGATTTGTGTTCCCGGCGGTCATCGTGCTGATTTTTGTGATCCTGTACCTGACGTACCACGACCTCGCCGACGCCGCATTGATGATGCTGGCCGTCCCCGAAGCGCTCAGTGGCGGCGCATTTTTCATGTACTTCTTCCCGAAGGTCATGCAAGGCTGGGACGCGCCTGCGATGGACTTCAGCGTAGCGGTGTGGGTTGGCTTCATTGCCTGTTTCGGCATGGCGACGGAGACCGGCATTATCATGCTGGTCTACCTGCGCGATGCGGTTGAGAAACGAGGCGGACTTGAAAAGATCGCGTCACTCGAAGAACTGCGTCAGGCCGTGATTGAAGGTGCCGCACACCGTCTGCGGCCCAAATTGCTGACGGAAGGGGTGGCGATCATCGCGATCTTTCCGATGGTGTTCGCTCGCGGCGTTGGCGGCGAAATCCTCGCGCCGATGGCTCTGCCGGTTCTGGGTGGCTTGCTGATATCGGACGAAGTGGTCGATTTGTTCCTGCCCGTTCGGTTCTATTGGGTCCGTCGTTCGCGGTGGCTCAAGCTGCAACAGGCGAAAACCGAGTAAGTTGGGCTATGTGACAATTTATTTTCGGAGTAAATCCATCTCCGAAAACGGCTAAGTGAGCACGATAGCCTCGTCCGGTTCTCCCCATTTGCTGCTTTGCGTCATTCCTTTTATGGACTGATAATCACAATGCGACTTCGCAGCGTAACGGTGAATTGGCTGATCGGTGTGTTCGCCATTCTCGTCTTTCGCGGTCTGTTCCTGACCCTGCGTCTCAGGTTTCACACCGCAGACAAAACCAACCCGTTCGCGATCGAAGGGGACGACCGTTTCATTTACTGCGTGTGGCACGATCAACTGCTGATACCAATTTTCGGAGGTAAGCATCGGCACACGGCGGCGTTGGTCAGCCAGAATCAAGACGGTGGATTTGTTGCCGCTGGATTGCGCAGTGTGGGTATTTTGCCAATTCGGGGTTCGTCGAGCCGCCGGGGAGCGCAAGCCATGCGGCAACTCATTTGCGAGTCGGAGGGCAAACACATTGTGATGACTCCGGATGGTCCGCGCGGGCCGCGCCGCGAGTTGTCGCTGGGAGTGATCTTTCTTGCCTCGCATACCGGGCGAGCCATCGTTCCGACCGCTTTCACTTGCGAACGAAGCTGGCGATTCGGAGTCGGTTGGACGGATCTGCTGGTTCCCAAGCCATTCTCCAAAGTCCACTTGCTGACTGGCGAGCCGATTCACATTTCCCAACAAGCCGATTTGCGCAGCGAGGTCACGCGTGTGTCTGCTGCGATGCTGGCCGTCAATGATTGCGGTGATGCTTGGGCGACGTTAACTCCGTCGTCAACGACCGATGCTGCCTTGACGTCATCCTGAATCGCACTCGCACTCTGCGATCACTGCGGCCGCCGGCCCGTACCTGAACAGCAACGGAGCCAGCGGACCTTCACCCGCGTCGCTCGTCTGTAGGGATGTCAGGAAGTCGAACGTACCAAACCCAAAGACAAACCAATCCAACCAGCCATTGCACGGTTGTGATCCAAAGGTAGATTCGGTGCTCAAAGTAAAATGATTCGTCAGAACGCGGTGACATCGAAGTCGCGCCCAGCCAACGGCTCAGCCGTGAATGCCAGAACCAAAGACCGGCTTGCAGTCCGATCAATGCGCTCGCCAGGACCACTCGACAATTCCGAGGCTTGCGTCCCAGCGCATCGGCCAAAAGACAGATTCCGACGATCGTTCCGGCAATGTTGAGTCGTAAAGTCACGCGCTGAGTTAGCGCTCCCTGTTCAACTCCGCCGAACTGTTCGATACCCAGTGGCACGACGATCGCGGCATAGAACGTCAACCCACCCCACCACACCGCCAGAGTTACGGTTATGGCGAATCGCCACAGCCGAAATGTCCAACCTGCTGGGGGCATTGCAGCCTGCCGAAGAGACCGATCCGTCAATTGTCGAGCCCTTGTGAGTTAGAACGCGGCAACGACCTCGGAGCCACTTCGTGTGCCAAGGGCTCGCCAAACCGGCAAGCCGATCTTGTCGTTGATTCCACGTGACGAGCCGTCGAGCATTGAGACCATCACCATCCCTGTGTGATAGCTGCGAGCTGTCGTCGCTGAATAGGTCGGCATGCCGGCTGGGCCGTTGGAACCTTCCTGCCAAGAATTGTAATTGCAGAAATTCAGAATGCTCGCGCCGTTATTGCAACGGGGAGAGGCGTTGGGAACTAACGTTGTCGTCACGCCCGCATGATGCACGATCCCCTCAAACCATTCGGTGTGACCATTGTCCCGAAACACGGAGGCTTGAGGCATCAAGGCCTCAACAGCAGCGATATCTTGCGGCACGGTGGTCGGCATTGGACCGCCCGTTCGACGTGTGGGGCTCCACGATCGAACTTCCGCAGCCATCAGGGTGTTCGATGTGCCGTCCCGAACCGCAGCCAGGGAGATCCTGGTGTTGGGCAGAAACACACCATCGCCGTAGCGACCGGTTATCGGATCGAACACAAACCATGTTCCGTTGTTGAAACCGTAAGAAGTCCCGAAGTGTTTCGGCCGATTGCCAGTCGGTGCGCGGATGACATCGGCATTCACATCACTGGGACAGACCAGCACGGGAAGTTTGACTCCATCGAGCGCGAACTGAGTGTGCCAAGTCGATCCAAGATCGAGCTTCTTGTAAAAGCTGCCTTGGTCAATGCCGGGTAACAGCCGTGCATGCACCGACCAAGACTCGCTTGTGCCGGCCCCCGGCCTCAAGTCAATGCATGCGCTGGGAGGCAGCAACGTGTTCGTGGAAACGTAGTTTTGTAGCGCCAGGCCAAACTGTTTGAGATTGTTGCGGCACTGAGTGCGCCGAGCCGCCTCGCGTGCCGATTGAACCGCAGGCAACAACAAGGCGACAAGAACAGCGATGATCGCGATAACCACCAACAACTCGATCAGCGTAAATCCGGGACGAGTCCTGTCGCATGTTTTCGAGTTCGTCATTTCGGTCATTGGGAGCACTCCGAGTACGGCAATCACTTGGGAAGCGATGCTGGATGCTGTTGGCCATCAATACCATGACTGACACCGAATCGGAATCGGAATTATTCGGGGTTGATTCATAATCCGCCTGCAACTCGGTCGCCAATGACTTGGCTGAGTTTCGTGCTACTCTTGTCGCCGGGATTGCCGTTCGACGGCTTTTTCGACATTCGGCCGCCAGTATTCGTTGTGCGATGAACCATGGCCAACGGTTATAACGATAAGAACTGACCGACGTGCCACTTCAGTTGAGCTTGTGACATCCCGTTGTCGCAAGCTGCGACTGGGGTGAATTCAAAATAGAAAGAATCTCGCGAATGAAACGGAAAACGATCGTAGCGGTTGGCGCTTCACTGACGGTCATTCTGTGTGCGGCTGTGCTGCTCGAGCCGACCCAGACAGTCTCCGGTTGGATTGCGGGCGATTCGTTCTTGGCCAGCCGCCCGTCGCGGTACTGGGCCAAACAGCTTCAAAGTGGACCGAGTGCCAGCGCAGCGGCGCTGGCGATTTTGGAAAAGCAGGGTGCCGCTGCGATTCCGGTTCTCTCGGACATCTACCTTAATTGTCCTGGAGAATCGCGGTCCGAACTGCGTTGGACGGCGCTCGAACTGCTCGCCAAAAAATCACCGCTGCCCGCGTCGGCACACCGCACCATGCTGCGTGCGTTGGGGGATCCGGACCCACATGTTCGATCCGTGGCGATTGCTGCGACTCCGAAAGCCGGGGTTCCGGCCGAGGATGTCGTGCCGAGGCTGAAGGAGTTGCTCTGTTCGGAACACAGTGTCGTGGCAGCGCGAGCCATCAGCGAATACCGCGCGTCCGCGGCAACGGCTTTGCCAGAACTTGTCGCAACCATGCATGACAAGAAGCTGCCGACGGAAGCGAGATGGAATGCCGCTCGGACCATCGGCAAGATCGGCCCAAATGCCGTCACAGCGGTGCCAGACCTGATCGACGAAATGGATGATCCAGAGGACACGATCCGCGAACACGCTGCGGAAGCCATCGGCGACATTGGCCCCACCGCCGCCGAATTGGGAGTTCCCGCACTGCGAAAAGTGCTGACCGATCGCTACGTGAAAGTTCGTCGCGACGCGGTGCGATCTCTGGGCTACATCGGTGCCGATGCTCGTCCGGCTGCGGAGGACATGCTGCGATTACTCAAAGATCCCGAACCAATCGTTCGCGAGGCCGCCGAAAAGGCTCTGAAAACCGTGGCTCCCGAGTTGCTGCCCAAGGAAATCAAACCGGCTGACGGAAAAGCACTGGAAAAGTGAGCCGCGTCACCAGATCAAACTCTCGAGCGCGCGTTCCACTTGCTGCCGAGCAAAGGCGTCGTTTTGCCAGTACAGCCCGACGAAGGAATACAGCCGCTGGTTCTTGTGCAGGCAAGTGACGTGTTTCATCAGCGTCTTGCCCCCCAGCAAACCGCTGTAGACGATCCGCTCACCGGAGATGGAACCAGCCTTCACCTCCTGGAGGGACTCTTCGACCTTCCACTCCTTCACTCCGAAGGCCGGACCACTCCAATGCTTTTCGAGCTGTTCGGCAGCTACATCGTTGCGACAGATGATCTGTAGCGACGCCCCCCCTTCAGCGGTCGTCATTTGAAAGCGACTCAAGAAAACATCACCGGGCAAATCGCCGGCGGGAAGCACTGAGTTCGCGGATTGGCTCCAGCCTTCAGGGACACGAAACCGGAATCCTTCGCTTTCGCTGTGATAAACCGCAGTGTCCCGCAGCAGCGGCGCACGTGGTGATGAGTCGCACCCGCAGATCCACGCAATCGTGGCGGTGAGCAGGCCGCAAGCAAGCAACCGTGGAAGCTTGGCATTTCGCGCGGCGGACAATTCATCAAAAATCGGCTTTGACAACTTCTCCTCCAGAGCGAGTGGCCAACGAATGCAGGATTTCCAGGTTGATCCCCGAAGAGATTGCGCGCACCGAGCCATCCGCAAACAGAAAGAAAACCTGTCCGGAGTGAGCCGAAAAGAAATCGTACGGCTCGCTGAATCGATCGTTGAGGGAGCGCGATCCGATGCGGGCCAATGTCATGCAGGGGGACTCTTCGATTGTCGAGGTATACACCGGAGCTCCCGGCGTTGTGCGAACGGTTCCGCCGGTCATGACGCCCGCCCAAGGAGCCTTGGTGAACAACGCGGCTCGTTCACCCACGGAAATAGTTTGCGACAAACCATCGCGAATGTCCTGTGCTCGAACTCGGCTGTTGCGTTGAAACGTTCCGTCGCCATCGTCCGGGTTCGTATTGATCAAACCATACTTCCCGAAGACCGCCACATAGCTAGTCGTGCTCGCGTCGGCCAGCGCAGTTCCGTCCTTTCGAAGCACGGTAAAAACGCCTGCATCGGTATCCGATGGACATGTCACGTGGGGGAGTGCCCGAACGATTTTGTCCGCATTCACGGGAGCACCGACCGACCTATTAAGGTCAATCTGTCGGTAAAGCGGTGTTTGGTCGATTTGAGGCAACAGCATGGTGATCCAATTCCACCCCGGATCCTGAGGGGGCGGAACGGGGGCGGGAGGGACCCAGCTGTCAAAAAGAAATCGGTTCAGTTTGTTTGGCGGTACGAGGCTCAATGCTGAGGTCTTCGAAACGGGGACGGCAAACACATACCCGGGCGGATAGGTCGCGTGATTCTCATGGTACTGATGCAGTGCCAGTCCCCACTGTTTCAGGTTGTTGCGGCACTGCGCCCGTCGAGCCGCTTCCCGCGCCGCCTGAACTGCGGGCAGTATCAACGCCACCAATGTGCCGAGGATCGCGATCACCACCAGCACTTCAATGAGAGTGAATCCCAATCGAATTTGGAGCTTCTTACGATTCGTCGTTGGCTCCATTTCAATGCCTTCCCAATCTAGTAACACTTCGCCACATCAAAACAGTTCTCACATCCTGGCTGTTCCGTAGCCGATGTTCCGGAATCGCTGACGCTAACGGTTGTTCCGATGACCACTTTAGAAGTTTTTGGCTACCAAATAGTTTTTCGGTTCGACGAAACGAGAGTGAGTTATCAGATAATTGACCCGAATGCGAGTCTCATTTTGGGTTTTGGCACCGGTGTGTCGTTCTGGTATTTGGATGTTGGACCTACTTTGCGGCGTCAAAAACTCTGTCACGAATGACACGCATGGTCGCGATTTTGCCAATCCTGCCCGCGATCGGAAGCCTGCTCTGGCTGATCGTTGTATTGATCAGCTCGGGGGTGCTTTTGGCGTTCAGCCGTCGTAGCCAGAAACTACTGGTCGCGTTCCTCAAGAGCCAGTGGCGTGGCCTGGCGGTTCTAGCGGGCATCGGCGTGACGCTGCCGACGATCTATTCGATATCGGTTCGGGCTTTGAGCGAACCATCACCGAAATCGCCGCAGTCACCCATTGGGTTCATTCCGGATGGTTGGCCCACCAGCCGGGGTTCGCTCGCGAGAATGGGAAGCGATGGAACGCGTGGCCCCCGTTCCGGAGGTGTTAATTGGATCGGTCGGCGCGATTGTGTTTTCTTCTCCTCACCCGCCATCTGCGGTGAGTACGTTGTCGCAATCGGTTCGAGAGGTGAAACGGCTCGCTGTTTTTGCTGGGAGGTTGCCTCCGGTGCGGAAGTCTGGAACGCAGGGCCGCGGGAATACCAGATGACGTTGTCATCACCGATCCTGGCCGACGGTCGCGTTTTTTGCGGCGAAGGAGTGCATCACACACCCCGAGCGCGAGTCGTCTGTCTTGATCCCGCGAGCAACCACGAAGATGGCCTCGCTTGGGAATTCGCGACTGCAAGTCACGTCGAATGCACTCCGACGTTCGAAAACGGCCGAGTGTTTGTCGCGGCCGGCGACGATGGCGTCTACTGCTTCGAGGCCGACCCTCGTCTCCCGAATGACCAACGAGTTTGCTGGCACATCTCCAGTGATCGACTTCCGGATGCTGAAACCGCGCTGGCGGTGCATGCGGGCCGTGTTTATGTCGGACTTGGTCACGGCGGCAATGCGATGGTTGCGTTGAGTGCTGAGACGGGTCACGAATTGTCGCGAGCACCGTTGCCATTTCCCGTATTCAGTCCGCCGACACTCTTTGGCGATGGGCTGCTGATCGGTCTCGGGCCGGGGAATCTTGTGAACGCGCCGACCGCCGGCGCGGGAGAACTTCGGCTCCTCGATCTGGCCACGTTGCAGACACGTTGGAAGATTTCCACAACCGCCTCGGTGCTGAGTGCTCCGGCAGTGGTTGGCGACGAAGCGGTGGTCTGCGTGTCCAATGGTCATGTGCTGGTTGTTGACCAAAACGGCACAGTGCGACGTCAGTGGCGATCGCCGTCGCCGATTTTGACATCGCCAGCAGTTTCACTCGACACGATCTACTGTGTCGATGCTGAGGGATCATTGGTTGCGCTCGACTTCCAGCGGATGGAACCGGTCTGGCAAGTTCGGCTCGGCCCGTCCGGACTCTACGTGAGTTCACCCGTCGTCGCACGCGGGCGAATCTTAGTCGGAACCCCCGAAGGTCTCATGTGCGTGGGCACGCCGCCGCAAGGAAATTGAATGCCAATTTGGGTGCACTACCTTTCGGATCCGTGGCCATTTCCTGCGGCGGACCAACGTCGGCGACTGGGCGGAAAAGGAGCCTCGCTGCGTTGCCTCCGCGAAGCCGGTCTCATCGTCCCGCCAGGATTCACGATCACGACGGACGCAGTTCGAGAGTTTCTGGCAAATGGAAACTGGCCCGTCGGTGTTGAAGCGGAAGTTGCCGCCGCCTTCGAACGCCTGCGAGTCGATGCTGCCGCTGGACACAGCGCCGAGTTCGATTCCGCTCGACCTCTCACGGTCGCAGTCCGCAGCGGCGCGGAGACATCGCACCCAGGCTTGATGCGCACGATTCTGCACTGCGGCTGGACGGAGACGCTTGCAAGACAAGCCAATTCCGCAGAGGCGTGGACTGAGTTTGCCGACTTCCTGTTGGCAATTCGTCCCGACCTGGACCCGTCGAGTCGGCTCAATTCGGTCGAATTGTGTGCGCGGTTGCTCGAACAACTTCGACAACGTGGACCGATCCGAGATGAGCCGCACTTCTGGCTTTGGGAAGCGATCAAACTCGTCGCGGAAGCCTCGAGGTCATTGCCGCAGAGCGACGGAGATACCGCCCGCTGCACCGCGGTCACCGTGCAGGCGATGTTTCCTGCCGAGGTCTCCGGAGTTTTGTTTTCGCGCGATCCTCTGGAACCGCAGGCAGCACACTTGGTCATCGAGGCGGTATCCGGTGGAGGCCAGCGGTTGATGTCCGGTGAAGTGAGCCCGTGGAGTTGCCGACTCGATCGTCTCACGCTGCGTGCGTTGGTCGAGGCTCAAGTCAGTCAGCCATCGTTGCGGCCGGCAGGACTCTCCGAGCAACACCTCGAAGCGATCGCTCGCGCGGCCTTACGAATGGAAACAGAATTCGCAGGTAATCCCGTTGACCTCGAATGGGGCTGCGCGTCCGGTCGAGTCGTGTACTTTCAAGTCCGTCCGCTGCCGCTGGCATCTAACCAAGAATCGGATACCAAACAGCAATTCGGCACAGTCCACCGTAGCCCGACCCTTGGTGGGTCGGTCGATTCCTGCGATTTGAGCGAATCATCCAGGCCACAAGGGTCTGGGCTACAGTTGCCGGGAAATGTTGGAGCGCAACCGCGCGAATCCGATCGCAGTCAGTTCACCTTCGAGCAAGTCGAAGAATTTCGGCTGCGGACATTTGCCGATGACGGGCGTCCGCTGTGGGTGCGGCATCAACTGGTTGAATCGTTGCCGCATCCCACTCCGCTGTCGTGGAGCGTCTGGGAACAATTCCTGTCACCCACCGGCGGATTGGGGACGTTGTATCGGCAACTCGGTTTCGCGCCGCGACGGTTCGCCGATGGGCAGGGGATCTTGCAACTCATCGCTGGCCGAGCCTACGCAGATCCCGATCGACTGCCACAGATGATCTGTGGCAGTTTCCCGCTTCGGTATTCTCACCAGCGACTCATCGAGTCTGCCGACGAGCTGCACGAGCCGCCGACCGAGTTTGATCCCGAACGTCTTGATCCGTGGTTTCTGCTCAAGCTGCCGCACCTGGCGTGGGTCATGTCTCGTTCGGCGTGGCGCATCCAGCAACTGCGTCGAACGGCAGGGGAACAATTTCAGGAGTCCGTGGTTCCAGAATTTCTGAACTCGCTTGCCGATCTGCGGGCGATCGACTGCCGGCGGCTGACGCTGCGTGAACTGGTCATTCACGCAGAAGAGTGCCGCGTGTGGCTGTTCGATGAATGGCTGCCGCAGTTGATGTTGCCGGGATGGCTCGGCGTGCAAGCCTGGCAAGCCGTCACACGCGGACTGTCGAAGTTGCTTTCGGCCGACGAGGTCCAAGCCGTCCAGATCGCACTCTTGTCCCGTGTGTCGTACCCGGCTCATGAATACGATCTGCCGGCCGCGACAGGAGCCACATTGCCATTCGAGGGAGAATTCGAACTCGCCTCAACGTCGGACGAACAGCCCGGAGCACATCTCACGCCACCGAACATCGTGTCCGAGATTGCCAACACCGAGTTGCCGGACTGGCCAGACGCGCTGCGGCAAATTCTGTCTGCGGATCGTCTGCCGCGGCTCGGCCGAGTGATCGCTGGTGAACTCAAAATCGTCCACCGTCTTCTGCCGCTACGTGAAGTCGGAAAGATCTACTCTCGACTGGGCATCGCTCTGCTGCGTCACATTCTTCGCGAACTGGCCACTCGATCCGGACAGGGCGAACGGCTGTACTTTCACCATTGGCACGAATTGCCATTGATCGCCGAAGAAACAACGAACGGTCCAACGTCCGCACGTCTCAACGACCGGCTGGCCGAGTGGACTTTCTGGCGCACGCGCGACGTTCCTCAAGTGCTGCAAGCCGGACACGCGAATCCCTTTCAGAAATCCGCAACGTCTCAAAATCCCGGCGCGACGGAAACAGGCTGTGTGGCGAGACACTTCGCGGCACGACCTCTGTCACCGGGCAAAGCGGTTGGCGTGATTTGGAATTGGTCGCAAGAATCTGGCATCGCGCCGCCCCCCGGTTCCGTGATCGTGGCCAGCTCGGTTGATGCTTCGACCGTGCTGCGTTGCGCCGCCGCCGTCGCGTTTATCGTCGAACAGGGAGGCCTGTTGTCGCACGCCGCAGTCACGGCGCGATTTGTCAAACGTCCGATGGTGGTTCTCGAAGGAGCCACGTCTCATTTGCTCGTCGGCACATTTGCGGAAGTCGATGGCGACACGGGAGCCGTCACGTCGAGGCCGTGATGCAAAGATTGACCCAACGCTCGCAATGGCTCCATTGGCCGTGATGCTGCGCATGCGCGATCACTGCGATGCGGAGCGGCACTGACGCCAGATCGAGTGACCGACTGCAACTCGGGAATCGAACCGGATCGCCAGTGATTGGCTCACGGAGTTGGTGTGACGTCCCAGATCTTGACCGTTTGATCGAGGCTGCCCGACGCCAGCGGTTTTCCGTCCGGGCAATACGCCAAGTTTTCGCCACCGACACACGTGCGCACTTTTTCTATACCGGTTGTGCTGTCCCACTCCTTTGTCTTATCGCATGTTGACACGAGTCGTTTCCCGTTGGGGCAAAACACCACGCTGGGGATGCTGTTGGGATGTCCTTTGAAGGTGAAGGTCTTCTGGCCGCTCGTGGTGTCCCATAACTTCACCGACATACCGCTGAACCCGGCCCGCATCGCCGACGATGATACCAGTCGTTTCCCGTCCGGGCTGAATGCGACGCACGTAACCCTTGTAGTGTGCCCTTTCAACGTGAGAACGCCATCCACCATCTGCGGGGCCGAGATGGAGGGCTTTACGCGAACACCGCAGCTGTTCGCAGGCTATTCCGTTTTGATCACGTCAATCTTCAGCTTGCCAAGCGCTTGGTAGGCAGGCATAAACGTGCTGACCGGCAGCGGGGCGTCTTCGTCGAGGGGGGAGTCGGCCATCTTGAGGTGGGCGGGGCCGATGCCTCCTTTGC
>Ga0194131_10002366_pt1 | contig 31014 bp, 28 predicted proteins | sample TA2KigO120mmetaG_FD_148631 | JGI IMG/M metagenome (GOLD analysis project Ga0194131, IMG submission 148631) | Freshwater microbial communities from Lake Tanganyika, Tanzania - TA2015053 Kigoma Offshore 120m | ecosystem: Environmental > Aquatic > Freshwater > Lake | place: Tanzania: Lake...
GCCGCAACCCATTTACACGCTCAGGCATCGAGTACATCCTGCACAAGCATGTCCAGACGGCGAAGCGACAGTGTCCCTCGCTCGCCACAAAGCGCGTATTCCCGCACCTCTTGCGACATACCTGTGCCTTCAGGGCTTCAGTCTGAGTCGCAAAGCAGCTCTAGCAGTTGGTCTCGATGTACCCCTTGGCAAAAAGACTCGATGACTTGTTGTTGGCTGAAGAGGTCACCCATCTCCGGGATGGAGCCCAAGTGAGTGAGACCGCCCACGGTCGCAATGATCTCGGCGTTTGTGCTTTCTGCTAAGTTCGGGTTCTTGGGGAAGCGGTTCAGCAAAAAACCCAAGACCGGAACTTGACGCATGCGCAAGCACTCGCTGGTCATGATGGTGTGGTTGATCGTGCCCAGTCCTGACCGCGACACAATCAGTGCAGGCAGATTGAGAGCACGAATCAGATCGGCGACGACAAGGTTCTCGAATACAGGTGACATGACGCCGCCGGCACCCTCGACAACCACAAAGTCATGCCGCTCAATAATTCCCTGGTAGGCCTCGCGTATCTTGTCGAACCGAATGGTGATCCCCTCGATGCGTGCAGCCAGCGATGGCGTGACAGCCGCAGCCAGGCAATACGGATTGACCCATTCCCACGGATCGGAGCAGGCCGCGAATTTCACAAGCATCTCGGCATCTTGCGAAATCAGCTTTCCCGTGTCGCATTCGATGGCTCCACTCGCGACCGGTTTCATTACCCCAACATCCAGCCCCTGCTTCTTCAAGAAGCCGACCAACCCTGCGGCGACAGTCGTCTTACCCACGCTCGTATCGGTGGCTGTAACGAAAACTCCTTTGTTCTTGAACTGATCCCTCATGCGATGCGGACTCTCCCCTCCCCAAGCAACCGTTCGCGTTCTGGTGCCTTGGATACTCTGGCGAGAAGGCGGTACCCAGACCGCTCCTTTTGTCGCCCCTTCTCTCCCTATTATTCCCTCTCTTGCGCCAGTTCGCCAAGAGCCCGCGCGAGCCCTTCGATGTCATCCGTGGAATGCGTTGCGCACACCGTGATGCGCAGCCGGCTGGTCCCTTGAGGAACGGATGGAGGCCGGATGGCTGGAACAAAATAGCCCCTCTCCAGCAACCGCTCGCTCATTCGGAGTGCAGCCGATTCCGTTCCAAAAGTAAGCGGGATGATCGGTGTTTCCGAGCCCGCCAGGCTGAACCCGGCTTGGACGAGCAGCTTCTTGAGCAGGCGGCAATTCTTCCAGAGCGATTCGCGGCGAAACGGTTCCTCGCGGAGCACTTTCAAGCTTTCCAACGCCGCGCCGGCGGCTGAAGGCGGCAAGGCTGTGGCAAAGATGAAGGGCCGTGCTTTGTTGATGAGAAACTCACGGAGGTGAGAACTGCAGGCGGCAAACCCACCAAAGGAGCCTAGGGCCTTGCTGAGCGTTCCCATCGCTACGTCAATGCAATCGTTCCCCGGCGGAAGTTGGCCTCGCTCCACGAAGTATTCGCCGACGCCTGCGCCCGTCGAACCTAATACACCGGTGGCGTGGGCTTCGTCTAACATCAGCAGGCAGTCATGTCTGCTGGCGAGCGAAGCGAGCCCCGGCAGGCCGGCCACATCTCCATCCATGCTAAAGACACCATCGCTCACGATCAACCGCCGCCGTGCTGCCGGCGCATCCTGCAACAAGCGCTCCAAGTGGTCCAAGTCCTGATGGCGATAGACGAAAAGCTGGGCGCGGCTGAGACGGCAGCCATCGATGATCGAAGCATGGTTCAACGCGTCGCTGAATATCTGGCTGCCTTCACCCGTTAGGGCCGTGATGATTCCCAGATTCGCAAGGTATCCCGAGGAGAACACCAACGCCGTTTCCTCCATCTTCAAGAGTGCCAGCCCCGACTCCAGGCGTTCATGGATCTCGAGATTTCCGCAAATCAGGCGCGAGCTCCCAGCAGAGACGTGAAATGCCTCAATCGCCGCCTGGGCAGCCGCTTTGACGCGCGCGTCGGAAGCGAGCCCGAGGTAATCGTTGCTCGAGAAGTTCGCGAGTTCCCGGCCGCCATAGCGGATGCGGTGGGCGCTCTCTTGCGCCACCGTCTTGAGAAACCGGCGCCGATGCAGACTCTCGAGTCGTGTTAGTTCGTCCAGCAAGAACTCAGTTGCGACCATAGCCCCACGCTAACCACCATCGTTGCAGTGCCGCCGGCTCAAGAACACTTGGCCTCCGAACAACGCGTTCCCGTTCTTTAGCCGGCAGGAGATTCTGAGCCAATTCAAACTCCGCTGCCGGCTGCAGTCTTCAACACCACAACGGCCGCTTCGTCGAAGTCAAATCGGGTCCGCGCGCAATCGAGAAGGCTGTCGGTGCTGACCGCCTCGATCAGGCTCGGATACTTTTCCAGGTACTCGATCCCCAACCCTTGAGCTTCAATGTCCTGCAGCATCTCTCCTAGGCCGTCATTGTTTCCCATCTTCACCGCCCAGGCGTGAATCAAACCGCGTTTCACTCTTTTGACTTCCTCAGGTGTGAAACGACCTTCCTTGAGGCGGGCGAATTCCTCCCTCATCAGTGCGAGTACCTTTTCAACTTCAGACGCACTGGCGGCAGCGCGCACAGAAAACAGCTGCTGTTGCGCTCCACCTCGAACGTCTGCCCTAATGTCATAAATGGCAGCGTCACTGGCGAGCACCCGATCGCCCAACTTTCCCCCTCCAGGACCTCCGGATAGAATCTGAGTCAGGATGAGTAACGAATGGTAGTCCTGATGACCCACCGGCAGGCTCGCGATTCCCGCCACCACCAACGCACCCTGTCTGGTCTCCAATTCCGAAGGCCAGGTGGTCCTCTGGCTGGCCGCCAACGTCCGCTCGGAAGCAAGAGGCCCGGTTTTCCAACCGCTGAAGGCTTTCTCTCCGGCCGCCAGCATTTCCTCAGGCGGCAAGTCTCCAACGATCGTGACGACTAACCGCTCTGGGCGGTAGTAGCGCCGATAGAAGCTGCGAACATCACCCAGGCTGGTTTGCTCCACGATTGCAGAACTGCCCTGAACCGCGCCTTGCGACGGATCTCGAGCAGCGCCGAGGTGCTGGCGCAGAGCCTGCTCGGCAGCCCAATCCGGGTTGCGCTCGAGCAAACGAAACCGTCCGAGCCATTCGTTGCGAAGTTTGTCGAAATCTTCAGTTTCGAGGTCTGGCAGGTCGACCATCTCAGCCAACAGCCCAAGATAGGTCGCGCAGTCTTTGCTGAGCCCACGAACAATCGTCGTCATAGCTGAATGGCCAGCGTTCCTCGCAACGTCGGCACCCAGAAAATCGAAAACGGCGGCCAGCGGTACCTGTCTCTTGCCGGATACTCTCCGCCACAGCAGCTCGCTCACAAGCCCTGCCACCCCCGGTTGGAAAGCAGCGTCCGCTTCGACTGCTGGCCTGAACGCTGCCTGAATGCTGACGGTTGAGCCCGCATGATTGTGCGCCGCAATCAATGTGACACCGTTGGCCAAAACTTTGCGCTGAACTTGAGGAGCCGACGGGCGCGCTGGCGGGACCTCCGGAAGGTCCTCGGTCGCGGAAACGCGCTTTTGCAACGAAGCGCTCTCCGAAGCTTTCGAAGCGAAGACCGAATCTGGAAGCAAGGCGGCCAACGGGAACGGCACTCGCGCCTCGAGCTCTTCAGCAGCGGGTGCGGGCACTGCAGGAGCCGGTCCAGCCGTTTGGACATCAGAGCCCGAAGGTGAAAGGATCTCGACTTCGACTGCCCTCTGCCTCGCCACAGGCACAAGCGAGCCCACCGTGCGCGCATTCTCAGAAAAGTATCGAATGGCAACGCGCCGCAGATCGTCTTTGCCAACGCGCGAGATCTTGGGCTCGATCTCGTTCAGCAGCCGATAACTGGCGATCGATTCGAAATAGCCAAGCTGGAAAGCCCGTTTGCTCAAAGAATTCTGCGCGAGGAATTCGCCCGCCACCAGCAGATTCCGAGCCCTGGCAAGCTCGACGTCGCTCACTTCCTGGTTCTTCAGGCGTTCGAGTTGTTCCAGCACTGCTTCTTCTGCCGGCTGCAACTGGAAGGCGTCTGGAAGCGCCAGCGTCAGTCGATAGAGCCCGGGCGCCTGCCTGGGCGCGATGCTGGAGCAAACTTCGAGTGCGAGCCCAGGCTCGACGAGGGCCCGAAAAAGCCGTGAGGAGGCCTTTGCAATGGCTGGCTGTGACCGCGTCCAGTGCGGCATGCCTTGCGCGCCGGTGAGCACCGCGTCGAGCAACAGCATCGCGTAGAAATCGTCGTTCAACAACTCCGGCACCTGAAATGCGAATTGAAGATACGGCGTAGCGTTGCCGCCCGTCGTTCGTACGCGGCGTTCGCCTCGGCGTTTGGGCTCGCGCACTTCGATACGCCGGGTGTTTGCCCCGTACGCGATCGATCCGAAATGCTTCTCCACCAAAGCCAGTGCGGAACGGGTCTCGAAGTCGCCAACCAGGACGACAACGGCATTGGCCGACACAAAGTGTTGCCGAAGGTGTTGCGAAACGTCACCAAAACGAATGTTTTCGACGTCGGGCAGCCAGCCTTGGGCGGGCCAGCGATAGGGGTGCCGCTGGAGAGCGACTGCGGCCACCTCGTCATCCAGAAGACTCTTCGAATCGTCTGCCCGCGTACTAACCATCGCCACGGCTCTGCGCCGGTAACCAGTGAAATCGGTGGGGTCGACGCGGGGCGTCGACATCCGGGCGGCTTCAAGCTTCAAGACGTCTTCAAGAGCGTTGGCCGGAACGGTTTCGAAGAATCCCGTTTGGTCGGGAAGAGTCACGGAGTTCCATTCCCCTCCCGTTTCGAGCATCAACCGGCCAGTCTGTTCTCGAGAGTAGGAACCCAGGTCCCGCCAGCGCGCCAGCCGAGCGAGATTCGACAACCCTGCAGCACCTGCCGGGTCGTCCTTGGCGCCAACTCGATACCAGCAACCCAGCGACACAAGAGGCCTGGAGTGGTTCTCCTGCAATAGGACTCGCACGCCATTCTGCAGGCGCGCTTCAGTCACTGAAGACTGCATGGTGGCCAGCGGCGGCTGCGGGCTCGTTGCGATCGGCGCGCGCTCCGGAACTCTCACCTTGGGGCTCGAAACAGGAACTGGCACAACCGGAATCCGCGGCCGGGCTTTGCGCGCAGGCGCCTGCTTTTGGGCTTTCAGATCGAGACCGCCCGCAAGCACCGAGAGCAAAAGCGTAAAGAAGAGAGGTTTCCAATAGACGCCGGCCATCGATTAGAGCTTTCTCACGCGAGATACAAGTGCTGCTCGCTCCTTTTCCATCTTCGCCAACCCCTTGCGATAAGCCGAAACGGCCCTCTGATGTTGCGCGAGGGTCTTCGAGAAGACGTGGCCTCCCTGGTTGTCCGCGACGAAATAGAGATAATCCGACGGCGCCGGGTTGAGGGCAGCCTCAAGCGAACGCTTGCCAGGGTTGGCGATCGGTCCGGGTGGCAACCCGGGATACCGGTAGGTATTGTAGGGCGAGTTCAAGGCGAGGTCCGACTGAAAGATCTTCCCGCGAAAGTTTCCGTTCAATTGCGCTGCATAAATGACCGTTGGATCGCACTGCAGCAGCATCTTTTTCTTCAGCCGGTTCTGAAATACGCCGGAAATCAGTTCGCGTTCGGAGTCGACGCTGCTTTCCTTTTCGATCAGCGACGCCAGCGTGACTACCTGTTGCAGACTGAGCGGCGACTGATGCAGGCGCGGCGCAAGCGCTGCAGAAACCTCACGGAAACGCCTCACCATGATCAGAGCAATCTCGCTGGCTGCAGTTCCTCGTGCCAGACGGTAGGTATCAGGAAAGAGGAAACCTTCGAGGTTCTTCGCCCCGGGACTCAAGTCGCCGATCGCATCTACTTGGGTGGCTGCGGCGTCCAAAAGGTCGACCGCGCGAGCCAGGCCTTTCTGCTCCAGCAAGGCGCCGATCTCAAACCGGCTGTAGCCTTCAGGCACGGTCACTTCGTGGTAGTAGATCAAGCCGCGAATCAGCTTATTGGCGACTTGGATGACAGAAAGCGGTTCCGCGAATCGGTACTCTCCAGCCTGTAATCGACTTTTGGGCTTGGCCAGCTTGAGGTAAGCAAGAAACACCGCCCAATCGCGAACGATGCCTTCTCGTTCCAACAGCCGGGCAGCATCGTAGGAAGAGGTCCCAAAGGGAATCACTACGAATTTCTCGACTCCGGGAGCCGCCGCGTAAGGACGCGACCAGAGAAAGCGCAGGACCGTCGCGCTCCCCGCCACCACCGCCAGCAGACAGAGGATCGTGGCGGCAAGGAGGCGTCTCCTGGTCTTAGTTCCGGCCATGGCGGTCCGCCGCGGGTGCCTGTTCAAATGGCGAGGTCAGATTGTGGAAATCCAGGAAATCTTGCAGGATCACGACTGCGGAGAGCTGGTCGATTTCTTTCTTGCGCTTGGACCAGTGGTCCCCACGCTCGATCAACCACTGCTCGGCGGCAAAGGAAGACAACCGTTCGTCCCATAGACTCACTTCAACGGAAACCACAGCCTGCAGTCGCGCCGCAAACCGGCCCATGCGCACAGATTCCCGACCCACGGTTCCGTCCATGTTGATTGGATTCCCGACAACGACGTGGCGTACTTCGTTTTCCCGAACCAGCCGCGCCAAGGCTTCGAAATCCTGGCTTCGGCTCTTTCTTCGCAAAGTCGCAATACCGCGGGCGATCAACGCGGTCTCGTCGCTGATCGCCACCCCAATGCGCGCCTTGCCAACATCCAATCCCATGAATCGCACGACAGATGCCTCACTTCGGGGAGCAACCCCATCGACAGCCGAGTATAGGGTTGGCTCCTAGGGGTGTCAAGAAACGCCGAAGGACATGGGCGCCTCCACACGATTCGCCCGGAGCAGACGCATTTTGAGCCCAGCTCTTCACTCGCTTTGCAATCGCTTCAACAATTGGATCTGGCCCGCGTGGTACACGTCGTGATTGGCAATGCCGGAAATCAACGCAAGGTTGCTCACCTTGCTGCCCGCCGGCACGAAGCTCAGCAACGCTGGGGCCAGTGCCGCCACCGCTTCTTTGAGTCTGGCGTGCTCCTGGTCCAGCAACGCCAGGTCGGTCTTCCAGGCCCTGTCACTCAGCTCCTGCGGCCTGGCGAACCAGTTGCTGCCTTTGAGCGCAAACGATCCACGCTTCTCGCCTAGCAGCCTTCGGCGCACGATGTACTTCCAATAGGCCGCATGGACAGCGATTTCCCAAATACTGTGCCGGTTCGGCCCTGGCCTCCAGGCTGCCGCAGCGGGGGCCAAACCGCGCAGGGATCCCTTCAGGTTAGGACCGTGCCAGGTTTTCACATCGTACGCTTCGTCGAGCAGCCTCAACAGCAGCTGGATTTCGGACGAATTCTCAAGACTTCTCATCGTACCCTCCTACACTCAAACTCCGCCTGGCGTTTTGGCATGGATTGTAGACAGCAGGAAGCCGCGGTCCGTCTCGAGGCATGCGACCCTCGCGTTCCGTGGTGCCCGGCGCGCTCGAACCGGCGCCAACTCCGCTCTCCGCGCCATCGTACTCGGCCCTCCACTGCCGGTCAACAAAGCTGCCTTTAAGACTTGCGTCGAAAGGCCCATGCCCCTATCCTTAACTTCGTTTGACCGGACCTCGCACGGTACGCACGAGGAGAAGGAACGATCTTCCATGGCACGATTCCCGAATCGCCAGCAGGCAGGCCGCGAGCTGGCGGCCCAATTATCGAAGTTTCAAGATGAGCGGCCGCTCGTCTTGGCGGTGCTTAACGGTGGCCTGCCAACGGCGTTGGCAGTCGCCAGTGCGCTCAAAGCGGACCTGCTTCCTGTTCCCATGCGCAGCCTGCGTGTCCCCTGGCAGCAAGCAACGATCTTTGGCTACGTCACTCACGAAGGCACGCTTCACTTGAATCAGCCGCTGGTTGGCCAGGTGCGTCTGCAATTGGTGACGATCCAGCGCATGGCCCGAAAGGAACGTCTTGCATTGGAGGCCGATCTGGAATCCTGGGGAGTCGTCATCCCAAACACACTGCAGAATCGAACCGTTCTGGTGGTCGACGATGGAATGCATTCGGGCTGGACGATGTTCAGCGCCATTGAAACGGCGCGTGGCCTGGGTGCTGCCCGAATCGTGGCGGCTGTCCCCGTCTCTCATTTCCGTGCCAAGCGGTTCGTCGGGAAGCATTGCGATGAGGCGATCTCGCTATTGACCGAGGATATCGCCCTCTACCAAATCGGCAACTATTACGACAGCTTTGCTCGTGTGAGCAGCGACGACGCCGGAGCCCTCCTGAAGACCGCGATCTCTTCCCATCCCAGCGCTGCCTGAACCGGTCTGACCGCTGCCCCTCCAACCGCTTTCCGGGAACGGGTTCACGGCCCAATCCTGGGAGCGGCAAAAAGAATCGAAAGAATCACTTGACAGCTCGCGTGATCCCTCTATAATTATGCGCTTGTTTGCATATTTATTCTTTTGGGGCTATGAACGTTCAGCGCAGGCGGACCAAAATCCTCAACTTGATTCGAACGCGACCGGTGCTCAGCCAATCTCAGCTCAGCCAGCGTCTCAAGGCCGAGGGGTGTCATGCGACGCAAGCCACGCTCTCCCGGGACCTGCGTGCCCTGAATCTCGTCAAGACCCACGCAGGCTACAAACTGCCAGACCAGTTGGGTGCAAACGGTGACAACACCGAGCGGCAACGGCTGACCATCATCCAGTTCATGGTCGAAGTCCAAGCTGCCGGGAACTTAGTCGTCGTCAGAACCCACCCGGGAAACGCCTCGCCCGTGGCACTTTCGCTCGATACGATCGGATGGAAGGAAATCGTCGGTACCGTGGCGGGAGACGACACGATTCTTGTGGTCACGGCCAACGCTGCCACGGCACGGCTTGTCAGACGGCGACTGTTGGCTTTGAACAACTAGTTAATAAGTCGCAGAGAGGGCTCGATCGGACAGGCAGTAAAGCAGGCCGAAAGGAGAAGAATGGCTGAAGGGATCCAGGTGGCAATCATAGGCGCGAGCGGCTATTCAGGCGCAGAACTGGCCGGTTTGCTGCTTAAGCATCCGCGGGCTCGCATTGGCTCCCTGATGACGGCGAACCAAGAGCGGCAGGACGCAAAACCACGGAAGTACAGCGAAGAACTGCCCCAGTTTTCTGGCCGTTGCGATCTGCAGATCGAACCGCTGAACCTCGATGTGCTGGTGGAACGGGGGACATGGGTTGTCTTTCTTGCGACGCCCAACGAGACGTCTCATGACCTTGTGCCGCAACTTCTCGACCGAGGTCTGAGGGTGATTGACCTCAGCGGAGCTTACCGGCTCAAGCGCCGGGAGCTGTATCCGAAATGGTATGGCTTCGAACACCACTTCGCTCCGGCGCTTCAGACTGCAGTTTATGGCCTGACCGAGATCCACCGCGCCAGTATTCGGCAGGCTTCTTTGCTCGCGAACCCTGGATGCTATCCGACATCGGCGCTGTTGCCGCTGATCCCGTTGCAACGGGCTGGGCTGATCGACGATTCGTGCGACATCATCTGCGATTCGAAATCGGGGGTCAGCGGCGCTGGCAAGTCCCTGACCGCTGGAACGCATTTCTCCGAGGTCACCGAAAGTTTCAAGGCTTACAACGTATTCAAACACCGTCATGCTCCGGAGATCTGGCAAGAACTGAATTCCCCGCGGCTGGTGTTCACCCCGCACCTGCTGCCCATCAACCGCGGCATTCTCTCGACGATTTATGTGCGGGTGAGGGAGTCAGCGACAGAGGTCGCGATCGCCGAGTGCTACCAAAAAGCTTACGGTGAAGAGCCCTTCGTGCGTCTCTTCCCTCAGGGTCGCTTTCCCGAGGTCAAGTTCGTTGCCCACACCAACTACTGCGACGTCGGCTGGAAATTAGAGCCGGAACGGTCGATGTTGGTGATCATTGCCGCTATCGACAACCTGGTGAAAGGCGCGGCAGGCCAGGCGCTACAGAACATGAATGTGATGATGGGTTTTGATGAGACGGCAGGACTGATGTAGCCTGGACCGGCTTTTCCTGTTCGCAAGACGCACGCAAGCCAAAAGCGCGCCGCAGGCCGCGGATTGCAGGCTCCTCCAGACTCGTCTTCTCGAGGCTGCCTCTCACCGATTCCATCGATATGACCTTCAAGGAGACCGTGTGCGCATCGTAGTCAAATTGGGGGGAAGTCTGTTGACCGACCTGGACCTTCTCCATAAAATGGTCGCCCAACTTTCTGCCACTCGAGGCGCCGGTCATCAAGTCATTGTCGTGCATGGCGGGGGAAAGCAGATTAAAGAGACCCTCGAACGGCTGGCTATCCCGAGCCGTTTTCACCAAGGACTCCGAATCACCGATGCCCCCACGATGCGTGTGGTACAGATGGTGCTGTCTGGCTGGGTAAACAAGGAAATCGTTGCAGCCTTTCACCAGGCAGGACAAAAAGCCGTAGGGCTGTGCGGAGGCGACGGCGGCAGTTTTCTAGCGCGCCGGTTCCAACCGGCAGGCGAACCATTTGACTATGGCTACGTGGGCGAGGTCTTCCAAAGTGACCCGAGGCTTGTCGAGGTGCTGCTGGCCGAAGGCTACTTGCCGGTGATTGCATGCACGGCTTTGGGAATCGATGGCGCCTACTACAACATCAACGCGGATGAAATGGCAGCAGCGGCCGCCATCTTCTGCCGGGCGGAACGCCTCGTATTTCTTACCGATGTTCCCGGTGTGTTCGACGAACGACGCCAGGTCATTTCGCAACTGAATCGCCAGAAGATTGCGGAATTATGTCGAACAGGCGTCATCTCTGAGGGAATGCTGCCCAAAACGCGTGCTTGCGAACGGGCGTTGGCCGGTGGAATCCAAGCAATTCATATCGTCGGAGGCAAGGAACCGAATTGCCTGTTGCGCGTCCTGCTGCAGAACGAATCGCTCGGAACCGAGATCGTGTAAGCCGCATGCGCAGGCACCCGAGGCCAGTCGTGGCGCGACGGATGGCCGGAGGCGGACCGAGTGACGAGGAGAGTTCATGAACCTAAAGCAAATTGTTGAAGCAGAATCCAAATTCCTCACGGCTAACTACAAAAAGTACCCGCTCTTCGTGGAGAAGGGGCGAAAGTGCCTGGTGTATGACTATGCAGGGAAGCGGTATGTTGACCTGCTGGCCGGCATCGCAGTGAATGCCCTAGGGCATAATCACCCAAGGATCGCGAATATCTTTCGAAAGCAGATCAAGAAGTCAGTTCATGTCTGCAATCTCTTCTATCACCCTTACCAGGCGCTGCTGGCCGAGAAACTGCTGGAGATTTCCGGGCTTCAGAAAGCGTTCTTCTGCAACAGCGGGACCGAAGCTGTCGAAGCGGCTTTCAAGCTCGCGCGCGGCTACGCGTACAAGAACCAGCTCGGCGAAGGCAAGCACGAGATATTGACGCTCGACAATGCCTTTCATGGCCGCACTTATGGCGCGCTTTCGGCCACAGCGTCTGACAAGTACCGCAAACCTTATGAGCCGCTCGTTCCCGGATTTCGGTTTGTCCGGTTCAATGACGTGGAAGATCTCCAGCGGAACTTCACCGATCGTGTTTGCGCCATCATTATCGAACCGCTGCAAGGCGAAGGCGGCATCCACGCTTGCAGCGAAGCGTTCCTGCAGGCGGCTCGCAAACTCTGCGACCAGCAGCGAGCCCTGTTGATTTTCGATGAAATCCAGTGCGGCATCGGACGGACGGGAAGGTATTTCTACTATGAGAAGTTCGGCATTCGCCCGGACATTCTAACGCTAGCTAAACCTTTGGGGCTTGGCATCCCTTTGGGCGCGCTGCTGACGACCGATACCGTTGCTCCCACGTTCGGTCCGGGCGACCACGGCACGACTTTTGGCGGCGGGCCGCTGGCGTGCCGCCTGGGCTTCGAGTTCGTGAAGATCCTGCAGGAAGAGGAGATGCTGGAAACCATTCGCGAGAAGGGCGACTACTTCAAGAACAAGCTCCTGGGGTTGAAGGACAAATATGCCTTTGTCGCCGACGTGCGCGGCGAAGGCCTGATGCTCGGCATGCAACTCGACTTTCCAGCCCGCGATATCGTGAATCGCTGTCTCGAAGCCGGATTCATCATCAATGTCACCAGCGACACCGTGCTGCGCTTTTTGCCGCCCTACATCATTACGAAGAAAGAAATCAGCCGGTTCATCAAAGCCCTGGACAAGATCTTTTCTCAGGTGGCCCAGGAGCGCAAAGAAGGGACTCCACCCGCCCCCGAGGCCGTGAGTCACTAACCGATGCTCATGCAAGCTCTGTTCGGGATCGACTCGCTCGCAGACCGAAAGCTCTCGGTCCAAGACCTGGTTTCGATCGACCAGCTGGCCCTGGCCGACCTCCAGCTCATTTTCGCCCTGGCGGAAGCGATCAAGAAGTCACCAGCGAACTATGCCGGCGCCTTGAAGGGAAAGGTCCTCGCACTGATCTTCGAGAAACCTTCCTTGCGCACGCGTGTGACTTTCGACGTGGGAATGACGAGCATGGGAGGAAGCGCCGTTTTCCTCGATCATTCCGAAGCCAAGCTAGGGGAGCGCGAATCAATTCGCGACGTGGCCAGAAACCTCGAACGGTGGGTTCATGGCATTGTCGCACGCACTTACAAAAACAAATCGGTGGTCGAGCTCGCCGAGCACGCCTCGATTCCAATCATCAACGGCTTGACCGACTTGCTGCATCCCTGCCAGGCGTTGACTGACTACTTCACCATTCTGGAGAAGTTTGGTTCGTTTCAAGGGCTCAAGTTCGCCTACATCGGCGACGGCAACAACACCTGCCATTCTTTGATCGATGGCGCGGCTAAACTGGGAGTTGAACTCTGGATCGCCTCTCCGAAGGGTTTCGAGCCCAAGGAACGAATCGTCAGCGAGGCGGCAAAGTTCGCAAAGGAAAGCGGCGCGCAGATTCGCATCGTCAACGACCCTGTTGAAGCCGCCCGCGACGCCTCAATCGTCTACACCGATGTCTGGGCCAGCATGGGCCAGGAAGCAGAAACGGAAGATCGAGCCGCTGTGTTTGCGGACTATCAGGTCGACAGCGAGCTGATGTCGCATGCCAGACAGCACGCCGTTTTCATGCACTGCCTGCCGGCTCACCGAGGGTATGAAGTAGCGCCCAGCGTGATCGATTCTTCCCAGTCCATCGTCTACGACGAGGCCGAGAACCGCCTGCACGTCCAGAAAGCCATCTTGTATCTATTGATGAAGTAGGCAACCGAATCGGAAGGAACGCGCGATGATCAAAAAAGTGGTTTTGGCATACTCCGGAGGATTGGATACCTCCGTCATCATTCCCTGGCTTAGGGAAAATTATCGATGCGAAGTCATCGCCATGGCAGGCGACGTCGGCCAGGAAGAGGAACTGCGCGGCCTTCACGAGAAGGCGCTGAAGACGGGCGCTTCGCAGCTGTTCGTTGAAGATCTGCGCGAAGAGTTCGTGCGCGACTACATCTGGCCCACGTTGCGCGCCAGCGCCATCTACGAACGCAAGTACCTGCTGGGCACGTCGATGGCACGCCCCATTCTGGCTAAGCGGCAGGTGGAAATTGCGCTGCGCGAAGGCGCCGACGCAGTGGCTCACGGTTGTACTGGCAAAGGCAACGATCAGGTGCGCTTTGAGCTCACCTACAAAGCGCTGGCGCCGCAGTTGAAGGTCATTGCTCCGTGGCGGGAATGGAACATCAGGTCGCGCGAAGACGCCATCGACTATGCGCATCAGCACAACGTACCCATCACGGCCACCAAGCAGAAGAACTATAGTGAGGACCGGAATATCTGGCACATCAGCCACGAAGGCGGTGTTCTCGAGGATCCCGCCAGCGAGGCGGAGGAGTCGATGTGGAAACTGACGGTTTCCCCCGAAAAGGCTCCCGACCAGCCACGCTATGTCGAGATCGAGTTCGAGCAGGGGACTCCGGTCGGTGTCGATGGGAAGCGCTTGGCGCCTGTGCAGCTGTTGCAGACTCTAAACAAGATCGGTGGCGAGCACGGCATCGGCCGCATCGACCTGGTGGAGAACCGGCTGGTTGGCATGAAGTCTCGAGGCGCCTACGAGACTCCGGGCGGCACGCTGTTGGTTCAGGCTCACCGCGAGCTGGAATCCATCTGCCTCGACAAAGAGGTGCTGCGGATGAAGGACCAGCTCGCGCTGAAGTACGCAGACCTCGTCTACAACGGCCAGTGGTTTACTCCGATTCGTGAGGCGCTGGACGCGTTCGTGACTGCCACCCAGCGGACTGTCACGGGGTCAGTACGGCTCAAGCTGTACAAAGGGAACATCCTGGTTGCTGGACGGGAATCTGCTCACTCGCTCTACCGTGAAGACTTGGCGACCTTCGGCCAAGAAGCCGTCTACAACCAGAAAGACGCGGAAGGATTCATCAACCTTTTCGGCTTGCCCGTCAAGGTGCAGGCACTGGCAAAAAGAAACAATGTCTAAGGCTTGCGACACGGCGACGCCGCATCTCCCGGCCTCGGTAACCCGTGCCATGGACTCTCAATGAAAACCTGGGGCGGCAGATTCACCGGGCCGATCGACGCGGCTTTCGAACGATTCAACAGCTCGTTTGGCGTCGACCAGCGGCTAATCCTCGAAGATATTGAAGGCTCGCTGGCCTATGCGAATGCCCTCGCGAAAGCGGGCATTCTGTCGCAGCCAGAGCTCCAGCAGATTGTCAAAGGTCTGGGAGAAATAAAGAAGCGCGTCGAAAAGGAACCGGAATGGCTGGCGAGCCAGAAGGCCGAGGATGTGCACAGTTTCGTCGAAGCCCAGCTGGTGCAGATCGCCGGCGACGCTGGCTTCAAGCTTCACACCGGCCGCAGCCGCAACGATCAGGTTGCGTTGGATACGCGACTCTACCTGAAGCGGGCCATCATCCGCGTCCAGGTCGAGATCGGCAACCTGAGCCGCGAGCTCTTGAACTTAGCGAAGGCGCACCGAGACGTGGCGATTCCCGGGTATACCCATCTGCGGAAAGCACAGCCCGTTCTTTTCGCGCACTACCTGCTCGCGTACTTCGAGATGTTTCAGCGTGACTACGACCGCCTGAATGACTGCTTTCGCCGGACCGACGCCATGCCGCTCGGGTCGGGCGCCCTGGCCGGCAACGGTTTTCCCGTCGATCGCGAAGCCTTGCGGATCGAGCTGGGGTTTGGCCAGTTGACGCGAAACAGCCTGGATGCCGTCAGTGATCGCGATTACCAGGTGGATTTCATCGCCGCGGCAGCGCTCGCGATGGTTCATTTGAGCCGCCTGGCAGAGGACCTCATCGTTTACTCGTCCCCGGAGTTCGGTTTGATCGAGCTTTCCGATGCGGTTACGACTGGCAGCAGCATCATGCCGCAGAAAAAGAACCCCGATTCGCTCGAATTGATTCGCGGCAAGGCAGCACGCGTCATCGGCAATCTCGGCAGCATCCTGTCTTTGCTGAAGGGACTGCCATTGGCCTACAACAAAGACTTGCAGGAAGACAAAGAACTGCTTTTCGACTCACTCGACACACTGCTCGATTGCCTGCTGGTTGCCCAAGCCGTCATTCGAACCATGACGGTGAATCGCTCCGTCGCGAGCGGCGCCGTGCAAGCCGATTTCCTGAACGCCACGGACTTGGCCGACTACCTCGTGCGCAAAGGGCTGGCATTCCGCAAAGCTCACGAGCTGGTTGGCAAGATCGTGCTGCACTGCGAAAAGCAGGGCGTGCAGCTTCGGGAGCTGAGCTTAGCCGAGTATCAGCAGTTCTCGGCTCTATTTGGCGGAGATGTGTTCGATGCCCTGTCGCTTGAGAACAGCCTGGCTGCACGCTCTGTCTTCGGCGGAACAGCGGCCACGCGGGTGGCCGAAGCACTGGAAGCGGCAGAACGCTCGTTGAGCCGAGGCTGAGATGGCCGCGCCCGATCGCGGGAAATCTTTGCCCACGATCGCTGTACGGGTGTGGCAATGGTGGCTACGAGCCGGCAGAACAACCTGCTTGCGGCGAAACAGAACCCAGTCTTTCGCCGGCGATAGCGCATCCTCAACGGAAGGGGACACCTGAAATTGACTGTCACCATCAGCTCTGAAGACATCGCCTGTCCTCAAGGTTTTTTGGCTTCGGCCGTTGCCGCAGGGGTAAAGAAATCCGATGGGAAACTGGACTTTGGCCTGCTCTGCTCGACCCGGCCCTCCATCGCCGCCGCCAAGTTTACGACGAACGTCGTGAAAGCCGCTCCGCTGTTGCTCTCGCAGGAAAACTTGAAGGAATCTGGCGGAGAGATTCGCGCGATTATCGTCAATTCCGGCAACGCAAACGCCTGTACCGGCGAAACCGGAATGCGGGTGGCGCGGCAGATGGCGCGACTTGCGGGGCAGATTGTGGGAGTCGCAGCCCAGCAGGTGCTGGTTGCTTCGACTGGAGTCATCGGCGTTCAACTCCCGTTTGAACGGCTGGAAAAGCAAACCGCCGCGCTGAAAGAGGGCTTGAAGCCTGAAGCGATCGGCGACGTCGCCAAAGCCATCATGACCACCGACACGGTTCGGAAGGTTTGCTCGGCGCAGCTTCTCGTCGGAGGGAAGCCCGTGTGGATCAGCGGCATGACCAAGGGCGCTGGCATGATTCAGCCCAACATGGCCACAACCCTGGCGTTCGTTCTGACCGATGCGATGATCACCCGCAGCCTGCTCGAAGAAGCGCTGACAGAGGCTTGCGACAAGAGCTACAACCGCATCACAGTGGACGGAGACACGTCCACTAACGACACGTTGGCCATCATCGCAAACGGAGCCTCGGGCTGTCCTCTCATCGACGAGAAAGACAGCAACTACGAGTCGTTTACGCAGGCACTGACGCAGGTTTGCCAGAGCCTGGCCCAACAGATCGTGCGCGACGGAGAAGGCGCCACGAAATTCATCGAAATCGTTGTCCAGGGCGCCGAAACAGAAGCGCACGCGACGCGGATTGCCCGCAGCATCGCTAACTCTCCGCTGTTCAAGACTGCCATGGCCGGGGAAGACGCCAACTGGGGGCGCATTCTGTGCGCCGCCGGTTACTCCGGCGCATCGTTCGATCCCAACCGAACCGACATTTGCATTGGCAGCTTGCCCGTCTGCAACTCCGGCATGGGGTTGCCGTTCGACGAACGCCAAGCCAAGCGGATTCTCCAGCAACAGGATATTCGCATCACCCTGGATCTGAAGTCAGGCGCCGCATCTTCGACGGTCTGGACCTGCGATCTCACGAAAGAGTACGTTCACATTAACGCGGACTATCGGACGTAGCGCCACCACAGTAGCCACCTCCCAACGATGCCGTGCGTTTCCGTGGAGCACCTGATGCCCGCCTTGCCGGCTGCTTCAAACGGCGCCTGCTCGATTGTGCGGCGCACAGCAGCGAAACAACCCTGCCGTTCTTGCTCTGTCGCTCGAGCCGGTCACAGCACAGAGTGGAAAGACACCGGCCCCTGTCAACGTCGTGAACTTTGAGCGTACCCCCGGGAATTACCGGCATCGCCCTTGAAAATTCAGCCTGTCTTGCGTATTCTTTGGCGTGCTAAAACGCAGACTGGACGAGCCCGTAAGCGGCTGAGAGCCTGTTTCTGCGGTGAAATCGATCGTGCAGCCAGCCCCGAGTCGTTTGTTCTACCCGAATCGGAATCTCGAATCGCTTGTCCAGTCGTTCGATCGCAAATTAGGTTAGAGTGCCAGCCAACAGTCGAGAATCTGAATCTCCGTTTGTCTTTCTTCGCGCCGAGGGCTTTCTTTTTGCGCTGAGGCCGTTTAGCTTGCCGGCTCACTTCGCCCGCAATGCCCAGGCCTTTACGGAGCGCGCCTATCGGTTGGGCGCCGTGGCTGGATTGGCTCTGATTCGGCCGGTGGTGTCTTCGGAGGCGCCGGAGTTTGCCGTGCGGCTCATGCATCTGCCGCTGCGTGGCATGAGCCGCGACCGGCTGGATTTGCTGGGCGAAGAGTATTTCAACTACGTTCTGAGGCCGCGAATCCTTTCTGAGGGACTGCGGAAACTGGAACGATGGCAGCAGTCGGGCAAGCCTGTGGTGCTGGTGAGCCAGGAGCTGGATCACTTGGTCAGGCCTTTGGCGCAGGATCTCAAGATTGGGTACCTGCTTGCGAATCGTTTGGAATTCCGCGACGGTCTGGCGACAGGCCGGCTTCTCGAACCCATCGTCAGTGCCCTGGAAGGTGCATCGAGGTTGTCGCCGGAGGAGAGGGGAGACTCAACCGAATGGCAAGGCTTCCGCGCCCAGCTGGGCGCCAGATGGCAGAGCGCTGCGCCGCAACAGCTCGTCTTCCCAGCAGCCCGCCAGCACTTCGTTCTCAAGCACCCGGTCGCTGACTTCGGCCAAACGAATCGCTGTGAACGGCTGTCGGTGCGAGAGCAGCTCGCTGGGAGGAATCTGCTCATCATTGGCGCCACAGGGTTCATTGGCAAGGTCTGGCTGACCATGTTGCTCGAAGACCTGCCGGAACTTGGCCGCATCTATCTCTTGGTCCGCCGCCAGGGCTCACGGTCTGCACTGCAGCGGTTCGAACGCATCGTTGCCGAGTCTCCAGCCTTTAAGGCACTGCACGAGCGGCATGGCGACAACTTGGGACGCTGGTTGTCCGAGCGAGTCGAGGTTCTCGAAGGCGACGTTTCCGAGCCAGGGCTGGGGCTGGACAACGCCACGGCCCAACATCTCTTCCGGGAACTCGATCTAGTCGTCAATTCGGCGGGCTTGACGGATTTCAATCCGGACTTGCGTCTGGCGTTGTCGATAAACGCCGACAGTGTCTTGCACCTGGCGGACTTTCTACGCCGCTGCCAGCGGGCGGCCCTGGTGCACGTCTCCACCTGCTTCGTTAACGGCAGGACGGATGGCCGTGTTCCGGAAGAGCTGCTGCCGAACTACACGCCCCGAGGCGCTGCGGATTTCAACGCCCGCCGCGAATGGGAGTTCCTGCACGCGGAGGTCAACCGAATCGAACGCGAGGCGGAAAGTCCTGCTTCGCTGGCACAGTTTCGAGCTGAAGCGCTCTCCAAGGCCAGAGGCAGCGCCGAGGATGGCGACGGGAAGGCCGTCAATAACCAAATTCGCAAGATTCGTACACGCTGGGTGCGAGACTGCCTGATCGAGTTGGGCATCGAGCGGGCGCACCGTTGGGGATGGCCCAATATCTACACGTTCACCAAAAGCCTCGGAGAGTCGTTGCTCACCTCGGAGGCAAGCGACCTGCGCGCCAGCGTCGCACGGCCATCCATCGTGGAGTCGTCCGTTAACCAGCCGTTCCCGGGGTGGAACGAGGGCGTCAATACGACAGCGCCGTTGTCTTACCTGCTGGGCACCTACTTCCGCCAGCTTCCTTCCAATAAGCGCAAGCGGCTGGATGTGATTCCGGTCGACCAGGTCTGTCGCGGGTTAACGCTCATTGCGGCCGCTGTGGTGCAACGGTGCCACGAAAAGGTCTATCAGCTGGCGACTTCCGCAACCAACCCAGCCGACATGCGCCGTACCATCGAGCTGACCGGATTGGCGCATCGCAAACATTACCGGTCGCTGGAAGGGTTGGAGCACTGGTTGCGTGCCCGGTTCGATACCATTCCGGTCTCGAAAACCCGTTATACGAATGTGTCTCTCCCGCGCTTCCAACGCTTGATCGAGGGGACCCAGCGACTCCTGTCGTTCTTGGCGCCTGACGGCGCCGGGCCTCTAGCCCGGCAGCAGCGCGCTCTTGAAAAAGTTCAGAAGGTCATCGGTCTCTACGAGCCGTTCATCCTGGATAACGAATACTTCTTCGCCGCCGATCACATCAAAACGCTGGCTCAGGCGCTGCCCGACGACGAGGTTGAGCGCTTCGGCTACGATGCGGAGATCATCGACTGGTACGACTACTGGATCAACCTGCACGTTCCGGCGTTGCGCCGGTGGACCTATCCGTTGATCGAAGGCCGCCGGCCAGAGACTGGGCTGCTGCCTAGAAGTTTCAAGTTGCATCCCAGGACGGGCCAGCCCGAAACATCGCTCCCTGGCAATTCTCGCGACGATGCTTCTAGCGAACTGCATCCGGTGCACCGGGCAGTCGGCGAGTAGTCTGGGCCAGTCACTCTGGATTCTGAATCGTCCAAGCTGGGCTTCTAGGAGTCCCCGTTCCGCTCGTTCTCGTGCCGGAGGCAGGAAACGAATGAACAGACTGCCGCCCTTGAGGTCCTGCTGAATCGTCCTTGTCGCCGGACCTGGGAATCGACGAGCACGGCGCTCGGCACGAAGAATCCCGTTGCAGAGCACCAAACAGCTAGACGCTCTCGAAGGGTCAAAGCAAGCGGGTCGTCGTCTGTGCGTTCCAGGCCTTTCCGGTTCGGATCCTTGTTCGCGACCGGAGTGACATTCAGCCCTTATGGCAATCTTCATTACCGGATCCACCGGTTACCTGGGTTCTCATGTTGCCAGTGGCTTGTTGGAAGGCCACGGCCAGAAGCTCAATCTCTTGGTGCGCGCCAAAGACCGCAGGGCAGCGGAGCTCAAGCTGTGGCGAGCTCTGCAGCTGCATTTGGATTTCCCGCGCTTCAACCGTTGGCTCGATTCACACATCCAGATCTTCTTGGGCGACATCACGCTGCCTAATTTCGGCTTGAGCAACACCGACTACGCGAGGCTCCTCCAGGCCACCGGCTCGATTCTACACATTGCTGCTTCGCTTAACCGAAAGTCTGAGAAAGCCTGCTTGAACGTCAATCTGCGTGGCACCCTCGAGGTGTTGAAGTTTGCCCGTCGTGTGGCGGCGCGGACCGGGCTGAGGCGCTACAGCCATGTGAGCACGGTCGCCGTTGCGGGCATGCGGAGCAACGAGGTCGTCACAGAGGATGACGCCATCGATTGGGAACGGTCGGACTACGACCCTTACGCACGCACAAAGAAGTTCTGCGAGCATATGGCCCACGAGCTTTTGCCTGACGTGCCGCTCACGATCTTTCGGCCGAGCATTGTGCTGGGCGACAGCCGCCATGGTGAAACCACCCAGTTCGACATGGTGAGGGCGTTCGTTTTCCTGGCACGGCGCCGCGTATTACCTCTGCGCCCCGACGACCGGCTCGACATCGTCAACGTCGACTTTGTTGCGGATTCCATCGTGACCCTGCACCAAAAGGAGAAGCCGCTTTACGACACGTACCATCTTTCTTCCGGTACCGATTCACCCACCTGCCGGCAGATCACGGGCGCACTGGCCCAAGCTCGCGATTGCCGCGGCCCGCTCTACGTCCCCTCGCTGGCTGGGCCGTTCGAGAGCGTCGTCGCCTGGCTTTCGAACCGCCGCGGTACTTCGGTGGGCCAGCTGGCAGCGTTGCTCAAAGTCTTTCTGCCCTATCTGCTTTGGAACACGGTCTTCGACAATCGACGGGTCGTTGCGGAGACCGGCAAGGCACCGGTGAGCTTTACCCAGTACGGCTTTCCACTGTTCGAGTTCTCGATCCGGCATCATTTCAGCTACCCCTACCAAAAATGGCCGGAAACGGCGGGGAGATCCGTCTCATGATGGATCTTGCCCTCGGCCTGTGGGTCAGCAGCTTGATTGAACTTTCCAAGTTGCGCTGGATGCTGGGAGTCGGTGAGGCTTGGCAACCCGGCATGCCATTGAAGCTGCTGTTTGCCGGCTACAATGGCAATCGCAATACTGGGGCGGATGTGCGTGTGGAGGAGATGATCCGGCAGGTCCGGCGCGTGCTGGGCGACGAGCACCTCGACTTGAGCGTTCTCTCACACAATCTGGCGCTCTCCGAAGGCTACTTCGAACGAACACGCCAGGTGAAGCTGCCGGATGTCTTTCCGACGTTCCTCTTTCACGAAATCAGCCGGTACCATGGGGTTCTGGCTTGCGAAGGCTCGATGTTCAAGAGCAAGTTCGCCAATGCGCTGACGGCGATGATGATCGGCTCGCTCGGCATCGCAGCCGCCGAAAACAAGCTCTCTGTGGGTTACGGCGCCGAAGCGGGACAGATGGACTCGCTGATTCAAAGCATGAGCCGCCGTTATTGTGCTGGCTCTCTTGTGATCACCCGCAACGAAGAGTCGCAGGCTGTGCTTGGCCGGCTGGGCATTCCCACCGAACTGGGCACAGACACAGCCTGGACGTTCGAGCCCCTGGGATCTCAGTATGCCGAGAGCGCATTGCGGCAGGCGGGCTGGGACGGACAGACACCGATTCTCGGGCTCTGCCCCATCAACCCGTTCTGGTGGCCAGTACGGCCTTCTCTCCTAAAGCTGGGTCTGCGGTCTTCCCTGGGCTTTTACCGAGATAGCCATTACCGGTCGATCTATTTCTTCAGAAACGGAGCCGGCGTTAACGAGCCGTTTCATCGCTATCTGAACGCATTCGCCGATGGGGTAGAGGCCTTCCGCCGGGATCATCGTGTATTTCCGATCATGATCGGCATGGAAGCTCTCGACCGGCGCGCTTGCGAGATCATGGGGGAGCGGCTGGGCGGTGTGCCCCTGTTCATCTCCGATCAGTACGACATGTATCAGCTGGTCAGCGTCCTGCGCTGTTGCCATCTGCTGGTCTCTTCGCGCTACCACGGCATCGTCACCTGCATGCCGGCTCTCGTGCCGTCTGCAGGCATCACGATGGACGAGCGGATTCGCAATCTCATGCGGGAGCGCGGCCAGCACGACCTCTTGCTGGAAGTGGACGATCCCCAGCTGGCGAACAAGTTGGTTGGCATCCTGAAGAAGCTGCATCAGGATGCTGAGTCGATCTGCGACGGCATTGGGCGTACGGTGGTCCGCAATCTGAAAGTGATGGCGCGGATGGGCGTTTACTTCCAGCAGCATCTCCGACTGCGCTACCCCGAGTTCCCGTTCCGCACGGGGCGTCTGTCTTGGGAAGACTATCTGCCACCCCTGAGCGAGAGGCTGAAGCGGCTGGTGGAAAGATACGAGTAGCACGTTTCGATGCCACCGGGATTGGAAAAGGCTAAGCAGCTGACGACCGCGTGCTCTCGGAAGCCGGCTGGCTGCAGTCTGAATCGTTGAAACCATGAATTTCCTCGAAGTCATCTTCCGCAACCTGGAAACGACTCCTCAGAAGGTTATTCTCTCGGAGGTCCACAAGACAGGATTGGTTTCGATGTCTTGCCGGGAGTTGCTGAGTGCGGTAAGCCAGACCCGTGCCTTCCTGAAGCAAGCGGGCCTGCAGCAAGGGGATCGCTGTGCGTTGCTGGCCCCCAACAGCAGCCGTTGGGTGGCAGTCGATTTGGCCATCATGGCCGAAGGCGGAATCGTCGTGCCGCTCTATGCACGGCAGGCGCCGGCTGAACTCGCCGCCATGATGAAGGATTGCTCGCCAAGACTTCTGATTTGCGCAGATGAAGAGCTGAAGCGGTCGATCCTGCCGGTTTGGCCCGATGCGCCCAGGATGCTGTTGTACAGCGAGATCTTCCCGCCGGGCGCGCCCTACCCTGACTCTGTGCCCGGACCTGCCTCTCTTTCAAGCAATTCCCCGATGACCATCATCTATACTTCGGGAACGTCGGGAGATGCCAAGGGCGTTGTTCTCGACGTGGCGAATCTCAGCTTCATGGTGCAACGCACCACCGCCCGGCTTGAGGAGCTGATGAAGGGTGTTTCGAAAGAAGGCGACGACCGGGTATTTCACTATCTGCCTTTCTGCTTTGCCGGATCCTGGATTCTGTTGCTCACCTGCCTCTATCGACGAAACGCCCTGATGATGTCGATGGATCTGAACCGGCTGGAAGACGAGCTGAAGGTAGCAGCCCCGCACTATCTGCTCAATGTGCCCGCGCTTCTCGATCGAATGCGCAACGGCATCCTCGGCCAGTTGAGAAAAAAAGGAGGCTTGGCGCTTCGCATGTTCGAAAAAGGCCAGGCCGCATGGCTGGCCCGCCGGGCGGATCCGGGCACAGCAGCCGGCGGATTCTGGGAGTTCTGTGCCGCACGGTTTTTGTTCCCGAAGATCAAGGCCCGCATCGGGCCAAATCTGGTGGCACTGATTTGCGGCTCAGCTCCGCTATCGCTGGAGACCCAGCAGTTCTTCATGATGCTGGGGATCCGCGTGCTTCAGGTTTATGGGCTCACCGAGACCACCGGTATCTGCACCATGGACGACGTGCATGATTACATTCCTGGGCGGGTCGGACCTGCGATTCACGGCATCGAGATGACATTGGGCGAAAATGATGAAATTCTGGTACGCGGACCGAATGTTTTTCCGGGTTATTGGAACCGCCCGGACGCTACTGCCAAGGCCCTGAAGGATGGCTGGTTTCATACGGGCGATCAAGGTGAGGCCAACGCGAAGGGCAACTGGAAAATCATCGGACGCCTCAAAGACATCATTATCCCCAGCTCCGGTCACAACATTAGTCCGGAACCCATCGAGCAACGGATCTTGAAGGCGCTGCCCGAAGCCGAGCACGTCATGGTCGTCGGCAACGGCCGCAAGTTTCTTTCGGCCATCGTGACGGGCCATCTCACATCGCTCCAGATCGAGTCCGCGCTGAACAGTGTCAATCGGGAGTTGCCACACTACAAACAGGTTCGCAGATTCTTCCACAGCCTGGAGCCTTTCACGGTCGAAAGCGGTTCGCTGACGATCAACCGGAAGTTGAAACGGGCTTCGATTGAAGCGCGCTTTCGGGACGAGATCGAGGCGATGTACGCAGCTCCCAGCGAAACCGAACGAGAACATGTCTCGTCGTAGATTGGATCGAGTCCCGATGCCGCATCCGCTCGAAAACCTGTCGAGGGCAACCGCGATTTGGGCTGTGATCGCTACGATTCTGTCGACCGGCTGGGGCTTGGACAACCTTGCCGGATTTGCCGCCGAACCGGCGCGCGTGGCCCTGCTCCTGATGTGGCTTGCCCTGTGTTGGTACGGCGCGCTGGCCGGCACCCGCACGAGCAACGCGTCCGGAAAGATCGAGATTCGGAAGCATCGCAACGTCTTCTGGCTCGTGCTACCCGTGCTGATTGGCTGGTTCTTCTACCTTCCCTTTGCCGATCGGCATCGGATTGCGACTTCGGACTCTGTGCTGCTGCGCTGGTCGGGACTGATTCTTTTCGGCGTCGCGTATGCGTTGCGAGTCGAGTCCATCCGCGCCCAGGGCGCGCAATTCAGCTGTGCTGTGGCGATCCAAGAACAACACCGTCTGACCACAAACGGGCCGTACCGTTGGGTGCGCCACCCAGCCTACACCGGCGTCATCGGGATCATGGCAGGCTTGTCGCTCGTCTTTGCGAATCCCCCAGCGGCAGCAATCATGTCGGTGCTGGTTTGGATCTGGATGGAGAGCCGGATCCGGGATGAGGAGAAGCTGTTGCAGCAGGAGTTCGGAAGCGAGTTTAGCCGCTACGCTCAGCGAACGAAGAAACTGATTCCGTTTCTGTACTGACGTTGCTCCGAAACAAGATCGCGGCAGAGCCGGCCGTTTATGGAACCTTACTCTGGAAAAACGCTGTCGTGGACGCAGACCGCTGAGACGATTGAGTTGCGGCTGCACCGCGAGCCTTGTAACGAGATCGGCAGTGCCACGCTTGCGGAACTGGAGCTGTTTGCCGAGTTCCTGGAAAGGTCTGGCGAGACGGCCCGCGGACTGGTGATTTACAGCACGCAGCCGCAAGGTTTTTGCGCAGGGGCCGATCTGCGCGAGTTGTACCGGGGTATCCAGGGGCTGGAAACGACCGCCCGGCAGGATCGCGTTCGGGAATTCCTTTCGAGAATCCATCGGGTGTTCAACCAGCTGGATGCCGCTTCGCTCGTTACTGTCGCAGCCGTACATGGTGTTGTTTTCGGCGGAGGCTTCGAACTCGCGCTGACCTGCGATATGATCGTCGCCGATCGAAGCGCCCGATTCTGCTTTCCCGAGCTGCGTCTGGGGTTGATCCCGGGTTTTGGAGGCATCCCTCGACTGAAGCGCGATCTTGGAAACGGTCTGGTGCGTGACCTGCTGATGACCGGACGCAGCATCAACGCTACCAAAGCAGCCGCTGTGGGCTTGGCCAGCCAGTTGGTTGCTCCCGGAGAGGCGTTGCGTGCCGCGCGCGGCATCGCCTCGCAAGCCGCAAAGTTCGATCGTGAGGCGGCTGCCGCTGCCAAACAGTTCATCAAACCGGTGCCCTACGGGGCGCTTCAGGAAGAGATTCGACTCTTCTGCGAGCTGATGGGAAGACCGACTGTCGAAGCGGCTCTAAAAAAGTTTGTGGAAGACAGCGGACCGCAGCCGTACTTGCCCTGACGACCGGCGACGAAAGGTGTTTCAACTCATGCCCAGCTTCGACGAAACGCTTGGACAGTTGATCGGTTTGGCGGCCAGCCACTTCCAGGTGCCGGCTACGGACCTCAACCCGGACGACGATTTCTTCAAAAAACTGAAGATCAACAGCCTGCAGGCGCTTGACCTTTTGACCAAGTTGGAAAGTCACTTCAACGTCGAACTGCCCGACTACGAACTGCAGGGTGTCACCGATTTTCGAACCCTCGCCGACCGGATTCAAGCGCGACTGTGACCAGCCACTCGGCCCCCGACCTCTCTCCATACGCATCGCTGGGCGAGGCGCTACGTGCCGCTTTGGAAAAGTGGCAGGACCATTTGTGTCTCATCGAAGCCGATCGCGAGCGGGAAAACGTCCGGCTCTCCTACCGCGAGTTCAGCAACGCCGCGCAACGCATCGCCTCTGCTCTGCAGACGTCGGGCTTCGATGAGGCCGACCGCGCTGCCATCCTCATGTCGAACCAGTCAAAATGGCTTGTCGCGGCGTATGCGGTGCTGTACTCGGGCGGCGTTCTGGTTCCGATCGACTTCAAGTTAACTGCCCCAGAGCAGCTGGCGCTGCTGGCCCACTCGCAGGCCCGGACACTTGTGGTGGAGTACCCGATCTGGCGGGCTCTCGCTCAAAGCCCTGGACCTGCCACTCTGTCGACGATGCAGGTCTTGGTTACGGAGGCTCCTAAGAACGCCGACTTGAAGAATGCCCGGCGATGGGAGGACTGCGGTGAGAAAGGCACAACTCGGTTCGTCCCCAGGCGGCGTAGCGATCTCGCCTGCATTGTCTACTCCTCCGGAACGGGTGGCCGGCCCAAGGGGTGCATGCTGACGCACGACAACTACCTCGAGCAATGCCAGTCGCTGATGACCTGGTACCCGTTCTGGCCGGGGGTTCGTTATCTAAGCATCCTGCCGACCAATCACGCCATCGATTTCATGGTCGGCTTCATCGGCCCGTTCGTCTGTGGCGCCACGGTGGTGCACTTACGGACGCTGCGGCCAGAGTATCTGAAAGAAGCCTTTCCCCGCTTTAAGATCACCTATGCAAGCGTCGTCCCCATGGTCTTGAAAGCCATCGAGGCTGGCCTGAAGACTCGCTTCAACGAGCTGCCTCGGTTTCGCCGCTGGGTTCTCGCTCGCCTGATCGCCATTAACCGGCTGTTCACTCGCAAACAACCGCGCCTTGCCTTGAGCCGGCGGCTGTTTCCGCAGATCCATCGAGCGTTCGGCGGCGAGCTGCGCGCCTTGATTACTGGGGGCGCTTTTGCTGAGCCGTCGACCCTGCAGTTCTTCTACGATCTGGGAATTCCCGTCGCAAATGGCTACGGATTGACGGAAGCTGGAACCGCCGTGACAGTCAACGATCTGAAACCCTTTCGCGCTGACACGGTTGGCAAACCCCTGCCCGGTGTCCGGCTGCGAATTCTCGATGCGAATGCCGAAGGCATCGGCCAGGTTGCGGTGCGTAGCCGCACCGTAATGCAGGGCTACTGGAACGATCCGGAGCAGACCGCTGAGGTTCTGGTCGACGGGTGGTTGCTCACGGGCGACATCGGAAGGCTGGATGCCAGCGGACATCTGCTGTTGACGGGACGCCTGAAGAACATGATCGTCACCGAGGGGGGTAAGAACATCTACCCTGAAGACATCGAAGCGGCCTTTGCAGGCCTGGCCGCGAAAGAGTTCTGTGTATTCGCCGTCAACTACGTCTGGAAACGCCAATCGCTGAGCGGCGAACAACTGATGATTGTGCTGCGGCTCGATCCAGGCGTCGAGGCGACGGAGCAATTGATCGAAGACCTGAAGATGCGAAACCGTTCGCTAGCCGACTTCAAACGGTTGAGCGGATATGTGGTGTGGGAGGACGATTTCCCGCGCACGGCCTCGATGAAGATCAAACGTGCTCTGCTGGCCGAACAGATTGCCGCAAGATTCAGCCAGGAGAGAGCATTGAAGGAACTGTAAGCCAGCAAGGGGCGCTTGAAACGGCTAGACCTTCGGAGCCAGAGGGTAGCAAGGAATAGATCTCTGGCGCGAGAACTGGGCGCCCCCCCGGCGCTGGAGTGAGTGGAACCGAAGCTTCAAGTGTTCTTCCCAGCGTCCTCGGCGTTCATGAAACCCTACTTGGCCATCGTCAATCCCGCCGCTGGTGGCGGGCGGTGCGGGAAACTCGCAGCCAAAACCCTGCAGCGCCTGCGCTCGCAAGGCTTGTCGGTCGAAGTAGTCGAGACCCGGCAACCAGGCGATGCCACGCGCATCGCGCGCGAAAGCTACACGCAAGGGTTTCGGCGCTTTCTGGCCGGGGGCGGCGACGGTACGAGCTACGAAATTGTGAACGGCTTGTTTCCTCGGGATTCCTGGGCAGAGCGCGTTTCGCTGGGATTCCTGCCTCTAGGCACGGGAAACTCCTTTCTTCGCGATTTCACCGATGCTGGGGCAGAACATGCGATCGGCGCGATCGTAGCCGGTCGCACTCGGCCATGCGACGTCCTTCGGCTCCAGCACCGAGGCGGCATTCTGCACTACATCAACCTCATGAGTGTAGGATTCACCGCCGAGGCTGGCGAGCTGACAAACCGCCGGTTTAAGCGTCTGGGAGAAGTTGGATATCTGGCGGCCACGCTGCTCTGTTGGTCACGTTTGCATTTTCCTGTCTTCCCGATCGCAGTCGACGGCTCGGCAGAATGGGACCAGCGTCCCTGCACCTACCTGACGTTTTCGAACAGCCGCTATACGGGCGGCAAGCTGATGATCGCGCCTTTCGCCGACACGGCCGACGGCTCGATCGAAGTAACCAGAGTCGGTGCAATCGGCCGCTGGGACTTCGCGTTGACGTTTCCCAAGATTTTCTCGGGAGCCCATATGAAGCACCCGCTCATTTCCAGACTGCCGGCCAAGCGCGTAGATTTCCACCTGGCGGGCGCCGTCGACATCATGATCGATGGCGAGATCGTTCACTGCGAGCCACGATCGCTCGACGTGCTCCCAGCAGCTCTGGACGTGATGGTTTGATGATGAAGCAACTCTATCTCGTGCTCCGCAGCGTCGTTATTTGGGCCGCGAGCGCGGTGCATTTTTTCACGGTGTGCACGTTCCTCGTGTTGCTTGGGATCTTTTTCGATCCGCGCTGGAACGACTGGCCGCAGCGCTGGTTTTTCCGCAACATCCTGCGAGTTGCGGGCGTGGGCTTCGAAACGAAGCAGTCTCCCGGCTTCGACCCGCAACGCACCAGCATTTTCATCTGCAATCACGTCAATCTCTTCGATGCCTTCGTCATCTACTCGGCGATTCCCCAGTTCGTGAGAGGCCTGGAGCTGGAAAGCCATTTCAAGATTCCCGCTTACGGCTGGATGATGAAGCGGTTTGGCAATATTCCAGTCAGTCGTGGAGGCGGCCCGTCACAGTTCAAGAAGACGCTCGAGCGGGTCCGGTCGCACCTTGAAAATGGCATCAGCGTCATCGTGTTTGCCGAGGGAACACGAACGCTGGATGGCCGCGTCGGGCCCTTTCAAAAAGGCGCGTTCGTCATGGCTCAGCACATTGGCGCTCCCATCGTCCCCATGAGCATCTGCGGTTCCTACCAGTTCAATCGGAAGGGAAGCTGGTTGTTGCGGCCTTCGAAGATCATCGTGCAGCTTCACGACACGATCGAGACAAAGGATCTGCCGAAAGCGGAAGTCAATGCGCTGATGGAGCGAGTCCATGCCATCGTAGCAGCGCCGGTGGATCGCTCGTTGTCATGAAGGGAAGCGAGAGCGCCCCGAAGGGAGATCTTGCAGCCCTCGCTGAGCGGCTAATCGATCGCAAAACGCTCGGGCGAGGTGAAAAAAGCCAGGATGGCGAAAAGGAGCGCAACTCCGAGCGACGTCAGAATCAGTTGCTCCGTGTCCCAGCCGCTGGCTATCAGATATTGAACGAGTGCCGGGTTCTGACCTTCTCTCTGGAGGGACGCCAAGAAATCCTGGTCGCTGGCGAGCATGTGGAGAAACGCCGACAGCGGCGCCACCATCGTTTCGATCGCGAGCAGAGAGAAAAGCCGCGAAACGACGTGAGCTGCGTTCACGCCCAGGGCAAAAAAAGCAGGTTGGCCAGCCAGACCAAAACAGCCGGCAAAGACTCGACCTGAACGAAGAATGCCGCCACCAGGAAGTAGAATATCCAGGCCGAAAGCAGCGAAGCAAGCAAAGCCATCAAGTATTTCATGGAGACACGCAGTCCAGCGACACAAGCCGGCGTCGAACGGCCGAGGCGGTGAAATTTCAAATGCTCGTTCGATTTCCTTCTTCTACAGCCCCAGGGTTCGCTTCGCGTAGGCCACACAGCGGCGGATACTGTCGTCTTCGACCGCCAGCATCCGCTGGCTGCTCATGCCACTCACCTTCGGCAACGGTTTCGTCCAAGCCCTGGACAGGACCGAGTTTTTGAACGACTCGATCTTAGCCGGGTCGCGGTTCTCGCGGCTCGCCCAATACTTGTTGTCGAGATAAGGCACCTTGAGCGGGTCGCGGGTCATCATTTCCAGGCAGAATCGGATGTCGGCCCGGCTGCGCCTCAAGACCTCCATGATCTTTGCAATTGGAGTGATTCCCTGTCCTAGCCTGGATTTCCACGGAAAACCATTTGCCTAAGTGACACCCGCCAAGCCGACTTGGGCTGCCTTTGAAACGCAGAAGGAATGCGGTGTTTCGACCGCAACAAATTTCAACCACAGATTGCGCTC
>Ga0194131_10002367_pt1 | contig 30999 bp, 29 predicted proteins | sample TA2KigO120mmetaG_FD_148631 | JGI IMG/M metagenome (GOLD analysis project Ga0194131, IMG submission 148631) | Freshwater microbial communities from Lake Tanganyika, Tanzania - TA2015053 Kigoma Offshore 120m | ecosystem: Environmental > Aquatic > Freshwater > Lake | place: Tanzania: Lake...
GACAACTAACAGATGCCTGACGACTCAAATTCATCACTCATCATTCCGCCTTGTTGGGGATGTCCAGCTCGGCAAGAATCTGAGCCTTAATCCGGTCGGCCTGCGAAGGCACCGCCCGATCCACTTCGTCCACCAGGGCGCCGGCTGCAATGGTCCGGTTTTCCTGCGGGAGGCCGGTTTCAATCGCCACATCGAGCTTCAGCGAGCAAAGCGCCTGCGCAAAGAGATCCTGCGCGCGCCGCTCGTAGCCGCCGCGTTCTGCCTCGGCAACGCCGGACAACGCCGCCTGCAGCCAGGAATCGAAGCCGGTGGCTTGTCTGGCGCGGGCAAGCTGCGCGTCTTCCATTTCAACGGCCACCTGGACCCCACCCTTCCAACTCCGCTTTTTGACGTTGAACACACAGCGTAGGCGAGGGGGCGGCCCCTCGACCGGTTCCGGGCCGAAAAAGAGCGTGACACGATACTGAGACATCTCACGCTCCTTATGGCACAGACTTGCAGGCCATGCAAGGCGACAAGCGGGCGCTCCCCGGCAGCTTGTCAATTTGACACGCTGTTGCGCCTGGGCTACAGGACCAGATGGCCCTGCAGTGAACGCAGTCGAACCGGACAGCCGTGAGTTTTGAAATGGCTTCGAGAAAGAAGGCTAACGCTTACGGGGTGATCGAGCCTTCCCGTTCTGCTGCAGTTCCAGGATGGCCTGCTGGAGTTCCAGCCGGATGACGTCCATCAACGGTTCCTTGAAGGTAGGGTCTTTGAGGGCTACGCGCAATTCCTCTTCTGTCACTTCATGGATCACGGACGCGAGAGTGTCGTGGATGGTTGGGCGAACCCCGTCGCGGATCAGGTCTTTGAGGTTGGATTTCGTGGTGCTCATGGAATCTCCTTTGAGGGAGCAACCTCCTTCCAACGGTTGATAGCCTATCGTAAACTGAAGGGGCGGTCAAACGCGGAGCAGTATTTTGCCGCCTGACCCCATCCTTAACCCCATGCGACCACAGCCGATCTCCGCCAGGAGGCAAAACGGGGGGAAGGCGTGTTGCGGACGGACCTGATGCAGGAGCATACGCAGTTCTCCGACCGACTTGCCGAATTCACACAATGTTGCATAAATTCCATAGGCCGATGGGCACGCATGCTCCGCTCCCACCTGGCAAGACAGGCTGACTTCACGCAACCGCTGTCCCCAACCCTGCGGTTATACGGCAGTCTCGATCACCCCTGTAAAAGAAACCTGTGGGCGAACGTGTCCTACGAAAACGTCCCAATGGAATGGCATAGGGCTTGCTTAACTATACAGAGCCGCTGTGCTTTACACGTTCTTGCTACTTCGCTACACTGTGCACCCTTGACCGGTCCATCGTGAAACCTACTCACGCAAGGAGGATCATCGTGGAAACCAAACGACACACGATCAGCCAGCGCATGACGACGACCGCGAAAATCATGTTGCTTGTGAGTGCGGGGCTGCTGGCCGGGTGCGCGACCGGGTCCGACCTGGAGCAGATTCGGCAGGAGGCGAAACAGGGGGAGAGCGCGTTGCGGGCGGACCTGATGAAGGAGCAGACGCAGTTCTCCGCCTTGGCGAAGGAGAATGAATCGCTGCGCGCCGCCCATGCCAGGATTTCCCAGTCCGTCAAAGAGTATATGAAAGCGGAAGAAGCGCGGCACGTGGACGCGCTCAATCAAGTCCGTGCGGCCATGAAGAATCTGGAATAACTCTCAGCACGCGAACGAGGAGCCCCCTATGTACACGATGCCAACGTGCGCCGCTCGCCTTGCCTTTCTTCCCTTACGAAACCTGTCCTTGGCAGCCGCCTTACTGCTGGCCGGCTGCGCCTCGTCCGACGATCTAGAGCGGACGCGGCAGGAGTCCGCGCAAGCCAAGGCCAAGATGAGCGCCGAGTTGCAGCAGGAGCGCCAACTGGCGGCCTCGATGCAGCAGGAGAGCGAGGCCAAAAAGGCCGAGGCGGAAAAGCTGGCCCTGGCCTTAGGGGGAACGAGCCACGTCCAATCCGCCTCTCTTGGCGCATCCGGGTCTTGCCCCAACAATACGCTAACCAATCAGCTCGCCATCCAACTGGTCAACGACAGCGGCCTAGATGACAGTCAGGTCTTCGTGCTGTTGAGCGCGGCTGGGAGTACTATCGGATGGCCGTCCGGCACATGGCCATCCGGCGGCTCCCCCCCTCCTGGCACACTTTCTTATTACGATAGCACGACGAGCCCCACTGTAACCGCTGGTGCATTGAGCAACCTAAAATCAAGCATATGTGGGACGATCACGTCGCCCTACACCGGCAACACTCTGAATGTCTATCAATTCTCCGTCGCCGCGATCAGCGGCGGACGACTCATGGTCTCCTATCCCGGGGGCGGAGGGACGGGCGCTTCGGGAACCGCCACATTGAGTAGCACAGGAGCGGTGACAGGGGTGAAGATCACCAACGGCGGCAGCGGCTATACCACGCCGCCGGCCGTCACGTTTTCTGCACCGCCATCAGGGGGGACGACCGCGACGGGAACCGCCATATTGAGTAGCACAGGAGCGGTGACAGGGGTGAATATCTCCAACGGCGGCAGGGGGTACACCTCTGCGCCGACCGTGACGATTACCACCGCGGTCGCAGTCTACAACGGCAATTTTCCGACCGGCCAGGAGCCATACCGCTGGGACAAGATGGAGTTCGGCTACCCCGGGAGCGGCGCGGATCTGACGTCCATGGACTTCTTCAGCATTCCGATGCAATTCGACTACCGCGACGGCAACAACAACGTCCTGCACACCATGTCCTATTACACCTCGACGAAGACGCTCTTGAAGCATCTCGCTGGGCTCAGCACCTCGACGATGACAGGCGCTTCAGGGGCCTTTCTGCCTACAACCTGGACTCTGAAACAGGGGGCGTCGGGCTTTTATCGTGTCTTTGGCCCCTCGCTGCTGGTGTCCAATTCGCCGACCGGCTCTCCGGCGCCCTATCCCAGCTTCGGACCTTATCTGAAAACCTTGGTGGGGCAAGCGTTCACGGTGAAGGGCACCGGCAATTCGGGCTGCGCCAACCAGGTCTCCTACAGCTATAAGGCCCAATTTGCCTCCGACGGCCAAGGCGGCTATACCGTGACAATGACCGATACCGGTAGTTTGATGCAGAATGGGCCGCCCTGTGGAGTTCCCCCCGGCGCGATCACGGCCCAAGGCACGGCGATCATCTCCCCCGGTGAAGCGGTCACAGGCGTGACGATCACCAATCCCGGCAGCGACTATTTCTCTGGCGCGCCGACGGTCACGTTTAGCGGCGGTGGTGGGAGCGGGGCGCAAGGAACTGCCAATCTGGCTGCGGACGGGTCGGTGTCGGGAGTGATCATTTCCAGTGGCGGCAGCAGCTATACCTCGGTGCCGACCGTCACGTTCAGCGCTCCACGAACTCCACCTAAAACCGTCACGCTCCCGCCGGACTTGATCGTCACCATCCACCTTCCGGCCCCTTCTGCGAACAGCGGGTACGACGTGAATCTCTATGGGGTTCCGGCGACGGCCTTCTCGGTGCCGACAACAGGGATGAACGCAGCCCAGATAGCCTCCATCCCTAACAGCCTCTATGCGGTGATCGCGGGGGATTTCATGGCCGGGATGAACTTCGGCTATGCGGGTAAGGGAAGCAACGCTCCGCAGAACACTGCGAACTGGTACAGCAATCCGCCGACCCTCTATCCCTTTGGCGGCGCTCGCACGACGAACGACGGCTACTACAATCCCTACGCCGCCGTCTTCTACAACCTATCCGACGCCTATGGCTTTGCCTACAGCGACCGAGGCGGACGGCCGAGTCCCTTCGTGTCGCTGCCGAGCAACGCGACCACGATGCGCATCACCCTCCTCAACGACACTCGCCTTGACGCGCCCCAGGTGACCGTATCGAATCCGGCTGCCACTTCGCTGACGATCTCGTGGCCCCCCTCAAGTCCTCCGACTGGCTATTCTGCGACTGGCTATACGGTCAACGTCGGGTACGGTGGAGGCACCGCCCCAATTCAGACGCAAACCACTCAGTCAACTTCATTAACGATCTCCAACCTGAGCCCCGGCACCACCTACCAAATTAGCGTCACCGCGACGGCGACGGGGGCTAATTCGATTCAATCGTACACCGTGCCCGTCTATGGGACGACCACCGGCACAATGGCGCAACCCGGAGGGACATTGCAATTCTTTACCAGTCTCAACTGGTCAGTGAATGCCTCTGGAGTCCCCCCCCAAAACTACACGTTCACTATCAATGGGTCCACATACACTGTCGGTGGCCCGAACGCCTCCATTGCAGGCGCCATAGGGACGAACGTGTATGGACTCACTATCACCGATGGCAGCAACACCGTTTACCAGGGAAATTATGTTGTCAATCTGTCACAAAACAACGGGAATTATTATCTTAATTCTGCCTTCCTTACTCCCCCAAACTCCAATCCACTTACCCCAGGGTGGAACGGAGGGCATGCACCGCCTTACCCGGGGGGGCCAATCACGCCTATACAAAGCCTGGTGATCGGTACGCCGTTCGCGCCGGTGGCGACCAAGCAGGCCTCGACAGTCTGTTTTCCGGGCAATTGTTGAGTCAGCGATCTCGGTGAACGAGTGTGGACGACTGGGGCCGGCGAATTTCTTGAGAGGCACAACCGCGCAGGGTTGGAGTGGGCGCTGTGCCGTCAAGACGGAAGGAGCTGTGGATGCGCCGATCTACTCGTCGGATGAGATGGGCCACCAGCATTGCGCTGCGCTGTAGTCTCCTCGGTCTCTGGGCGGTCGCCGGCTGCGCCTCCTCCGGCGACGTGGAGCAGGCGCGGCAGGAGTCCGCGCGGGCCAAGGCCAAGATGCGCGCCGAGTTGCAACAGGAACAGGCGCAGGTGACCACGATGGAACAGGAGAGCGAAGCGCGCAAGGCCGAGGCCGACAAGCTGGCGAAAGCTTTGGGAGGAACGCAGGGTACGGCGGGGCCCAAGCTCCAGGTCGCGGCGGGCAGCATCACCCTCACGGCCGCGCTGCAGGATCAAAAATGCCAGGTCAAGTATCGGACAGGGCCATCGAGCGATGCCTGGGGACTGTACATCGCCCCCAACACACCCTGTAGCAATGTCACGGTGGGCGCGGCTGATGCCGTCTTCACCGCACAATCTCCTCTGAGGCCTGTCGTCATCGAGCATGGCGGGACCCTGACGTTGTTGGATCAGACCATGACGCTCTATGCCAGCTCCTTTCTTATTTGGAGGGGCGGCATCATGCAGGCCGGCACGGCGACGACTCCCATCCAAAACCAGATCACGATCGTGATGGCCGGCAACTCCTCGCCGTCCCCGGCTCCTACTGCGACAGGCGGCGCTTCAATCGTCACGATCTCGAACAACGCCCCCAATGCCCGCGATCTCACCGTGATGGACGGCGGCACGCTGGCCCTCTATGGCGCCAAGGGTCTGTCGGCAGCGCCAGGCACCCTGAACAAGGACATTGTCAGTGGAACCAAGAGCTGGACCTATTTAGCTGTGCCGGCCGGGCCGGCCACATACAACGACGCGGAAAACGTCAGCGCCCCCGTGCCGACGACCAATCCGGACACCACGTTGACGTTAGCAACCCAGGTTCAGAACGGCACCATACATGACTGGCAAAAGGGCGACTGGATTTCCGTCGCCACGACCAGCTTTTCCTCCCATCAAACTGAGATCGTGCAGATTTGCGGGATCACGCCTGTTCCTAATCCGGACACTACCCTCGTAGTCCCTCCCCCTCTCGTGAAGCCCACTCAAGTAAGCCAGATCACCTTGTGTTCAACCACCCCGCTCAAGCACTACCACTATGGCGGACTCGCGCCGACGCCGGGATTCTTCCCCCCCAATACGACACAATCCGTCGTGGCCGGCGGCAACCCGATCAACGTCAGTTTCCAGGCGAGAAGTTTCTACGACGGCTCTAGCCGCAACTACGGCATCGACGAGCGGGCGGAAGTGGCGTTGCTGTCGCGCAATATCAAGTTGACGTCGGTGGCCGGCTCGGCCGGGGACCAGCAACTGTTTCAAAATACCGCGACGTATCCTCTTTCTTACGACATGGGCGGCCATCTGGTCGCGATGGTCACCGGCACGACGTACCCCACCCTGCAACTGGTGGGGGTGGAAATCGAAAAATTCGGTCAGGGGCTCACCGGACGGTACCCGGTCCATCTGCACATGTTGCAAAATCTGCCAACGGGAAACGTGCTGGTGCAGGATGTCAGCGTCCACCACAGCTACAACAAGTGTTATGTGCCTCACCAAACGCCCAACGCCAAGTTCTACAACAACGTCTGCGTCCGCACAGTGGGCCAGGGATTTTATTTGGAAGACGGCACCAACATCACCGGCAACCAATTCATGCGGAACCACATCGCCGGCACCATGGCGGCCCTATCCACCTATTCCTTTCCGCAAACCAATGGCAGTCAGTACTGGGACGGCGACAATTTACAAATACACCACTCTCACATTCGAAGCGGCGCGATCACGGGGGCCACGAACGCCAGTCCCATCGTTGTGAGCACCACTGCATCTATCCCATCCAATGGAACACAGGTACTCGTCTCCGGCGTCCTGGGGAACACTGCGGCGAACGGGACGTGGACCGTCGCCAACGCTAATCCCACCGCCGGGACCTTTGCGCTCCAGGGCTCGACCGGGAACGGGACCTTTGTCCAACCCACCGGCACCTGGACCGTCGGCGGACTGAATGCCATCACGAGCATTGTGCTGGACTCAGGCAACCTGCTCGCCATCAAGACTCAAAGCACCCCCACGGCAGGCACTCAGGTCACGATCTCCGGCACAGGAACCGCTGCCGACGGGACCTGGGCCGTGACGAACGTGATCCCTGGCCCACCCCAATTCTCTCTCGTCGGCTCGAAAGGCAAATCCCCGGGGACCTATTCCTGTTGCAATGGGACGTGGACAGCTTCTGGCACCGTGACCAATGCGACCAATGCGAATCCCATCGTCATCACCAGTTCGAGTTCGCTCAACTCCGGTGCTAAAGTGACAATCGCCGGCGTCCAGGGCAACACTGCCGCCAATGGGACTTGGCCGGTCACCAATATCGACGCCACTCACTTTTCGCTCCAGGGTCCGGTTGGCAACGGGAATTTCCCCAAGTCCACGTGGGCTGATACCAATCCCAACCCCAACTGGTACAACATCAACAACATCCCGGACACCGCCCAATCCAATGCCAATGGCAACCTTCTGGACTCGACACATCCTGGAGGGTTTTGGATTACCAATCTTGGCAATACCTTCGTGAACAATTCGGTAGCCGGATGCCAGGGTCCTGGACGAGGTTATTGGCTTTTAGCTCAAGGTTCGACGACCACCGGCTACCCGGAATTCACGGGCAATCGCGTGCATGGCTGTTATAACGGGATCGACAACGACGACACGACAAGCAATACCGTGCAACCCTACCCCATGTTGTCAGGCACGGCGCAATATGCCCCGGTGCTCTTGCTGACCGATAACACGATTACTCGTTCACGCAATAAGGCCGCCTGGTTCCGAAACTGGTACGCCACCCTCCACAATCATCGGTTCGCCACCAATCTGCGCGGATTCTCCCTGCTGGTCGGAGGCGGGCCTGAAGGAACGTTCCCTGGATTTTGGGGCCTCGTCTATCAAAACGTGATCGCCGGCATGACGAGGAACAATGTCGAGCGGTATCCGGGCTGTTCATCTGCCGGTTGGCAACAGGAATGTACCGATGTGGGGAGTTTCAGCTTCGAAAACTATCCGGCCCACAATGTGAACATCCAGGGCTACAGTTACTACGACGGCCCGGCCCGCATCGAGCACAACCGCTTCGTCAATTTCCGTTTCGATCCCACAGGCACTCATCCCAACGATCCGGCTGCCCGATTGCTGACCACCACCGACATTCAGCACATCGCCACTTCCGCCGGATTGCAGGGCCAACTCCAGGGCATTGTGACCCAGGCTACAGCGAATGCGGCTCCGTCTTCGAACTACCAAGGCTATCCAGGCGACGTGGCCAACGGCTGGCAAACCGCCAACGCCCAAACCGTGCCCCCGACGCAGTATATCCGTGACAGCATTTGGGACAATGTGGACTTCAAACACCAAGTCTATACGGAAGCAGTCAACATGGGGCCTTTCAACGATGGAGACAAAACGACTGTGATCCGAGACCTGGACAGTCAATTGACCGGTTTGAGAGTCGTGGATGGCGGCGGGACCTCCCATTCCGATGTCGTCCCGATCTCGCTCAACAGCGTGGACTACTTCGCCACCGACTATACGGTGGATGAACCCCATTCGAGAGGCCCCAACGATTTTCGTGCCACCTCGTTGATGAGTCCCCATAAGTACGCCACCTTGAACATCGAATCGGTGACCAGCCCGGACGGACTCCGCGTGATCACTCAACGGGACATGCCGGTCTACGGCGACACGGTCTATCCCAGTCTGTTCTTGAATGGCCGCGGGGGAAAACCAATCTACGAACCGTTCTTGATGGACCGGATGGGCTACATGGTCTACGGGGTGCAAGGCACTGAACACAAGCCGCCGTACACTCCCACCGCCTTCAAGGACAAGCTCCTCTTCAGTTATACCGACCCGCCGGTGCACAAGGCCGGCGAGTATTTCGTCAATCGCATCGCCGTCTATCAGCCGGTGACGACGCCGGCCAATATCAAGGTCTATCGAATCCGCCGCCAGTGGGGAGGGCAACTGTACGGAACCTCCTCGTATCCACCTAATTTTACCTCGCCTGTCGGGGCCTCGTGCGATCACACCTTCTTTGATAGACAGGGAGACAAAGAGACGAAGTGGACGGACTGTATGAACCGCGCGAATAATAAACCGCCGTATAATGCGCCGCCTTACAACCAGCTGGATTCACCTTACAACTATGGGATCACGCTGACGGCAGCGGCCAACTGGACAAGCTTTGAGAAGAACTACACGGACTTAATGGCAGGCACGCTGCCCGTGTGGAAGTTTATCGCCAACCAGACCTTCTATTATGACACCACGAACAGCATGTTGTACTTCTATATGATCGAGGAGAAGCCGGTTCAACACCAGTATTCGCCTTACGGCACCTGCGATACGGCCAACTACCAGACCGGCACAAACTATCTCTCGCAGATTCAGGCGATCAAGGCATTCAGCGATCCGAATAGTGTGCAAGTCGCGTTGGCTGCTTCCTGCCTGGTGAGCAGCGGTACGCCTCAGAAAAACGATCTATTTGTCTGCAACGAGATCGGCTGCGCAGCCTATCTCGTGGATTTTTCAGCGGCAACGGTCACGGCTCCGAGCACGCCGCCGGCCACGCCGCCGCATCCTATTACCCGCACGAACTACACAGCCTGGAACCAGTACCATCTCGTCTATGGGACGCCTGCGCAGGAACCCAACGGCGTGCCGGTGCCGACTACCGCACCCACAGACGGCACGCCATTGCCCGCCTTCCTGGAGCCGGAGGATGGCTTGCCCCCCAATCAAGGCGGCAACCAAATTACCTATGACTTTCTGCCCCTTAGTGGCACTGCGTTTCCGGTGACGGAAAACTTCCGCTATCACTGTGTCACCACGCCGCCTTGGGCGCCGGTGAACGCGAGAGGCACGTATCCCCCGACCGGAGGCTTCACCTATCCCCTGGCGAAGAATGTGTGCGCGTCCCCGTAACGGACAGCGGTAGATAAGGAGGATGTCGCGATGCACGGTTATGAATGGATGAGACAGGCGACCGGCGCCGCGCTGCTCTGCGGCTGGCTGAGCTTCTGGGTCCCGTCGGCCCAGGCCGAGTGGCTGATCGGCGGCACGGTGGGCGCGACGATTCCCAACGGCCTGACCAGCCCCAGCGGCACGGGGCAGCAGGGCGGTTCCTTGAACACCTTTACCCAGCAGACGACGCTCTCCTACGGGGGCAAGGTGGGCTATTTCTTCGACCGCTACAAGTGGCTGGGCCTGGACATGGACGTGTCCAATTCGACGCCGAACATCAACGCGAAACAGGCCTCGGTCACCGGCGGCACCGGGCTGGGCGCGAATAACGGGCAGAATCTCCGGATGACGACCTGGTCCACCAATCTCATCGCTCGGTATCCGGGGGAGCGGCTGCGCCCCTTTGTCGGCGGCGGGCTCGGCGTCTTCTTCGCCAATGCCGACGGCGTGGCGTCGTCGAACTGGAACCCCGGCGCCGTCGGCTTCGCGGGGCTCAATATCCTGCTGATCGAGCACATCTCCATGTCCCTGGAATACCGGTACCACTATGCAAACCTTCGCTTCGACGACATCCTGGGGCCGGGCCGCGGCTTTGAGGCCACGTACACGTCGAATACGATCAACCTGGGGCTCAACTACCACTTCTGAAAATTGTTGCACGCAAGGGGGAGCATCATGACGACATCGACACCGTTCTCTTTCATGCGACACCAGGCGGCCGCGCCGGCTTCCATCATGGTCCTGTTCCTGTTGCTGCAAGGCTGCGGCAGCAGCGATGAAATCCAGATCAAAGGGGGGTACTGTCCCTTCCCGCCCAACGTGGCGGATGAGGACAAGAACACCATGAAGCAGTTCAGCGCCAGTGTCAGCGGGATCATCACGTCGGTGGCCGGCGGCAGCGCCTCCGGCGAGATTCAGGGTGCGCTGGAGAAGTATTATCCCGCCGCGCACGACGTGAACCGGATCTACGCGTTGAGCTATGCGGCCTGCGTGGCCTGCCGCCTGGACCCGACCGATGTGAAGGGCTGCGCCCAGCGGTTCAGCGACATCGTCAATGCGAACCACGCCAAGCGCGAAGAGAGCGCGCGGACGGCGGAGGCCTATCACAAGCAAGTGCTCGATCCGCTCAAGGGCATGCCAGGGGGGAAGTAGCCCCTTGCTGGGAATCGTCAGGGTCCCGTATGACTCGCTGGCGCCAGTCGTCCCTCTCGATTGCGTTCACGGCCTGCTGGGGGCTCCTGGGCATGCTGCTGCCCGGTCCGGCGCGGGCCGCCAGCATCGAGGTCAACGGCCAATTTGTGAATGCCGGCGGCGGGATCCGCACCGGCGTCGTCGGCGGCTTCCTCACCTACGCGATGCCCACGGAGAGCATGGAAGAGGGCAAGTGGTACGTGAAGGTGGTGCCGGGCTACTTCCTCGACTCGGGCAGCAACGACGGGGAGAAACTGGTCCAGTTTGACGCGCAGGGCGTCGGCATGACCGTCCGGTTCCTGCGCGCCCTCAACGACCACTGGGGCGTGGGCTTTCAGGGGATCTATGCCCGGAGCGTCAGCGGCAATGCCCAGCAGATCAGCACGGGAGCTCGAGGTTTCGAGAACCCAGACAGCAGCCGCCTCAATCTTCCGTTACTCTACTCGGCCTACAGCGCGTTGGCGGAAGTGGTGTATGACCCCTTCACCGGCCAGGGATTCCGGCTCCCCATGTTTGTCGGACTGAGCCTCACCGCCCTGGATGCCACCACCGAAGGCACCTTCCAGTTTCAGGGCAACTCGTTCTACACGAAAAACAAGACGCAGCCCATTCCCGTGCCCGGCATCGCGGTCGGGATCGCGCCGCAGCAGAGTTGGGGCCTCTTCCGGTTCATTCCGTTTGCCGTGGCCAGGCACGACTTTCAGAAGATGACACGCCTGCACCGGCTCGAGAACGTCACAACCGGCGAAGTGGTTGAAAGCGGGGGGACGCCTCATACCTATTCTTCTCTCCATTTGGGGATCACGCTGAAATACATCCCGTGGGACCTCTCCGTCTCCTACGTGCGGGCCGGCCTTATCATCGCCAATCACGCGGCTCCCGTCGACAGTCAAACGGAGCTGTTCACGCTGGCCTGGAGCAAAACCTTCTAGTGCCGTTCCAACTATAGCCCTCTCCTCCTTGAAGGGAGAGAGGGGACGAAGCCGCACTTCCCGCCGGTGCAGGCCCCTCACCTTAGTCCTCTCTCTCTTGAAGGGGGAGAGGGGAGGGTGAGGGGGACCCCGTCAATATCCACTGCTCGGACTGGAGTGGGAATTCCCGTGCGATCCAAGGTATGATATCCGCCACTATGGCGGACACTCACCGTCCTCACCACCAGCGCGTCATGGACATCCAACAGGCCCTGCGCGAAACGCCCGGCCTGGACGGCTGGCTGTTCTACGACTTTCGCGGGAGCGATCCGCTGGCCTACCGGGTACTCCTGCTGGACCCGACCAAACACGTGACCCGCCGCTGGTACTACTGGGTGCCGGCCCAGGGCGCTCCAGTCAAGCTCACCCACAAGATCGAGCCTCACGCGCTGGACGAGTTGCCCGGCGAGGCCATCCACTACCTGTCCTGGCAATCGCTCGGGGCCTGCCTCTCCCGCATCCTGAGCGGCGTGAAGCGACTCGCTATGCAGTACTCCCCGCTGAACGCGATCCCGTACCTCTCGCGGGTGGACGCGGGCACGATCGAGCAGATTCGGGGCTATGGGGTGGAGGTCGTCACCTCAGCCGACCTAGTCCAGCGCTTCGAAGCGGTCTGGGACGACCGCCAACTGGCCTCCCACCGAGACGCAGCCGACAAGCTTCGCCGGATCGTGGATGAAGCCTTTCGGCATGTCGCCGCATCGGTGGCGGCGCGCACGGGCCTGACGGAGTACGGTCTTCAACAGTTCATTCTCTCTCGCTTCGCGGATCACGGGCTGATTACCTCCAGCGCCCCGATCGCCGCCGTCAACGCACACAGCGCCAACCCCCATTACGGCCCGTCCGCGACCGGCTCCGCCGTGATCGCCGAGGGCGATCTGGTGCTGATCGACCTGTGGGCCAAGCGGCCGGAGCCGGGAAGCGTGTACGCGGACATCACCTGGACCGGCCACGTCGGCCGGACCGTGCCGTCCAAGCAAAGCGAGGTGTTCGGGGTCGTGCGCGAAGCTAGAGACGCCGCCCTGGAGTTCGTGAAGGCCCGCGTGGCGGCCGGTGACTTTCCCTGCGGCTGGGAAGTGGACGAGACCTGCCGCAACGTCATCCGCAACGCCGGCTACGGGGAGAAATTCCTGCACCGCACCGGCCACTCCATCGGCGAAGAGGTCCACGGCAACGGGGCCAACATCGACAACCTGGAAACGCAGGACAAGCGCCGCCTCCTGCCGCGCACCTGTTTTTCCATCGAGCCCGGCATCTATCTGCCGGGCCAGTTCGGCATCCGCAGCGAGCTGGATGTCTACCTCGCCGACCGCGACGCGATCGTCTACGGCCAGCCGGTGCAGACGGAAATCGTGCCGATTACCGTGCGCGGCTAATCCGGAAGATCGAGCGCAACGCGAAGAGCGTGGTCGAGCTCATCCAGCTTGGCGGGAGACAGCGCGCCCACGTAGTCGGTGAGGGCCGACTTGGGCAAACTCACCAGGGCATCGCAGTGAATGCTGCTTTCATGCTTGAGACCCTCGTCTGCGCCGATGCGGACCTGCGTCGAAAGACCATCGTGGGTCGAATAGACCGGAGCGCAGACGACCGTCGAGAAACGGGAGGTGATGACGACCTGGCGGCCGACGACGACGAACACGCGGGATTTCTTGGGGTCCTTTGTGGAGGGATGCGCGACGCGGTAGAGCTCTCCGCGTTTCACATCGGCACCTGATACTTCAGGACGTCGGCGGCTTCTTGGTTGAGGCGGTCGGCCTTCCGGTTGATGATGGCGAGGTCATTGGCGTTTTGTTCGTCGCGGATCGTCTTGGCGATGTATGTGCGCACCGCCGTCTCGATGAAGTCCGAACGGTTCTTCGCTTGCCCCGCCCGCTTATCAATTGCCTCCATGAGGTCTTCCGAAAGCGTGATAGAAGTCTTGACTTTCATACTACCAAGATACTATCAAATAAGTGGGCCGTCAAGCGTCTTCGACTGGCTCCCGACGGTAGTCGTGCCGATCATGACCATGTGAACCGTCAACTGCACGCGTCCTTCCCTTGCAACTTCACATTCCCGTCGGCTACAATGACGTGGATTTTTCGCGTTCATACCATGTCCGTGGGGCTCAGCGATGGCCCCGCGCAGGACAGGGGAATTTAAGCCTACTGGCGGCAAGAAACTTCTCCCGGCGCGTTTGATCGAAGCGCCGGGCTCTAGCAAGCTTGGTATGGAGGAATCGATGAGGAAGGGACAGGTCCGGCTGGCCTCGTTAGGGCTGGCGGCGTGGGTCATGGGCGGTATTGCCTGGGCGAATCCTTACGAGCTCAGCAAGAACGATGTGATGGACCCCAAAATCATAAAAAGCGCTGATATCTCCTTGTTCGGTGTGAAACTGGGTGATCCGGAAAGCAAAGCCATGGATATCCTGGTCAACGAGAAGATCCCCGGAGTCAAGGTTGAGCAGGAGGCGACCTTCATTCTGTTGCTGGATCAACGCAAACCCACCGGCCCCATGGCAGGCGTCCGTTTGATGGACGGGAAGGTCGACCTGATCTTCATCAACAACCGCTTCGCGTACAAGACGCGGGGCATCTTCCGCAGCGTCCTCAACAGCGAGAGCCCGGACGACATCCGCAAGTTGTTGGGCAAGGAAGATTTCGGGGACGAGACGGTGATGGGCGCGGCGATGAACTACGAGAAGCAAGGGTTCCTGGTCAACTACCTCGGCAAGGACATTAACGTGGAATTTTCCATTCCACAGTGAGTCGGTACCACTCCCTTTCTCCTGGGAGCTTTCCTCCCTCTCCTCCTGCTTCTTCGTAGACGGTCACGCGGTGGGCGGTGACTGGCGCTAGTGTCGTGTCCCGCAAGAATCTTGAATAAGTCAGGTGGCTTTTCCCCCTCACCGTCGCCTCTCCCCCAGCGGGGGAGAGGGTTGGGGTGAGGGGGGCGTCTCCTGTGACCAGTGCGACGAACTTCTGGGACACTACGCTAGCGGACGGCGAGAGTCTGTCCGTCAACCGACCGGAGCCCGTAGTTGATCAAGCTTGTCGCCGTGTTCCAACGGCGGTTGGCGTGGAGCAGAACCAGGAGCAACTCCTTCCCATCCTGGGAGACCTTGGCGATCAGACAGCGGCCGGCGCGCGACGTAAAGCCTGTTTTGACGCCCTCAATGCCCGGCATCCGCCCCAGCAGACGGTTCGTGGTTTTGAGCAGAAACGTCCGGTTCACGTTCACGGCGCTGATGACTTCCAGCTCTTCCTTGACCAGCGCTCTGAAGATCGGGTGTTGCAAGGCCACCTCGCTCAACCTGGCCAGATCTGCCGCAGTCGCGTAGTGCGTGGGCGAGTCGAAGCCGCAGGCGTTGCTGAAGTGGGTGTCCGACAACCCGAGGGTGCCGGCTTTGATATTCATCAGCTCGACGAACCGCTCCTCGGTTCCAGCCACGTGTTCGACGGCTGCGAGGCAGGCGTCGTTCGCCGATGTGATCAGCATGGCCTTGAGAAGGTCCTCCAGACGGAAGACTTGGCCGGCCCGAAGCCGCAGGTGAATCTTGGGGGCGGCGGCGGCCCTGCGACTCACGGTGGCGTGGTCCTGAAGCTGTCCGTATTCCAGGATGACCAGGGCCGACATGATTTTGGTCAAGCTGGCCGGTGAGAGCCTCCGGTCGGCTGCGTACTCGTACAGCGTCCTGCCGGTCGTGAGGTCTTTGAGCAGGATCCCATGAGCTTGGGGCCGGTGCCCGCGATACAGGCCGAAGGGTCTGGAGCCGTCGAAGAATCCCGCCCGCGAGGCGGCGGAAGCCGTGGATGAATGGGAAGAGGACCGCGCAGCCGCTTGCGAGAGAGAGGGGAAGGAGAGCGGCAGGGCCAGAACGGCAGCCGTGACGGCGAACCGCAGAGCCAACCGGCAGCCGCCAGTCTGGGGCCGGTCAGAGCGTAAGGGTTTCTCGAACTTTTGAGCCACGGACCCCGCTGTCAATGACCTTGTGGAAGAACCGCAAAAGATCCGCCAGGTCCAGCCAAAACCCACAATTGAGACAACGTGCGTACAGACGGCGGTTGAGCAGCGTGTAATGCCGCTCGACCATCATGAACCCCTTGCACTTCAGACAGTTCATAGCCTGATCTGGTCCGCACCGCTACCTTTCGCATCCGAGACCCTACGGCTGAGACTGCGGCGCGTCGGGCGCTTCTACCCTGTTACCCGCAGGACTGTCAAGCAGAATATCCCGACTCACCGGAGCCGAGCCATGATCAGGGCGAGACAGCCGGCCAGCAACCCGCCGCCCAGGATCGTGGTCGCAAAGCTCAAGTAGGCGCTGGCGCTGCCGCTGGGGTGCGTGTCGTACAGGAGGTCACGAACCCCTCCCTGCACCATCAGCACGGCAAGGGTCGTGAGGGCGCCCATGGCGAACCACCAGAAGAATGTTCTCACCCGCACCAGCCTTGCCTTTACTTGAGCCACTACGTCACGCTGGGGCGCCACGCAGTGAAGAGCCGCTGGCGGCAATCTAACGTACCGGCGGGGGCCTGTCAAGAAAGGGCACGACCGGGGCGCGGATCAGGAGGGGGCGTGAGCCGAGGAAGGGCTTCGGGATTTCAACCCCCGGTGCAAAAACACGGACACGCTGCCGGCTCCGTTGTTGGCGGTGACCAGACCCGGCTCTTCACCCGCCGGCTTGGTTGTGAGGTGCAACGTGGCCACGGCAAAGGGCCCCCCTTTTGTCCGGTAGTTCATGGGAGGATAGTGAAAGGTACCGTCCCCGCGTCCAAAGAGGATCGACAGATTGTTTGACTGGACGTTGGCGATCGCGACGTCGGTCAGGTGATCGCCGTTGAAATCTCTGGCCAGGCCGTAGACGGGGCCTGCATCGGCTCCGGACTCCTTCCCTTCCTGGAACGTGCCGTTCCCGTTCCCCAGAAAGATGGTGAACGTATCCATCTCCCCGTTCATCACCAGCAGATCGGCGCGGCGATCGTTGTCGAAGTCGGTGAACGAGGCGACCAGCGGCCGCTTGCCGGTCCGATAGTCGGTTTGGTGACGGAAGGTCCCGTCTCCGTTTCCCATCCAGATCGAGACGGCGCTGCTCATCGGCCCTCCGTTGGTCACCGCCAGGTCCGGCTTGCCGTCCTGATTCAGGTCGGCCACCGCGATCGACGTCGGGGTGTCCCCATACTCGTACTGGGATCCTTCCGAGAAGGAGCCGTCGCCCTTGCCGAGCAGGATTTTCACCTTGTCGTTTCGGAGCGCCACGGCGAGATCGGGCTGCTGGTCGTCGTTGAAATCGCCGCTGGCGATCGACACAGGAGTTTTATGAACCGTGTACCGTTGCCCGGCTCCAAAGGTCCCGTTGGCCAAACCGAAGAAGATGGCGACCTGATCGTTGCCTGAGCAGGCGACGGCCAGGTCCACAAACCCGTCGCCGTTGTAGTCGCTGAGCGCGAGGGCACGCGGCTCCCTGGCTGCCTCGATCTGGACCTGCTCCTTGAACGTACCGTCGCCGTTACCGAACAGGATCGACAGCGAGCTATTGCCGATATTGGTGGTGATCAGATCCGTGAAGCCGTCCTGATTGAAATCAGCCGTGGTGATGGAGGTCGGGTTCTTCCCGACCTGGTAGCTGGCAAAGAGGTAGAAGAGATCGGGTGGAACGTAGGAATCCTTTTGGATGCAGCCGACGGCGGTCAGCAACCAGATGAGGGGCAGCAGCCGAAGGGCTCTGCGTTTGGCGGGACTCGACGCAATGGCGGGAGAATGGTGCATGATGAGGGGGTCTGTCGCCTGTCCCGTTCCCGCCCCGCATGGAGGCTCGGCACGCGGGTCACCCACGCTCGAGTCGGGGCAACGCACGTGAGTCAATCGGCACCGTCTTGTGGAGGAGAGTATACAAAGCCCTCGTAGGGTTCGCAACCGGCATGCCGCGAAATGGGGCGCAGCGGCAGGCGCCGACCGCGCTTCATTTCCCGAGGATGGGCCGTCGGTTCCTAGCCCGGACTATTCATGAACGCTTCTGCTGCAATCGCAGATTCGCGGCTACGACAAGCTAGGCCGCTGCTTCTGGCGCAGCCTGGCGGGCGGGCTCGCCGCTCAGTCGGTCAACGTGCTGCAGGGAGCACGCCTCCCTCCTTCACGGCTCCACGCGCCCGTCTCGCCTGGCGACTCCGCGATTTCGCGACGAACCGCCATGAATAGTCCGGGCTAGCAGAACGATGGGCGACTGCGGTATGATGCCGGCATTCATAAGGGGGGAAGAGCAAGGGTGGGGAAAAACCATCCGCCCCCAGGAAAGGAGAAGTTGTCGGTCCTCAGTTTTCGGTTATCAGTTTCATGACTGAAGACTGATGACTGAAAACTGACTACTCTCTAGCAAGCTTAGTATGGAGGACGCCCATGACGGAGAAGGTGAAGATCGCATTGACGATGTATGGGATCGCGGAAGTCCTCAAATGGTGCGTGGACAAGAACCATGGCCGCATCCCGGGGGTGGATACCGAGGGGTTCAAGAAGATGCAGGCCCTGCTGGCCGAGAAGCCGCAGTCCGGTGACTATTTCACGTTGGACCAGTTCTGGAAGAAAAGCGTGGTGCTGGAACTGACGCCGGAGGAAGTCCACACCATCGACCGCTGCCTCTACGATATCCCGAACTTCGAGAACGTCCAGCTTCCGCAGATCCGGCACAAATTCTGGCCTCAGCAGACCGCCTCTCACTGAGACGGTCTGACGCAAGGGCCCTCTCAACCCTCACGCGGGACGGGCGGATTGAGCGGCCCTTGCAAGAACGCCGAATCTGTGTTTGATTGAAACGGTGGAGGTGGTTTACTTTGGATGTGCCCCGAAGTAACTGACGTCTCTCATCCTCCTGTAGAGACGTCCCTCCACCGTTTTTCTGACCGCCCTTCCGGATTCCTCCTCGCAAACCAACCGGCCGATCTCCGGTCTCCGGCAACCGCCGGTGATGACGCTACGGAACACTGCCTGGGACCGCTTCAGCAAGGGCGACGACCTGCACCAGACGCTCGGCGCAATAGCGCGTCACCGGATCTGATTCCGCGTCCGGGTCCGCCCCGTCCCAGAACACGGAGTGGACGTTCCAGCGGATCAAGGGATAGAAGACCACGCCGGGGCCGGTGATGAGCAAGAGCCGGACATCGGACAGGATCGCTTCTTCATCCGTGCGCGTGCGCACCCGTTCATACACCTTGTCGTACCAGGCCAACAGAGGCTGATGGCGGGACCTGGCCTCGATGAGTCTCCTGTAGGCCTCTCGGCTGTCCTTGCCCGCCGAGTCATAATGGGCCGGCACTGGCGGAGGGGCTCCTGGTGGAGAGGAGGGAGACAGGTCGTGCCGAAGGGCCGTGCTGGCCAGCAACCAAGGCTGTGTCCTGTTGAGCTCGGCATCGCGCCTGGTCATGGATCGGTGCCAGGAGACCTCAAGGGATGCCAACTCTTCTTGCGCGTGCAGGTAGTCGGGGGTGAGGCTGGCCAGGCACTGGCCTTCCCGCTTCAGCGAAGTCGCGCAGCCAGCCATGAGGATGACCGCCAGACTCAGACTGTACAGACCGTGAAACGTAAACGGTGAACGGTGAAAGGTAAGAAAGCGGGAGACAGGGAAGGTGCGCACGGCTTATGCCTCGCGTTGCACGTCTTCCGTTTCACCGTTCACGCGTGACCCTTCTAGAGAGAGCCCTCGCCTTTCAGGTACTTGCGGAATCGGTCCATCAGTTCCGCACCCAGCGTCCCGCCTTCCGGCTTCTTGGTTTCCGGGTCTTTGAAGTGCTGTCGGATCTCCTCCAGTCGCTTTTCCGCCTGCTCGTTCCCCTGCAGGCGCTTGGTTTTCTGGAGCGCGGCGTCGAACGCGTCGAAGGTCAGTTCCTTGTAGCCGAAGCTCCTGATGCGCTTGACGGCCTTCATCATCGCTTCGTTGCGGAACTTCGTCAGGTGGTCCGAATCAATTTCTTTGAGCCCGAGTTTCCGGGCCCTCCGCTCGGCGGCCTTCCGGATGCCGCTCCGGACGAAGTCCGGCGAGGTGTGCAGGCGCTTCCACGCCTCGTCGGTCCAGGCGATACGTTCCTGGGGCGCATCCCACAGCAGGACCAGCGCCTCCTCGTCGATCCGATTCAGGCCCTTCTCGCGGGCAAGGTCCTCGGTGTCCCGCTTCAGCATGTCGGCGACGAAATCCATGGCGATCGGCGGCGCCTGTTTGATTTTATCATGGAGGCGGGCCAGGGCGCCCTCGCTCCAGTCCATCGGCGGTCCGGCCTTCTCTTTGAGATCGCCCAGTTCCTCCACCCGTTCGAACAGCTCGACGTTCACCTCCAGATGGCCGCCTTCCCGCGCCAGCTCTTCGGCGATCTGCCGGATCATCCCGCGCATGAATTCAGGGACCGTCTCAAGCCGCTCCCGCGCGGCGGCGGTCCAGGGCAGCTTGCCCTGCCCGATCTGATCCGCCGCGGCCGCCAGACCTGCTTCCCCTCCCATGCGTCCCATCATCTGGCTTTTGAACTGATCGAGAATCTCGGCGGTGATCCGGGGATAGCCGAGCTCGCGGGCTTTTTTCTCAGCCAGGCGCTTCACCATCCCGCGGAGGAACACGGGGGCGCGCTCCATGCGCTGGAGAGCCTCGTCGGTCCAGAGAACCTCGGACGCCGTCTGTCCTTGCGAATCAACCGTCCCCATGAGGGCCTTGTCAGCGGTCGGTCATTTGTTCAGGAGATCCTTGAGTTCCTTGCCGGCTTTGAAGAACGGCACCTTTTTGGCCGGAACGGAGACCGTGGCGCCGGTCTTGGGGTTGCGCCCCTCTTTCATCCGGCGGGCGCGCAGGCGGAAACTGCCGAACCCTCGAATCTCGGTCTTATCGCCCTTGTGAAGGGAGTTGCGCACGCTGTTGAAGATCGTGTTCACCACGAGTTCGGCCTGCCGCTTCGTGAGGGTTGTGACCTGCTCCGCGACCCGTTCGATGATCTGTGCTTTCGTCATGCCCCCGCCTCCTCTTTGAGCTGTCAGCGGTCAGCCGTCAGCGTTCAGCTTGGAGACCGCATCGCCAGTTTGCTGAGCGCTGATCGTTGAAGGCTGAATGCTCCTCGTTCAGAATGCCATCAGGTACTTCAAGCTGACACCGGTCTGGAAATCGAACTGGGGTAAGGGCCCCAGCACGTGGCCTCCGATCAGCTCGCGAATCGAGAAGCGTCTCCGTGGCTCCACCACTCTGGGCTCTCCCTCGATACCGCCCATCTCGGCGGCCAGCTTGATGGCATCCTCCAAGTCACCCAGCTCGTCCACCAGCTTGGCATCCTTGGCCTGCCGGCCGGTGAAGATGCGCCCGTCGGCCAGCAACTGCACGTCCCCGACCTCGAGCGAGCGGCCTTCCGCCACCGCCTCGATGAACTGGCGGTGGACATCATCCATCACCGCCTGGAGGATGTGGCGGTCTCCTTCGTTCATCTTCCGGAAGGGAGACCCGATGTCCTTGTGCTGACCGCTCTTGACCACCACGCTCTCCACCCCGATCTTCTTCAGCAGCCCTTCCAGGTTGGCCAGCTCCATGATGACGCCGATGCTCCCCGTGAGAGTGCCGGGATTGGCGATGATGCGGTCGGTCGCCGCGGCGATGTAGTAGCCCCCCGAAGCCGCCACGGTCCCCATGGAAGCCACGACCGCCTTGTTGTTTTTAGCGCGAACGCGCTTGACGGCGTCGTGGATTTCCTGGGACGGCACGACCCCTCCGCCGGGGCTGTCGATCCGCAGCACAATGGCTTTCACCGACGGGCTCTCGGCAAACTTCTTCAGGTCTCCCACCGTTTGCTGGGCATCCAGGATCACGCCCTCGACCCGGATCACGGCGACGCGATCCTCCCCCGAGAGGTCCAGATCCGGCGCCAACAGATTCGCCAGCACCACGAGCAGAAAGCCGGCGAACAACACCCACAGGAGAATTCGCAGGGATTTCCGGCGGCGCGGCGCTGGGGAGGACGTCTGATCAGTCATACACCTGGACCCTGGTTGCTCCGAGCGCGCACCCTTCGCGCTCAGTCACTCTCAAGCTCGCCATCGCTCCGCTTCTTGGTCTTCTTGGCCGTGCGTCCGAGGGATTGGTCGACCGACCCCTGGGTGGCATGAAACTCATCCACCTGCTTCCGTTCGGAGTCCATGACGTGCTCCCGGAGGCTCAACGCGATTTTCCGTTCCTCGCGGTCGACCTTGATGATCTTGGCGGAGACATCGTCCCCGAGTTTGAACTTGTCTTCGAGGCGCGTCTGCGGCTCAAGTCCCGTCTCGCTGATATGGATGAGCCCTTCCACCCCGCCTTCGAGCTCGATGAACAAGCCGAAGTCCGTGATCTTGGTCGCTTTCCCGGCGACGGTGGCCCCGACGCGGTACCGGGAGGGGATTTCATCCTCCCAGGGGTCCCGCGTCAACTGCTTGTAGCCGAGCGACAGCCGTTCCTTCTCCTTGTCGATCCGCAGCACGACCGCTTCGACCTTCTGAGCCTTCTTGAAGAGCTCGGAGGGATGCCTGACGTGCTTGGTCCAGGACATGTCGGAAATATGGATCAACCCGTCGATGCCCTCGTCCAGGCCGACAAACACGCCGAAATCAGTCAGACTCTTGACCTTGCCCTCGATGCGGGTCCCTGTCGGATACTTCGCCTCGACCATGTCCCAGGGGTTGGGGGCGGTCTGCTTCATGCCGAGCGAGATCTTCCGGCTGTTCGGGTCGACGTTCAACACGGCGGCCTCCACCTGGTCTCCGACCGACACCAGCCGGGAGGGATGCCGCACTTCATGGGTCCAGGACATCTCCGACACGTGCACGAGCCCTTCCACGCCCGGTTCCAGCTCGACGAAAGCTCCGTAGTCGGTCAGGCTCACCACCTTCCCGTGCACCCGGGACCCGATGGGATACCGGGCAGTCACGTTGCTCCAGGGATCGGCGCTTTTCTGCTTGAGGCCGAGCGAGATCCGGCCGGTCTCCCGATCGTATTTCAGGACCATCACCTCCACCTTGTCCCCGATGACGAATAGCTCGGAGGGGTGGCCGACTCGGCCCCAGGACATGTCGGTGATGTGGAGCAGCCCGTCGATGCCGCCCAGATCGATGAACGCTCCGTATTCGGTGATGTTCTTGACCGTCCCGTGGATCAACTGGCCTTCCTTGAGGGTGGAGAGCGTCGTTTGCCGCTTCTTGTCGCGTGTCTCCTCGAGCAGCACCCGGCGCGACACGACCACGTTGCCCCGGCGGTGGTTGATCTTGATGATCTTCAGGGGGAAGGTTTTGCCGACCAACCCGTCCAAATCACGCACCGGATGCAGATCGATCTGGGAGCCGGGCAGGAAGGCCTTGACGCCGATGTCGACCATCATGCCGCCCTTGATACGCGAGATGATTTTGCCCTCGACGACCTTTTCATCCTTGCAGGCCTTCTCCAATTCCTCCCACACCTTCATCTTGTCGGCCTTCTCTTTCGACAGGATGAGGTTCCCCTCCGCGTCTTCCCGTTCCTCGATGTAGACCTGGAGCCGGTCGTTGACTTTGAGGGTGCTCAGTTCGTCGCTGGAAAACTGATCCGCTGGGATGATGCCCTCGGACTTATAGCCGATATCCACGACCACTTTGTCCTTGCCGACCGCCACGATGTGGCCCTCGATGATCGTGCCCTCCTCGAAATTCCGGAAGGTTTCTTCGTACAGGGCGGCCAGCGCCCCTCGGTCCATCTGCTCGGTTGTCTGCTTCGTCGCCTGGTTCATGCTGGTGATCCTAATCCTCTGCTTCTCCGACCATGTCGGGTGCTGATGGTTGACGTGGGTCTGGGAGGGGCATCGGGTACCCGCCTGGCGGGTGATGGGCCCCCTCTCAGTTCTATGTGCCGGAGCCTCACTCAGCGTTGAAAGGCTCGGCAGCCGACTGGATGGAGCGGTTGACCGGCGGGGACACCTGCCCCAGCTCAGCAATCTTTCCCATCACAGCCCGGCTCACGTGTTGGTAGAACTCCTTCCCTTGATAGTGCTGCGCGTCCGCCGAGAAATCGACCGGCTTCCCAAAAATGACCCGCACCGGATGGCGGCGGATCCAGGCCGCCCCCGTCGGCAGGGCCTGATACGTGCCGTCCAGATAAGCGGGGACGACCGGACAGCCGGTGGCTTCGACGATGATTCCGATGCCCGGCTTCCCGGGTTGCAGATTTCCATCAGTGGTCCTCGTGCCTTCCGGGTAAATCACCACGATGTTGCCGCCCTTGATAAGGCTGATCGCCTTGCCGAACCCTTCCCGGTCCAGCCGGCTCAGCCGAATGGGAATCCAGCCGAGCTTCCGGAACGCCCAGTGGAAACCCGGGACCGCAAATAAATCCTGGCGGCCCAGAAACGCTGCGCGCCGCGGAAGGCTGCATCCCAGGATCGGAATGTCCAGATAGCTGGCATGGTTCGCCGCAATCAGGACCCCGCCCTTCGGGATATGTTCCCGTCCGATGGTCCGGAGCCGGAAGAGCAGCCGGCTCAGAACCTTCAACAACAGCCGCAGACACCAGTAGGCGACCGCAGTCACAGCTTGGCTGCAATGACGGCCATCAGCCGCTCGATCACCTGCTCCACGGTCAGCGTCGACGTGTCGACCACGGTGGCATCCGCTGCCGGGACCAGCGGTGCCAGATCGCGGGAGCGGTCCCGCTCATCTCGGTTCACGATCTCCTGTCGCGTCTGATCCAGAGCAGCGGGCCGGTCCGTCCCGGTCAGTTCACGATGGCGGCGACCGGCCCGGACATCCATGTCTGCTTCCAAAAAAAATTTTACGCCGGCGGCCGGAAAGACCCTCGTGCCCAGATCCCGGCCCTCCGCGACGATGCCGCCGGCAGCGCCGATCCGGCGCTGAACCGGGAGGAGCCACTCTCGGACCGACGGGATGGCCGACACAATGGACGCCATCCGGCTGATCTCCTCGGTCCTGATCTCTTCTGAAACGTCCCGACCGTCGACCGAGACTCGGGGCCGCTCCGGGCGATACTCCATAGCGATCGTGGTGGAAGGCAGGAGCGCGGCCACGGCATCGCGATCGGCAGGGTCCACGCCGTCCGCTCTCACTTTCCAGGCCACGGCGCGATAGAGCGCGCCGGTATCAAGGTAGAGGAAACCCAGCCGTTGCGCGAGCAGCTTGGCCACCGTGCTTTTGCCGGCTCCAGCCGGGCCGTCAATGGTCACGATCAGGCGCGGCGCTGGCTGAGGCCTCTCGATCTGCTCGTCCTGCTGACGCTGTATTATAGTCCTAGTCAATTTTTTGTCAATAATTCCGAGAGCTTGGCATCGAACCCTGGGAAAGAAGTCTCAATGCAGGCGCTCTCTTCAATGTTCGTGGGAGCATCGGCCAGCAGCCCCGCGATGGCCAGGGACATGGCCACGCGGTGATCCCCGTGGCTGTTGCAGGAGGCCCCCCGGAAACGGCGCCTGCGCGAGCCTTGAATGATCAGGCCATCGGGCCTTTCCGTCAGTCCCACGCCCATCCTGGTCAATTCCTCTGCCATCGCCGCAATCCGGTCGCTTTCCTTGACCCGCAACTCCTCTGCCCCCGTGATGATCGTCTCTCCTTCCGCCACCGCCGCTGCCACACAGAGAATCGGAAACTCATCGATCGTCTGGGGGATCCGCTCGGCCCCGATATGGATGCCGCGCAGGGACGACGCACGGACGAGCAGGTCGGCAACCGGCTCGCCCGCTTGCTCACGCCGGTTCACCAATCGGATGTCGGCTCCCATCTCGTGCAAGACCTCCAACAGGCCGGTCCTGGTGGGGTTCACTCCCACCCCCGTGATCGTCACTTCCGAATCAGGGACGATCGTGGCGCCCACCAGGAAGAAGGCGGCGGCAGAAAGGTCCCCCGGCACAGGCAGCTCCTTTGCTCCGGGCCAGCCGACATGGCCACCCTGCCGCCCTTCCACAACCACCGACGAACCTTCCTCGCGCACCGGAATGCCGAAGTGCCGGAAGAGTCGCTCCGTATGGTCCCGGGACTTCCGAGGCTCGGTGACCGTCATCGTGCCCTCAGCGAAGAGGGAAGCCAGGAGCAACGCGGACTTGACCTGCGCGCTGGCCACAGGGGAATCATAAGCGATGGCGCGGAGGCGGCTGCCGGTTACAGCCAGGGGAGCCAGTTCGCCGCCCTTGCGTCCGGCGATCACGGCCCCCATGGCCCGAAGCGGCTGGACCAAGCGCCCCATCGGGCGACGCCGGATGGATTCGTCTCCCGTCAGGATGGTGAAGAAGTCCTGTCCCGCCAGCAGGCCCGCCAGGAGCCGGATGCCGGTGCCGGAGTTGCCGCAGTCAATCGGCTGCTCCGGCTCGGTCAGGCCCCAGAGACCCTTGCCGAACACGTGCAGCCGGTCCTGCGCCTCGTCGATCCGGATGCCCATTGCGCGAAAAGCCCGCGCCGTGTTCAGACAGTCCTCGCCGCGGCAGTAGCCGGTCAGGCGGCTTTCTCCTTCGGCCAGCGCGCTGAGGATAATCGCCCGGTGCGTGATGGACTTGTCGCCCGGAACCGAGATGGTTCCCCGCAAGGGGCCGCTAGGATTGATGGTGAGGGACGTCATGGGTGATGGGTAATGGGTAATGGGTGATGAGCAAGTGAGACGGAAGAATCAATGCAAAAATCTGTACTCATCACACATCACTCATCACTGGTTGTTGAGTTTCTCTCGGATCTGTTTGGCTCGCTCCAGTTCCTTTTCGATGCCCGGGCCGTCTCCGGCCTGGATGAGCTGCTTCAGGCGCCGGAGCTGCTGTTCGTAGACCTCGATCATCGCAAGGAGGTTTAGTCGGTTCCAAAGAAAGATATCGCGCCACATCTCGGGCGAACTGGCCGCAATCCTCGTTGTATCCCGCAGCCCGCCGCCGGCATAGGCCAGCAGGTCCAACTCCGGGGTCGTGCGGTCCTTGATCTCCGTCAGCGCGTTGATCAGCGCGAAGGCGGCTACGTGGGGAAGGTGGCTGACCGCGCCCAGGATCCGATCATGCAGGTACGGATCCATGGTCAGGACGATGGACCCGGCTGCTTCCCAAAGCTCGCGGACGATTTGAAGGGCCCGGGGGTCCGTCTTGCCGGTCGGCGTCAGGATGCAGCGCGCGCCCGTGAACAGGTCCGCCGAGCCGGCCGCCACTCCGGTTTTTTCTCGACCTGCGATCGGATGGGCCCCCACGAAGCACACGCCCTCCGGCATCAAGCCTTCCGCCTGTGCGACGAGCGGGCCTTTCACGCTCCCGACATCGGTCACGATGGCGCCCGACGCCAGACCGTGGCTCCAGTCCTTCAGATGGCGCTCGTAGGTATCCACCGGGGTGGCCAGGACCACGAGGTCGGCACCGGCGACGCCGGCCCTGGCATCGGCTACGTAGCGGTCGATGGCGCCCAGCTCCACCGCGGTTTTGAGATTCTCCACTCGCCGGCCGACCCCCACGACCGAGTCGGCCATCGCCCGCTTCTTCAGGACCAGGCCCAGCGAGCCCCCGATGAGGCCGACCCCGACGATGGTCACCTGTTTGAAGTGAGGTCGCATAAGAAAACGTGAAGCGTCATTCGTGAAGCGTGAATCGCAAACCGTACGGAAGGAGCATGGTCTCATCGCGCATCACGGTTCACGCTTCACGAGCAACGCGGTTTGTTAGATTTCCCGTCCGACCGCCTCGGCGATCTTCTTGAGGTCCTGCATCAGTTCCTTGAACTTGGTCGGCTTGATGGATTCCTCGCCGTCGCAGAGGGCGCATTCGGGATTGGAATGGACCTCAATCAGCAAGCCGTCGGCGCCGGCTGCGACCGCCGCCTTGGACATGGGCGCAACCAGGTTCCATTTCCCCGTGGCATGGCTCGGGTCCACGATAACCGGCAAATGGGAGAGCTCTTTGAGGGAGGGAATGGCTGCCAGGTCCAGGGTGTTGCGGTACTGGGTTTCGAAGGTCCTGATGCCCCGCTCGCAGAGCATCACGTTGCGGTTGCCGCGGGACATGATGTACTCGGCGGACAGGAGGAATTCCTTGATGGTTGCGGAGAGCCCTCGCTTGAGCAACACCGGCTTGTCGTAGGAGCCGACTTCCTTGAGCAGCTCGAAATTCTGCATGTTGCGCGCGCCGATCTGGATGATGTCCGCCTTCTGGAGAAACAGCTCGATGTCACGCGTATCCAGGATCTCGCTGACGACGGGAAGCCCCGTTTGCTTCTTGGCCTCCAGCAGGTAGTCCAACCCCTCGCGGCCCACCCCCTGGAAGGAATAGGGTGAGGTGCGGGGCTTGTAGGCGCCGCCTCGCAGAATGCTGCCGCCACACGCTTTGACCTCGTGGGCGATCCCCACGGTCAGTTCCAGCTTCTCCACCGCGCAGGGGCCCGCCATGATCGTGAGCTTCCTGCCACCGATCTTGACCCCGTTCACGTCGATAATCGTGTTCTCTTTCTTGAACTCGCGGCTGACCAGCTTCCAGGGCGCCAGGATGGGGGTGACGCTCTCCACGCCCGGAAAAGCCGTGAGCGGCTGGTTCTGAAGGATCCGGTCGTCGCCGATGACGCCGATGATGGTGCGCTCTTCCCCTTGGGAAATATGGGATTTCAGGCCGAGCTCGCGGAGGCGCTCCAGAAGGTGATCGATCTCTCGCTCGGTGGCTTCGGGCTTCAGTACGATAATCATGGTCTCCTCTTCATGAGTGCGGATCAACCGCGCCGGAGGACGGCCTTCAGCGCGTCAAGCAGTCGGGTGTTTTCTTCCGGCAGGCCGATGGTGACCCGCAGCATGGGGCCTTCGATGTGGCGGATAATGACGCCTTCGCGGAGCAGGGCGTCAAAGACCGTCCGGCCATCCCGCCCGACGTCGAAATACAGAAAGTTCGCCTCGCTGGGGAGGGGCTGGAAACCGAGCGCAACCAGACCCGATCGGACCCGCGCCATCTCGGTCTGGTTCATGGCCCGACTCTGCGCCACGTGCTCCTCGTCTTCAAGCGCCGCCAGCGCTGCCTTCTGGGCCAGGCTGTTGGCGTTAAAGGGTGGCCGGATGCGGTTCAGATAGCCGGTGATCTCCCTCGTGGTCAGGCCGTAGCCGATCCGCAACCCCGCCAGACCGTAGATCTTGGAGAAGGTACGGAGCACGACGGCGTTCCGGCCCTGCTTGACGTACCGCAGACTGTCCGGAAACTCCCGGCTTTGAACATATTCGTAGTAGGCCTCGTCGAAGACCATGATGACGTCCTCCGGGACCCGCGCCATCAACTCATCCGCTTCGGCTGCGGTCACCATCGTCCCGGTCGGGTTGTTCGGGTTGCAGACGAACAGGAGCCTGGTGCGGGGCGTCACGGCCTCCGCCATAGCCGGCAGGTCATGCCGCCCGTTTTTCAACGGGACCACCACCGAAGCCCCGTGGGCCGCGGTGACTTCCATCTTGTAGATCACAAAGGTCTGGTCCGCCATGACCGCCTCGTCCCCCGGCGTGAGAAAGGCACGGACCAGGAGGCCGATGATCTCATCGGAGCCGTTCCCCAGGATCACTTGGTCGGCGGCCACCTTATAGCGGTCCGCCAGCGCGGCCCGCAGACGATGGGCGCCTCCGTCCGGGTACCGGTTCAGGGTCCCGGCGGCCTCAGCCAGCACGGCCAGCGCCTTGGGCGAGGGGCCAAGCGGGTTTTCATTGGAAGCCAGCTTGACGGCACGCGGGATGCCCAGCTCCCGCTCCAATTCGTCGATCGGCTTGCCCGGGAGGTAGGGCACCAGCGAGGCGATGTCGGGATGTACTTTCAGCGGCATACGTTCGTCACTCGCAAAGAGTAAACGGTTATCAGTGTTCTGTTCTCAGTTTCTGGAACTGACGACTGAAGACCGATCGCTGAGCACTCTCTCACGCTTCACGGGATTCACGCGCAGGCCGGGTAAGACCCTAAAATCTTCATGAACAGGCACCGGCCCTTCACCTCTTCCAACGCCTTTTTGACCCGGTCTTCTTCGATATGCCCCTCGATGTCGACAAAAAAGATGTACTCCCAGGCCTTGCGTCTGGACGGACGAGATTCGATCTTGGTCATGTTGAGCCCGTGGGAGGCAAAGGGCCGCAGCAGGTCATACAGAGCACCGACTTTGTCCTTCACGGACAGCATGACGGAGGTCTTGTCCTTGCCGGTCCGCTCCGGCGGTTTCTTCGAGAGGACCAAAAACCTGGTGTAGTTGTTGATGTTGTCCTCGATCCTGGCCTTGAGCACCTGGAGGCCGTAAAGCTGTCCGGCCAGCTCCGACGCGATGGCGGCCGCTGTCGGATCGTCGGCACAGAGCTCAGCGGCGCGGGCCGTGCTGGGGACTTCCGAGACCGGAATCGTCGGGAGGTTGGTCTCCAGCCAGTGGCGGCACTGCGCGATCGCGTGGGGGTGCGAGTAGATTTTCTTGATGTTCTCCAGCCGACCGGTCTTGGAGAGCAGATAATGGGACACTTCCTGCTGCACCTCGCCGTAGATGAGCAAGCTGGAGTCGATGAACATGTCCAACGTGTGGTTCACCACGCCCTCGGTCGAGTTTTCGATCGGCACCACGCCGAAGTTGGCGCGCCCTCGCTCCACCTCGTCGAAGACGTCCTTGATGCTGTTGACCGGCTCGTACTGGGCGGAGGCGCCGAATTTCTGGATGCAGGCGAGGTGCGTGAAGGTGGCCGGCGGACCCAAATAGGCCACCTTCTGGGGGCCTTCCAGCGAGAGCGAAGCCGACATGATCTCGCGGTACACGGATCGGATCGCCTCGTTTGGAAAGGGACCCTGGTTGTGGCGCATCAGCCGATCTACAATCTGCGCCTCCCGTCCCGGCGTGTGCAAGTTGGCCCCCGCGTCCGACTGCTTCTTTAACTTTCCGATTTCAATGACGTTCTTGGACCGCTCGTTCAGCAGACGCAGGATCTCGTCGTCGATCCGATCGATCTCCTTGCGATACTGCTGAATGTCCTTCTGATCGCCCATCCGCTTCTCAACGGAACCAAGCCGTTGAACCCCATCGACAAGACAGGAAATAGTACAAGAAGCCGACCGGCTTTGCAAGGTTTATCAATAGGATTTGGGAGATTGAGGATGGCGGCCAGCCATCAGCTTTCAGCCCTCAG
>Ga0194131_10002371_pt1 | contig 30957 bp, 29 predicted proteins | sample TA2KigO120mmetaG_FD_148631 | JGI IMG/M metagenome (GOLD analysis project Ga0194131, IMG submission 148631) | Freshwater microbial communities from Lake Tanganyika, Tanzania - TA2015053 Kigoma Offshore 120m | ecosystem: Environmental > Aquatic > Freshwater > Lake | place: Tanzania: Lake...
GGACTTCAGGCGGCAGCGATGCCAACACTTCTGCCGATACTGTCGGTGGAGCATCCATGCCAACCGCAACAGTACCCGAAACCACGATTCCGAGCTATATCGACCCGTGACCGGTTACGCAGATGGGAGATCGGGCACATCACTCATAAACTCCAGTATGGACGCCCGGCGCTAGCTGGGCAAGATCGGTTGCGCACGCAGGGCAGGATCTCCGAACGGCCCGTTGCTTTCAGGAGAAGGCTTGTCGTTGCGACCGCGCCAATCCGCACAACCGGATACACATTTTCTTGCAACTAGACCCTGGCTTACCGGCGTGCTTCGCTGGTAGAATCGACGGCATGACAGAGGTCGCAACACCCAACCTGGCGACAGCGGCTGTCCCCGAACGCGATGCGCACGAGTGGGCCGAGGCGCTGTTTGATGGCATCGACGATGCCATCTTCGTACACGATCGCGACGGTAACATTCTGGAGGTGAACCCGGCGGCCTGCCGACGGCTTGGCTACACGCGTGAGGAACTGTTGCGGCTGAACACGCGAGACATCGACGATCCGGAGCTGGCGGCCGGTTTCGAGGAGCGCCTGCGAACCCAATTGGCCAGCGGCAACCTGCGCTGCGAAGGCAGGCATCGCGCCAAGGACGGGCGGCTCATTTATGTGGACATCAACACGTCCGCAATACGCTTCCGCGGGCAGTCGGCCGTGCTGGCGGTGATTCGTGATATCACGGACCGCAAGCGCGCCGAGGGGCGCCTTCAAGCGCAATTTGCGGTCGCCCGGGTACTGGCCGAGGGCGGAAGCCTTGAAGAATGTGGGCGGAAGCTGCTGCAGGTCCTGAGTGAGGCCCTCGGGTGCGACGCGGCGTCGATCTTTGTCGTCAATCGCGACAAGAGGCTGCTCGAATGCCTGGAAACATGGCATCAAGCCGGCCTGGGCGCGCCCGAGTTTGAGACAATGACGAGGCGTATCTGTTTCCCGCAAGGGAATGGATTGCCCGGCCGTGTCTGGGCAACGAGTCAGCCGGCTGTCATCACCGACCTGGCACTTGACGCCAATTTCCCGCGCCTGGATATCGCTCTCCGTGAAGGATTGCGCAGCGCCTGCGCCTTCCCGATTCTTCTGGGTAACGAGACGGTGGGCGTCATCGAGTTCTTTCATCGCGGCCGGCAGCTGCCCGATCCCGACCTGGTGTCGCTCATGGCTTCATTTGGCAGCCAGATCGGCTTCGTTCTGGAGCGGCAGCGCATCGAAAAAGCCCTTCGCAATTCGGAAGCGCTCTATCAGTCCCTGGTTGACTGCCTGCCGCAGAATATCTTTCGCAAGGACCGAGAAGGCCGGCTTACCTTTTGCAACAAGCTCTACTGCGCCACGCTGAAACGCCCGCTGGCGGAGCTTCTTGGCAAGACCGATTTCGACCTGTTTCCCATTGAACTGGCCGCCAAGTATGTCCGCGACGATCAGAAGGTTTTGCAGTCGGGCGAAACCATCGAAACTTTCGAGCGCCACCTACTCCCTGACGGCACCAGCATTTACGTGCAGGTCGTCAAGACGCCGGTGCGTGACATCCAGGGCGACATCATTGGCACGCAAGGCATCTTCTGGGACGTGACCGAGAAGAAGCGGGCCGAGGAGATGATCGCGGACTCGGAGCGTCGCTATCGGCAGTTGACGGAGGCGACGCAGGACGCGATTGTCGTTGCCGACCAGTTCGGCATGGTATCACTTTTCAATCCTTCGGCGCAGCGGATGTTTGGTTACTCGGCTGAGGAGATCATCGGCCAGCCGGTGACGCAGCTGATGCCGGTAGAGCTGCGCGGCTTGCACGAACGGGGCCTGGCGCGCTACCTGAAAACGCGGCAGCCGCGGGTAATCGGCCACATCGTAGAAATGCATGGTCGGCGCAAGGACGGCAGCGAATTCCCACTGGAACTGGCGCTGAGTGCCATCAGCCTGGGCCCGCCTGGGCCCGATGGTCGCGAGCCGGTGCAATTCCTGGGTGCCATGCGCGATCTCACGGAGCGCAACCGCATCCGTTCGATGCTGATTCAAAACGAGCGATTGGCGTCAATTGGCTTGCTATCCGCCGGCGTGGCGCACGAGATCAACAATCCTCTGGCATTTGTCGCCAACAATCTCGTCGTCCTGGAACGAGATACGAAGGGACTCATGGAGTTGCTGAATCACTACGTGAGTCACTGGTCGATCCTGGCCGGCGTGAACGACGAGGTTGCTGCTCGCGCCGAAAGCCTGGCTCTGGAAGTGGACCTCGAGTATGTCAGGGAGAATCTGCCAAGGCTCATCAAGCGCACTCGCGATGGGGTCGATCGCGTGAGCCGTATCGTGCAGAGTTTGCGGGGTCTGGCTCGAACCGACGCCCCCAAGCGTCAGGACACGCACATACCCGATCTCGTCGAGAATAGCCTGGAAATGCTGCGCGGCCGATTGCGGCGCTCCAACATCGAAGTCTTGCAGGAGCATGATGCGCTTCCGCGCGCTCCATGCGTCAGCTCGCAGATCGGCCAGGTGCTCCTCAATCTCCTGGTGAACGCCGTACAAGCCGTCGAGACTGTCCGCCCGCACGGCGGCCGCATTGTGGTGCGCACTTGCCGTCTTACCGACGAGATGCTGATCGAGGTTGAGGATAACGGCTGCGGAATCGAGCCGGTCCACTTGCCGCGCTTGTTCGATCCCTTTTTCACGACCAAGGATGTCGGCGAGGGGACCGGACTCGGGCTGTCCATCAGCCATAACATCGTCACCGGTCATGGCGGCCGGCTCGAAGTCCGGAGCAAGCCTGGCGAGGGGAGCGCCTTCCGCATGTATCTTCCTCTCAATCACACTTCGTGAGGATTACGATGACCGCGCCTGCCATGCATACTCTCCTGGTTGTGGACGATGAGCCAAACGTGTGCGACTCGGTGCATGATCTGCTTCGCCGTGAGTTTCGTGTCCTGCGCGCCAGGAGCGCGGCAGAGGGCATCAAGCACATGGAGGAGAACGAGGTGCAGATAATCATGACCGACCAGCGCATGCCGCAGATCACCGGCGTGGAGTTTCTCCGGCGCATCCGGGTCGGCCACCCGCAAGCCGTGCGTATGCTGTTCACAGGTTACGCCGATCTGGAATCGATCATTGCTGCCATCAACCAGGGTCACATCTACAAATTCCTCAAGAAGCCCTGGCAGCCCGAGGAACTGGAAGCCGCCGTCCGCGAAGCCGCCGCCGAATACGATCGCATCGTTCACCAGCATCAAGAGATGACCCTCTTGCGAGAAGAAGTGAAGCTGCTGCGCGAACGCCTGACGACGCTGGAGAAGGAAGTCGAAGGCTTGCGCGCCGCGCAGTAGGAGCACTTGCAGCCCGCCGATCCTCTCGAACACGGATTTCTTTGACCACTCCTGGTTCATCCGACGGCCTGCGAGTCCGTCCTGCCGACGTGGAGCGGTTGTGCCGAAAAGGCCAGGGGCAGCGAGGGAAGGGTTTGGGAAAAGCGCGCCGGTCAGGTGGGTCGGGTTGCAATTGACACTTGCCGCCTATCCTTCATTTATCCAGAATTACCTTGTAAGATGTAGGTAGGAGAGAGGCGTAATTCAGAGAAACTTTGGGATCTTTGACGACCTGCCGGCTTGATTCTCACCCCGCGCCTGAACTGGAAGGGTGGGGCTCTCCCGAACCGCCTACCGGAAGCGTCCAGCGAGAAAGCAATGGACTTGGCCCGAATCCTGAAGGTTGAGAGCGTGTCGCGGTTGCAACCGACGCCGCCGCGCATGGTGCAGGCATCTCAAGCAGTCGGCGACGCTGTGGCTCTCATGCGCCAGCAGGAAGTGGGCTGTGTGCTGGTCTGCCAGGAAAACACGGTTGTTGGCATCTTCACAGAGCGTGACTTGCTGCGGCGGATCCTTGCTCTGGGAAAGCCCTTGACCCTGCCGATCGTGCACTGTATGACGCCGCGTCCGGTGGCAGTTCATCCCAAGGATTCTATCGGCAGTGCCGTTCGTTTGATGGAAGAAGGGGGATACCGTCACCTGCCGGTGATGGATGGGGGTAAGCCCGTTGGCATCCTTTCAGTCAAGCGCATCGTGCATTACCTGGCCGAGCACTTTCCGAGCACGGTGTACAACTTGCCCCCCGACCCCAGCGCGGTGCAACACGAGCGCGAAGGAGCCTGAATCACGGCCAGCTGCGACGCGAAGTCATTGGGCGCGGCGCCGCGCGGAACAACATTATTGAGGGATACATGACCGCATCGACGACACTGGAGCGCAAGCCGGTCCGCCACGACCTAGAGGAGTTGGACAGCGTCACCATACGCTTCGCGGGCGACTCGGGCGACGGTATGCAGCTGGCGGGAACGCAGTTCACCAACGCGTCGGCCATACTGGGCAACGACATCAGTACCTTGCCCGACTTCCCGGCGGAAATCCGCGCGCCGGCCGGCACTCTCGCCGGCGTTTCCGGTTTCCAGGTGCACTTCAGCAAATACGACATCCACACGCCCGGCGACAATCTGAACTCGCTGGTGGCCATGAATCCGGCGGCCCTCAAGACAAACTTGAAGGATCTCGAATCGGGCGGCATCTTGATCGTCAACTCCGACGCCTTCACGACCGCCGACTTGCACAAGGCCGGCTACAAGAGCAACCCGCTGGAAGACGGCACCCTGAAGGGATACCGCATCTTCCGCGTGCCGATCAACAAGCTCAATCGCGAGGCCGTTGCCGAGGTCAAGCTCAGTCCGCGCGAGGCGGATCGTTGCAAGAATTTCTTCGCCCTGGGCCTGGTCTACTGGATGTACGAGCGGCCGATGGAGCCGACGCTCCGCTGGATTCGCGAGAAGTTCGCCAAGAATCCGGCCGTGCTCGAAGCCAACACGCGCACTCTGAAGGCCGGCTACAACTACGGCGAAACCACCGAGACCATGCCGGTTCACTACAAGGTGGCCAAGGCACAGATCAAGCCGGGCCGCTACCGCAAGATCACCGGCAATGAGGCGCTGGCGATGGCCCTGGTCGCCGCCACGGAGGTTGCCAACATCCCGCTGGTGTACGCCAGCTATCCGATCACGCCCGCCAGCGACGTGCTTCATCATCTTTCGGACCTGAAGCGCTTCGGCGTGCGTACCATGCAGGCGGAGGACGAGATCGCGGCCAGCGGCATGGCGATCGGCGCGGCCTTCGGTGGGGCGATGGGCGTGACCGCCACCAGCGGCCCGGGCATCTGCCTCAAGTCCGAAGCGATTGGCCTCGCCGTCATGACTGAGCTGCCGTGCCTGATCATCAACGTTCAGCGCGGCGGTCCGAGCACGGGCCTGCCGACCAAGACGGAGCAGGCCGATCTCCTGCAGGCCATGTACGGCCGTAACGGCGAGTGCCCGCTGGCCATCGTGGCGCCATGTTCGCCAAGCGATTGCTTCACCATGACCTTCGAGGCCATTCGGCTCGCCATCGCCTACATGACGCCGGTGATCCTGCTGTCGGATGGCTACCTGGCCAACGGCGCGGAACCCTGGCTGATCCCGAATCCCGCCGGCTTGCCCAAGATCAGCGTGCGCCATCCGATCTCGTTAACCGGCAACGGCACGGCGGACAGCAATGGCGAGGACAGCAAGGCCGAGAACGGGAAAGGCGAGAACGGCACGGGCGAGAATGGTAAGATCGCGACTGGATTCTATCCTTACAAGCGTGACGAACGCCTCGTTCGCGAATGGGCCATCCCTGGCACGCCTGGTCTCGAACATCGCATCGGCGGCCTGGAGAAGGAAGACGTGACCGGCAATGTCAGCTACGATCCCGCCAATCACGAGCACATGATCCACACCCGCGCCCAGAAGATCGCTAACATCGCCAAGGACATTCCGCCGCTCGAAATCAAGGGTGCAGCCGACGCGGAATTGCTCGTCGTCGGCTGGGGCGGTACCTACGGAGCGATCACCACCGCCGTCGATCGCGCCCAGCGCAAGGGATTCAAGGTTGCCAGCGCGCATCTGCGTTACCTGAACCCGATGCCGCAGAACACCGGCGAGGTCCTGAAGCGCTTCAAGAAAATCCTGGTCCCGGAACTGAACGCCGGCCAGCTTCGTCTATTGCTGCGAGGCATGTTCCTGGTCGATGCCGTGGGTCTGAACAAGGTCCAGGGCCGACCCTTCCTGGTAAGCGAGATCGAAACCAAGATTGCCGAGATGCTAGGATAGTAGATGGCACAATCCGAGTGCGGAACATGGCACATGGATGTGCTGATTATAACTGAGACTGGAGAAGAACCATAATGTCCGCTGCGACCGCGACTGCAACCACGACCCCCTTGCCCACGCTCACCCCGAAGGATCTGGCCTCCGATCAGGAGGTGCGCTGGTGCCCAGGGTGCGGAGATTACTCCATCCTGGCACAGATGAAGAAAGCGCTTGCCACGCTGGGTATTGCGCGCGAGAAGATGGTGTTCATCTCGGGCATCGGCTGCTCCAGCCGGTTTCCGTACTACATGAACACCTATGGCTTCCACACGATCCACGGTCGGGCGCCGACGCTGGCCACCGGACTCAAGGTCGCCAATCCGGAACTGAGCATCTGGGTCATCACCGGGGACGGCGACGGCCTGTCCATTGGCGGCAACCACCTGATCCATGCCATTCGCCGCAACGTCGATCTCAAGATCCTGCTGTTCAACAACGAGATCTACGGTCTCACCAAGGGGCAATACTCGCCCACGTCGCGCGTCGGCACGCGGACCAAGTCGAGCCCGCAAGGATCCATCGACAATCCGTTGCGGCCACTGTCGCTGGCCATCGGCGCCGAGGCCACCTTCGTGGCCCGCACCATCGACGTGGACATCAACCATCTGACCGAGACGCTTCGCCGCGCCTCCGCCCACAAGGGCACCGCCTTCATCGAAGTCTACCAGAACTGCAAGATCTTCAACGACGGTGTCTTCGAGTACGCTACCGACAAGGGCGTCAAGGCCGACAATCTGCTCTTCCTCGAACACGGCAAGCCGCTGATCTTCGGCAAGGACCGCAACAAGGGCGTGCGCCTGCACGGCCTGGATCCGGAAGTGGTCTCGCTGGGCAGCGGCATCACCGTGGACGACTTGCTGATCCACGACGAGAAGGCCGAGGAACCGAGCCTGGCCTACCTGTTGAGTCGCATGGTCCACCCCCGCTTCCCGGAATGTGTCGGCGTGTTCCGCGCCGTGCAACGACCGACCTACGAGGACCTGCTCAACAAGCAGATCGAAGACATCCGCCGCAACCGCGGCGCTGGCAAGCTTGAAGACCTATTTGCCAGTGACGATGTCTGGGTCGTGGAATAAAACGTCTAGGGGAGTCGTCAGGCGACCAAGGCTCGCTCGTACGGCGCTGGACGGGTTTGCAGGTTTGTCCGTTATTGTTCGCGGACCAACTCGGACGCTGATCTTCAGTCTGTCACCTCTCCACTAGACGGACCATGCTATGATTTGCCCGACGTGCGGCTGGGACAACCTGCCCGGTAGTGAGGAATGCGGCCATTGCCAGCAAGATCTCACGCCACTGGACCGGCCGTTGCCCCAGGACCGGGTCGAGCGCAGCCTGATGGAAGATCCTGTATCCGCTCTTGGCCCCAAGCCGCCCGTCACCATCGCAGCCGACACCACGGTTGCCGAGGCCGTGCAGACGATGCTGGCTCGTCATATCGGCGCCCTGCTGGTCGTGGACTCCTGCGGCGGCTTGCTGGGCATCTTCAGCGAACGCGACCTGCTCACCAAGGTGGCCGGCTTGCACGAAGACCTGGCCGGTTTGACCGTCGGTGACTTCATGACGCGCGCTCCCGACTCGGTGGCCGACGACGACACGCTGGCATTCGCCTTGCACAAGATGGATGGCGGCGGTTATCGTCATCTGCCGGTGCTCAGCAACGGCCAACCCTCCGGCGTCATCTCGGTCCGCGACCTCTTGCAGCACATCACGCGACTATGTCAGGAGTGAATGTTCGCCCGAAGCCGGCGCCCATTTATAAGTTCCTGAGCAGTGGATGGGCCGGATTTCGGGAGGGCGAGGCTCCTGCCGAGCCGTGAGCCCGCTTGGTTATTGTCGGTCCACGGCTCGGCAGGAGCCTCGCCCTCCCACCGCCGACCGCTGCTCCGGGATTTATTAAAGCGGGGTCTGGGATGGGGCGACGCGGCGAAACTTCACCGCCACAATGCGCCATTCGCCTTCCGGATTGGATGGCAATTCCACCAGATCTTCATCGGACCGGTAGCGGCGTTCCGCGCCCTCGACGAGCCATTCGCCTTCAGCGGTAAACGGCCTGCCTTCAGGACCCATGAACTGCAACGAGAAGCCGATGTGGAAGCGCAGCTTGCCGTCAACAATCTTCCATTGGCCGAAGTGTTCTTCCTGGGTGATGGTGCCGCGCTTGTATTGAATTTTCGAGGTCCCGGAGAGCATGCCAAGCACTTGATCACGCAGGCCTTGCCACGTTGCATGGCCAGCAGCAAGTTTCTCCCAGTCGGAGTCGTCGCGGTACTTGGCCGATGGACCGTCCTGACTGCCTTCCGCCAGGACCGACTGCACGGTGGTCGTCGCGCCCATCCAGGCCTTCTTGAGTCCCACTGCCATGGGCGTCAACGTCACCTGCGTGGTCGGTGGAAACACGACGAGCCACTTTCGCTGACTGCCCGGGATCTCGGCACTTTGCGTCGTGATGCGCAAGTCAAAAACCGCCTGACTGGTGGTCACCCGATAGCGGCGCTGCACCTTGTAACCGTGATTCTCATAGGACCATTGCTGGCTTCCCAGCGCCTCAACATGGGCATTCGTGCCGCTGTGAGCGATTGCCCGTGTCAGGAAGTGATGGCGAAACTGACTGAAGAAGCCGAGGGAACTGTTCTTGCCTGGACGATCGAAGAGCTTGGCCAGATCCTTGACATTCGCCGGCCTCTCGGAAGGCTTCAAGGTCAAGACGAAAGCCTGATCGATCTGCTCGGGATTGTCCTTGGCGTCTTGAAGGCGCGGGAAAAAGCCGGAGTCCGGGCCCTGCACGCGCAGGAAGGAGTCGGCCTGCTGAGTGATGGCCAGCCCCGTGCAGAACGAGAATGCGAAGTAACCCAGCGCCGTGAGCAACGCCAGCCACAGCCCCCAGCGGGCAGGCTTGAGACCGGCGAGAGTTCCCTCCGAGGCGCGAATGCGCTGCAGAGCGACAAAGCACAGCACAACGGCCACGATCGGAATCCCCAGCATCCATTCCGGCAGGAAGAACGGCACGCCCGGAATCAGCCCGACGCCGCTGGTGATTGCCACCAGAAGCGCAAACAGGCAGGCCAGCGTCAGCCCGGCGATGGCCAGGCCCGAGACGGGGCGATAAGCTTGCGGCGCTTGGGGTGTCGTGGCCAGGGGTTGCTGCGGAACCGTTTCGCGATCAGTCTGCGCCATGTCGCTGCTCGCTCGACTCGTCGTGTCGTCGTGTCGTCGTGTCGTCGTGTCGTCGTGATCGAAAACCCTAGTCGTCGCCGCCGCCGCTGGAGTCCGAGATGTCGGTAAGCATGGCACGACGTGCCGCATCGCCGGCGCTGGTGCCGCGTGCCTTCACCTGTCCCGACGTGTCCAGGTAGATCTTGTCTTGCAGGATTTCCTGGATGACGATGGCCATCTTGTCCCCGCCGCGGACCTCAACCAACGGCCGGGCGCCCGTGTTCAGGGCGACCATCCGTTTCTGAATCAGGGTCGAGAGCTTGAAGCGCCCGCCCACCTTGTTTACGATGCCTTCTTCTTTTAGTTCGTCGTGCATGGATCCCCCTGCCACTTTTTTGCCCCGCGGCGACGCGAGTTTCGCCCGGGTCCTGTCAGTTTAATTGAAAAGCTGCTTCTGGACAATGGAGCGCACCTCGGCGACGGCGCGATCGAGGTTGTCGTTTATCACCTGATACGAGTATTCGCCGGCGCGGGCCAACTCGTCGCGGGCGCCTTGCAAGCGACGCTGGATGGCCTCGTCCGACTCGGTCCGCCGGGCACGTAGCCTTTGTTCATACGTTTCCAGCGATGAGGTGCGCAGGAAAATGGACACCAAGTCCGGGCAATGCCGCCGCACCTGCTCCCAGCCTTTCACGTCGATCTCCAGCAACACTCCGGTGCCCTGATCGCGGTAAGGCTCGACCTCGGCTCTCGGCGTGCCATAGCGATTGCCGAAGACTTCCGCCCATTCAAGGAACTCGCCCCGCTCCACAGCGTCCTGAAAGCGCTCCCTGGACCAGAAGTGATACTGCACGCCCTCCTTCTCTCCGGGCCGCGGCGAACGCGTGGTCGCCGAAACCGACAAACGCAACGGCAACGACCGGTCGGCCAGCAACTGGTCGATCACCGTCGATTTGCCGCTGCCGCTCGGTCCCGACAGCACGATCAGCGGGCCCTTCACAAGCATGTCCTCGTTCACTCGACATTCTGCACGAGTTCGCGAATCTTCTCAAGCGTGCCCTTGATCTCGACGACTTGCCTGGAAATGTCCACGTCGGCCGCCTTCGAGCCGATGGTGTTGGCCTCGCGAAACATCTCTTGCGTGAGAAAGTCCAGCTTCTTGCCGGCGCTGTCCGGTTCGTTCATGAAATCCTGAAACTGGCCCAGGTGGCTGGCCAGCCGGACCACTTCCTCGGCGATGTCGCTGCGCTCGGCGTAGATGGAGACTTCCTTGATGATGTCGCTCTGGTCAATGCGCACGTCGAGGTCTGTCAGCAAGGTGCGGACCCGTTCGAGCAGGCGATCACGAAACGAACTGGCCACCAGCGGAATGCGCTGGCGAATGCGCTCCAGATGCCCGGCGATGACGTCGCGGTGGGAGAGCAACTCGCGGGCCATGGCGCGGCCCTCTTCCTGTCGCATGACTTGCAGCTGCGCCAGAGCCTTCTCGAGGACGGCCTCGATCAGCGGCCAATCATCGTGCAAGGCGTAGGCCATGCTACCTGCTTCGGGAACGACGCCCGGCAAGTCGAGGATGGCGCCCAGCCAGGCGGCTGGCTGTTCGCCGAGCCCCAATTCATGGGCCACGCCGCGGATTTGCCCCAGGTAGCTGCGCAGCGCCACGGGGTTGATACGAAAATCTTGCGGACTCGATTGCTTGTCGCAGCGCAAATGTACCTGGACCGTACCGCGGCGCACGGTGCGCCGCACAACTTTCTCGACCTCGGCCTCGAGCAGGTGATAAGGATCGGCCGCCCGCAACGACACCTTCAGGTGCCGGTTGTTCACGGCTCGCAATTCGATCGCCAGGGAGAGGTCGTCGCGGCGCTGGCTGGCCTCGCCGTAACCCGTCATGCTCAGCAGCACGCTACCGCCCCCGATCGAGGATGCCCTGCGCCTGGATTTGCCCGGCAGTGCTCTGGATGGCCCGCACCTGAATCATCGTCAGCGCCAGCCAGATCAGGGCCACATAGATCGTCAAGCGCGTGAAGGCATCGCCGGCCCTGGAGCCGAAGGGGCTGGAGCCGCCGGCGCCGCCCAGCGCACCCGCCAATCCGCCCCCCTTGCCGCGCTGGATCAGGACCAGGAAGATCAGGAACAACCCCGTCAACAGAATGAAGATGTTCAGCGGCCCAGGCAGCCATGACCACATGATTCAGTCCCCTTCGCGCAAACAACCTTGCCGGCGAGCTTTAGGGCAAAACAGCATTATAGGAAATCTGTCCGTGCGGGAAAAGACGACTTCCCATGTTTAGATTGGGACAAGCGGACGGCGAATCTCGCTGCGCCAGGGTGCCATGCTTTCGCGGGCCCCTCGTGATCACAACATCCTGTCGGTTGTACCGCGAAATACCGTTTGGAAGGGAGCTGCAAGGGCCCTGGTCGCGCATGGTTCGCATGCTTTCGCGGTGTCGCCGATTGCTCCGGCCTGTTTCTTGTTGTGACCGAATGCCGAGATTCCGATCTGTCTACTCCTCAATTGCTAAGAGGCGAAATACAGGGGTTCGCCGATCTAACTTAAATGGTCCCGAATGCGGGGACGAGTTGAAAGCGCCCCAGACAGCAAGGTGAAAATGTCCGGCGGCATTTCGGCGCTGCCGCGCAATCGGGATCGTCTAGGTTAGATCGGTGAACACCTGTATTCTCACCTCTGAGCATTGAGGCAGGATCCATGCCGATGTGGAAATGGACACGCAGGATCCCGTCGCGAACTCCGGCCGGCAGCAGTGAATGTCCCCGTTTCGCTTTCTTTGTTCGACGGCACTTGCCCTCTTTTCACCTGTGCGGCGTGCGATCTCCACCGTAGTCGCACCAGTGACAAGTAATATCTTCGATATACGATTTGAACCCACAGCGCTCGTTGGCACAAGACCAGAGCGAAATCGCAGTTACCTTGCCGTCCACGATTTCCTTGATTTCGGCTTCAGTGAGCGCGATGTCCCAAACGTACGGCGAGTTGTCCGCGAGATGAACCGAGAAGTAGAATCGCCCGGAACCATCATCCATCAAGCCCCCGCACAAACATCCAATCTGAATGCAATCGTCGGTCGGGATTGTGGTGACCTCGTCTCGCCGCTCGATGCATTGATGCACCTCTTGTAAAGAGGCAACAACCTCTGGGGGCAACGCAACCTCGCGAAGAATTCTTGGCTTGGGAACGACGGGCGTCATTGTACTGTCTCCGTAGGCCGTCGATGCGGGTGCCGCCGAACGACCATGCTCACCCGCGGCGGCCGCCGGTGAGACGTTGAACCCTGAAAAACCGGCATGCGGCCGCCGTCGGGTGCAGCAACTGGTTCGCGGCTGAAGCTTCAATCATTAAAGCCCTGACCTGACACGGTCCAGCCAGTTATGGTGAGCGATCAGATTCCAACTCACGAAAACCCACAGCAGGATCGCGACGCCAAGGATCAGCACGCATTGTAGCGGCTTCTTGATCCGATTTGGAACGAAGAAAAGAACGACAGCAAGTGCCATCGCCCCGCCAACCTCGACATCAACCTGCTTTACCCATTCCAATTCGTCGGAGCTGTCAAAGCGAAACATCATTGCGAAGAATGCCCCGAGGCCAGCCCACCCGGCAATGAGGACGGCAACCACTCGCAAGGACCAGACAAGAATGACCATCGCAAGATGTTGTGGCGCGAAACGGCCAGGCTTTTCGGTGCGAGCACGAAAAGGCGGCTCGCCTTGGCGGAACTGCCCGTCGGTCGGATCGTCGGGGGCCATGAATGATTCCGTTCGACAGGGTCCGAGAACCTTGCCGCGAACGCCACCGTTCACCGGGCCGCGGCGAACGACGTTGATTTCAGAATCCGCGCGGCCCGCGGCTCCGGTGCAACGGCTGGTTCGGCCTCCTTCAATCTTCGCTCACTTGAAGGCTTTGATGTAGCGCTCAGCGCTGGCTTGATCCAGGGTGCCCAGGTACCAGGAGGGATTGTAGTTCTTCGCCTTCGAGGTTTCCGAAACTTTGGCATCGTTGTCGGTGGTGTAATGGGCCCATCCCGAATACGAGCCATCCACGCAGACCGTGATGGCGGCTGATTTGCCGGGACAGCTCTTGGCGAGCCGTTCCCGTGCGTCTTTCGTCAGCACCAACTTGACAGAATAGTGGCGGACTACCACGCCGCCCATCAGCCAGTCAAACTTTTCCAGGCGAGCCTCCACAATATCCTTAGCCGTAAGGACCATGGCTGGCTTCGCGTGCGGGTAATACCCGGGGGAATCACCACTCTCTCCTACGATCCGATCAACGGTCAGCCCTTCCACCCGAAAACGTTCCACCCAGCGGATTTCGACTTTCGGCTTTGGTGGCTCCTTCGGTTCGGCTGCGAAGCCGATCATCGCGGGACATGCAACTCCAGCGAAGATTGCCAAGATACGCAGAGCAGAGACCATAATGCAACTCCCGTAGTAGAGATCGACCGCAGCGGCCGAACGTCAAAGCTCAGCAGCCGGGGCCGCTGGCTGGACAAGATCCCTTGCATAGCCGTCATGCGGCCCCGGTCTGCTGGAGCGGCTTGTTCGGCCAGACATCTTGAACGTCGCTTTTTTCAATGCGTTGTTGCTTCATTTGATCTCAAGAAAGGCGAATAATCCTTGAGGCGAATGGCGTTAGCCGCCTGGGTGATCCGCTCGGTGGAGCGATTGATAATCCACTCCGTCATGCGACCCGGCACTATCCGCATCAACTGCTTGAGGAGCCAGCCGACGACCGACTTCCTTTCTCCTGACCTCATCAACTTTGCGGATTTGAGTCCCAGCGCCTGATTGGCTTCCACAAAGGGCCGCATCACGTTCTCGAATTCCGCAAATGCACGCGGATGAGCGCCGGACGCCGCCGCCAATTCTCCAGCGAGCACATAGGCGCCGATGAGTGCGATACTCGTGCCTTGCCCGGACATGGGCGAAGCGCAGTAGGCAGCGTCTCCCACCAAGACGACTCGGCCTTCTGACCATCGGGGCATGTCGATCTGAGCCGCCGTATCAAAATACCAATCCGACGCCGTTGGCATTATCTCCAGCAGCCGAGGAACCTCCCAGCCGATTCCCTCGTAGACCGTTCTGAGCGCTTGCTGCTGCTGAACCCTGTCTCGCAAATCAATCCGCAGCGACGGGGCCGCAAAGCCAAAACAGGCCTTGGCATTCGCATCACCGCGAGAACTCCAGATCGCAGCAATTCGACCCAGCTCGGAGTACTGAATCTCCATTCGGTCCAATTTCAAATAATTGGGGACGGAGTACACACACAAATACAAACCCAGATCGCGAAGAAACCGCGATTCCTCCCCAAATACGATTCGCCTCACATTGGAATGAAGCCCGTCAGCGCCGATCACGCAATCGAACTCGCGCACGCCGTGCTTTGTGAACTGAACCTCTGTGCTGTTCGAAGATTGGCCGATTCGCTGAATGGTATCGCCAAAAAGCAACTCGACTTCTCCGAGATGATCCCTCAGGATCTGACACAATGTGCCGCGAACGATCTCGACGTCTCCGCCAACGCGATGCCCAAAGTCATCCCCACTCATCCGATTAATGACTTTGCCTTCTTTATCGACGAGTACGGCGCCCTGCATATCGGTATGCGCCGCAACAACGGCGTCATGAACCCCCATGTGCCTGAGAAGCTGCAGCGCTGCCCCGCGCACATCGATCTTATAGCCGCCAACCAACAGGGACGGCGCCCGCTCCACAATGGTCGGGCTAAACCCGTAGCGCCTCAGCCAATAGGCGGCAGTGAGTCCTGCGGGTCCGGCGCCTGAAATCAATACTCTCATCTGCGTCTCGAACCGTGCTGGGGAAGCGTTTGATAGCCCTCCGCTCAGTCCCACTGGCCACATTTCTTGGCTCGCGCGTTTCCTTGCCGCGAGAGGGCCGAACGGTACGGCTAAGTTGCCGGGGCCGCCTGTGGGACGTTGAAGCTCGGAAAACCAGGATGGCGGCCCCGGTCAGCTTCAGCCGTTGGTTAGCCCCGACGAGTTTCGATCATCTCCCGATACTGGCTCGACTGCCGGCACCTTCGCCAGCACCCGCTCATAAGCCTCGCGGCTGCCCCGCGCCGCGCGAGCTTCCAGATACTCCAGTTGATCGCACGCCGCGAGTTTTTCCCGCACAGCGTCAGCCACCCATGCCGACTGGCTGCTCAGCTTGTCACTCGCACGGCGGACAACCTCCGCTTGGAGCTCAGCTGGCAACTCGACAACAAAACCTTTCATGGTTCTACCCCCAGGCGCCGCAGCGCCTCGCCCGGTTTGATAACTTCGATACCGTACCGCGCGGCCCCAGCCGCCATATCTCGAATGTTGTGAGTGACGATCCACTCACTCCCCGTGGCAATTGCTGCCTCCAACACCAGTTCATCGTCGGCATCGGCGACGCTCGGGCGCACGCGAAACCTGACCGCAGCCAGTTTTCCCACATGGCAAAAGTAGTCCAGCAGCTCTCTTACATCGTCGGCTGTCAAGTTCAGCGCAGGTAACGACTTCATGCAGGTAGCCTCGTACTCCAGCACTAGGGCCGCCGTTAGTCCGATGGCGAAACGGCCGGACCCGACGAGATCGAGCAAGGCAAACGACGCGCCGAGCGAAGATCGCAGGCCGGCAATCAGGACGCTCGTGTCGAGGATCAGAGTCGGCGTCATCTCATTATCATATCACACGGAGACTGTTATGACGCCGGAACCACGGCGCCGCACTGATTGCACTTCAGAACTCTTTTCTTCATGACCAGCAACCAACCGAGTAACGCCCCGACTAGGCTCAAGAAACCTACGCATAGGGACGTTCCTCCTGCAAGACCAGCTCCTATTCCCACGCCAATCGTTCCCCCTGCCATCTTGGCCTGGCCGCTTCGAACGGCGTCCTTCTGCTTCTCGGTGAGCGGACTCAGGTCCGCGGAAGCCACCTCTTTCAGATCGGTGATTTTCGTAATGATGCCCTGCGGGACTTCGGCATTGGCGAGTTCTGCTGCCACCTCGTCTTTCAATTTCTTCGCCGTGTCCTTGGTTGCCGAGCCAGTGGCGAAAAAGAGCCCGGCCGCGACCAGAACACCGATCAGCGAGGGAATGAGGAAGATGTACCCTATCACGACCACCCCTGCGCTCATGCGGTAGACCTTCCTGTTGATGAGCGTTCCGTTGTTGCATGTCCTGCAGGTTGGGCCATTCATGTCGTCAACTCCAAAGGGGCTAACGTCCAAGCTCACCAGCGCCCGCCGCTGCAAGGACAGCGCGCCGCGCGGGCAAGTAGTGCGGCGGGCGTCTGGTGCAGCACGTGGTTGGGGCTGAACGTCATCCCTTGCCACGACCCAGCGCCACGCTGACGTGTCACTGTCATCCCGGCGCGCTGGCGGCATGCAAAGTGCTTCCAAGCAACAAACCACAGAGACGACTCCCGACGCCGGGAAACATCTCCGACGGCGCCACGCCGCCTCGCAGCAACCGGCACCCGCGACTGGTCTGTAGCCACTGGCGGAAAATAGCCCAGCGCGGCGCCACGCCGCTCCATCAACTCCCGGCGACCCACCGACGCAGAGGGCAGTTCCCGAATGCAAGCCCCCGTCCACTCATTACTTGCGCTTGCTGATCGAGCCAGCAACCCCTCCGATGACAGCGCCGAGAAGTCCGCCAACGATAACACCGCCGACGAAATGAACGATGGGCATGATTCCAGCCGGTCCGCCACCATGGAGTTCAAAACGTTCGGGGTTAGCGATGTTATAGATTACTGCGCCACCTCCACCGAGAATCGCTCCAACGAGAAGCCCGAGCATGGGAGGACCACAGCCTCCGCCTTCCGAGCTTTTCTCTGGCATCTCGCCATTCGGCATCTCGGTCGCCTTCGCTATTCCACTGGGCCACACGCGAGAGACACCATCGCGCCACGCAGGCTCCGAGAGCATTTTGAGCCCCAACCATTGATTGAACCGTTTCCAGTTGGATATTAGCAGAGCTGTCAAGAAGCTACGAGAAAAATCCAGGAATTTGCTTGGCTACAAGAAGTGTACGCGTGTACATTATGCGTGCTATCTCGCGCGCTGGATAGTTCATTATCGCAGCGCGCGCAACATAGCCTGCAAGAACAGCGCGCTGGAGACTTGTCATGAAGCTCATGGAGCAGGTGCGCCGGGTGCTGCGCGTCAAGCACTACGCGCTGGCCACGGAGCGTGGCTACTGTCAGTGGATTGTCCGCTACATCCACTTTCATGGCATCAAGCATCCCAACACGCTCGGCGCGGCGGAGGTGGAGCAGTTCCTCACGCACCTGGCCACGACCGACAAGGTCGCCGCCAGCACTCAGAATCAGGCACTCAACGCGCTGGTCTTCCTGTACCGCGATGTGCTGCGCATGGAGCTGGGCGACTTCGACGCCGTCCGCGCTCGCCGGCCGGTGCGCGTCCCGGTTGTGATGACGGTGCACGAAGTGCGGCAACTGCTCGCCGGGCTGTCACGCCTGGAGACCACGGAACCGTATCACCTGATGGCCCAGGTCATGTACGGCTCGGGCTTGCGACTCATGGAGTGCTGCCGGCTGCGCGTCAAGGACATCGACCTGGCGCGGGGCCAATTGACGGTGCGCGGCGGCAAGGGAGACAAGGACCGCTACGTGATGGTGCCGGCGACGGCGCACGCCGGCCTGCAACGAATGCTCGACTGGCGACGCACCTTGCACGAACAGGACCTGGCGCGCGGACAGGGGCGAGTGGAGATGCCAACCGCGCTTGAGCGCAAGCTGCCCGGGGCCGATCATCAGCTCGGCTGGCAGTTCCTGTTTGCATCGTCCAAGCTGTCGCGCTGTCCGAGGACCGGGCAGGTCGGCCGGCATCACGTTCACCAAGGTTGCCTCCAGCGCGCCATCAACGTGGTCGTCCGCAAGCTGGCCTGGACCAAGCGCGTCACCTGCCACACGCTGCGGCACTCCTTCGCGACGCATCTGCTGGAGATGGGCCAGGACATCCGCACCGTGCAGGAGTTGCTCGGTCATAACGATGTCCGCACCACCATGATCTACACACACGTGATGCAAAAGGCGGCGTCGCGGGTGCGCAGCCCGCTGGATGCGGCGACGTGATGTTCAGCTTTCAGCGGTCGGCTTTCAGCGCAGCGGTCAGCGGTCGGCTTTCAGCGGTCAGCGGCCAAGGGACGCGCGTGGGTGTGTAAAACTTGTAAGCGCCATGCAATCCAAGATGCCGCACCCGGGGAAATGGAGGACCAAGGCTGGAATGATGTAACCCTTGGCTGGGTAGTCGGTTACGTGATGGGCTGCCATCTGGGAGGATGCGCCGAGGGGGTGTATGTCACTTTCTGGACGAATCCTGGACGAATCTTCCGGAAGAATCGTTGGCGGTCCTGGGAGCTACGCGATCGCTGGCGTTGAGCAGTGTTCAGCAAGGGAGGGCGAGGCTCCTGCCGAGCCGTGGCGTAACAATAACCAAGCGGGTTCACGGCTCGGCAGGAGCCTCGCCCTCCCGAAATTCGCCCATTTGCTGTTCAGGGATTTGTGAAATGGCCATCCAGGGCGTGTTGACAATTCCTGGGTAAGCAAGGAGGAATGGTGAACCAAATTTCGGCGATTCTCTTCGTGGGGCAGGTCGCCAGCCTGCCATCAGCGGCTATGGCAGGTCGGCGACCTGCCCCGCGTTACCCAGTCTCTTGCCTACGTTCACCAGCTATTGTCAACACGCCCCAGATGATCATTTCGTAAGTCGTTGAGCAGTGTTCAGCAAGGGAGGGCGAGGCTCCTGCCGAGCCGTGGCGTAACAATAACCAAGCGGCTTTCACGGCTCGGCAGGAGCCTCGCCCTCCCGAAATCCGCCCATTTGCTGCTCAGGGATTTGTGAAATGGCCATCTAGTGTAGCAGTTCCTTGACGAGGGGCCCCGCGTCGTACAGCTTGCGCAGCGCCTCCAGCACGGCCAGGCAGTGGACCGAGACGTGGCGGGCCTGGACCTCGGTGTAGACGAAGTTGCGGACGAGGCCGTGGCGGTTGCGGTCGAAGTTGATGCCGACCAGCTCGCCCTGGCGGTTGAGCACGGGGCTGCCGGAGTTGCCGCCGATGGTGTCGGCTGTGGAGACGAAGTTGAAGGGGGTCGCCAGGTCCAGCTTGTCCTTGCCGTCGAGCCAGCGTTTGGGCAAGGCGAAGGGCGCGCGGTTTTCCTGGCGATCGGCGCGTTCGAAGGCGCCGCCGATGGTCGTCGTGAATGGAATCTTCTTGCCGTCCTCGTCATAGCCCTTGACGACGCCGAAGGCGAGCCGCAGCGTGAAGGTCGCGTCCGGCGGGACCGAGGTGCCGTAGCTGTCGAAGAGCGCTTTCGAGATGGCCGCATACGCTTGCCGTTCGGTTTCCTGGAGCTCGGCGTGGCGGGTGCGCAGCTTGCGGGCCTCGTCGTCGATGAGGCGGGCGAGCTGGATCATGGCGTCGGTCGAGGTTGCGACGCTTTTCTTACCGTCGTCGAACAGCCGGCGACGGACCTGGGGATCGGCGAGCCGGCTGCCGTTGACGAGATCGGCGGCCCGCGCGGCCGGCCCCTTGCCCGCAAGCACCTTCACGACCAGTGGATGCGCTCCCCCCAGGTTTTCGGCCAGGAACGACAGCGAGCCGGCCAGCTTGACGCGTTCCAGCGCTGCCGGGATGGGCGCCGGCGAGAACAGCTGAAACTTGAGCGACTCGATACCGGCCGAGCGATACTCCGGCAGCCGTTGCGCGTCGTCCTTCGGCAGCTCGTCGGCGAGCCGGACGAGATGGCGCGCGATGCGGAACAGGCGGCTCTCGAAAGCGTCGCCACGCTCCAGCAGATCGTGCAGCCGCTCGAACTCGGCATATTGCCGTTGCACGCCGGCGATCAGCTTCCAGGGGGAGGATCTGTCCCTGGCGAGATTGGCCTCGAACGGGCCGCGCACCTGCTGCTCGATCTTCGCCTTGGCCTTGAGGATGGCCGGATCGAGCAAGCCCTGGTACTGTCCGCTCAGGGCCTTGCGGCCATTGGCAACGCGAAAGAGATCGCCCTTGGCCATGCGGGCGTACTCCGGATCGCGCTCGGAGAATTGCAGCAACAGCGCTTCAAGGAAGCGCAGACGTTGCAGGGTGGAAGGCAGCACGTGATCGCGGCGATGCTCCAGGCGCGCCAGCGTCTCCAGGCGGTTGGTGGTGCCGGGATGGCCGGAGACGAAGACGAGGTCGCCCTCCTTCGGGCCGGTCGCGCTCCAGGGCAAGTAGTTCTCCGTCTTGACCGGCTTGCCGTTCGCGTAGGCCCGGAAGAAGCAGACGTCGAGATCGTAGCGCGGGTACTCGAAGTTGTCGGCGTCGCCGCCGAAGAAGGCAATGTCGTGCTCCGGGGCCATCACCAGGCGAACGTCGGTGTACTTCTGGTAGCGATAGAGGTGATAGAGCCCGCCGTGGTAGAGCGTGACCACGTCGCAGCGCAGCCCGGACGCGGCCTGCGCTTCCTTTTCGATGCGGGCGATGACGGCACGGCGCGCCGCAAGCGCCTGGGCCGGCGTCATGCCGGGTGTGACGGCCGCCTGCACGGCCGGCGTCACGTCGTCGATGCTCTGCAAGACGTTCAGCTCCAGGTCGGGGCACTTGAGTTCCTGGTCGCGTGTCGGGGCGTAGTAGCCGTCGCGATAGAGGTTGCGGTCCTTGCTGCCGAGCTTCTGCAACGCATCGGCGCCGATGTGATGATTGGTGACGATGAGGCCGTCGGGAGAGACAAAGCTGCCGGAGCCGCCGTTGTTGAAGCGGATGGAGGCCTTCTGCACGCGTTCGAGCCAGGCCGGCTCGACCGTGAACTTGTAGCGTTCCTCAAGCAGCTTGCGCGGCGGCTGATTCAACAGCCACATGCCTTCATCGGCGCGGGCGCTGCTGCCGCAGAGAATGGCGGCCAAGAGGGCTGGCACGAAGACGCGCGACATGATCTCCTCCAGGTTACGTCCTGTTGTCAGCGACCCCAGGCAACGCAAAGGCGGCCTGGCGTTCCGTCTGCAACTCTCATCCTGGCAGCGCCTTACGCAAATCGCCTGCGAATGCGGATTCGTTGCCGGGGTACGCAGAGGGGGGTGGCAAGGCAACGAATTTTCTTGCTTAGCGCCAGGACGCGAGCGGCTACAATGCTCCCATGAATGAAACTCCCGAGCCCATGCTGCCGAGGCCGGAGCAACATCGGTTTCTCACGCAGTTGCTGGTGGTAACCCTTGTGCTGGCCTTTCTGTACTTGATTCTATTCATCTTGCGCGAGTTCAAGGTCATTTTGCAGCCGTTGTGCATCGCCGTGCTCATGGCCTACGCCATCTTGCCGGTGCACCGCTGGCTGACACGGCGAGGCTTTCCGAGTGTGCTGGCCATCGTCGTCATGCTGGCGCTGATCCTGAGCGCCTTCTTTGGACTGGGCGCGCTCATCTACAGCAACGTCAACCGGATCATGGAACGGCTGCCCGATTACCAGGATCGACTGCAAAGGCTGGGCGACAGCATGCGCGAGATGCTGCCGATGGAGTTGCCGGACCTCAGCTTCAACGCCAACCAGTTACGGGCGGTCATGGGAACGTTTCTCGACTTCTTCACCGCCATGGCCGTCACGTTCGTGTATCTCATCTTTCTCGTCGCGGAGCGATTCAGCTTTCCGCGGCGCATGGTGCTGGCCTTCGGCGAGAAGGAGGGCAACCGCGTGCTGACCATCGTGGACACCATCAACCTGGCCATCGGTGAGTACCTGGCCGTCAAGACGTTCATCAGCTTTCTGGCTGGGGTGCTGTCGTTGATGGTGCTCTGGTTCCTTGGCGTTGATTTCTTCGTCATGTGGAGCATCCTGATCTTTGTCCTGAATTACATACCTTACCTGGGAAGCCTGGTGGCCATAGCGCCGCCAATCGCGCTGAGCTTCTTGCACCAGGATCTGAAAACGGCGCTGGCGGTGGCTACCGGATTGATCGGCGTTCAAGTGGCGCTGGGCAATTTCGTGGAGCCGCGCATGGCCGGCCGGCGACTGGGAGTCAGCCCGCTGTTGATCCTGCTGTCGCTGTCGTTCTGGGGCCTGGTGTGGGGCATCGTCGGCATGATCCTGGCCGTGCCGTTGCTGGTCAGCATCAAGATCGTCCTCGAGAATATCCCCGCCACGCGCCCGCTGGCAACGTTGATGTCGAACATGTAACCATTCCGTTTGGCGTGCGCGCCAACAGGCGAGCCATGAAGGGACTACAATCATGATCCATCCGTCGAAGTTCGCACTGGCACTGCTGCTGGGTCTCGGCTTGAGCGTCGGCAGCGGGGCGCTTGCGGGACAGAAAGACAGCGACAAGGAGCCGGCGAAAGACAAGAAAGAAAAGAAGGCCAAGAAAACGGCGACCGGGACGCTGAAGGTGCTACTGCCGGCGGAGTCCACGCTGTTCATCGACGAGTCGCCGACACGCTCGGTGGGTCCGGAACGGAAGTTCGTCACGCCGCCGCTGTCCACCAGCAAGACCTATTACTACACGCTCAAGTGGACGTACCCGGATCGCGGGCGGCCGGTGACGCGCATGGCAGTCATCGAGTTTCATGCCGGCCAGGAAACGCTGATTGACCTGCGGCCTGGCAGCAAGACCACGCTGTCCAGCCAGATCATCTACGTGCCGACGGACCAGGACATCGTCGAGAAGATGCTGGAGATGGCGAAGGTAACGGCCAAGGACGTGGTCTACGACCTCGGCTGCGGCGATGGCCGCATCGTCGTCACCGCCGCCAAGAAGTTCGGCGCCAGGGGCGTCGGCATCGACATCGACCCCGAGCGCGTCCGCGAGTCGCGCGCCAACGTCAAGAAGCAAAAAGTCGAGAAACTCGTCGAGATCCGGCAGGGCGACGCCCTAAAGGTGGCCGACCTTTCCAGGGCCACGGTCGTGACGCTGTACATGCTTCCCGAGTTTCAGAAACAGCTGGTTCCCATCCTCAAGCGCGAGCTGAAACCCGGCTCGCGCATCGCGTCGCATGATTACATCCTGCCGGGCTGGAAGGAAGAACAGGTCATCAACGCCCAAGGGGGCTACCGGCAGCACACGCTTTACATCTACCTCATCGGGGATAACCAGGAGAAGAAGGAAAAAGAGAAGAAGGAGAAGAAGTGACAGCGCGATGGCGGGGGGGGGTGCTGTCACGCGTCATTTGAACGGCTGCTTGTCTTGCTGCTCCTGCAAGATGGCCAGTTCCTTCTGCACCTTGGTGATCAGCTCGATCAGTCCCTTGCGCCACGGATCGTACTCTGCCTTGAGCTTGGAGTACGGCGGCGCGCTCAAGATGGTGAGGCACTGCTGATAGAACGTGGACGCTTCCTTCATGTGGACGTAACGGACCATTGGCGAGTGAAGCGTTCCCTTGCCGGCCAGCACCTGATGACAGCCGGCGGCCTCGAACAGCACCTTCGGCGAGTTTGGATAGGCCTCGACGGCCTCTTCCGCGATCTGGCAGGCGAGTTCCAGGTTGGGAGTCGGATTATCGCCTGTGCCGAGGCGGGCCGATTGCATCTTCTTGACGTACGCGTTGGGCGACTCGCGGACGACGTTGGCTTGCTTGTTGCCCTGGACGGCCACGCCGGCTGCTTCCGCCAGCTTGGCAGCGAGCTGGGCCATTTCTTGCTTGCGAACCTCGCGCTCCTTCAAGATCTTCTGCGCGGTCTGGGCCACGAGCGCCGCTGTACCGTTACCCTTCAACTTCTGCACCAGCGTCAGCAAGCGCTTCTTGATGTCTTCGGAAGTCTTGGCCTCCTCGGTCCAGTCCTGGTAGACGTAGGCCCAGAACGACTCGAACGGCGGCGGCAAGGCCTGGCCGTTTTCCAGGCAGTGCTGCACGATGGCGACGACGCCGTCCTTCTGCAGCGGGTTCAGGAAGTTGCCGCGGCGGATTTCCTTGTCGAGAAATTCACACACCTCGCCGGTAACTCTCTTGTCCGGCGGCAAGCGTGACAGAATCTCGTCCAGCGGTCCGCTCATGCCTTCTCCTGTGCGCAGTCGTCTTGCACGTCTGGCTCACGCCTCGCCGCTGCGCCATCCCACGCCGCGCGGACCTCCGGCAGTGGATACTCCGTGATGGCGATGCCCAGCGTCGGAATGGCCTGCAAGCGCCGCCATGCCCGCGTCACCTTCGCTTGCTGCTCCGCCACGTGGTCGGGGTCCAGCCCATCCTTGCAAAAAGCTCCGGCGCACTCGACCGGCGGAAACGCGTCATCGACAATGTACTGGGCCGTCGCCGGATTGCAGAGGATGTGCCGCTCGCGCATGGTTGGCAATGCCAACGGCGATACCTCTCCAAGAATGTAGCGAAGATACAGATCGGAATCGACGATGTCTTCGACTTCCTGGCCGCACACGTCGCAAAGATAGCCTTCGTCGCAACGCGCCATGGCTTCGGCCCCTGATGCCGGCCCTGCTCATCATCCTAAGCCCGCGCCGCGGCAACTGCAAGTGGGCAAAGTGCCGTGTATCGCGTGGGGCACAAGCGCAGCGGAAAGAACAGAGCCCGACGGTCGCCGGGGCAATGGGCCACTTCAGTCCCCGAAGTTCGTCCCCACTCGCCGTGCCGCCCGGATGAGCGGATGATCGTGCGGCACGAGCTTGGTCTTGCCGGCCACCTCCTCGAGTGGGACCGATGACACGTCGGCTCCCCTCAGGCACACCATCTGGTTGTAGACGCCCTCGGCCAGCATCTCGGCGGCGTGAGTGCCGAAGCGGGTGGCGAGGATGCGGTCGAACGGCGTGGGGATGCCGCCGCGCTGCAGGTGGCCCAGCACGGTGACGCGTGTCTCCATGCCCAGCCGCCGGCTGACTGCCTTGGCGACCTGGGAACTGGCCCGGCCATCGCCCAGATCATCCAGCATGAGCGCACCGGACGGAGCTTGCCGGTCCTTCTTCTTCTTGTGCTTCTTGTCTTTCTTGTCCTTTTTTTCCTTCTTCGGCTTGCCATCGCTCAGCGCAAGGGTGTGCGGGGCCGACGCGCCCTCAGCCTGCGGTTGCAAGGAGCGTTTGGGCCGGGCGCCCTCCGCAACGGCGACGATGCTGAACCACTTGCCGCGGCGCCGCCGTTCGATCAAGTGCTGGCAGATGCTCTCGATGTCGTAGGGGACTTCAGGGATAAGGATGACGTCAGCGCCGCCGGCCACGCCGGCAGCCAGCGTCAGCCAGCCGGCGTTGTGGCCCATCAGTTCGATGACCATGACGCGCAGGTGAGCCTCGGCCGTGGAGTACAAGCGGTCGATGGCTTCCGCCGCCGTGGTCACCGCGGAGTCATGCCCGAAGGAGATGTCCGTTGCCACGAGATCGTTGTCGATGGTCTTGGGCAGGCCGATGACATTGAGCCCTTGCTTCATCAGATTGTAAGCCACCTTGTGGGTGCCGTTGCCTCCCAGGCAAACGAGGCAATCGAGGCCGAGCCGGCTGTAGGTCTCGACGGCGCGAGCGGTGAGATCGACGGATTCGCCGCTGGGCAGTGGCATCTTGTGCGGTTTCTCGCGGCTTGTGCCGAGGATGGTCCCACCCAGCGACAGGATGCCGGACACATCGTGCGGATGCAGGACCCGGGAGTGGTTCTCGACCAGACCGCGGAAGCCCTTCTCGATGCCAATGACCTCGATGTGGAAATCGGTGATGGCCGGTTTGGCGACACCGCGAATGGCCGCGTTCAACCCGGGACAATCGCCACCGCTGGTAAGAATGCCAATGCAACGCGCCCGCACGGCCATGATGCTGCTCCTGAAGTAATTGCATCAGCGATTCTATGCGCCATCGCCGGCCGTGCCATCCTGACCCGCATTGAACGGCGGCGGAGGCACCTGTTGGGCCGCTGGTTGAATCCCGTGTGCGGGCTAGTTAGAATGAGGCGGCGCCCCCTAATCGCCTCTCATGGCGTGAACCATTCATCTTTGAGTGCGTCCTTAAACCATGTTTATACAGTTACATTCCTACACCGCTGCCCACAGATACCTGCTCGACCTGGTGACACGCGAGGGCGAGTTCGAGGAGCCAGTGGCGTTCTCGGCGGGCCAGTATGGCTGGCCATTGCTGCGTGCCGCCAGACGCGGTCGACCGTTGACCGTGGACGGCGTGCTGGTGCGCGACTGGAATCCGGGCAATCGCAAGGGCGGCTACTCCGGGCTGCGCCTGGGCGCCCGGCTTTATGAACTGGACGGCGTCCGCTTCGCCGCCGTGCACTTCAACCTGGACTTCAACATGGATGAGTCCGGCCTGAGCTTTTTCGCGGTCAGCGGCAAGAGCTATCGCCGGCTGTATCGCAGCGCCCTCAAGGCCCTGCGCGAGATCGAACCGGGCGGCGAGCCGCCCATCCTGCCCGACGAGCAGGCGCAGAATCTGTGGAAGAACTCCATCGGCTTTCTTGAAAGCGACAACCTCAAGAGGATTCGCAAATACGGCGGACGGGCGCGGCGCGGCGTGCTGCTGACCGGTCCGCCCGGGAACGGCAAGACCATGGCCTGCCGCTGGATCTGGGAAGAATGCCGCCGTCGCAACTGGGAATATCGTATCATCACGCCCAACAACTACCAGCAGGCGCGCCGCGGCTGCGATGCCGAGTCCGCCATCCGCCATCTGTTCAGTGTCCAGCGTCGCGGCGTCATCTTTTTCGACGACATGGACCTGGCCATCCGCGACCGCGAGACCGTCAGCGAGACTGAGGACCAGGCTGTCTTCCTGACCGCGCTGGACGGCATCACCATCAAGGAAGGTGTCGTTTACGTCTTCACCACCAACTGCCCTTTGAAGCTGATCGACCGCGCATTCAAGCGTCCTGGACGCATCGACGTGGCCCTTGATTTCCAGCCGCCGACACCCGAGTTGCGCATGCGCCTGCTGATGCGCTGGCACGCGGACATCCGTGCCGGCATCGACCTTGACCTGGCCGTGGAGGACACCGCCGGCTATAGCTTTGCCGAGATGGAGGAGCTGCGCAATCTCCTCATCATGCGCTGTGCCGAGACGGACAAGTGGGACTGGGGCTGGGCTCTTGACCAGTTCGCCGAGAACCGCGAAGATCTGCAAACGCGCATCCGCTCGGCCCTGGGCTTTTCATTGCCGGAAGCGGTTGGTTGCAACGGGGACGAGTGAGCCGATTTTTGTTGCCAGAGGGCAGCATCGGCGGCAATATAGATGCAGTTGAGTATTGAGTGTCGCTACGGAGGCACCCATGGCCATTGCATTCTCTTGTGACTGCGGCAAGCAACTCAGGGCCCGAGAGCAATTTGCCGGGCGGCGCATGAAGTGTCCGGAGTGTGCCAAGGTCTTGACCATTCCGCCAGCCGGTGAGCCTCCGCTGGCCGAGGCAGCCATCTCGGACTTGCCCGCGCCTCCCCAGCCGGTGGCTTCTCACACGCCTTCGTCGGAGCCGGACTGGTTTGCTACCGCTGTCGCGGAAGTTGCAGTGGTGAACGAAGTCGAGGTCACGATTGCCGACAATGTTGGTGGCACGGCTGCGGTCGACCAGGTCGGCCCTGGCAAATCGCAATTCAAGGACGGCGACGAGTTCGACACGATCCAGCCGCGCGCCGAGGAATTCGCCGCCGAAGTGGCGCGCCCGCCGGACGATGCGCTGCCGCTGCCCCAGAGCCACATGCCGTGCCCCATGCCGCCGCGGATCGCTCGACCATCTGTCAAGACGCCGGACGTCAGCCATTCCTGGCAAGATCGGTCGCTGCAGCAAAAGTCAACCCCCTGGCGCCTGGGCGATCGTGAGCGTTTTCAGCCAGGACCGGAATCGCGCGAGAGATCATTCCGCTGGCTCAAGGTCGCCTTGCTGCTCCTCATCGTCGCCGGCGGAATCGCTGGATTGAACGCCATGCCGACGCCGGCAGAGCGCGCAGCTGCCTGGGCAGTGTACAGCGATCTCGATCTGGTCCCCGACGAGTCGGCCGTGATGCTTGCGGTACGACTAGGCGACATGTGGCTAGAACCGAGCAACAAGACGTTGAGAGGCTCACTTCCCAGGTTGACCATATGGCTCGATGAGAATCTCGACATCAAACCGGAGGCCGTCGAACGAGTGACGCTCATTCTTTATCAGGCAAAGGATCCCAGTTTCCTGTTCAAGGGGATGAAGGGCGATTTCGACAAAGGCGATTTTTTCAAGAACAAGGCCGGTTTCGGCGGCAAGAAAGCCGAAGGCCAGAAGCAAATACCTGCCGGCGGCGGCAAGGGCGCTTTCAACATGGGCGGCCTTGGCAAAGGTGGGCCGGGCAAGGGTGGACCGGGCAAGGGCGGGTTTGGTAAGGGCGGATTCGGCAAGGGTGGATTCGGCAAGGGCGGGTTCGTGCCACAGGAAAAGCCCGAACAGCCGAAGCCCGACATGGACTTCTTTGACACCTTCTTCATGAAGCGGCATCTGCTGATCGTGCGGACGCGAGATACCATCGATTTTGCGGCGTTTTACCCACTCGTTGATGCCAAGCACCTTTTCCGCCATAAGGATCGAACGCTCGTCCGGCTACGAAAGTCGATGCTGCCGGGGGCCTGTCTGGCTGTTATCAACAGCAAGACACTCGTCATCGGCGCCAAACCGGATATCGAACGCGCCCTGGACGATCTCGACCGGCCCCGGCACGGAAATCTGAAGACGGCTATTGCCCGAGCGCAGGACAAGCATGTCGTCCTAGCGATCTCGGAATCGCAACCGTTGTCGCGGGCGTTGCCCCCGTTTACCGTGTCTTACCTCAAGCGGCTCGTGCCGCCGGCTACTCACGCGTTGCTGGAGATTCGCGAGGGCTTGCTGACACTGCACGAAAATGAAGCGGGACTCGTGGCCGACGCCCACCTGTCATTCGCGGACAAGAAGGCGGCGGACACGCTGGCACAGGCGATCCCCGCCACGTTCAACTCCGACCCCGCAGCATGGACTCGCTTTGTTGCCGCGGCCCCTTCGCATTTTCGACCATTGCTCAGGCAGATCTCCGCATCGGCCGGCAACATGAGGACACAGCAGCGCGACACGGAGCTGGATGTTTCCTTGACAACCACGAATCGCCCCAAGGACACCCCATGACCGCAGCTCAGCAGAAAATCGCCGCCGGCGTCAATCGCCAGCGGCTCATCGATACGGCGGTCAAGCTGATCGCCATCCCCAGCCGAACTGGCGAAGCCGGCCCGGTGAGTGATTGCCTGGCGGACCTATTGAAGACGGAAGGTTTTGCGGTGGAACGATCGGCTGCCGGGCATGACGCGGCGCCGGCGGTGGTTGTCCGCTGGAGCACGGGCAAGCCGGGACGGACGCTGCAATTCAACGGTCATCTTGATACGGTGCATCTGCCATTCATTCCGCCGGCCGTGGATGGAGATAGGCTCACCGGCAGCGGCTCGTCCGACATGAAGGCCGGAACGGCCGCCGCCATCGAAGCACTCCGTGTCCTTCGCGAGACCGGCGCAATGACCGGCGGCAGCATCCTGCTGACTGCCCATGATTTGCACGAGACGCCGTGGGGCGACGGCAGCCAGCTCGACCGCCTCATCAACGACGGCTGCGTCGGTGATGCCGTGCTTATTCCCGAGTATCTCAACGATCGCCTGTCGGTCATCGGCCGCGGCGGCATGACCTGGAAGGCGGTCATTGGCAGGCCGGGTGCTCCGATCCACGAAGTATATCGCCCCAACGAGCCCAGCGTCATCGCCGCCGGCGCCAGGCTAGTGCAGCGGCTGGAGGCGATGGGAAAGGAAGTGTCGCAGCGTTCCGATCCAATGGCAGGGTCGGAGAGTGTGTTCATCGGCCAGATCCACAGCGGCGAGATTTTCAACCAGTATCCACAGGAGTGCCGCATTGAAGGCACACGCCGCTGGCTGCCGGGCACCAGCCGCGCCGATGTCGAGCAGCAGCTACGCGCCTTGTTCGATGAGGTGGCGCGTGAAACCGGCACATCCATAAGCTGCCAGATCAAGATGATGCGCGACGCCTTCGTGCTCGATCAGAAAGACCCGCTCGTGCCGGCGTTTCAGCAAGCCTTTCGCGCCACAGCCGGGCAAGACCTGCGCATCGGCGCCAAACCCTTTTGCGATGACGGCAATTCTTTCTGGGCGCTCCGCAAGGTACCGGCCATCACCCACGGCCCGCAGGCCGGCGGCGCCCATACGCTCAACGAATGGGTTTCCATCGACGACCTCGTCCGCGTCGCCAATGTCTACGCACTGACCGCGGTCGCTTATTGCAATCCGAACGCGGCGTAATGCACGCTTGCACGCCCGGCACGATTTTTTTTCAATCGCACCGGCCGCTCTAGTAGGAGCGCGCTTTGTAGTTTGCTGGATGGGTAACCGGTCACGGGTCGATATAGCTCGGAATCGTGGTTTCGGGTACTGTTGCGGTTGGCATGGATGCTCCACCGACAGTATCGGCAGAAGTGTTGGCATCGCTGCCGCCTGAAGTCCTTGCTTTGATCAAGTGGCAGGCGGAGCAGATTCGCGTGCTGACCGCGCGCGTGGCGGAACTCGAAGCCAAGCTCGGCAAGAATCCCAGCAACTCGTCGAAGCCGCCATCGACCACGCATCCGCATTACAAGAAGCCAGCAGCCAAGCCCAAATCGGGAC
>Ga0194131_10002372_pt1 | contig 30936 bp, 23 predicted proteins | sample TA2KigO120mmetaG_FD_148631 | JGI IMG/M metagenome (GOLD analysis project Ga0194131, IMG submission 148631) | Freshwater microbial communities from Lake Tanganyika, Tanzania - TA2015053 Kigoma Offshore 120m | ecosystem: Environmental > Aquatic > Freshwater > Lake | place: Tanzania: Lake...
GCGCCGGCGCCCGCGCGCCGCCCTCGGTCGCGCCGATCGCGCCAGGCGAGCAGCAGCCAGACGAGGCCGTGACCGGCGAACGCGAACACGGCGGTGAGATGGGTGTAGGCCGCGAGCGCCGCGAACAGCGCGTAGCGCGCCGCCGCCCGGACCGATCGGCCGCCCGCCGGCGCCCCGGGCGCCGGGACCTCCACCAGCCGCAGGAACTCGCTGCTGGCCAGCACGGTGAACAGCAGCATCCCGGTGTAGCCGCGCGCATTCTGCGAGAACCAGACATGGTGCGCCGAGACGCACAGGAGCAGCGCCGCCAGCAGTCCGGTCGTCTCGTCGAGGAGCTGACGGCCGAGGCGCGCGACCGCCCACAGGGAGAGGACGCCGAACAGCAGCGCCGGCAGCCGCAGCGCCACCTCGGTCTCGCCGAGCGCGACCACCGCGATCCGCGCCAGCACCGAATAGAGCGGGTGCTGGTTCTCGCTGCCGTAGCTGGTGACGATCGTCGCCAGCGGCTGGCGGACGATGGTGACGAGCGTGTCGACCTCGTCGATCCAGAACGACGTCGACAGGCCGACGCAGCGCAGCCCGAAGCCGAGCGCGACGATCGCGGCGAGCAGCAGCGCGCCGCGCCGCGTGAAGCCACCCGTTCCGGGCGTCGAGACGGTCACGTCGCCACGATCACTTGTCGGCGATGTCTTCCGAACCATAGGGCAGGCGGGTCTGGATCTCGCCGAGGTCGAGGTCGAGTTCCCCCTCCCCGTCGCGGCGGACCGTCGCTCCCTGACCCGGCTTGCCCATCGGCAACGACGCGTCGAAGCGCGGACCTTCCGGCGCCTTGCCCGGCTCGCTGCCGTCGTTGGTCTTGCCTTCCTTGGCGTTCATCCGCTGCTCCTCGGTCGTGGCCTTCGCCCACCCCTCATCGTCCGATCCGGCCGCTCGCGCTCAGCGCTCCTGGCCGGTGAATCCTTCCTTCAACGTCTGCGTCGGCGCGATCTCCTCGATCGCGAAGTCGAACTCCCCGCCCGGCACGGCGGGCGATCCCGGCTTCTTCGCCTCGTCCGGGACGGCGTTCGACGGGCGGGCCGCACCGGCCGCCGGCGTCGCCGCCGGTCTCGGGTCAGGTCGCATCATGGCTGCCTCCGTGCTTCCACCACCCTCCGCCGCTCCGTGACTCAGATCGTCGACGGCTTGCAGTGAAGATGCAACGTCTCGGCGACCCGGACCGGCTCCGGCGCTGCGCTCGCCACCGTGAATGCGCTCCCCGCCGGCGCCCCGGCGCGCTCGTGCGCCGCGGCGCGCGCGTCGGCGCCCGCGGGGGCCGGCGTGCTCCGGCACGTCGCGGGAAGCGCCGTGAGCAGGCCGCGCGTCAGCAGCTCGCCGAGGAACTTCTCGACCTTCGGCTGCATCGCCGGCGCGAACTCGCCGACGATCTCGGCCACCGTGCGCCGGCCGTCGCAGGCGCGCAGCAGGCGGGCGGCGTCGCGACCGACATGCAGCAGGTCCGACGAGCGCGCGCGGTAGACGACGCTGTTCGGCAGCGGCGGCGCGGCCGGCACCTGCCCGGCCATCTCTTCGAACAGCTTCTCCTTGAAGTTGCCCGACTGGTAGCGCGGCTTGAGGACGGCGCACTCCGCCTCGTTCAGCTTCTCGGCGATGGTGCGCAGGTCGTACGGCATCTCGACCACGCGATTGCCGGCGGGCAACCGCAGGCGCGCCGACGCGAGGTCGGCCGGCGCCGCCTCCGCCACCGCGACTTCGCTCTTGCCGTCGAGGAAGGAGAGGTCGCCGTACTTGCAGAGATAGAGGAAGTAGTGGCTCTTCAGCTCGAACAGCAGCAGGTTGTCGCCGCGGAACAGCGGGAACTCCTCGCGCAGCACCTTCATGAAGTCGAAGAAGAGCGAGCGCGCCTCGCGCCGCGACATGCCGCCGTCGATCACCTGCGTGGTCGCATGGCTGCCGCAGCCGCCCGCCTGCCCCTCGCCATCGCCGTGGGCGTGGCCCGCAGCGACCGCTGCAGGGTGGCCGTGGTCGGGGCCGTCGGTCTGACCCACCACCTTCACCACCGGCAACGTCGTCCCGACCCGCGCGGGGATCCAGTCGTAGTAGACCTGCAGATCCTTCTCCGGATCGATCAGGATGCGCTCGACGCCGTAGGTCTCGGGGTGCTCGAAGACCTTGCTCAGGTGGTCGACGTAGAAGATGCGCAGCGACACCTCATCGACGCAGTCCTTGTGGGCGCGCAGCCACTCGAGCGTCTGGCGCGCCTCGTCGCTCGTCTCGGTCGGGAAACCGATCATCGTGTAGAGCGTGTTCGAGATCCCCGCCTTGGCGAGCCGGCGCAGGATTCCCTCCGCTTCGGTGATCGCGGTGCCCTTCTCCATCAGGTCGAGCAGGCGCTGCGACGCGCTCTCGAAGCCGAACGCGATCCGGCGGCAGCCGGACTCGTGGAGCGCCGCGCACAGTTCGTCCGTGAAGAGGTTCTTCTCGAGGCGCGCGTCGGTCCACCACCGGATGCGCAGGTCGCGCTTCTTCAGCTCGACCGGCAGCTGCTTGAAGACCGGCGGCGGCATGTCCTCGACGACGAAGTAGATGACGTCGCTCTTCCACTGCTGCGTCACCTTCTCGATGTCGTCCATCACCTTGTCGAGGCGACGCTGCCGGAAGCCCGGACCGATCACCTTGTACAAGGTGCAGAAGGCGCATTTCTCCCAGTAGCAGCCGCGCGTGATGGCGAGCGGCAACGCCAGCTTCGGCGACCAGTAGCGCGCCATCGGCAGCCCGTCGAACTCGGGCGTCGGCAGCGAGTCGATCGAGAGCGGGCTGGCCGGCGGGTTGACGACGACCTTCTCGCCGTCCTTCCAGATCGCGTTGCCCACGCCCTCGGCCGGCTTCGCCTTGCGCGCCGCCACGTTCTTCGCCAGCTCGAGCAGCGGCCCCTCGCCTTCGAGCACGATCGCGCTGTCGATGGCGGCGAACACCTTGCCGCTGCGCGTCGCCTTCTCGCCGATGTAGGCCAGCAGGCCGCCGCCGACGGTCACGTGGCAGTCCGGCAACGCGGCCTTGATCATCCGCGCCAGCGCCAGGCCGGGGATCACCTGGCTGGTGTAGGTCAGCGAGATGCCGACCAGATCGGGCTTCAGCGCGACGATCTCGGGCAGCGCCTTCTCGCGGTAGTACTCGCAGAAGAAGTTCGCCTCCTCGTCGAACACGGCGGCGAGGACCTCGGCCTCCTTCTCGATCGAGTGCTGCAGCGTGTAGTTGTGCGGCGTGAGCGACGTCGGATAGTGCTCGGCCGAGATCAGGCGGAACGCGCGATCGAGCAGCTTGACCGCCCGCAGGTAACGGTCGTAGTCGTAGAACGCCTCCTCGTTGCGCAGCGTGAACAACGCCTCGTCGATCCCCTCCACCACCGAGTCGGCGGAGGCGTGCGCCTCGGCCAGCACGCGGAAGCGGTCCATCTCGGGCAGCGGCAGCGGGCGGTCGACCGGGTGCGCGGCGAAGGCGGCGGCCACCCGGTCGCGCGCCAGCGCGAGACGCTCGCGGCGCATGAACCACTCGTGCGCCTCGAGGTTGAGGTCGCGCTGCTGGGTGTCGGGAAAGCCGTTGGCGCGCAGGAACGCGACCAGCGACGGCAGACAGAGGTAGGGCTGCGTCGGGTGCGCCTGCGGCGGGAACAGCAGCAGCGTTCGCATCGGCTCATTCTCCGGCGTCGATCGGGTTGCGCGTTCGGGGATGGCTCAGCGCGGCGGTCCGAAGCTATCGGCCGGCAGCGACCAAATCACGCGCTCGATCGCGCCGCGCGCCTCGTGCAGACGGAAACCGCGTGCCTCGAGTTCGCGGCGCGCTTCGCCGTTGAATCCCAGTGCGACGATCGTCCGGCAGCCGGCCGCGGCCTGCGCGAGTGACAAATAGTCCCGGAACACCCGCCCGACCGGGGGCGCAAGCGCCCGCCGTTCGACGAAGCGCACCGCGTCGCCGCGCCGCTCGAACAGGCAGACGTCGGCCGCGCGATGGAGTCGCTCGTTGACGCCGACGCCGTCGCGCGAGATCACCGCGATCCGGCCCGGCGGCGCCAACTCCGCTTCGCCGCCCACCGTCAGTACCCGGCGGCCGGGTCGACCACCGACAGGAGCCGCTCGCCCGCGGCGAAGCGGCGCAGGTTCTCGCGGTAGAGCAGGAACTGCCGCGCCTCCGCGCCGGCGCCATCGGCGGCCACGTGCGGCGTGATCAGCACCTGCGGCAGCGCCCACAGCGGATGGTCGGGCGGGAGCGGCTCGGGATCGGTGACGTCGAGCGCGGCGCCGGCGAGCCGCCCCGACTCGAGTGCCGCGAGCAGCGCCGCGCTGTCGACGCAGCGGCCGCGCGCGACGTTGCAGAGGATCGCGCCCGGCTTGAGCGCGGCGAAGAAGCGCGCGTCGCAGAGCCGGTCGGTCGCCGCCGTCAATGGCACGCAGACGAAGACCACGTCGGCGATCGCCGCGAGCTCGTGCAGCTTCTCCGGCCCCTCGATGCGTTCGACCGCGCCGCTCGGCGGACGCGGCGCCGACCCGGTGGCGACCACGCGCGCGCCGAATCCGGCGGAGCGGGTCGCGATCTCGCGGCCGATCCCGCCGAGCCCCACGACCAGCACGGTGCGCCCGTTCAGCTCGCCGCGTCCGGCATCGCCGCGCAGCCAGCGCCGCTCGCCGCGCTGCTCGTCGCGGGCGGCCGGCAGGCCGCGCAGCAGCGACAGCACCATGCCGAGCGCATGGTCGGCGATCTCGGGGCCGTAGAGCCGCTGTGCGTTGGTGAGCGTCACCCTGCGCTGCGCGATCGGCGGCAGGCCGACGAAGCGCTCGACGCCGGCGGAACCGACCTGAACCCAGCGCAGCTGCTGCCCCTTCTCGAGCAGTTCGGCACTGCAGGCGCCGATCAGCCCGTCGGCCAGCTCCACCTCCCGTTCAGCGTCGGCGGCGGTCGCGGCGCCGACCACCCGCAGCCCCGGCACGGCCCGCGCGAGGCGCCGCACTTCCGACTCGTCGGCCCCGACCACCACCACCCGGCGCGGCGCGACCCAGCCGGCAGCGCTCTTCGCCAGCGACGGCCCCTCGACCAGGCCGAGGTCGTCGGTCAGCAGCGGCGGCGCGCGCCGTCCGGTGAGCTCGTCGAAGGCGCTCGCCACGTTCTCGGTGCGGCTCGAGGCCGCCACTCCTGCCCATTCGCGATACCACGGCAGGTCGAGCGCCGCGGCGATCGCTCCGGGCGCGGCCTCGGCCTCGATCCCGGCGGCGACGTGCGCGCGCAGTTCGACCAGCCAGCGCCGCTGCCGCTCGAGCAGCTCGGGGCCGCCGTGCGCCCCATGGCCCGGGCAGACCACCTTCGGCCGCAGCGCCTGCAGGCGCTCGAGCACGACGATCCAGTGCTCGGTGTCGGCGTCCCCCAGGTAGTTGAACGCGCCGTTCACGCAGAGGTCGCCGGTGAACAGCACCCGCTCCTCGGGCAGCCACGCCACCGCGTCGCCGCGCGTGTGACCGCGGCCGAGATGGAGGAACTCGACGCGCCGCGCGCCGGCGCCGACGACCAGGCGCTCCTCGAAGCGCAGGTCGACGCCGACGAAGCGCGTCCCGGCGACCGGTTCGCGCTGCGCCGGGTCCTCCGCCTCGGCCATCGCGTGGAACGCCGCCGGACCGCGCTCGGCCAGCAGTTCGGCGCAGCGCGCGCTGCCGGCGACCAGGGCACCGTGCTCGGCGTGGACGCCGTTCCCGAAGCTGTGGTCCCAGTGGTCGTGGGTGTCGAACACGACCCGGATCGGCAGCGCGGTGCGGGCCGCGACTTCGGCGCGCAACGTCCGCGCCACCGCCGGCATGCTGGCCTCGAGCACGATCACCTGCTGGTCCTGGACGACGAAGCCGCTGTTGGCGCCCTCGAAATGCGGCGACGTGGCCGCCTCGACGAAGAAGACGCCGGGTGCGACCTCGGCGACCGCCGCCCGCAGAGCGGGCGCGGCCGGCGCGGAGAATGCGGCGAGCAGCGGCGCGGCCGCCACCGCCGAGCCAACGACCAGACGCATCACGCTGCCCATGCGGTCCCCCGGCGACGCGCCGGACCGGCGCGCGACGGGCGTGATTCAAGCAGCCGGACGCGAGGCGGCGAACCGTGGCGTCGCCGGCGGCATACGCCGCCCACCGGTCCGGCTCAGCCGGCCGGCTCGCTGCCGCCGTCCCGGCTTCCGTCCGGATCCTCCGGCAACGCGTATTCGGCCAGCTTGTTGTAGAGCGTGCGCAGCGAGATGCCGAGCAACTCGGCCGCGCGCCGCTTGTTGCGGCCGCACTGCGCATGGACGGCGAGGATCTGCCGACGCTCCAGCGCGGCCACCGTCTCGGGCTTCCCGTCCGGGTCGCAGAGCGGATCGGTCGCCGCCGATCCGCCGAAGGACGCGACGCCGCCGTCCGCGCCGTCCGCGCCGTCCGTGCCGCCCGCAAGCGGCCCCGCGGCGACGGCGGCGCCGGCGGGCGGCGCGCCGAGCTGCCGCCAGCGCGCCGGCAGGTCGCCCCGTTCGATCGTCGTCCCGTCGACCGTGACCGCCAGCATCTCGGCGAGGTTCCTCAATTCGCGGACGTTCCCCGGCCAGCGCCACTCGAGCAGCGCCTGGCGCGCCGCGGGCGAGAGTTGCAGCTTGGCGGCGCCGGCGCGGGCGAGGAACCGCTCGAACAGCGGCAGGATCTCGTCCCGACGCTCACGCAGCGGCGGGACCTCGACCTGGACCACCGCCAACCGGAACAGCAGGTCCTCGCGGAAGCGGCGCGCCGCCACCTCCGCCGCGAGGTCGCGATGCGTCGCCGCGACGATCCGCACGTCGAGCGGTCGCGACTTGGTGGCACCGACCCGGCGGATCTCGCCGCTCTCGAGCACCCGCAGCAGCGCCGCCTGGGACTCGAGGTCGAGTTCGCCGATCTCGTCGAGGAGCACGGTGCCGTGATTCGCCGCCTCGAACAGACCGGAGCGCGCGTGGTCGGCGCCGGTGAACGCGCCCTTCTCGCAACCGAACAGCTCGGCGCCACGCACCGAGCCCTGCAGCGCCGCGCAGTCGACGACGACGAACGGTTCGTCGCAGCGTCGGCTCAACCGGTGGATCTCGCGCGCGACCAGTTCCTTGCCGGCACCGGTCTCGCCGTGCACCAGCACGGTCGAGTCGGACTGCGCGATGCGCGGCAGCCGCTGCAGCAGCCGCTGCAGCTCGGCGCCGGGAGCCAGCAGGCCCGTTGCCGACGTCGGCGTCGCCAGCGCCCGCCGGAGCGCCCGGTTCTCGCGCAGGAGCGTTCCGCGTTCCGCGGCGCGCCGGATCACGCCGTCGAGCGTCTCGAGGTCGATCGGCTTGGTGCGGTAGTCGAAGATTCCCTGGCGCACCGCCTCGAGTGCGGACTCGAGCGACGGATAGCCGGTCAGGACCACCACTTCGCTCTCGGCGCCGCGCGCGCGCAACTCGCGCAGGAACCCGAGTCCACCCGCACCGGCCATGCGCAGATCGAGCAGGACGACGTCGGGCGCGCCCGCCGGCAGCCGCGCCAGAGCCTCCTCCGCCGAGGCGGCCAAGGTCACCTGGTGGCCGCGCCGCTCGAGCTCCCGCTGGAGCACGCGCCGATACCCCGCCTCGTCGTCGACGACGAGGACGGCGATCGGTGCGGCACGATCCGGCCGCGCTGGGGCATCCGGTCCCTCCGGCCGATCGGTCGAGGCGCCCACGCCGCTCATCGCCGCACCTCCGCCGGCGGGCTGGCCGTGTCGCGCGCCAGCGGGAGCACGCAACGAAAGCGCGCGCCGATGCCGTCCTCGGGCACTTCGGCCACCAGGCGGCCGCGGTGCAGCTCGGCGATCTGACGCGAGACCGACAGCCCCATCCCGACCCCCTCGCCCGCCGACTTGGTGGTGAAGAACGGCTCGAAGATCTGCTCCGTGCCGACCTGCGCGAGCCCGCTCCCGCGATCGCGCACGCTGACCGTCGCCTGGTCGCCCTCACGCCGACAGGCGAGCTCGATCCGAGCGCCCGGCTTGCCGGCGTCGAACGCGTTGGTCAGCAGGTTGACCAGCAGCTGTTTCAGCTCGTCCGGCGCCGCCTCCACCACGAGCGCCTCATCCCCGCCGTCGAGATCGATGCCCTGCCGACGCGCTCCGGCCAGCGGTCGCATCAGATGCGCGACCTCGCCGACCAGCTCGCGCAGGTCGACCCGCCGCAGCGCCGTCGGCCGACTCCGGCTGAACGACAGGAGCGACTCGATGATCCGCTTGCAGCGGAATGTCTCGCTCTCGATCGCGCGCAGGTACTCCTCGAAGTCGCCGCGCTCGGCCTGCGGCGCATCGCCGCGGCGTCGCAGCCGATCGAGGAGACCCTGGGCGCTGGCGCCGATGATCGCGAGGGGGTTGTTGATCTCGTGCGCAAGACCTGCCGCCAGTGTTCCCACGTCGGCAAGGCGGCGCGTCCGGATCAGCTCCTGCGTGCGCGCCTCGACGTCGCGCTCGAGCCCGTCCGACAGTGCGCGCAACTGCTCGTTGCGCGCGGCCAGACCGCGTTGGGCGACCTGGAGCAGCCGCAGCACCGCGACGAAAAGGGTGAAGCCGACCCCAAGCGCGGCCGTGAGCACCCAGCGCCGGAACGCGTCGACACGCGCGACCACGTCGGAAGCGTCGAGGTAGAGCTCCACCACGTGCCCGCGCAGGCGCGGATCGACGTCGTCGGGAGCGCGCACGTAGACCTCGAGCAGAGGCACATCGAATTGCGCGCCGTCCAGATGCAGTCTCGTGCCCGGTTCGATCAGGTGCTCGACGCGGCGGCGCTCGCCGGCCGCCACCAGGGAATCTCCACTCTCCGGCTTCACTCCGGTCAGGGCGGGGATGCCGCAATGGACGATCCGACCGTCGGCGTCGAACCAGACGATGCGCCGCACCCGGAGACTGCTGCGATGCAGCTCGAACAGCGACTCGAGCTCGGCGAACTCCGCGGTCGAGCCCGGCAGCAGCGCTTCCGGGTGCTGGGGCAACCACCGCACCTCGAGTTCACGGAAGAAGTGGTTGCTCGCGCGCTCGGCAAGATCGGCGGCGAGCCCGACCCCCTGCTGCCGTTCGATCAGGCCGACACTGAAGTGGAGCACCACGCCCGCGACCGTCGAGATGACGAGGGCCTGGATCACCCAGCGACGCAGCAGCGTCGGCTCGCGCCGGTCAGTGGGCATGGTCACGGTCCGCAGGGCTCCCCTTGGCGGCTCAGGATGGCGCACCGAGCACCCTGCGGCAAAGCACGGACCCACGCGGTCGGACGACATCGAAACGGCACCCCGGAGCGGCGCGCCAGGGCGACTGAGGTCCGGCGCAGGCATCAGGCAAACGCTGCAGACGCGAACGCGGACTTCTGCAGACCCTGCAACGGCGCCCCGCATCCCGGGTGCGCTGGATCGACCTGACGTTGTGCGCCGACGACGCGTTGCGGCGACGCGCATCCGCCGATGGGCGGTGCCGAATGGTCGGGGCGAGAGGATTTGAACCTCCGGCCTCAGCGTCCCGAACGCTGCGCTCTAGCCAAGCTAAGCTACGCCCCGGTCTGATCGGGAAGGGCGGAAACGTTAGGCGCGGCCGCCGGAAGGATCAAGACCGCGGCCGCGCGTCATCCCCCGCCGGGCCCCGGCCCGACCTGCCACCAGTCGAGCTGCGTGTCGCGCCGCAACGCATCGCGCAGCAGCGCCAGATCGGCCGACCAGGTGATGGGCGTCCCGGCGAGGCGAGGCCGCAGCACGAAACGCAGCCGGCCCTGGTGCACCACCTCGATGCCCCACAGCGACGACGTGCGCCGCCCGGCGAGCAGCAGCGTGCGCGCGAGTCGGTCGAGCCATTCGAGCGGCGGGCGACCGACGTTGAAGTAGACCGCCGGCGGCGCCGAGTGGCCGGCCGCCGTCGACAGCGTCCGATCGACGACGAATCCGCCCGTCGCCTCGAGCGCGGCGAACAGCCCGATCAGTTCCGGGGCGACCCCGAGCTGCTCCGCCTCGCGGATCTCGGCGACGCGCGCCACCGCCGCCGGATCACCCTGCAGCGCGCCGCACAGCCCGCACTCCTCGAGCAGCAGTCCGTAGTGGTGCTCGCGCCGGACGTCGTGGCTGCCGCACTCGTCACACACCGGGACCATCCCGCCTTGATGCCCGCCGCGCGGCGTGCGGTCAAGAGCACCGGTGGTCGCCGTGCGCGGGGCGCCCGGTGCGGGCACGCGGTTCGCTACATTTCGCCCCATGAAAGGGCTCTGGATCCTCGGCGGAATCGCGGCGGCGGCGACCCTGCTCGCCGTGCTGCTCGGCGGCGATTCGTCCGCCGACGTCGAGCGCGCGTTCACCGACGCCGTGCGCGAGCGCCCCACGATCTCGGCGGCGCTCGAGGAGTGCGGCGACCTCATCCGCCACTTCAACGAGTTCAAGCCGACCGAGCGCAAGAAAGGCGACCTCGAGCAGCTGCGCCGGCGGTTCGAGTCGCTGGAGCAGGCGGCCGAGAGCGCTCGCGCCGAGAAGGAACTCGCGCGCGAGGAGCGCAAGCGGCGGCTCGCCCGGATCGAGGAGGAGTTCTGGCAGCTGAAGCGCGACGCGGAGGACCTGCGCGCGCGGCTGACCGAGATGCGCAACTTCGAGGTGCAGCTGCGACCGCGGATCGCGCGGCTCGGCGAGCTGACCCAGCGCCTGCTGGCGGCGCAGGCGGGCGCGGAGCCCGAGTTCCAGCAGCGCTCGGGCCAGCTGATCGAGGAGGGGCGGCGCCATCGCGGGCTGGCCGAGACCGCGTTGCAGCGCCTGTCGGTGAAGATCGCCGAGGGGCGACCGCTCGGGCTCACGGCGCTGAACGAGCTCGACGAGGTGCTGACCCACATGCAGGAGCTGCTCGACCGCAAGCCGGCCGCTCCTGCCGGCGACGGCCGCTGAGCGCGCTCCGGCGGCGCGTCACGCCCGCCCGGCCGCCCCCGCCGCGTCGTCCTTGCCCGGCTCCAGCCGGCTCTCGCGCAGGAAGCGCTTCTCGCCGCGACGCACCGTGAGGCCGGTGCCGTCGAAGTGCTCGAGCAGCGGGATCAGGAACTTGCGCGAGGTCTGCAGCGCATCGCGCAGCTCGGGCAGCATCACTTCGCCGGCGTGCGCCTTGCCGATCCGGATCAGCTCGCCCCGGGCGCGGTCGTAGCCGGCGCGCGCGAAGAAGAGCGGGCCGACGCGCACCCCCTCGCCCTCGTCGGCCATCAGCGCGAGCAGCGTCGCCACCTTCTTCGGCAGCGCCGACAGCCGCACCGCCGCCTCCTCCACCGACGGCGGCTGCAGGTCGGCCGTCGCGTACAGCGCGCGCAGCTCGTCGAGCACGCGCTCGTCGTCGCCGGAGATCGCCGGCCGGTGCGACGCGAGGCGCAGGTGGCCCGGCGGCCCCTCCTCGACGATCGCGCCGTCGCGCAGCAGGAGCTCGCGCGCCAGCGACAGCGTCGTCTCCGGCAGCGCCGCGAGGGTGCGCAGCTCGCGGATCTCGACCAGCTTCTTCAGCGGGTGCGCCTTGTGGCACTTCTTCAGCGCCGCCTGCACCGATTCGCGCGCCTCGTCGGCGAACTTGCGCGACAGGAACTGGCCGCGGCCGACCTCGACCAGCGCGCGCGACTGCAGCAGCTGGCGCGCCAGCCCCTCGACGTCGGCCTGCGGCAGGGCGATCTCGGCGGCCAGTTCGTCGAGGCGGAACGGCGCGAAGCGGCGCTGCTCCGCGGCGAACTGCAGGCGGAGCAGCGGATCCTGCAGCGCCTGTTCGCGCTGCTCCAGCGCCTCGATGTGCCACTCCTTCAGCCGCCGTCGGTGGGTCCGCGCGGCGCCGAACAGGATCCCGCCGCCGAGGGTGACCATCGGCGACACCTGGCGGACGAGGAAGCGGTCGCCGGCGCAGGCGACCACCGGCGCCTCGAGTTCGAGCTGCACCAGCCCCTCCTCTCCGGGCAGCAGCAGCGGCTTGTCGAGGATGCGGATGCGGCCGATCACCTCGGAAGTGCCGACGTGGAGGCGGATCGGCGTGCGATGCTCGAGCGGCTGGCTGCGGCCGCGCAGGTGGCGCATGCGCGCCTCGAACAGCGTCGCGGCCTGGAAGAACCCGGGATCGCCGGCGACCATCCCGCGCGTGATCTCGCGGTAATCGATGTCGGAGAGGTTGAGCGCGCAGCTGTGGCCGGCCGTCGCCTCCTCGCGCGCCTCGCCGTAGGCGTGGATGCCGCGGATGCGGCCGCGCTTGCCGAGCGGCAGGATCTCGATCTCCTGGCCGATCGTCACCCGGCCCGAGAGCGGCACGCCGGTGACGACGGTGCCGTGGCCCCGCGCCGAGAAGACGCGCTGGATCGGCAGCCGGAACAGCCCCTCGGTCGGCCGCGGCCTGACCGCGAGGATGCGCCGCTCGAGCTCGGCGCGCAGCTCCGGCAGCCCCTCGCCGGTGACATTGCTGACCGGGATGATCGGCTGCCCGTCGAGGAAGGTGCCCTGCACCAGCTCCCGCACGTCGAGCGCGGCGAGCTCACGCGTTTCGGCGTCGACCAGGTCGACCTTCGACAGCACCACGAACCCGCTCTGCACCCCGAGCAGCCCGAGGATCTCGAGGTGCTCGCGCGTCTGCGGCATGACGCCGTCGTCCGCCGCGATCACCAGCATCACGATGTCGAGCGAGGTCGCGCCGGCGACCATGTTCTTGACGAACCGCTCGTGGCCGGGGACGTCGATCAGCCCGACGGTCCGGCCGTCGGCGACCTTCATCCGGGCGAAGCCGAGGTCGATCGTCATCCCGCGCTCCTGCTCCTCGGGCAGGCGGTCGGGATCGATCCCGGTCAGCGTCCGGACCAGGCTCGACTTGCCGTGGTCGATGTGGCCGGCGGTGCCGACGATGACATTGGCGATGGCCGACACTGCGGTGTCACCGTCCGGCCGCAGCGTTCTCGGAGATGAACAGGATCCGCTCGCAGCTCCGGCACGAGATCAGCTGGCCGCCGGCCATGAGCCGGTTGTAGTCGTTGGGCGTGACGCTCATCGAGCAGCCGCCGCAGACGCGGCCGTCCGCCGTCACCAGCGCCTTGCCGTCGCGCGCCCTGAGCACGCGTTCGTAGGTCGAGAGCGGGCCGGGCGCGATGGTCGCCGCGTAGCCGGCGCGCTCGCCCTCGCGCTTGGCGAGGTCGGCCTGGTACTCCGCCTCGTCCTTCTGCCACTGCTTCCGGTCGACGTCGACTTCCTGCTTCAGCGCATCGCGCGTCGCCTTGAGGTCGAGCAGCTCCTTGTCGATCGTCTCGATCGTGCCGAGGCACTCGAGGATCCGGTCCTCGATGGCGCGGTTCTCCTTCTTCAGCCGCTGCACGTGGTCGCCGAACGCGCGGAACTCCTCGTTCGTGCGCGACTGGCCCTGAGCGCCCTGGATCTTGGCGATCTCGCCGTCCTTGGTCTTGATCTCGAGCTCGCACAATCCGATCTGCTTCTTCAGGTCGGTCACGCGCGCGAGGGCCGCAGCCACGCGCCCCTCGGCCTGGCGGAAACGCTCGCCGCGCCGCTCGAGGATCTGCGGCATCTCGCGGATGCGCTGCCGGATCCGCGAGATGTCCTGGTCGAGCTTCTGGAGGTCGATCAGCGCCTTCAGCGTTGCCTTCGGGTCGACCGTCGCCATCCGTCCCGTCCCTCCCGCCTCGGAGCCCATCCCGTCGCGCGCGCCGGTGAGCCCCGGCGGCGCCGGTCGGCCCCCGCGGACCGGACCGGATCAGTTGTCGCCGCCGCCCTCACGCTCGAGGAAACCCTCGAGCAAACGGCTGCGGATCGGATGCTGCAGCTTGCGGACGGCCTTCGCCTCGATCTGGCGCACGCGCTCGCGCGTGACCTTGAAGATCCGGCCGACCTCCTCGAGCGTGTAGGTGTACCCGTCACCGATGCCGTAACGAAGCTTGATGATCTCGCGCTCCCGGAACGAGAGCGTCTGCAGCACCGACGAGATGCGGTCCTTCAGCATCTCCTGGCCGGCGCCCTCCACCGGCGACTCGACCGTCTCGTCCTCGATGAAGTCGCCGAAGTAGCTGTCCTCGCCGTCGCCGATCGGGCGATCGAGCGAGATCGGGTGGCGCGCGATCTTGGTCACGCGCTTCGCCTCCTCGAGCGGCACCTTCGCCTCGGCGGCGACCTCCTCGATGGTCGGCTCGCGGCCCATGGCCTGGACCAGCTTCTTCTGCACGTTCCGCAGCTTGCTCATCGTCTCGATCATGTGGACCGGGATGCGGATGGTCCGCGCCTGGTCGGCGATCGAGCGGGTGATGGCCTGGCGGATCCACCAGGTCGCGTAGGTCGAGAACTTGTAGCCGCGGCGGTACTCGTACTTCTCCACGGCCTTCATCAGGCCGGTGTTGCCCTCCTGGATCAGGTCGAGGAAGGAGAGGCCGCGGTTGCGGTACTTCTTCGCGATCGACACCACGAGGCGCAGGTTGCCCGACGACAGCGCCCGCTTGGCGAAGTCGTAGCCCTTGTAGCGCGTCTCGATGACCGACAACCGGCGCTCGAGGCGGTCGGGCGTCTCCATCGCGCGCAGGCCCCAGCCGTCGTAGGCGGCCTGCGCCTCGTCGGCGGCATCGCTCTCGCGCGACTTGAGCCGCTTCCACTTGCGCTGAAGTTCGCGCCCCTTGTCCCACTCGTCGCGCAGCAGCTCGATCAGCGGCTTGACCTTCTTCAGCTGGATCTGCAGTTCCTCGAGCAGCTTCGCGCACTTGCGACGGCGCCGCACCATGCGGCGGACCGTCGGGCGCCGCTCCGACGCCGGGATCTCGCCGCGGATCAACTGCTCGAGCTCGGCCTGGTTCTTCAGGTAGAGCTTGCGCAGCGTGACCAGGTTCTCCTGGAGCCGCTCCTGGATCTCGCTCTTCGCCGGCTCGGTGCCGCTGGTCGGCACCTTGAGCGTGCGGTCGAAGGCGAGCTTGCCGTCCTTCACGTCCTCGAGGATCTGGATCCCCTGACGGACGCCGAAGCCCGACGCCAGCAGCATGCGGCGGAACGCGGCGCGGGTCTCCTCGATCTGCCGCGCGAGGTTGATCTCCTGATCACGCGTGAGGAGCGGAATCTCGCCCATCTGGGTGAGGTACATCCGCACCGGATCGTCGATCTTCTCGGCGCCGCCGGTCTTGGTCAGCTTGCGCGGAGCCTCTTCCTCCTCGGGCCGGACCCGCCGCCCTTCCTCCTCGACTTCCGATTCATCGACCAGCTCGATGCCGTGCTCCTCGAGCGTCGAGAGCACATAGTCGATGTTGTCGACGGCGTCCTCGGGGAGCTCCTGGTTGAGCTCGTCGTAGGTGAGGTAGCCCTTCTTGCGCGCATTGTCGATGAGCGCCCGCACGTAAGGATCCATGCGGTCGCGATCGCGCGTCTCGGTCGAATCCTTGCCCATCCGTTCTCCGCGGGAGCTCGGAGCTCCCTTGTATCCGTGGAGGCCTCGCGCCTCCGTTCCTGTGCGCGGCCCGCGGCGCCGCTCCTTCCCGTTCCCGATTGCTCGCGGCAGCGCTGCTGCCGCTGGCGGTCACTCCCTACCACGCTTTCCCAGCAGTTGCTGGTACTGGCGCAGGAATTCGATGGCTGCGGCGGGATCACCGTTCGCGAGTGCACCCTTCCAGTGCTCGCGGCAGCGCTCGGCCTCCTCCTTCTTCCGTTGGTCGGTGAACCAGCGCCACGCCCCGTCGAACAACGCTCCGGGCTCGGCGGAAACGGGCCGGCTTAACAGATCCGTGAGCGTTTGTTGAGTGGCCGGGTCGCTGGCGAAGCGGCTCAGCAGCGTCTCGGTCACGGTCGCCGGGTCGTCGCCGTCCGCTTCCAGCACGGCGTCGAATAGCCGAGCCCGCGACGATGCACCAAAGCGGAGCGGCGAGCGTTCGCCACCCGCCAGTACCCGCAGTCCAGGCTGGCGCAGCAGAGCAGTCAGAACATCTTCTTCTGCAAGGACTTGCGCCATCGGGAGGGAACTTCCGTCGGCCGCTTCGGGAAGGACTTTCCCGGTCGCGGTGCCCGACGACTCGAGGGCGGTCGCCGGCGTTCCCTCGGCGCCGCCGCTGGCGGTGCCACCCGGCGGTTCCCCCGCCTCCGGCGCGCGCCGCGCCGGGCGATTTCCGCGCGCCTGCGCCATCGCCGTGGCGATCCCCTCTGCCGGCAGGTCGAGCGACCGCGCGAGGTGCGCGACCACGGCGGCGCGGCCGAGCGGATCGCGCAGTTCCGTCAGCGCCGCGCCGACACGGCGCGCGACCTGGATGCGCTCGTCGATGCCGCGCGCGGCGCGACCGCCGTTGCGCTCGATCAGGAACTCGATCGCCGGCAGTCCGTCCTGCTGCAGCAGGCGATCGAACTCGGCGCGGTCGGCGCCGCGCGCGAAGAAGTCGCCCGGGTCCTTGTCGGTCCGCAGCACCAGCACGCGCACGTCGAGCTTCTCCGCGAGCAGGATCGGCGCCGCCCGCTCCGCCGCGCGCTGGCCCGCCTCGTCGCTGTCGAGGAAGAGCACCGCGCCAAGCTTCGCCATGCGCGCGAGGTGCTTCGCGTGCTCCGGCGTCACCGCGGTGCCGAGCGCCGCGATCGCGATCGGCAGCCCGCCCTGGTGGGCGAGGATCACGTCCATGTAGCCCTCGACCAGCACCACGCGATCCTCCCTGAGGATCGCGGTCCGCGCCAGGTCGAGCCCGTAGAGCACCCGGCTCTTCGAGAAAAGCAGCGTCTCGCGCGAGTTGATGTACTTCGGCTCGCGCGAGCCCGGCTCGTCGCGCAGGCGTCGGCTGCCGTAGGCGATGATCCGGCCGCGTTCGTCGCGGATCGGGAAGGTGATGCGGCCGCGCACCAGCGGCGAATCGAAGATGGCGCCGATCGGCGCCGGCGACGCGCCGCCCTCGCTGGCACCGCCGGCACCGCCAGCGTCGCCGCCGTCCGCCACCCGCTCGCCGGCCGCCGGGTCGACGCCGATGCCGGCGGCGACGATGTCCTCGCGCCGGTGGCCCGCCTTCACCAGCCGATCGCAGATCACGGCCGAGCGGAAGCGGTCGGTGGGATGGATCGGCGCGAAGCCGAGCCCGAACGCGTCGATCGTCGCCGGCGCGAGCTTCCGCCGCTCCAGCAGCGCGCGCGCCTCCTCGCCGAGCGTCGACGCCAGCGCCTTGCGGAACAGCTCCTGCGCCGCCGCCAGCACGCGCAGCGCACGCTCGCGCGCCTCGCGCTGCCCGCTGTCGCTGCCGGGCAGCCGTTCGAGCGTGATCCCCTTCTCCTCGGCCAGCTGGCGCAACGCCTCGCCGCGCGAGATGCGCAGGTGCTCCGACAGGAAGGTGAAGACATCGCCGCCCTTGCCGCAGCCGAAACACTTGAAGTAGCTCTGGCCGATCGGAATCCCGAACGACGGCGATTTCTCGGCGTGGAACGGGCAGCAGCCGACCATGCGCGCCCCGGCGCGCTTCAGCTCGACGTGGCGCGAGACGACCTCGACGAGGTCGACCGCCTCCCGGACGCGGGCGAAGTCATCCATCCGGCGCCGACACTAAGTCGCTGTCAAGGGGCGTTGCCGGTCCCGCCGGCGCGCGCGGCAGCAGCCGGCGCACCGCCCGCCGCGATGCCCGCCAGCTGATCCGCCAGCGAATACCAGTCGGCCAGCGAAAGCTCCTCGGCGCGCCGCTTGAGCAGCGTCGGCTCGACCTTCGCGAGCGCCTCCTCCCCGGCGACGTCGAGCAGGCCGTTGCGCAGCGTCTTGCGCCGCGCCTGGAACGCCGCGCGAACCAGCGGCTCGAGCTGCGGGCGCTGCTGCAGCGCGGCGAGTCGCTCGGCGGAGGGGACGATCTCGACCACCGCGCTCTCGACCTTGGGTGGCGGGACGAACGCGCCGGCCGGGACGACGAAGCGACGCCTGGCGGTGGCGCGCAACTGGATCAGGAACGTCAGCAAGCCGACTTCCGGCGTGCCGGCCGGAGCCGCGATCCGATCCGCGACCTCCTTCTGGACCATCACCACCAGCCGCTCGGGGGGCCGCGCCGCGCGCACGAGGTCGACCAGCAGCGGCGAGGCCACGGCGTACGGCAGGTTGCTCACCACCAGCGGGCCGAGGTTGCTGCGATCCGACAGCCGCGCCACCACCTGCGTCGCCGTCGCCAGCGCGTCCTCGACCCGCAGCTCGAGCTGCCCGCGGCCGACCAGCGACAGCGCGGTGGCGCGCGCCCACTCGGGATCGAGCTCGATCGCGGTCACCTTCGCCCCGGCTTCGAGCAGCGCGGCGGTCAGGCCGCCCGGCCCGGGCCCGATCTCGACCACCTCGCGACCGCGCACGTCGCCCACCGCCGCCACCACGCGCCGCAACAGCGACGCGTCGAGGAGGAAGTGCTGCGACATCCGCTTGCGTGCGACCAGCGCGCGTCCGCGCAGGGCTGCGCGCACGGATGCCAGGTGGCGCTCGAGGAAACCGTCGGCGACCATCACTCCCTCCCCGGATCCCGCAGCGCTTCGCGACGCCGCACCGCAGCCTCGAAATCCGCGACCAGCGCCTGACTCCGCGCCTCGGGCGGGCCGAGCGCGAGCAACTGGCCGTCCGCCAGCAGGAGCCACGGCTCGCCCGTCCCGTCGCGGTCGACGTCGACCACCAGCAGCGACCGTACCGGCGCGCGGTCGAGTTCGAGCCGCACCGAATCGAGCAGCGCGCCGTCGGCCAGCGACCACCAGCGCGCCGCCCAGGCCGACGACTGGCTGGCGACGACCGCCGCATCCGCCGTGGCGAACAGCGCGACGTCGATCATCGGGCCGGTGGCTCCCTGCAGCAGGGCGGAGCGGCGCCGCCGCAGGTCGATCCCGGCGAACTGCCCGCCACGCGTGCCGAGCAGCAGCGAGCTGCCGTCGTCGGCCTCGATCGCCAGCGCCGGCGCCTCGCTGAGGTCGAGCCTATCGGCGATCGCCGTCGTCCCGCCCCCCGGCTCGATCCGCCACAGCTGCCGACGATCGGCGTGCAGCACGTAGGGCGGCGCCACGGCATCGTCGCCGGCGGACAGCACCTGGGTCGCGCCGCCGTCCGGCAGGCCGCGGATCCGCTGTGGCGCCTCGATCCGGCCCCCGGCCGCGGCCAGCAGCCACGGCGCGCCCTCGGCGTCGTCGAGCACGTAGCTGCAGGGCACGCGCAGCGGCCGCGGGAAACGCCCGGCGCCGTCGACCAGGGTGATGTCCTGCGCCGGCCGCCGGCCGCCTTCCGCGGCGAAGCGCCAGCGCCGATGCGACCCCGCCGCCGTGCGCTGCGACTCTTCGGCGATGAGGACGCGATCGCGCGTCGTCAGGTCGTCGCCGAGGAGTTCGGCCGTGAGCCAGGCGAAGGGGACGCGTTCGGTGCGCACGCCGTCGCGATCGCCAGCCGCCAGATCGAGCAGCACCTCCTCGAACGTCAGCAGCAGCAGTCCGTCGGGACCGGTCGGCGGCGGCAACGTGAACCGCTGGCTTGCCAGCGTCCGCTCACGCACGCCTTCGGCGTCGAACCGGACGATGCGCGTCCGCGGGCTGCGCAGCCCGCGGCTGCGCGGCTGCTCGCCGGCGGCGTCGGTCTCGACCACGTAGCTCTGCACGAACCAGATCGCCCCGTCGCCCGCGGCATTGGCGACCAGGGTGGTCGGCACGTCCAGTTCCGGGGCGTCGGCGGGCGCCGGCGCGACCCGCACCGAGCCATCGGCCAGCGCGACCAGCGCGATCTCGCCGCCGGGGCCGACGACGTAGGTCCACGCCGCGCCGTCCACACCGCTGACCCAGGTCGGGCGCGCCATCTCGGCTTCGTAGGGCAACGCGAGCTCGCGCTGCAGCGAACCGTCCCGCCCGTCGAGCAGCTGCAGGCGGCCGGCCTCGGTGACCACCAGCGTCGCGCCGTCCGGCGCCACGCGCACGTTGCCGCGGAACGGCTGGCCGTCCGCCGCCAGCCTGCGCCGATGGCGGATGCGCCGGTCGAGCGCCCGCATCTGCACCCGCGACTGCAGCCGATTCTCCTCCAGCACCCATTCGCCGACGGCGACCAGTTCGTCGAGCGCGTCGGTGCGCGCCTGGCCGTCGAGCAGTTCCACTTCCGCGAACGCCGCCTCGAGCCGGGGGCGGGCATCGCGAATCACGCAGCGGAAGCCGACTTCGCGGCGGCGCAGTTCGGGTGCCAGCGTCTCGAGCCACGGCGCGAGGCGATCCTCGATCGTCCCCTGGCGCGGACTGACGCCGACGCCGATGCGATCCTGATCGCCGCCGGTCGGCAGGCAGTGCCGCTCGAACGAGCCGCCGAGGAGGAAGCGCTTCTCGGGACCGATGGCCGTGCTCACCGTCCATTCGGCGACGTTGCCGACCATGTCGTAGCAGCCGGCCGCAGAGCGCCCGAGCTCGTACGACCCGACCGGCATCGGCCCGCCGAGGCCGCTCGCGAGGGAGTTGCAGACGCCGGTGAAGGCGCGCGGCTGCCACGGCAGGCGCCCGTCAGCCAGCGATCGGCACGCGGCGAGCCACTCCAGATGCGAGGGGACCTGCTTGCCGCGCCAGCCGGCGTACGCCTCGGCCTCGGCGAGCGCCAGGAACCGGACCGGGGTGTCGGCCTCGATCGGACGGCGGACGCCGTCGACGATCGCCCAATGTGCGAGGAACTCCCCGCGGGCGATCGGGTCGCCCACCGCGTCGGTCGATACATCGACGACCGGCCGCTGGCCGGTGGCCGCAAGGAACACCGCGTACTCCCCGTCCGTGACCTCGAAACGATCCACCAGCAGGTCGCCGATCGCGCCGGGGGACTCCGACAGGCGCGGCACGAACACCATGTCGACGAGATCCGGGAAGCGGATCGCCGTGACGGCCGGCTGATCCGGCGCCGGATCGCCGCCGCGGGTGCAGGCGGCGAGCAACAGCGGACCGACCACCGGCCACGCCGTGCGCGGCGGTCGACACCGCGCGCCGGGAATGCGCAGGCGCGAGCGCGCCCCGACGGCGACCGTCGGAGCGCGCCGCACCGGCAGCGACTCAGTTCTTGGGCGGCACCGCGATGTGGATCTCCACGCGGCGATTCTTGGCCTTGGCGCCATCGCTCTTGTCATTCGTGACCGGGGCGTTGGGGCCGAAGCCGACGATCGTGAACGCCGCTTCCGGCACCTTGCCGTCCTTGGCGAGCACGGCGAAGACCGCCAGCGCGCGCTCGACCGCGAGCTGCTGGTTGCCGAGGGGGAACTTGTCCTTCGTGCGGACCACCGGGTCGCTGTCGGTGTGGCCGTCGACGCGGACGTTGCGATAGCCCTTCTCGTTGATCTCCTTGGCGATCTTCAGCAGCGCCTGCTTGCCGGCGTCGCGGACGTCGGTCGAGCCCGACGCGAACAGCAACTGGTCGGCGATGCGGTAGGCGAAGCCGTCACGCGTACGGACGATCTCGACGCCGTCGCCGGAATCCTCGACCGGGAACGACTTCTGCGCCTCGCCGAGCGCCCGCTCGAGCTCGGCGATGCGGCTCTTGTCCTGCTGCGCCGCCGTCTGCAGCTGGTTGTACTGCTCATCCTTCGACGCGAGCTGGCTGGCCAGGTCGGAGACCTCGCCCTCGTGCCGCCCCATCTCGTCCTCGAGCTGGCGTCGCGCCTGCAGCTCGGCGTTGTACTCGGTCACCAGCTTGTCGTACCGGCTCTGCGTGACGCAGCCCGGAGCGACGGCGAGCGCCGCGATGACCGCCAGCGACCACGAACCCAGATGCATTCCGCCTTTCATGCGCACCTCCCCATGCCCGCGGCGATGCCTCGCAACGCCGAGCGAGCTGCCACCTTTCGCCAGTCAGCGACGATGGGCGCGACGCGGAGCCGTCGGATCGATCCCTCGGTCCGACTCCGCGCCGACACCGCCCATCGCGGCGTTCCAGCGCATCCTCGATCCATCCGCCCGTCGCGGCCGGAAGCTCAGCCTTCGAACGGCTCACGCGAACGCTGCGGACCCGCCATGGCCCGCTGCGCCCGCGCGGCGATCGAAACGGCGACTGCGCCCCGTCGCGGCGTTATTGCGGCTTGTCCTTGAACATGTTGGCGATGTTGCCCCACGGGCCCTGCCGTTCGCCCTTGGCCGCGTCGAACGCGGCGAGCGAGCCGATCAGCAGGATCAGCGAGGCGGCGATGATCATCAGCTTCCAGCCACCGCCCTCGGTCGGGATCTCGTCCTCGACCGTGACACGCTTGCGACCACCGGCGGCGGTCGCCGCAGCGCGCGCGGCGCGGGCCGGCGCCTTCGCGGCGGAAGCGGCCGCGGGCGCCTCCTCCTCGAGGAAGGAGTCATCCGCGATGGCCGCGGTGGCCATGCCCACTTCCTGATTGGCGTCGTCCGAGTCGAACACCAGCTCCTCGGGCACGTCTTCCTTGGCCAGCGTCGCGTCCTTCGACGCGTCACGGGCGCGACGGAAGCGCTCGACGTCTTCCTTCTTGAACTTCATCTTGTCCTGGTCGCGGAAGGCACGGATCTCGCCTTCGGAGACCAGTCGCTTGAGCTCCTCCTCCTGCATCGCGAGCTCGCGCATCACCTTGTCGAACGAGATGAATTCGTCAGCCACCGAAGAAGACCTCCGAATCAGGATCCGTGCGTGCCGCCGACACTGGCGCAGCAGGCGCCAGGACCGGTCCGCGAACGGGGCGGGATACTAGCTCCCGCCGGAAGCGTCCGCTGCTTTCTCTTGCGTTCCTGTCGCCGCCTGCCCCCGGACGCCGCCCGCCGCGGCCACCTGCTCGCCGGTTCTCCACCGCTTGCGATCGGCACCAGGGCGGCGCGTCACCCCCCCGACCGCCCGGTTTCGGGCGGCGCCTTCCCGTCGCCGTCGATCGCCCCCTTGAGCTTGCCGAGCTCCTCGGCGGAGTAGGCCGAGAGGTCGCGGTACTTCTTCAGCTCGAGATCGTGCTCGATCTTGCGCGCACCGAGCAGGCGCAGCCCGCCGTTCTCCCCGGGAGTCGCCTCGTAAGCGGCAAGGTTGCGGGTCTGCGGATCGACCACGAACAGGAACGCGCTGGCGCCGCCGATGGTCGAGTGGATCAGCAGCCCGCGATCGGCCCCCTCGGGCGTCGACCTGCCGGCGAAGCCGAGCAGCAGCAGGGCCGCGAGGAGGGCAGCGAGGAGGGTGGTGGCGCGCGCGGTCACGGCGACTCCTAGGCAGGGGAACGGTTCAGGGTAACCCGGGGGCACCCGGGCACCCCATCACCCGGGCGACCGGGCGGTGCCGCCATTCGGTCAGGCGCCGTTAGCCGGCCCGCGGCAGCCGGACGGTGAAGGTCGTTCCCGCCCCAGGGGGCGACTCGACTCGCAGGCGCCCGCCGTGCTGCGCGACGATGTGGTGGGCGACCGACAGGCCGAGCCCGCTCCCCTTGCCCGGCTCCTTGGTGGTGAAGAACAGGTCGAAGCAGCGCTCGAGCTGCTCGGCGGTCATGCCGGGACCGTCGTCGTGCACGGCCACCGCGACCTCGCCGCCGTCCGCGATCGCGGTGATCTCGATCCGACCGCGCCGGCCGAGCGCGGCGATGGCATCGACCGCGTTCAGCAGCAGGTTGAGGAAGACCTGCTGCATCTCGCCGGCCTCGACCAGCACCGGCGCATCGTTGCCGCCGACCCTGACCTCGATGCCGGCGCGCCGGGCCTGGTGATCGGCGAAGGCGACCGCGCGACGGACCAGCTCCAGCACCGGTACCACCGTCGGCTCGACCCGCCGCGGCGTGAAGTGCAGCACCCGCTTCACGATGTCCTGCACCCGCAGCAGTCCGTCGACGAGGAGGCGCAGGTAGCGCGCGCGCGGCGCCGCCGACTCGCCCTGCTGGTCGGCCTCGCCTTTCAGCTTGAGCGCGGCGTTCAGCATGCCGCCGAGCGGATTGTTGATCTCGTGCGCGATGCCCGACGCCAGCGTGCCGGTGGCGGCGAGCCGTTGCGCGATGATCAGCCCGCGCGCGTGCTCCTCGGCGCGGCGCGTCGCCTCGGCCACCTTCTCCGACAGGCGCCGGTCGGCGTCGCGCACCTGCCCCATCATCTCGTTGAAGCTCGCCACCACCGCGCCGATCTCGTCGCGGCCTGCGCCCGGCACCGGCGTGGCGTACTCGCGCGCGGCGACGCGCGTGGCGCCGGCCGACAGCTCGGCCAGCGGCTGCAGCACGCTCCGCTCGAGCAGGAACCAGGTGAAGGCGAGCAGCAGCAGCGTTCCGCTGCCCATCCCGAGCAGCAGGGTGAGCGGCTGGAACGACGGCGCCGGCTCGGTCGCCGGCACCACGTCGAGCAGGAAGTAGCCGGCGCCCCAGATCGGCGCGTCGGGGCGGCGCTCGCCGGCGGGCGCGCTGCGGATCGGCGCCGCGACCCAGCCGCGCCGGGCAGGATCGAGGTCGCGGACGATGCGTCCCTGATCGATCGCCTCGACCATGAGGCGCTGCGCGCGCGGCAGGCTGAAGCCGGCCGAGCGCCGCTTCGCCCCGGGGAAGTTGAGCAGCAGGGCGTCGTGGCGGACCGCCTCGGCCGAGGGCTGCTCGCCCGGGTCCTTGAAGATGATCCCGTCGCGGATGAAGCCGCTGCGCACGAGGCTCGCGAGCGGGTGGTGGCGCAGCAGCTGGACCGCCTTGGCGACCTCGCGCTTCTCCTCGATGCCGAGGTCGACGGAAAGGTAGCCGTCGAAGGCCGCCTCGAACGCGGCGAAGATCCGCTGCTCGCGGTCCTCCTCGGCGACGCGGCGGGCGACGTCGCGCGCGCGCAGGTCGTCCAGCATCCACGCCGCCAGCAGCGCCGTGACCGCGAGGTTCACGACGGCGATCGACAGCAGGATGCGGGCGCGCAGGGTCACCGGGCGGAGAGCGAGTCCATCACCTTGAGGATCGGCATGAACAGCGCCACCACGATGGTGCCGACGACCACCGCGAGGAACAGGATGATGATCGGCTCGATCACGCGGAACAGCGTCGACACCGCGTCGTCGACCTCGCGCTCGTAGGCGTCCGCCACCTTGAGCAGCATGCGGTCGAGGTTGCCCGACTGCTCGCCGACGTCGACCATGTTGACGACGATGTCGTCGAACACGCCCGATTCGGCCATCGGCTGGGTGATCGTCTCGCCCTGCTTGATGTTCTTGTGCACCGACTCGAGCGCCTCGCCCACGATGACGTTGGTGATCGAGTCGCGGATGATCGACAGCGCCTCGAGGATCGGGACGCCGGCGGCCAGCAGGGTGCCGAAGGTCCGGGCGAAGCGGGCGATGATGGTCTTCTTCACCAGGATGCCGGCGATCGGCATGCGCAGCCCGAGCCGGTGCATCACCTTGCGGTAGGCGTAGCCGCGCATCAGCACCTTGTGCAGGAAGTAGGCGCCGCCGACCACCAGCAGGCCGACCCACCACCACTTCTTCATCACCTCGGCGACGTCGAGCAGCGCCTGGGTGATCGGCGGCAGCCCCTCGCCGAGCGTCTCGAACACCTCCTTGAACTTCGGCACGACGAACACCATCACGAACACGACGACCAGGACGGCGAACGCCATCACGCACGCCGGGTAGGTCAGCGCCCCCTTGACCTTGGCGCGGATCGCGTCGGCCTTCTCGGCGAAGATGGCGAGCCGCTCGAGGATCTGCTCGAGGATGCCGCCCGCCTCGCCGGCCTTGACCATGTTGAGGTAGAGCGGGTCGAAGTAGTGCGGGTGCTTGCCGAACGCGGCCGAGAGCGAGTCGCCGCCCTCGACGTCGTCGGCCACCGCGGTCACCGCGTCGCGGAACGGGCCGGGCCGCTGCTGACCGGCCAGCACGCGCAGGCAGCGGACGATCGGCAGGCCGGCGCCCTGCAGCGTCGACAGCTGCGTCGTGAACTGCACCAGCACCTTCGGCTTGATGCCGCGCGTGAGGGTGCGCCGCCGCGTGGTGGTGCCGAGGAGCTCGGCTGCGCCGGCCGGCCCCTTCGCCGGCTCCGGCTTCGGTCCGCCGCTCTTGCGCTGGATCTTGTCCGGCACTTCATCCCTCCAGGAACGTCTCGCGGACGATCTCTTCGACCGTCGTCACGCCCTCGAAGATGCGACGCACCCCCGCCTCGCGCAGCCCCACCATCCCCTCCTCGATCGCCAGCGCGCGCAGCTGCGCCTGCGGCTGGTTGTCGAGGATGGCGCGGCGCAGCCGCGGGGTGATCTGCAGGATCTCGAACACCGCCACGCGCCCCTTGTAGCCGGTGCGCGCGCACTCGTCGCATCCCTCGCCGAAGACGAACCGCTTGCCAGCCAGGGTGGCGACGTCGATCTCGAGCTGTGCCGCCACCTCCGCCCCCGGCTCGTACTCGCGGCGGCAGCCGCGGCAGACGCGGCGCACGAGGCGCTGCGCGACGATGGCGTTCAGCGTCGCCGCCAGCAGGTAGGGCGGGATGCCGAGGTCGACCAGTCGCACCACCGCCGACGGCGCATCGTTGGTGTGCAGGGTCGAGAAAACCAGGTGGCCGGTGAGCGAAGCCTCGATCGCGATCTTCGCGGTCTCGAGATCGCGCGTCTCGCCGACCAGGATGATGTCGGGATCCTGGCGCAGGATGGTGCGCAGCACCGCGGCGTAGGTGACGCCGATCTCCTCGTTGATCGGGATCTGGACGATGCCATCGAGGTCGTACTCGACCGGATCCTCCGTCGTGATGATCTTCATCGACGGGTCGTTGCTCTGGTTCAGCATCGAGTAGAGCGTGGTCGTCTTGCCCGAGCCGGTCGGCCCGGTCACCAGCACGATCCCGTGCGGCTTGTCGAGCAGTCCCTCGATCGACTTCTTGTCGGCCTCGGTCAGGCCGATGCGCCCGAGGTCGAGCGCCACCACGCTGCGGTCGAGCACGCGCATCACGCACGACTCGCCGTGGAGCGTCGGCAGCGTCGAGACGCGCAGGTCGACCGCCTTGCCGCCGATGGCGAGCTCGATGCGGCCGTCCTGCGGCACGCGCGTCTCGGCGATGTCGAGGTTGGCCATCACCTTGACCCGCGAGATCAGCGGCACCGCCAGCGACAGCGGCGGCGGCTCCATCTCGTACAGCACGCCATCGACGCGATAGCGCACCTTGAACTCGTGTTCGAACGGCTCGAGGTGGATGTCGGAGGCCTGGTCGCGCACCGCCTGGAACAGGATGAAGTTGAGCAGCTTCACCACCGGCGCCGCGTGCGCCGCCGCCTCCTTGTCCGAGGCGTCGATCGGGCCGCCGCGACCGACCTCGTCGAGGACGCCCTTCATCGAGGCGCCGGCGGCCTGGTCGCCGTAGAGCTGCTTCAGCTTGCGGTCGATCTGGTCGGCGTCGGCGATCAGCCCGCGCACCTCGCCGCCCGACAGCACGCGCAGCTCGTCGAGGAAATGGACGTTGAGCGGGTCGGCCAGCGCGACGAACAGGGTGCCGTCCTCGATCCTGACCGGGACCACCTTGAACACCGTCGCCGAGGAGGCGTCGACCCGCTTGGCGACGTCGGCGGCGATCTCGACCCGATCGAGGTCGACGACCTGGAAGCCCTGCTGGATCCCCAGCGCCAGGTTGAGCTGCGCCGCGGTGATCCGGCCGAGCGAGATCAGGATGCGGCCGATCGGGCCGCCCTTCTCACGCTGGATGGCGAGGGCCTCCTGCACGTGGCCCTCGTGGATCCAGCGCTGCTCCTTGAGGATCTGGCCGATCAGCTTGCGTCGCGGGGCAGCCATCAGGTGAGCTTCGGCTCCAGGTCCTTCGGGGACTGCGCCGTCTTCAGCGCCGTCTCGCGGTCGATCTTCCCGGCCTTGAACAGCTCGAGCAGGTGGTCGTCGAGCAGGATCATCCCGAGCTTGCGCGAGGTCTGGATCGCGCTCGGGATCTTGAACGTCTCGTTCTTGCGGATGTGGTTCTCGATCGCCGGCGTCATCACCATGATCTCGAACGCCGCGACGCGCCCCGGCTTGTCGCTGCGCGGCAGCAGGCTCTGCGAGATGACCGCGATCAGCGAGACCGACAGCTGCGCGCGGATCTGCTCCTGCGCCTCGGTCGGGAACGCGTCGATGATCCGGTCGACGGTGCGCGCGGCGCCGGTGGTGTGCAGGGTGGCCAGCACCAGGTGTCCGGTCTCGGCCGCGGTGATCGCGGCCTGGATGGTCTCGAGGTCGCGCATCTCGCCGAGCAGGATGATGTTCGGGTCCTGGCGCAGCGCGCGGCGCATCCCCTCGGAGAAGCTCGGCACGTCGACGTGCAACTCGCGCTGCATCAGGACCGACTTGCCATGCGAGTGGTAGTACTCGACCGGGTCCTCGATCGTGACGATGTGGCGGTCGAAGTTCTGGTTGACGAAGTTCACCATCGCCGCGAGCGTCGTCGTCTTGCCCGAGCCGGTCGGCCCGGTCACCAGCAGGAGTCCGCGCGGCCGCGTCACCAGCTCCTTCACCATGTCGGGCAGCCCGATCTCGTCGAGGCCGAGCAGCTTGCTCGGGATCAGGCGGCAGGCCGCGCCGAAGCAGCCTTTCTGCTTGAAGATGTTGATGCGGAAGCGGGCGGCGTCGCTGTGGTGGAGCGCGAAGTCGGCCGAGCCGATCTCGCCGACCTCCTTCCAGCCGCGCTCCGGCGCGATCTCGCGCACGAACGCCTCGGTCTCGGCGGCGCTCATCGCCGTCATGCCGGGAAGATCGATCAGCCGGCCGTGCTTGCGCAGCACCGGCGGCCGCCCCACGGTGACGTGGAGGTCCGACGCGCCCTCGCGCACGCAGTGTTCGAGCAGTTCCTTCGCCGTCGCCATGGTCCCCGTCCGCTCCCCGTCTACTCGTTGCCGGCGATCACGCGCAGCACCTCGCGGACGCTGGTGATCCCCGACAGCACCTTGCGCTGCCCGTCCTGCAGCAGCGTCGACATCCGCCCCGACAGGAGCGCCTCCTCGCGGATCTTCAGGTGCGGCTCGCCGCGGAACACCAGATCGCGCAGCCGCGCGTCCATCTCGAGCAACTCGTAGATCCCCTTCCTCCCCTTGAAGCCGCTCCGCTCGCAGGCGTCGCACCCCTTCTCGCGGCGCAGGTCGGCGCCCTGCGCCTGCTCCGGCCGGATCTGCAGGGCGGCGAGCTCGACCGGTTCGGCGACGGCCGGCTGCCGGCACTCCCGGCACAGCGTCCGCACCAGCCGCTGCGCCATCACCGCCGTGACCGATGCCGACACGAGGAACGGCGGCACCCCCATCTCGACCAGCCGGGTCAACGCCGAGGGCGCGTCGTTGGTGTGCAGCGTCGAGAAGACCAGGTGGCCGGTCAGCGACGCCTGGATGGCGACCTCGGCCGTCTCCTTGTCGCGGATCTCGCCGACCAGGATCACGTTCGGCGCCTGCCGCAGCATCGCGCGGAGGATGCGGGCGAAGGTCAGCCCGATGCGCGCGTGCACCTGGCACTGGTTGATGCCGGGGAGCTGGTACTCGACCGGGTCCTCGGCGGTGATCAGCTTGCGGTCGGCGCGATTCAGCTCCTTCAGCGCCGCGTAGAGCGTCGTGGTCTTGCCCGAGCCGGTCGGACCGGTGACCAGCACGATGCCGTTCGGCCGGGCGATGATCCGCTTGAAGCGCTCGTAGTCCTTCTCGGCGAAGCCGAGTTCGGTCAGCGAGACCAGCCCGCGCTCCTTGTCGAGGAGGCGCATCACCATCGCCTCGCCATGGCTGCTCGGCAGCACCGAGACGCGCAGGTCGAGGTCGCGCCCCTCCACCTGCGAGAGGATGCGGCCGTCCTGCGGCTTGCGCCGCTCGGCGATGTCCATGCCGGCCATGATCTTGAGGCGCGACAGCAGCGGCGCATGGAGATGGTGCGGGTGGCTCGCGACCTCGCGCAGCAGCCCGTCGATGCGGAAGCGGATGCGCAGCCGCTCGGTCTGCGGCTCGACGTGGATGTCGCTCGCGCGCGCCTTGTGCGCCGCCTCGATCATCTGCTGCACCAGGCGGATGATCGGCGCATCGTCGTCGCTGGCGTCGGCGGCCAGCGCCACCGGAGCGGCGGCGGGCGGCGCGGCGCCGGCGGCGACGGCCACGCCGTAGTGCTCCTTGATCTTGCGCGCGACCGCCGACGGCGTCGCCAGGGCGGCGGCGAGTTCGGCGTTCAGCACGAACGAGAGATCGTCGAGCTGCAGCGCGGTGGCCGGGTCGTCGACCGCCACCACCAGCTTCCCGTCCTTCTCCATCAGCGGCACCAGCCGCAGCGCCGCCGCCTTCTCCTTCGGCACGCGCGCCAGCAGATTCGGCGGCAGCCGCCCCTTGTCGAGGTCGACGAACGGCAATCCCGCCTGCTTGGCCAGGGCGCGCGCCACGGCGACCTCGTCGGTCGCCCCCATCGCCACCAGCATCTCGCCGATCCGCAGCCGCTTCGCCCGCTGCTGCTGGAGGGCGTCGCGCAACTGCGCCTCGTCGATCGCCCCGGAGGCGAGCAGCAGCTCGCCGAGCTTCGGTCGGCTCATCGCCGGCTCCGCCGGGGTGCGGAGCCGTCCGGCTGCGGGCGTTCGGCGGGACGTGCGGCGGACGGCATGGTCGCGTGAATCGCCTCGGCGGGTGGTGCGGACGCGGGCGGCGCGTTGCGCGCGGACGGCGGATTGTAGTAGGAAGCGCACACGGCGCGGTGACCGCTTCCGCCCCGTCCCGCCATCGGAAGCCGCCGTGGAGCCGTGCGTGCGCGAGCGCACTTCGACCGTGATGCTGTCCGCTTTCCTCACGGCGGGCTGCGTGGTCGCGCATCCGACCGACTACTCGACCCCCGATGCCGCGGTCGCGACGTTCCAGTCGGCGTTCGCGCGCGACGACGAATTCGCCGAATACGACTGCCTGGCGCGCGAGCTCAAGCTGGCCGGCGCCACGCAGCAGGCCTGGAGCCTCGAGCGCGCCCGCCTGTTCGAGCCGTTCGGCGCGCTCGGCCGCTTCGTGCTCCGCCGCAACGACCTCGGCGACAACGTCGTCGCGCGCGGCGAGCCGTCGCCGCCGCCGCTGCTGGCCGGCCTCGACGTCGGCGGCGGCG
>Ga0194131_10002373_pt1 | contig 30930 bp, 28 predicted proteins | sample TA2KigO120mmetaG_FD_148631 | JGI IMG/M metagenome (GOLD analysis project Ga0194131, IMG submission 148631) | Freshwater microbial communities from Lake Tanganyika, Tanzania - TA2015053 Kigoma Offshore 120m | ecosystem: Environmental > Aquatic > Freshwater > Lake | place: Tanzania: Lake...
GCCGAGGCGCCGGAGGGCGAGGATGTCACGGGGGTCGGGCGCCTGGGCGAGGTGCGCGCCCCGGGCGAGGTCGACGAGCGGCAAGAGCGCGCGCCGCGCCGCGTCGGGGGCGGGAACGAGCGAGATCGGCGCGACGGCAGCGGCGATCCCCCTCCGGAGCACGGCCCGGTCGCGATCGTCGGGCCGCAGTACGGCCGAGGGCAGCCGGGGTACCGCCGCGCGGGGCAGGCCGCAGGGGAAGGCGGCGAGGAGCGCGAGGTCGTCGCCGAGCGCGGCGAGCGACTCCTCCAGGGGAACGCCCAGCGCGCCGCTCAGGCGCGCCCAGAGCGGGTTCCCGGAGCCGTCCCCCAGCACCGAGGGGGGGAGTGGTCCCAGCGCGAGCTCCGGCCGGCCGAGGGCGGCCTCGCCCACGGCCAGCAGGCGCCCCTCGCCGATGTTCGCCACGACGCGCTCCACGGCCGCGAGGGCCGCGTCGCTGGCCACGTCGTCGGCCACCACCAGGGCGCCGTCGAGCCCGAACAGGGCCTCCAGGATGGCTGCCTCGTCGCCGCAGGGCAGGGCGCCCAGCGCGGCGCCGAGGGCGCGGAGGGCGTCGTCGCCGTCTTCCGCGCCGGCCAGCGAGAACGCCAGGATGGGGCGACCGCTCGCTCGGGCCACCGCGCCGGCGACCGAGGTCTTGCCGATGCCGGGGGGGCCGTGGATCACGAGCGCCGGGGCCTCGGCCAGCGCCGCGAGCGCGTCGCGGATCGTGTCGTCGCGGCCCGGCAAGCTGGGGGCGAGAGGTAGCCAGGGGGGGGTGATGGGCGCTCCCGGGCACCGATCCTATCCAGCGGCGGGGGCGAGGGATCGAGGCTCGATTCTGCGTCAGGGCTGCTCCCCGCCCCAGAGGCCGCGGCCAAGCCCAAGTTGGAAGAACTCGCCGCCCCCGCCGAGACCAGCGCCGACGCCTCCACCGAGACGAATTCCACCAGGACCAAGAAGTCGAAGAACGGCGAAAAGGACGAGGAGAAGGAAACCGAGCTGAACCCCATCGAGGACCGCGCCATCGAGGCCATGGACACGATCTTCCGCGAGGCGAAGGACGCGCAAACCAAGCTCGAGCAGCAGCGCGTGTCGCTCAAGACGGCGTGGCAGAACGCCAAGACCGCCGTCGGCGTGGGCACCGCCGCCCCGATGACCAGCGCCTTCGAGTCGCTCCAGGAGACGATCTGGGGGTGGCGTTGGAAGGCACCACGCCCAAGCTCGAGGCCAGGGATGCCGTCGCCGAGAATGTGCAGGCCGGCATCGACGCGGTGAACGGCCTGCTCGACGCCTCGGCCGCCACGGTCACCCGGGGGGCGAGGCTCAAGGAAAACGCCCTCGCACTGGTGGAGAAGTCGAGGGACTCCCCTCCGCAGTTCGTGGCTGAGGTGAAGGGCAACCCCCTCGGCGCCGCAAAGGCCTCGGCCACTGTGACCAAGAGCATCAAGGCCATCGGCGAGACCGGGCCCCAGGCCGACAAGCTCGTGGGCGCCGGCTCCCGCATGGCCGCCGAATTCACCGAGGTGTTCGGCAGCGAAAGCTGAGCGCTACTCCTGCACGGTCACGGTGCGACTGCCCTTGGTCTGCCCGGTCTGCATGTCGATCGTCGCCTCGCCGGCCAGGGCCCAGGTGAGCTCGTTCTCGTCGAGGGTGGCCGCCTCGACAGGGTCGACGGCGATGCGCGAGGCGCCCATCAGCACCGTGCCGTCGCAGTTGAGCCAGATGGTCCAGAGGTCGCCAACGCGCGGCGGGTCGTTGCCGTCGAACTCGAGCACCACCTCGGCGCACTCGTGCACCGCGGGGTAGTCGACCTCCTCGGCGGAATCGAGCACGGCGGTGTCTTTCTCGTCAGGCGTGCAGGCTAGGGCGATCAGCGCGATGAGCATCGTGCGTGAAGCCTATCCACATGCCCTCGCGCGGGCGGAGACCTGGATGGAAGGGCGCGGGGGGGGCGAGAGCCGCCTGTTTTGACGGTGCCCACTGGCGTCGGCAAGACCTACGCTGCCACGCTCGCGGCGCTCTGTGCCCGGTCAGGTGCGCCGCAGCGAGGTGGCCGCTGCCGAGGCCTCCCTCAAGGTCGAGACCGGGGGCGAGGCGACTAGCGCCTACCAACTACGCTCGAAGGACGGCGAGATTCTCCAGCTCAACGCCTACGCCAAGTAGAAAAAGGGTTCCGGAAAAAGGTGCCGAAAAAGGTGCCGGAGGTTAAGGGTTAAGACTTCGGCCTGCGTCCACGGCGCTCTGCTACACTCCGCCGCCATGCTCGCCCTCCTCGTCACGGCGATGGCCGCAACCTTCGACATCGTGACCGATGACAGTGTGACCCGCGCCGCCCTTGGCAACTGTCCCAGCGCCGAGCCGCGGCTCCTCGACCGAGTGGATCGCGATCCCGACGACCTCGCCGCCCGCGTGGCGCTCGACGGTTGTCGCGTGGGCGGTGCCGCCCTGGAGACTGCCCTCGCCGACCTGGCGAGTCTCTACCAGGTGGGCGCCCCATTCGATCCAGGCCTTTTGCTCAGGCGTCGCGACACGCAGCCCGGGGACCGCGAGAAGCTACTCAAGGAAGCCCAGGTGGCAGGCGGATTCCTCGTGCGCGCCCTCGTCGAGAAAAAGCGGTGGTCCGACGCCCAGGTCGCGCTCTACGAGATGGACAAGCGAGTGGGTGCTTCCGCGCCGCTCGCCGCCGCGAAGGTGGTGGTGGAACGCGGCCAGAACGGCGCTGCGGCGGCGTGGACCCCGGCCACGACCGCCCTGTACACCTACCCCGAAGACGCCGACGTGCTCGAGCAGGTGGCGCTGGTCGTCTTTGACGATGGCGCTCGGGCCCCGGCCGACGTGATCGACGCCGTGCTCGTGCGTGGGCGGCCGTCGGCGAAGCTCAACGTGCTCATTGGCCTCGCGCGCGCCGGGCGCGGCAAGGACTGCCTCGCTCGCGTGGACAGCGTGCGCGTGCCGGAGGACTACGCCGGTCGCCTGCGCGCCGCGAGCTACCGCTGCGCCGTCACCGGGCGCGACCTCGACCGGGCCAGCGCCATCGTGGCCAAGGGCTCGACCGGTCTCGACGCCCGGGTGATGGCCGAGCACGCCGAGATCTGGCTCTCGCAGGGCGCCAACGAGGCGGCCTACGACCTCGTCGAGCCAATCGTGATGGAAGACAGCAAGGCCGCGGAGGTGGCTCTGCGCGCCTTGCAGGCCATGGGTCGCGATGCAGAGATGACCGCGCTGGCGGCGAAGTTGCCATCGACCTCGGTGGCGCGCCTCGCGGCCGCGGTGGCTCTTTTCAACGCGCGCCGCTACGACGCCGCGCTGGCGCTACTGCCCTTGGACTGCTTCGCTTATTCTGGCACCAACGTCCAACTCTGCGAGAGCGCGCGCCTCGGCTCTCTGCGGGCGCCGGGCCGATAGCCTCGCCTTGGGATACCGTGCGCCCGTGATTTTGCTCGCTCTCGCCTGCTCGAAGCCCTTTCCCGGCACCGGCCCGGGCGAGTACGCCGAGTTGACGGTCGCGCCGGGCGAGACGACGGTCTACACCGGCCCCGAGGGTGGCGACGCCACTCAGTTCGTGGTGGCCGGCGTCCGTGCGAGCGGCGAGGAGGAGGAACTCCCAGAGGCCGAGTGGACCCTGTCCAACCGGACCGTCGGCGACATCGATGCCACCGGCCTCTTCGCGCCCTCGGCGAGCAATGGCGGGGTGAGCTACGTGACCGCCCGGTACGCTGGCCTCGAGGCCAACGCGCTCGTCACCGTCGTCTTCGAGAACTCGCTCGTCGACGAGGGCATCGACCCCGCGCTCTTCGAGGCGCCGCGCTTCCCGCACGACGGGCTCTGGCTCTACCCGGAAGACAACGTCAATCTCCCCCGCAACACGCCGTCCATTCGCTTCATGTGGAACGAGGTGGGACAGTCTGCCGTGAAGCTTCGTTTTCGTAGCGAGGTGACCGACCTGAGCGTGTACACCAGCGGCACGAGCTGGACCGCCGACGAGGCCACCTGGGCTGCCCTGGTGGGCACCAACGCCGGCGGCTCGGTGGAGGTGGAGCTATCCATGGTGGTGGGGAGCGAGGTGTGGTCGGAGGAGATCGTCACCATCAACGTCAATCGTTTCGACGCGCGCGGCAGCATCTACTACTGGTCGACATCCGCCAGCGGCATCCGCGAGATCCCGTACGGCGAGAGCGCGGTGGACTTCCTCACCGCCTCTTCCAGCGGCTACTGCGTGGGCTGTCACTCGGTGCGCGGCGACAAGATCGCGTTTACCTACGACGGCGGTAACGGCCCGCTCGGCGTCAAGCGCCTCGTCGACCAGAGCGACATCGTGGCCTACGCGTCCGGTACGTACGGCAACTTCAACACCTTCTCGCCGGACGCCTCCGAGTTGCTCGTCGCCTACATGGGCCAGTTGACCCTCTACGACGCCGAGACCGGGGTTGCCCTCGAGTCCCTTGCCGCCGGCGCCTACGCCACTCACCCCGACTGGTCGCCCGACGGGAACCGCGTGGCCATGGTGCTCAACAACGGGGACGGCGGCGACTGGTATTTCTCTGGCGGCAAGATCGCGGTGATGGAGCGTTCCGGCGGCACGTGGTCGAGTCCGGTCGTGGTGTACGACCCGCCCGACCCCTACAACGCCTACTACCCGGCATGGTCGCCCGATGGCGAGTGGATCGCCTTCAACGTGTCGACGGAGGACAGCTACGCCGATCCGGACGCCGCAGTGTACGTCAGCAATCCGGACGGGTCGATCGTGGTGGAGCTGGCGGCGGCGAACCTCGTCACCGGGCTGACGAACTCCCTGCCCCGCTGGGGACCCTTGCCCGACGACGACGTGATGTGGCTCGCCTTCTCGTCGAACCGGGTGTACGGGAACGTGACGGCGGGGAACCCGCAGCTCTGGGTGGCCGGCTTCGACCCGGTACGCGCCGCGGCGGGCACCGACCCCTCGTGGCCGGCGTTCTGGTTGCCGGGACAGGACGCGTCGCAGAACAACCACATCCCGATGTGGGCCGAGTGACCTGGCTGCTCCTCGCGTGTGGCGACGCGCCGGTCGAGGCCGAGAACGAGCGCCGCGCCGTGGACTACGCCGGGAAGGCGGGGACGCACCTGGCCTACGCGCCGGCTGACACGCCGGACGAGGCGCCCCTCTGGCTCGCCATCGACGCCGCCGCGTGGGAGTTCCGCGAGGGCACGGCCTGGGACGAGGCGACGGTGCTGTCGCGACACGAGATCTCGGTTGACGGTCCCCTGCTGGTGGACGGCGTGGAGTTCTTGCCGGCTGCGCCGGCGAAGTCGAGCGACTACACCGCCTACTACGGCACCTTCCCCGACACGGTGTCGACCGATGTGCCGGTGGGCGATCTCGCCGGGCCCTGGGTCTTCGCCCGCGAGCTCGGGCCGGTCCGAACCGCGGTGGCGGGGGTCGAGCGCGACCTGGTGTACTACGAGTACGTGGAGGGAGACAGCGGGGACTAGAACTCGTCGTAGTACCCGATCCCCCACTTCCCGAACCGGAAGTACCAGCGCCCGTGCGCGTTCTTGCCCACGGTGAGGAACCAGAAGCTCACCGAGTAGCCCACGCCGCCACTGGACACGTTGACTCGGAGCGGGCCCACCTTGAAGCTGCGGCGGAGGAAGAAGCCCACCTACAGGGCTACCCGCTTGAGCAGATCAGGGCGCTCCAGGCACTCGCCCGCCCCCATGACCACGCAGCGGAGCGGGTCTTCCGCCACCACCACCGGGAGGCCGGTCGCGTCGCGCAGCACCTCGTCGAGGTGGCGCAACTGCGAGCCGCCGCCGGCGACGACGATGCCCTGGTCGATGATGTCGGCCGCGAGCTCGGGCGGGGTGCGCTCGAGGGTGGATCGTACGGCCTCGATGATCTGGGCCACGCTGTCGGAGAGGGCCTCGGCGGTGTCTTCCCCGGTGAGCTCGAATTCCCGCGGCGTGCCGTTGCTCAGGTCGCGACCGCGCACGCGGATGGCGAGCCGCGACGGCGGCGGCGCCGCGCAGCCCACCGCGAGCTTCACGTCTTCCGCGGTGCGCTCGCCGATGAGGCAGTTGAAGCGACGCTTCACGTAGGCGGCGATCGCATCGTCCATGGCATCGCCAGCCACGCGCAGGGACTGGCTGGTGGCGATGCCGCCGAGCGAGATGACCGCCACCTCGGTGGTGCCGCCGCCGATGTCGACGACCATGCTGCCCACGGGCTCGGTGACGGGGAGGCCGGCGCCGATGGCGGCCGCCAGAGGCTCGGAGACCAGGAGCACCTCGCGCGCCCCGGCGGAGCGGGCCGACTCCTGCACCGCGCGTTTCTCCACCTCGGTGATGCCGAAGGGGATGCACACCACCACGCGCGGCTTGGACACGCTGCGCTTGCCGAGCGCCTGCTGGATGAAGTACCGCAGCATCGACTCGGTAGTGTCGAAGTCGGCGATCACCCCGTCTTTCAGGGGACGGATGGCCACGATGTTGCCCGGGGTGCGCCCCACCATGCGCTTGGCCTCGGCGCCCACGGCGAGCACCTTGCCGGTCACCGTGCCCGGCCCCTTCTGCGTGGCCACCACGCTAGGCTCGTCGACGACGAGGCCGCGCCCGGTGGCGTAGACGAGGGTGTTGGCCGTGCCCAGGTCGATCGCCAGGTCGCTGGAGAACATGCCGAGCGCCGATTCGAGCAAGCCTGACTCCGAGTGCGGGGAGCCTAGCTCGCTGGGCGCGTCCCGTCAGTTCCGGCGCTCGATCTTCGGCCCATCATACTCGTCGATCTCCACCACCGGCTTACCGATGAGCTCCGCGAGTTCGCGCGCCTTGAAGTCGATCGGGTCGTTGCCGCCCGCGTAGACGTGGCGCTCGCCCCTGCTGGTGACGACGTAGACCATGAAGGTCATGGGTCGCGTGTTCCGCACGTACTCCACCGACGCCACATCCTTCCAGAAAACGCGCTGAGCGTCGATGTTGTCGGGGGTCTTGGTGGTGAACACGATCGACTCGGTTTCCTTGTCGATACTGATGTTCTGCGTGCGGAACTGGCCGTACATGTAGTTGAAGGCCAGCGAGGCTACCAGCGAGGTGCCCACGCCGAGGAAGAGCAGGGTCCACCAGGGGGACTTGCGCTTCGGCGCCACGACGTGGAAGTCGTGGAAGCAGTGCCTGCAGAGGTTCGCGATCTGCGGCACCTCGGCGTTGCAATTCGGGCAGATCTTGGTGGACACCCGGGCTCCGGACGGGAAGGTCGCATTCATAGAGAAGGCGCCCCTAGCTGTCAAGCGCGGCGAACGGCCATTGACACCCTTCTTTCTCGGGCGTACGCGCCGCGTCACCGATGGCGATCCTTCCGCTGAGCCCGCGCCTCCTGGCGCTTCCCTGGTGGGGGCTGCTCGGGGCGCGTCGCGCCATCGCCGAGTTTCGCGCGCCGATGCTGGAGTTGCGCGTGGGTGGCCGGGCCAGCCTGCCTCCCCCCGAGGTGTTGCGCGCGCTGGTACACGCCCCCGACGTGCGCGGGCTCTGGCTCAAGGTCGAGCGTCTCGGCGGCGGGCAGGCCACGCTGGTGGCGGCGGCAGAGGCGCTGCGCGCGGCGCGTGCCGCAGGGCGACTGGTGGTGGGCGAGTTCGACTGGATGGGCAACGCCGAGCTGCTGCTCGCCAGCGCCTGCGACCGCGCCTACGTGCGTCCCGGCTCGCAGACCTGGTGCGTGGGCCTCGGCGGCACGCTGCGCTTCTTCGGCAGCCTGCTGGGCCGGCACGGCGTGTCTTTCGACGTGGAGGCGGTAGGAGAGTTCAAGGCCTTCGGAGAGCAGTTCTCGCGAGGCTTCGCCTCTGCGCCGAACCGCGAGGCCATGCGCACGCTCATCGACGACCTGCAGGCGGAGTGGATCGGGGCGATCGCGGCGGGCAGGCAGCGCCCGGCGGCCGAGGTCGGGGACGCCATCAGGAGCGGGCCGAGTCTCGGCGAGGAGCTCCGCGACGCGGGCCTCGTGGACGGCGTGGCCTACGCCGACGAGGTGGCGGCCGAGGTCGAGAAGCTCGTGGGCGCTGCGCCGCGCGTGGTGCCCTTTGGCGCCTGGTACGCGCAGTTTCGCCGTCACCGGGCGACGGGCGCCTGGATGCTCGGGCACGCTGCCGTGCCGGTGTTGCGGCTCGAGGGCGCGATCGTCGACGGGCAGGGCCAGCCGGGGGCGCCGGTGGTCCCCGCCGCCGTGGTCATCGAGCAGCTCCGCCGCTGGGAAGAAGACGACGCCGTCAGGGCGGTGGTGCTGCACGTGAACTCGCCGGGCGGGAGCGCAGCGGCGAGCGACATCATCTGGCGAGGTGTGTCGAGGCTGGCGGCGAAGAAGCCCGTCGTGGCCAGCTTTGGGGACGTGTGCGCCTCGGGCGGGGTGTACCTCACGGCGGCCTGCACCGAGCTTGTCTGCGCGCCCTCGTCGATCACCGGCAGCATCGGCGTCATCGCCGGGAAGCCGGTGCTGCGCGCAGCCATGGAACGGCACGGCGTGCACAGCGAGGACTTGCTGGCCTCGCCCCACGCCGACGTCTTCGCCGAGACGGCCTTCTCGCCGGGCACGCGGGCTCGCGTGCGCGCGGGGCTCGACGCGATGTACCGCCAGTTCGTCGACCGGGTGGCCACCGGCCGCAAGCGCCCCTACGAGGAGGTGGAGCCGATGGCGCGGGGACGGGTGTGGTCGGGTCGGCGGGCGCAGGCCCTCGGCCTGGTCGATCACCTCGGCGGCATCGACGTGGCGCTTCGGCGGGCGAGCGAGCTGGCCGGGGTGTCGCAGTGCCGTAGCTGGGACGTGCGCGTGGCGCCCCGCGGCGGCTGGATCCTCCGCGCGCTGCGAGGCCACGCGCGGGCCCTGCTGCCCGAACTCTCGCTCCTCGATCGCGCGCCGTTGGCGGCGCGCTTGCTGGCGGAGGCGCCGGGGGAGGCGCTCGCCCTGTGGCCCTTCGAACTCGACGTGCGGTAGGAGCGGGGTGCTATGTTGAGGCGGCGAGGATCCATGCTGCGCTCTCCGCCGCTCCGCACCGTCGCCTTCGCTGCCCTGCTCGGATGCGCTGCGCTGGTGCCCCATCGCGCCGTCGCGGGTTGCCCGGCCGCATACACCAGCGAGCAGCTGGTCAACGACCTGACCATGCTCCAGTTGGCGCTGCGCAACCTCGACGAGGCCTCCTTCAACGCGGCCGGCGCGAGGCTCGAGGCCGGCATTGGCTGCGTGGGCAACCCGGTGCCCGCCATGGTCTTCGCCAGCGCCTACCGCTACATCGGCGCCTACCGCTACCTTCAAAAAGACACGGCAAACGCGCGCCTGTGGTTCGTGTCCTCGCTGGAGCTTGATCCGACCTACAACTGGGACGCCTCCGAGCTCGAGCTCGACAGCCCGATGCGGCAGGTGTTCGAGGAAGAGCGAGCCCGGGCGCAGGTGCCCGTGGTCCCGATCCCCGGCAAGGTGCTCGCCCAACCCGCGGGCTCCACCCTGTCGCTCGACGGTCGCCCGCTCGACAAGGCGGCCGCCACGCCCGATCGTCCGCACGTCTTGCAGCAGGTGGCCACGAGCGACCGTTCCATCCGTGGAACTTGGGTGATCCAGGGCAACGACATCCCGGCGCAGTTCCTGCAGGACGCCGACCTTGTCGGTCCCACCCCCGAGGAGGCGGCAAAGGCGGAGAAGGCCTCGAAAAAGTTGGTGAAAGAAAAGAAGTCGAAGGAGCAGATGGCTCAGGTCGAGTACACCGATTCCGGCGCGGTCAAGGTGGAGCGCCTTCGCCCACCGGAGAAGACGCCGCTCATGGTGATCGGTGCCGTCGGCATCGCGGGCGCCGCGGGCATCTACGCCGCCACCTTCGCCACTCACGATCAGTTCGAGAACGCCAACAGCACCGAGGACCTCGTGGCTGCCCAGACGCTCACCAACGCGCTGGTCCTCACCTCGGGCGGTGTCTTCCTGATCGGAGCGGGCATCGGTTACTGGGGCATCGTGCTGGACGGCGGAGCGGGTGTCGGGATCTCCGGTCACTTCTGAGGGCTGGGTCGGTCGCAGCGGGCGTCGCTACCGCCCCGCGCCAGGCCACGCGGGAGTGGACGGCGGGATGGCCTCGGTGCGCCCGGTGGTGCCCGTGGGCCCGCCCGTCGCGACGTCGTCGCCACGGGAGGGCGTCTTGGTGGCGCTGAAGCTGGCGCGGCCCGACGATCCCCTGTCGGTCGAGGCTCTGGGTCGAGAGGTCGAGGTTTTCGAGGCCCTGTGCCGCGCGCCCGGTGAGCCGCCCTGCCCGCGCCTCTACGACGTCGTGGGCAGCCCCGCGGCTGGTCTGCTCATGGAGTGGTGCCCCTCCGACCTCGAGCGATGGTGGGTCGGCCGGTGTGCCGACCCCGCCTCCTTTGGCGAGCTGTGTAGCGTGCTGGCCGAGGTGTGTCGCCGCGTGCAGGAGTACGCCGCCGTGGCCGAGATGGAACTGGGGCGGCGGGTGATCCACGCCGACATCAAGCCGCGAAATGTGCTGCTCAACGAGCCGGGCCGCTGGTTGCTCACCGACTTTGGGGCGTCGAAGTCGCGGTCGGTCGACGACCCGAACTGGGCGGCCACCAAGATGATCCTCGGCACGGAGAACTTCATCGCGCCCGAGGCCCTGTTCAACGCCCGCAAGACGCATCCCGCTGCCGCCGACACCTGGTCGCTCGGCTGTACCTTCTTCGCGCTCCTGCGCATGCGCGTGCTCCTGCGCGGTGGCGGCAAGATGCCCCCCAACGGCACTCACGCGCATCACTTCCGTACCCACCGCGCCGCGCTGGTGGCCGACCTCCACCTGCGGAAGCCGAATGCCTTCGCCGACCGTGAGCTCGACCCGGCCGCGCTCCCGAGCCCCGATCGACTGCCCGACCGCGATCGCGGGGCCGTGATGGCCGCGGTGGGGGGCACCCTCGGCAACGAGCGCCTGGAGGCGAGGCTGGGGAACGACACGATCAACTTGCTCGACCGCGCCTTGCAGATCGACCCTGCGCGTCGCTACACCGATGCGCTCGAGATGGCGAGCGACTTCGAGGCGCTCGCCACTCGCTGGAAGGAGCTGGCGGTTCGCGTCGATGGCGGGCCCAGCGGTCCCCGCGACAACGCGCCGGCCGTCTCGGCGCCCGCGCCCCGTGCGCCTCCACAACCGGCGCCGGCCCGCCGCGCGTCGAGCGGGAGCTGGGTGAAGGGGCTCGTGGCGTGGGCGGCCCTGGTCGGCATGGGCGGCATGGTCACGCTCGGGTGTCTCGGCCTCGGCTGGGCGGTGTACGTGTCGATGCAGGCAGCGAGCGGCTCCGCTCGCCCGGCGCCCACCCCGGCCGAGGCCCAGGCCATCCTGGCCGAGCCCGCGGTGGTGGAGCGCGAGGTGGCGCCGGTTCCTCCAGCCGAGGTGCCGAAGCCCCGCGCCACCGCCGCCCGGGCGAGAGGGGAGCCTGCGTTGGTGATGGTCTTCGGAGCGGAGTCCTACCTCGTGGGCGGGGGCAAGCGCCGGTCCCCCGGGACGGTGCCCGCCGGGAGCTACGAGCTCTTCGCCGCCACCGGCGAGGGGGGCAGCTTCGTGTCGCACGGGGACTTCGAGGTGGAGCCGGGCGAGGAGCTCACGTGGCGGTGTGGATTCGGTAAGTGCCGCGTCGCTGACTGAGGGCGACGGCCGAGCGCGCGTGCTACAGCGGCCGGATGCGCATCACCCGGGTCTACACCCGCACCGGCGACGAGGGGCAGACCCGTCTCGTGGGCGGTCAGGTTGTCGCGAAGGACCACGTTCGCATCGCCGCCTACGGCACCGTCGACGAGCTCAACGCGATCCTGGGCATCGCGCGCGTGATGAACGGGCAATCCCACGCTGAGCCCGCGGTGATCGCGCGGATCGACGCGATGCTTCACCGCGTGCAGAACGACTGTTTCAACGTGGGCTCCGACCTGGCAACGCGCCGCGAGGACCGCTGGCCGGGCATGTACCGGGTGGGTGCTGACGATGTGAAGCGCCTCGAGGAGTGGATCGACGCACTCAACGACGACGTGGGCCCGTTGCGGGAGTTCATCCTCCCCGGGGGCGGGCCGGTGGGGGCCTTCCTCCACCAGGCCCGCACGGTCTGCCGCCGCGCCGAGCGAGAGGTGGTGCGCTTGCTCCGCGAGGAGCCCGAGGCGGGGGCAGGCCCGATGACCTACCTCAACCGGCTCTCTGATTTCTTGTTCGTGCTGGGAAGGTGGGCCGCGAAGCACCTCGGCGAGCCGGAGTTGCTCTGGGAGCGGCCCGCACCGGCAACGCCGGCGGGCGAGGCGAGTTAGCCGTTCGGCCCCTGAGAGGTTTTCGTGGCTGAGCTTGGCGTGCAGAAGGAGAACGTGGACAACTTGCGTCGGTCGGACGCCACGACCGTGAGCGTGCTCGTGGCCGACCTGCTTCGGCTCCACATCGAGCGCATCGAGACGGCCTGCGTGGCCGACCTGTTCGCGCTCGCCGACGCGCAGCTCCCGTCGGCTCTGTCGGCCGACGTGAAGAACTGGGCCACGCGCGCCTCGCGCGACATCGTCGACCTGCCCGAGGGCCCGGCGCGGCGCGCCTTCCTCGCTGAGGTTGGTTCCTTGCCCGCCGGCAAGGTGGCGAACCGGCTGCGCGAGGCGATCAAGGGCATGGCAGGGAACGGCTCCGCCGCGACCATCGCCACGCTCGATGAACTGGCGCAGGCGTGGGAGGCCGAGGAGGCCGAGAACGTGGTGCTGCCCACGCGGCCCACCAGGACCGTCACCGGTGCCAGCGCCCCGGAGGCCTCCGCCGCGCCCCGCAAGGCGGTGGGCGCGCCCAGGCGTGGCTTCGCGGCCAAGACCCCAGCCGCCGACGTGGATCCCCGCCGGGCCGCCTTCGTGCGCGACGACGCCGTCAGCCGGCTCAAGGAGTACGGCGAGAAGGGGCTCAAGGAGAGCATCTTCGTGGCGGGCATCAAGCACCGCAGCCCCTTCAAGGACATGACCGAGGCCGAGATCAAGTCGGAGCTCCGTCGCCTCGAGCGCGAGCGCAAGGTGAAGCACACCGGCGAGCGGTGGATGATCCGCTAGGCTGTAGAGGCCGTAGGAGTCAGGCCGGAGGAAGGCGCCCGGGGAACCAGCGGTGGTGCCCCGGGGCGTCTACTCCGGCGTGACTTGGGACTTCTTCTTTCGGGGGGCTCGCTTTCGAGGGGACCTAGTCCTCGGGGCGTCGGCGCTCGGCGCGGCGGCAGAGGGGACCTCGTCGGCGGATGGAGGCACGTCCCCGGGCGATACATGTGATACATCAGTGATGATATTTGTATCATTTGTATCAGCGTCGACCACCATCGCGCTCGGGCAGGCGCTGTCGTGGTCGCCGGTGGATTCCATCGTGCTGGGCATCTCGGCGGGGGCGCTCGTGTCGGGCTGGGCGGCGGCCGTCTCCTCGGCGAAGATGGAGCGGCGGATGAGCGGGCCCACGCGCAGGCGCTTGCTGCCGAGGATCTCGAGGGCGCGTTCCTCCAGGAGCGCGTTGAGCTCGGCCGCCGAGGCGGGCGGCTGGATGGGCGCGGTGGGGGCGCGGACCGGTTCGCCGTCGGGGTGCAGGATCGCGCCCACGCGGACGAGGGAGCCGAGCACGGCGCGTACCGCCTCGGGGTCGTAGCCACCTTGCACCAGGTCGCCCTGGAGGTACTGCACGGCGAGGCGGCGCGACTTGGCGATGCGGTCGTTACAGGCGGCCACCAGGGCCTCGAGGATGGGCTGGCGCTCCACGGCGAGGCCGATGTCGAGCCCCTCTGCCACCAGCGCGTCGAGGGCTTCCACCACCACCCGCGGCAGGCGGCGCTGGGGTGGGCTCTCCGCCGGGGCTTCCGCAGGCAGGGCCGCGGCGTCGGGGGTGGAGGAGCTGGGCGCCGACGACGGGCCAGCCTCGGGCTCGGCCGAGGCGCGGTCGTTGCGAAGCTCAACGCGGAAGCCGCCGGCGCGGTCGTCGCGGCGGAGCGACACCAGCCCCTCGGCCTGCGCGCGCTCGAGAAAGCGGGCGAAGGTGGAGAACCCGAAGTCGTCCTCGTCGAAAGTGGGGAGCTTCCGCTTCATGGAGGTCTTGAGCACGCTCGCGTGTACCGGCCCACCCTCGTCGCGCTGCACGTTCTGCAGTGTCTCGACGAGGAGGTTGAAGGCCATGTCGAGCTTCGGCTTGGCCCCGGCGCTCGCGCCGTCGTCGTCGTCGTCGTCCTCGTTGTCGGGCGTGCTGACGGGCGTGACCTTGGTGGCCCTCACCAGCGTGTCGTAGAACATGAACTCGTCGCAGACGTTGGCGATGAGCCGGCTGGTGCTGCCCCGGGTGCCGATGCCGATGACCCTGCGGTTGAGTTCTTTGAGGCGGGTGACCAGCGGGGTGAAGTCGCTGTCACCTGATACAATCACGAATGTATCGAGATACTCACGGTTGAAGGCGATTTCCATCGCGTCGACCACCAGCGCGATGTCGCCCCGGTTCTTGTCGCCGTGGCCGGTGGCCGGGAGCTCCACCATCGTGACCCCCTGCTCCGCCAGGCGTGTCTTGTGCCGTTGCCAGCGGTCCCAGTCGCAGTAGGCGCGGGCCACGAGGATGCGCCCGAGGTCTTTCAGGCGGCGCATGACCACGCGCACGTCGAACTCCCCGAGGCCCTCCTGGCGCGAGCCCTTGGCGATGTTGTCGAAGTCGAAGAGTACGCAGAGGTTGCGTTCCACGGGGTATCCGGGAGGGGAGGGGAGGGGAGGCGGGCGCCGGGCGATAACGCAGGTGCCGACCGGGCGCGAATGCCTTGGCGCCGCGGGAGAGCCGATCGCGATAGCCCGCGCCGATGTCTACGCGCTTCGAGGGAACCGGTCGCTACGTGGCCGACGAGGGCCTGACGGCCGACGTGAACGCCGCGATGGTGCTGGGTCGCCCACTTCTCGTGAAGGGCGAACCCGGAACGGGCAAGACCATGCTCGCCGCTGCCGTGGCCGAGTCGCTCGGGATGCCGTTGCACGTGTGGTCGATCAAGTCCACCACCAAGGCGGTGGAGGGGCTCTACACCTACGACGTGGTGCAACGCCTCAACGACGCGCGCTTCGGCGATGGCGACGTGAAGGACATCCGCCGCTACATAAAGCTCGGCGTGCTCGGCGGTGCTTTCGCCGCGCCCGCGCGGTCGGTGGTGCTCATCGACGAGGTTGACAAGGCCGACCTCGAGTTCCCCAACGACCTCTTGCGCGAGCTCGACGAGATGGTGTTTCACGTCCCAGAGCTCGACGAGACGGTGAAGGCCGTGCACCGCCCGGTGGTGATCATCACCAGCAACGCCGAGAAGGAACTGCCCGACGCCTTTCTGCGCCGGTGCGTGTTTCATTACATCGCCTTCCCCGACCGGGAGCGGATGAAGCGGATCGTCGACGTGCACCTGCCAAACCTGCCCGAGAAGCTGGTGGAGGCCGCGTTCCAGCGCTTCTACGGGCTGCGTGGTCGCGAGGGCCTGCGCAAGAAGCCATCCACCAGCGAGCTCATCGACTGGCTCACCGTGCTCGTGCGCGCCGGCGTGCCGCCGGAAGAGGTGACCACCCGCTTCCCTTTCCCCGGCGTGTTGCTCAAGCAGGAAGCCGACCTGGAGGCGGTGAAGGGCCACCGCTGATGTTGCTCACCCTGCTCTACAACCTCCGCGCGCAGGGCCTGAAGGTCGGCGCCGGGGAGTGGCTGGCCTTCCTGCGGGGCGTGGAGCAAGGGCTCGCCGAGGATCTCGACGGCCTGTACTTCCTGGCCCGCGCGGTGCTGGTACACACCGAGGCGCACTACGACGTTTTCGACGTGGCCTTTACCGCCGCCTTCGAGGGGGTGGAGCTTCCGCCCAAGCTCAAGGACGAGCTTGCCGGCTGGCTCGCCGAGGCCAAGCAGGCCATCGGCGAGCGGGTGCCTCACGACTTCGACTCGCTGGAGGCGATGCGGAGGGAACTCGAGAAGCGACTGCGGGAGCAGAAGGAGCGCCACGATGGCGGCGGCTACTGGGTGGGCACCGGGGGCAGCTCGCCCTTCGGCAACTCGGGCCGCGCCGACCAGGGAATCCGCATCGGCGGCGAGGGCGGTGGCCGCAGCGCGGTGCAGGTGGCGGGGGAGCGTCGCTGGGCGGGCTACCGCACCGACCTCACGCTCGGCACTCGCGACTTCAAGACGGCGCTCGCGACCCTGCGCAAGTTTGGCCGCGAAGGGAAGGAGGAGCTGGATATCGACGGCACCATAGACAAGACTGCGAAGAACGCGGGGGAGATCGAGCTCGACATCCGGAAGGAGCGCATCAACCGCGTGAAGCTGGTGCTCCTGATGGACACGGGCGGCAGCATGGAGCCGCACACCCAGCTGGTGTCGCGCCTGTTCACGGCGGCGAAGGCGCTCAAGACCTTCAAGAGCTTCGACGCCTGGCACTTCCACAACGCGCCCTACGGCTTTCTCTACAAGGACTACCGCAGCTTCGAGCGCACCCCCACCGCGCAGGTGCTGGAGAAGCTCACGCCACAACACCGCTGCGTGTGGGTGGGCGACGCGAGCATGGCGCCGTGGGAACTGTTCCAGGGGGCAGGCTGGGGCGAGCCTGGACCGACAGGGATCCAGTGGCTGCAGCGCTTCTCCCAGCGTTGCCCGGCCAGCGTCTGGCTCAATCCCGATCCCGTTCGGTACTGGGACCACCCCACCGTGCGGGCCATTGGCTCGTCGATCCCGATGTTCCCGCTCACCCTCGACGGCCTGCGCCGGGCGATGTCGCGACTACGAACCGTCACCTGACCGGGGGAGAGAGGCGCGCGACGAGGTGCCGAACGCCGTCTTGCTACGGCTGCGACTGGTGGATTCGAACTGCTGCTGCTTGCGCGCGTGCTCGCTCATGTCCACGCTGAAGCGCGCCTCCTCGGCGAGGAGGGTGGCGTGCAGGGCGAGCAGGGCGGGATCCTCGCCCATGTAGCGGGAGAGGTGGAGCCGCGTGGCGTGGATGGCGGCGGGCGCGAGATCGAAGCGGCGTTGCCGGTTCAGGCGCACGGCGGCCAGCCGCGCGAGGTCAGCGTGGCGCCCCGCCGCCAGCCGATCCACCTCGACTCGCCTGGGCTGCGCGTCGTTCTCCTCGCCGGCAGCGAAGGTGTAGGCCAGCCGGGCCGTGGCGACCTCGGGATGATCGCGGTCGGCCACGGAGGCGGTGCAGGCGAGGACCTCGCCCTCGCGGCCCAGGGGAAACCGGAGCTGCACGATGGTGTCGTTCTGCTCGGCGCTGGCGAGGTTGCCGAGGGGGATGCTGAGCCGGTGGCGTGTGAAGGACCCGAGCTGGGGCCCCACCCAGCGGGCCTCCACGCCCGGGGGAAGATCCAGCTGGAGCATCACGTCGCGCTGGCTCACCTCCAGCACGTCGCCCAGCTCGTTGCGCACGTGCCGCTCGATGTCGGCGGCCGACTGCACGTAGAAGTAGTTGCCCGTGCCCGCGTCGGCCATGGCGCGCAGCAGGTCCTCGTCGACGTCGGTGCCCACGCCGAAGGTGGAGAGGGTGATGCCGCGCTGGCGCAGTTCGCGCGCGTGTCGCGACAGGTCGTCGGCGCTGGTGACCTCGCAGTTGGCCTGCCCGTCGGTGAGCAACAGGCACCGGGCGAAGGTGTCGCGATCGAGGCCCTCCGCGATCGAAGCGCACGCGGTGAGAAAGCCGCGGAAGAGGTTGGTGGATCCACCCGGGCGCACCTCGGCGAGCAGGGCGCTGGCGCTGACCACGTTGGTGCGCGTGGCCAGCATCAACGAGACGTCGACGAGCACGGTGTCGTCGAAGGTAGTGACCGAGAATCGGTCGGACGGCAGCAGGCGGTCGAGACAGGCCAGGAGCGCCGCCTTCGCGGTGTCGAGTTTGCCGCCGCCCATGGAGCCCGAGCGGTCGAGACAGAAGCCGATCCGCGCCGGGGGACGGGGCCGCGCGTCGGTGACGACGGGCGCCACGTAGCGCACGTGCAGGTGGCGGTGGCTGCCGCCGCCGGTCCAGACCAGGGAACGCTCGGTGTCGAGGATGAGGCTCATGTCTTCTCGGTGAAGAGGGTGCGGGCTTGCTCGAGGAGGCGGTCGAGCTTGCGCCGGGTGTCGGCGTCGAGCGGCCGGCGGACGTGGATCTCCACGTCGGGGTGAACGGTCGTGCGTTCCCAGGTGTTCCGGGCGGGCGTGTAGGGCTGGACCGCCGGCCCCGAGAGGATCGACACCGCCTGGTGCGCCGCGGAGGGTGGGGACGCGGTGCCGCTCGGGCCACAGCCCCCTCGGTCGCCCCCTCGAGCGCTGCTGAGCGCCTGGCTGATGTAGTCGAGGGCGTTGGACGTGCCCGGCTCGAGGAGCTGCGCGCGCTCGGCGGGCGTGATGGCGTCGAGGCGACTCCGGATCTCGGCGAGGGGGAGGTGCTGGCGCTGAAGTGCCTTGATGAGCCGGAGCCGCTGGAGGGCGTCGGCCGGGTAGGTGGCCCGGGGACCCTGGCTCGCCGCGGGCGGCATGAGCCCGGAGCTGATGTAGTAGCGAACCGTGCGCGGGGTGACGTCGGCCGCCTCGCACAGGTCGAGAAGGGTGTACTCGTCCATCGGTGTAGAATCTACACACCTACGTAGCACTGTCAAGTTAGGGCGTCGGCGAGTCTCGCCGGGACCTCAGTCGCACTCGTAGTTGGTGCCGCCGAAGGTGGACCACTTCAAGGTGGCGTCGTTGTCCTGGAGGCAGACGCAGGCCTGCGAGCCCCCCTTGCGCATGTCGACGTCGATGTACATCCAGCCGGCGCGCGCGGCCTCGCGGTCGGCCGGCGGCTTCTCGGCCATCGGGAGCGCGATGGCCTCCTTCGACGAGGGGGTCTTCCGCGCGGCGATGATCTCCGCCGGGGCGATGGCGAGGGCGGTGGTGGCCAGGCCCATGACGAAGACGGCGGCAACGAGGGTTAGGGGACGAGTCATCGCCGTTCTTGAGGAGTGCCGCCGCCCAACCTGCGAGCCCGGTGCTGCCAAGCGCTGATATATCCGGCGTGTATCAGATTGATGTCGAGTACCTGTTCGCGTGTATCACCATGTATTGGTCACGACGTACATTGACTGGGTGGCGGGCTTCGACAGCCTCGGGGTGGAAGGTCGTGCGCCAGCCTGTCGCTTCATCCCGCCGCCGAGCGCTCGCGAGAGCCCAGCGACGACGGCGGCTTCCGCCGCGAGCGAGATCGGAAGCGCGCCGATCGCTGGCCCGGCCCTAGCGAGCAAGGCCGCTCGCCGTGGGTGCGCCCCGTGGTTAGCCACGGCGGACCACTGGGGCGTCGTCAAGTGGTAAGACACGAGACTTTGACTCTCGCATTCGTAGGTTCGAATCCTACCGCCCCAATATTGTCTAGGGGGGAAACCGTCCGGCTTTCCCCCTAGCGCCTCCGACCTCGCGCGCCCCGCGGGCTGCGGGCGCGAGGAAGCCGCCGCGAGTAGCGCGCCGACTTGGCGGCTCTCCGCCCTTCCGCGCCCGGGCGGCCTCGTCGCTGGCATTGGCTCGCGCCCCGCCCGCCGCAAGTGCACACCCGCCCGCCCTGGCGAAGTAGACTGGCGCACCCACCCGAGCGTCACCATGCCGACCTCAGCTACCTCCGCCAGTGTCGTCGCCCTGCTGGCCGCAGGGTGCTCCCCGGGCGGTACGACGCGGGCCGGCGACCCCGGCGCCTCCCCGGTGTCCGCCGACTCGGGCGACACCGCTCGTCCCGCCGACACCGGCCTCGACTGGTCGGGCGACGTGGCGAGCTACGGCGGCTGCGTGGCCGGCGATCCCGAGGCGAAGCTCCTGTCGGCGTCACCGCCGGTCGGGCCGGTGACCGCCGGCGCGACGGTTTCCGGCGAGATCGTCTTCGCTCACTGCGGCGCGAGCGCCTGGGTCGTGGCCGATGCCGAGGACAGCGTCAGCGGCGTGAAGCTCGGGGCGGTGAGCGACACCGTGATGCACACGTGGGACCACTCTCGCGTGCTCCTGCCTCGCGACATCGCGCCGGGCGAGGCGGTGCGGTTGGCCTGGACGGGCACGGCGCCGCTGGTCAACGGCGACCACCCCTGGGCCTGGCAGATGCTCGAAGAGTGGGTCCGCTGGATCGAGGATCCCGCGCCGGTGGCCTCGGTTCTCATCGAGGGCGGCTACGGCCCCTTCACCGTGCACACGCGGTACGAGTGGCAGACCGCCGACCACCCGGTGGACGGGAGTTCGCTCGACCTCCGCGATCTCGAGTACATCACCATCCACTACAACGGTGTCACCGAAGACCTCGACGGCGACGACGACGTGTACACCGACGCCGACACCATCGAGAGCCTCCAGGACTCCCAGCGCCAGTACATCGAGGGGCGGGGCTATTCCTACGGCTACAACAGCGAGATCGCGCCCGACGGCGACGAGTGGGAGATCCGCGGCTACGACTTCGAGAGCGCGGCCAACGGGTGCAGCGAGGTGAACGACCCGAGCTACACCATCCAGGTCCCCACCACGAGCCCAGAGGCGGCGCCCACTGGTGCGCAGGTGGAGGGCACACGCGCCGCCATCCTCCGGGTGAGGCAGGCCGCCGCTGCCGCGGGCAACCCCAACTTCCTCTACATCAACGGCCATCGCGACGTGCGCCCGCTGTGTGACGGCCTCTCCGGCACGTCCTGCCCCGGCGAGCCGCTCTACGCGATGATCCTCGACGGCTCGCTCGAGCCCTGAACCGGGCGCCCGGCTCCGATCACCCTCCCCCGTCTAGAAAGCGCGTCGCGCCCGGACGCGGTCCAGGCGGCGAGCGCGTTGACCAGGGCGAAGGCGAGCGTGGCGACGAGCGCGACACGTGGCCATCGACGCATCGCGAGCCGCGCCCCGCCAAGTCTTAACCCTTAACCTCCGACACCGAACTGCCGCGGGTTAGGCAGGGCGAATGGTCATCGCCCTGCTACTCGCCTGTTCCACCCCCGAGACGAAACCCACGCCCGCGGCGGTTCCCCCGCCCGCGGCCGAGGCGCCGCCGCCGCCCGTGGAGGTAAACCTGGGCGAAGCGGTGGACAGCGCTGGCGTGGTGCCGATCGACACCGTGCTGGCCACCGCGGCCGACTACGACGGCAAGGACGTGGTGGTGGAAGGCACGGTGAAGGAGGTGTGCCAGAAGAAGGGATGCTGGCACACGATCGCCACCGCGAGCCCCGACGTGGCGGTGATGGTGAAGGACAAGGAGTACAAGATCTTCCTGCCGAAGGACTCGGCGGGCAAGAAGGTGCATCTCAAGGGCAACTTCGCGCTGGTGGAAACGCCGGAAGAGGAGGCCCGCCACTACGCGGAAGACGCGGGGAGAGACCCTTCCACCATCGTGGGGCCGCAGAAGGGCTACGCCATCGACGTGGCCGGGGTGAAGTTCGTCGATAGCTGAGGGGGATGTACCCCGACCTTCACCGCCACCTCGACGGCTCGCTCCGGCCCTCCACCGTGCTGGCGCTGTCGGGCGCGCCGATGCCCGAGGGTTACCGCTTCCGCGCCGGCATGGGCCTTGCGGCGGCGCTGCGCTGTTTCGAGTTCACCCTGTCGCTCATGCAGTCGCTCGACGCGGTGCGCCGCGTGGCGGCGGAGGCCTGCGAGGACGCGGCCGCCGAGGGCGTGAGCACGCTCGAGCTTCGTTTCGCGCCGCAGCTTCACGGCCAGCCGGTACCCGAGGTGGTCGACGCGGCGCTCGACGGCATCGCCGGGCGCGCGGGGCTGATCCTGTGCGGGCTCTACGGCGAGGCGCCGGGTGTCCTGGAAGAGCTGGTCGACATCGGTGCGTCGCGACCCGGCGTGGTGGGCGTCGACGTGGCCGGCGGGCCGTCGCCCGTGCACCGCTTCGGGCTCGTGGACTACGCGGGCGCCTGTCAACGGGCCCGGCGGCTCGACCTCGGGGTGACGGTCCACGCGGGGGAGGGGCGGCCACCGGCCGAGATCGCCGTGGCCATCGAAGTGCTCGGCGCGCATCGCATCGGCCACGGCACCAGCATCCTCGACGACGAGACGGTGGTCGATCTTGCCTTGCGACGGGGTGTCACCCTCGAGGCCTGTCCCACGTCGAACATGCACACGGGGGTGGTGCCGAGCGTGGCGGCGCACCCACTGCAGGCCTGGCTCCGCCGCGGTCTCCGCGCCTGCGTCAACACCGACAACACGCTGCTCTCCGACGTGACCAGCCCGGAGGAGCACCGGCGCTGCGGGCTCTCCGAGGCGGATCTCGCGGTCGTCATCGCGCACGGCCACGCCGCCGCTTTCAATCGCTAGGACGAGTAGCTCTCCACCGGGGGGCAGGCGCACATCACGTTCTTGTCGCCGTATACGTCGTTAACCCGGGCGATCGGCGGCCAGAACTTGTAGGCGTGCTGGTGGCGGCTGGGGAAGGCCGCCAGTTCCCGGGAATACGGGCGCGTCCACTCGCCGGCGGTGACCGCCGCCGCGGTGTGAGGCGCGTTCTTCAGCGGGTTGTCGTTGCGCGGCCACTCGCCCTGCTCCACGCGGGCGATCTCCTCGCGGATGGCGATCATCGCGTCGCAGAAGCGGTCGAGCTCCTCCTTCGACTCGCTCTCGGTGGGTTCCACCATCAGGGTGCCCACCACCGGGAACGACACGGTGGGCGCGTGGAAACCGTAGTCCATCAGCCGCTTGGCCACGTCGACCACCTCGACGCCGGTGGCCGCCTTGATCGGGCGCAGGTCGAGGATGCACTCGTGGGCCACCCGGCCGTTCTCGCCGGTGTAGAGCACCGGGTAGTGAGGCGACAGGCGGGTGGACACGTAGTTGGCGTTGAGGATCGCGGTCTTGGTGGCGAGGGCGAGGCCGTCGGCCCCCATCATCGCGATGTACATCCACGAGATGGGCAGGATGCTCGACGAGCCCCAGGGGGCGGCCGACACCGCGCCCGTCTGGCCCCCCGTCTGGACGACCGGGTGCCCGGGCAGGAAGGGGGCGAGGTGGGCGCCGCAGCAGATCGGTCCCATGCCGGGGCCGCCGCCGCCGTGGGGGATGCAGAAGGTCTTGTGCAGGTTGATGTGACACACGTCGGCGCCCAGCTCGCCCGGACGCACGAGGCCGACGAGCGCGTTGAGGTTGGCGCCGTCCATGTACACCTGGCCGCCGTTGTCGTGGACGATGGTGCAGATGTCCTTGATGGCGGCCTCGAAGACACCGTGGGTGGACGGGTAGGTGACCATGAGCGCCGCGAGTTGAGCCCGGTGCTCCTCGGCGCGGGCGCGGAGATCGGCCACGTCGATGTTGCCGCTCGAGTCGCACTTGACGACGACCACCCGCATGCCGGCCAGCGCGGCCGAGGCGGGGTTGGTGCCGTGTGCGGACGAGGGGATCAGGCACACGTCGCGGTGCGCGTCGCCCCGGGACAGGTGGTAGGCGCGGATCGCGAGCAGGCCGGCGTACTCGCCCTGGGAGCCCGCGTTGGGCTGCAAGGACGTGGCGGCAAAGCCGGTGATGTCGGCCAGCCAGCCCTCGAGATCGGCGAAGAGCTGCGCGTAGCCCCGCGCCTGCGCCGCCGGGGCGAAGGGGTGGATCCTGCCGAAGCCGGGCCAGGTCACGGGGATCATCTCGGCGGTGGCGTTGAGCTTCATGGTGCACGAGCCCAGCGGGATCATCGTGGCGGTGAGCGACAGGTCGCGACCCTGCAAGCGCGAGATGAAACGCAGCATCTCCGTCTCGCTGTGGTAGCGGTTGAAGTGCGCGTGTGTCAGAAACGCGGTGCTGCGCCGAAAGGTGCTGGGGATGCGGTTGTCGGCGGGCAGCGCCGCGGCCGGCGTGCTGGCGCCGAAGCAGGCGAGGATGTCGGCCACGTCGGCCACCGACGTACACTCGTCGAGCGCGATCGCGAGCGTGCCGTTGCCGAGGTCGCGCAGGTTGATCGCGCGCGCGTGGGCCTGCGCGAGCACCACCGGCGCCCTGGCACCGACGTGTACCCGGACGGTGTCGAAGAAGGGCAGCTCGGACACCGCGTGGCCGGCGTTGGCAAGCCCGGCGGCGAGGGCGCTCGCCATCCCATGCACCCGTCCCGCGATGCGTCGCAACCCCTCGGGGCCATGGTAAACCGTGTACATCGCCGCGATGATCGCGAGCAGCACCTGGGCGGTGCAGATGTTGGACGTGGCCTTCTCGCGACGGATGTGCTGCTCGCGGGTTTGCAGGGTGAGCCGCAGCGCGGGCTTGCCGGTGGCGTCGACCGACACGCCGATGAGGCGGCCGGGCATCGCGCGCTTGTATTCGTCCTTGCAGGCGAAGAAGGCCGCGTGGGGGCCGCCGTAGCCCAGGGGGACGCCGAAGCGCTGGGCCGAGCCCACGCAGATGTCGGCGCCCCACTCGCCCGGGGGGGTGAGCATCGTGAGCGAGAGGATGTCGGCAGCCACGGTGACGATGGCCCCGTGGGCGTGGGCGCGCTCCACCAGCGCCCGGTCGTCGTAGATCGCGCCGTCGGTGGCGGGGTACTGGAGCAAGACCCCGAACACCGGGGTGTCGAAGGCGAAGCTGCCGGGGTTGCCCACCAGCACCTCGATGCCCAGCGGCGCCGCCCGGGTTCGGACCACCTCGATGGTCTGCGGGTGGCAGTTGTCGGCCACGAAGAAGGCGTTGACCGCGTCGTCCTTGCGCAGGCCATGACTCATGGTCATCGCCTCGGCGGCGGCGGTGGCCTCGTCGAGCAGGCTGGCGTTGGCGATGGGAAGGCCCGCGAGGTCTTCGACCATCGTCTGGAAGATGAGCAGCGCCTCCATGCGGCCCTGCGAGATCTCCGCCTGGTAGGGCGTGTACTGCGTGTACCAGCCTGGGTTCTCCAAGATGTTCCTCAGGATCACGCCCGGGGTCACCGTGTCGTGGTAGCCCATGCCGAGGTAGCTGCGGAACACCTGGTTGGCGTCGGCGTAGCCCCGGGCCCGCGCGAGCGCGTCGACCTCGGAGAGCGCGGCGCCGGTGGCCAGGGGCCGCGCGGTGCGGATCAAGGCGGGGACGGTGCTGTCGATCAGCGCGTCGAGGCTCGGCGCGCCCACCGTCGCGAGCATGGCCTCGATGTCGCGACCGCGGGGTCCGACATGGCGGGTGACGAAGCGATCGGGGGAGGCGGCGAGGTCGGCGAGCGTGGTCATGGGGGCACCCGGGCGAGGCCGGCGGGTCTAACCCGAGCGCCCTGATTCTCCCCGCGCGGATCGCCGCCGCTCGTGATAAAGCCGCGGCCCTCCACGGAGCCCGCGTGATCCTCGTCTCGCTCGCCGCCGCCGCCGCCCCGGGACCCCTCGAGCGCGAGTTCCGCCTTGCCGCCGCCGAGCACGAGGTGCCGGTCGAGTTGCTCTACGCCATCGGCTGGGAGGCGTCGCATCTCAATCCGGTAGCCGAGTCCACCTGGGGCGGGCAGGGCATGTTCGACTTCATGGAGGCCGACGAGACGGGTGGTCCCTCGCTCGAGGCCGCCTCGGCGCTGATCGAGACCAACCCCAACCTCGTCGCGCGCGCCTGGCCGCTCCAGGTCCGGGGCGCCGCTGCCTTGCTCGCCGACTATGCCCGGGTCCACAACGGCGGTAGCTTGCCGTCGCGAGGCGATCTTGACGCCTGGCAGAGCGCGGTGTCGGCTTTCTCCGGCCGCGAGGAGCCGGCCCACCAGGCGATGTACGTCAAGTATGTCTACGAGCTGCTCCAGGACGGCTTTGTCGCCGACACGTCCATGGGCGAGATCCGGGTGGATCCGCAGGCGGTGAACCCCGAGCGCGGCGCGCCGCCGCCCGCGAGCGGCGACAGCTCGCTCAACGACCAGTTCGTGGCCGCCGCCTCCTGCAACTACAGCGACTACAGCCGCGCCGCGGGCGACATCGACATGGTGGTCATCCACACGGTCCAGGGCAGCTACTCGGGTTGTTACTCGTGGTTCCAGAACTGCGACGCCGGCGCGAGCGCGCACTACGTGGTGCGGTCGTCCGACGGCGCCATCACCCAGATGGTGTGGGAGGCCGACGTGGGCTGGCACGCCGGCAACTGGGACTACAACCTGCGCAGCGTGGGCATCGAGCACGAGGGCTACGTCGACGACTGCTCCTACTACACCGACGCAATGTACCGGGAGTCGGCGGCGCTCACCGCCGACATCGCCGCGCGCCAGGGCGTCCCGCTCGATCGCTCGCACATCATCGGCCACAACGAGGTGCCCGATCCCGACGGCTCCGGCTACGGCGGCTCCGGTCACCACACCGACCCGGGCGATTGCTGGGACTGGGACTACTACATGTCGCTCGTCGGCGGGGAGACGGGCGATCCCACCGGAGAGATCGTCGGCTTCGTCCGCGAGAGCGACATCTACAACGAGAGCGGCAACCTCGTGGGGGCGACGGTGTGGATCGAGGAAACGGGCGACACCACCACTGTCAGCGCGGCCGGCCTCTACGAGTTCCCGGGGCTCCCCTACGGCAACTACACCATCCACGCCGACGTCGACGGCTACCTCGAGGGTACCTGCGCCGCCGAGCTGACGTCGTCGCAGCAATGGTGCTCGATCGCGCTCTTCCCGGGCGAGGAGGGCGACACCGGCCCCAGCGTCGACACCGACGGGCCGGGCGACGGCGGCACCGATGACCTGCCGAACCCGGGCAAGCCGGTGATGATAGACGAGGTGGACGCGGGTTGCGGCTGCGACGCGGGCGCGACCGCGGCGGGAGCGGCCTCGGTGGCGGTTGGCCTCTTGTTCGCTCGTCGCCGCCGATGATGTGGCTCCTCGCCTGCGCGCCCAAGGAGGTGCCGCCCGAGCCGCCCAGGGGCGTGGCCACGGTGGTGGAGATGCAGGCCAGCGAGGCCGCGTCTGCCGATCGCCAGGCGATCACCGAGGCGGTCGCGACCACCCCGGTTCGTCCCTGCTTCGAGGCGCTTCTCGCTCGCACGCCCGCCGCGCACGGCGAGGTGGTCGTGGAGTTCACCGTGGGCACCGCCGGGCTGGTGACCGAGAGCCGCGCCGCCTTCGCCACGCTCGGTGACGACGAGGCGGCCGCCTGCGTGGCCGACGCCGTGCGGCGCGTGCAGTTCCCGCCCCGGGGCGAGGAGCTGGGGGTGCGCTACCCCTTCGTGCTCATCACCGACCGCACCCCCCCCGAGGTCGCGCGCGCGCTGAAGGCCCGGTACGGCCTGCTCCCCGAGAGGGAGCTCGACCCATCCGGCGACCCGCGCGCGCCGATTCCCCCCGGCGTCGTGGTGGTGTGGTAGCCCCTAGTCGACGAAGGACTCAAGGTTCCGGCGGCGGCGCGAGGTGCGCAGCTTTCGCAGCGCCTTGATCTCGATCTGGCGGATGCGCTCGCGGGTGAGGCAGAACTGGGCGCCGATCTCTTCCAGCGAGTAGCACATCGGCTCGCCGATGCCGTAGCGCATGCGCACCACCTTCTCCTCGCGCGGCGACAGGGTGGCGAGCACCTCCTCGATCTCCTCGCGGAGAGCGGCGTCTTCGATGGCGGCGCTGGGCAGCTCGGCGTTGGGGTTCTCGACGAACTCGCCCACGGTCGAGTCGCTGTCCTCGTTGACCGGGGCGTCGAGCGACAACGGCTCGCGCGTGAGCTTCATCAGCGCCTCGAGCTTGTCGATGTCGATGTTGAGCTTCATCGCGATCTCTTCCATCGAGGGCTCGCGACCCATCTGCTGGAACATCTCCTTCTGGAGCTGGTGCACCTTGTTGACGACTTCCAGCTTGTAGATGGGGATGCGAATCGTGCGGCACTGGCTCTCCACCGCGCGGATGATGCTCTGCCGGATCCACCATGAGGCGTAGGTGCTGAACTTGAAGCCGCGCGTGTGGTCGAACTTCTCGGTGGCCTTCATCAGGCCGATGTTGCCCTCCTGGATGAGGTCGGAGAGCGGGATGCCGCGGTAGGTGTACTGCTTCGCAATGCTCACCACGAGGCGGAGATTGGCGTTGACCAGCTCGGCCTTGGCCAGATCTGAGTCGGGGCCACCCGCGTCGATGCGGCGCGCCACCTCGACCTCGTCGTCGCGGCTGAGCAGCGGGATCTCGCCCATGCGCTTGAGGTACTTGTTGAGGAGGACGTTGCCTTCCCCGATGGGAGCCTGCCGCAGAGAGGGGGACGCGAAGCCCATTGACGTTCCTCCGTCGCGCCGAAGGGGCGCGTCACGGGAGAAAGCAAAGCGCGTGCCAACGAAGAGAGGCAGAGTCATCGTTCGTCACCGGCGGTGGAAGTGGGAGGGAAAAGGGCCGCCGATCCGTTGATCGGTAGGCTGTCGACCCCACATGAGGCTTGTCTCTTCGACTTGATTCGCGGTGGCGGTGTCGCGATTCCTGGCGATGTCAAAATTCTTGTACGCGCGTCAAGGGACCGTGACAGCGCCACGGAGCGCCGCGAAGGGATCGTCCGGCCCACGGGTGATCTCGCGCACCCGGGTGATGAAAGTGGGGATGTCACCATCGCAACCCGCCATCAGCGCGGCGAATTCCGCCTCGCCCGAGTTGTAGGTGCGAAACTGCATCAGCCGGGGGTTGTTCCACGCCTGGGTGCGCACCACCTGGAGGTAGCGTGCCTTGTTGCGGATCGGGCTGGCCAGAACACGGTCGTCGAGGGAGGCGTATAGTTCCTCCTTACGACGAGACTTCTCGGTATCGGCCAGGCTGCTGGTGTAGACCGCGTCGAGCTCCGCGTAGAGGCCCTGGAGGATGTCGCGGAAGGCGAGCCAGTCGGCGTCGGCCTCGCGCGCGGAAGCCAGCTCGGCGCTGTCCTGGCCGTACTTGTGGACGAGAAACTGGTCGCCGGCGGCCTGACCCACCACGTTGGCGAAGCTCTCGTTGAAGGCCACGCTGCCCGGGATCCAGAGCGTGGCGTGGGCCAGCTCGTGCAGCACCGTCTCGACCACCTGGGGCTCGGTCCAGCTCATCATCGCGGGCAGGATCGGGTCTTGGAACCACCCGAGCGTGCTGTAGGCGTTGACCACGCGCATGTGGACTTCGTAGCCCTCGGCTTCTAGCCGCACGCGGGCGGTGTGCGCCTCCTCGTCGCTGAAGTAGCCGAGGTAGGGAACGGTGCCGACGATCGGGAACCACCAGGTGCGGGGCTGGAAGGAGAGCGGCGGGCAAGCCGAGACGTTCCAGATGGTCCGGGTCCACGTGCGCGAGTAGCCGCTGTAGTTGTCGGTCGCCGACAGGCCGATGTCGCGACCGAAGGCCTTTACCTCCTGGAACAGGCGGAGCCGCTGCTCCTCGCCGGCCGAGAGCGCGCCGCTGGCGAGCAGATCGTCGACCGGCTCGCGCCGCGCGAGCATCTCGGCCTGGTACGCTGCGCTCACCATCACGTAACGAGCGCCGCAGCTCGGCAAGAGGGTGGCGGCGGCGAGGCCCGCGGCGAGCAGCAACCCCAGCCGGCGTGCACGTGGCGACATTGTTTTCGGCTAGTAGCTCGCGGCGCGATCGCGTGATACTCTTTACACGTCAAGATGGACCGACTTGTCTCCCGGCTCCTGTGGATCGCGCTCCCCATGCTGGGGGTGCTCACGATCCTGGCCCTCGCCGTGTGGGGCGAGAACGGCCTCATCCGCCACCGGGAGCTGGAGTCCGACCTCGCCAAGGTGGAGCGCCGCCTCGCGGTGATCGCCGAGGAAAACGCTGGCCTCGCACGCGATGTGTCGCGACTGCGCGATGACGACGTGACGCGGCGCCGAGCGGCGGCCGAGGAACTGCTGCTCGTGCCCGAGAACAGCACCGTCTACCGCTTCCCGGCCGGGGCGCCGTAGGGGTCGCGCCGGATAGGCCGGCCCGATGCCGAGCTACCGATTCTTGCTGGACGGCGTGGAGACCGAGGTGGAGGCCGATCCGAAGGCCAGCGTCCTCGACGTTCTCCGCGAACAACTGGGAGTGTACGTGGTGAAGGCCGGCTGCGCCCCCCGGGGCCTCTGCGGCTGCTGCACGGTGCTGGTGGACGGCAAGGCGCGGCTCACCTGCACGCTGCCGGTGAAGTCGATCGCCGAGAAGTCGATCACCACGCTGGCGGGCGTGCCCGAGGCCGACCGGCTGGTCGTGGCGGAGGCCTTCGCCGCCTGCGACGCGGCGCCGTGCGGCTACTGCACGCCGGGGATCGCGCTGTCGACCGTGTCGCTGTTGCAGGCCAACACCTCGCCGAGTGAGGACGAGCTGCACCGCGCGCTGGCGCCCCACACCTGCCGATGCACCGGCTACGCCGCGATCCTGGAGGGGATGAGGCAGGCGGCGGCGGTGAAGCGCGGGGAGGCCGGCCGGCCGGTGGTCGACATCCAGGCCGTGGAGCGCGTGACCGGGGAGACGCCCTTCGTCGACGACCTCGTTCGCCCGGGCATGTTGCACGCGGTGCCGGTCTTCGCGCCGGTGGCGCGGGGGACGGTGACGACGCTCTCGCTGCCAACCGGGGGCCACGCGCTGGTGCTCCGGGGCGAGGGGAGCATCGTGAACCACGCCGGCGAGGCGGTGGCGCTCCTCGCGGCGCCCACCATGGCCGAGGCGCGGGCGCTCGCGCAGGCGGTCACGCTGGAGCTGGCGCCGATCCCGGCTGAGCCCCCGGCGCCCGTGGCCCGGGCTCGCCGACGCGACGGCGACGTCGACGCCGCCCTCGCCGCCTGTCGACACCGTGCCGAGATCGAGATCCACCTCGCGCCCACCGACGCCGTGCCCCTGGAGCCGGAGGCAGCGCTCGCCGTCCCCACCCTCGACGGCCTCGTGCTCTACACGGCGTGTCGCGACATCCAGGCGGTGGCCGCCGCCTGCCCGACCGTCACCCGGATCGAGCCGATGGCCGCCGGGGGCGACGCGGGCGCCAAGGACCGGCCGCAGGTAGAACCCTGGGCGGTGGCGCTGGCCGAGGCCACGGGAAAGCCGGTGCGACTCTCGCTCGACCACGCGGAGGGCACGCGCATCCGGCCCCGCCGTCCCGGGGCGCGGGTGAGGGGCTCGGCCGGTTGCGAC
>Ga0194131_10002374_pt1 | contig 30922 bp, 31 predicted proteins | sample TA2KigO120mmetaG_FD_148631 | JGI IMG/M metagenome (GOLD analysis project Ga0194131, IMG submission 148631) | Freshwater microbial communities from Lake Tanganyika, Tanzania - TA2015053 Kigoma Offshore 120m | ecosystem: Environmental > Aquatic > Freshwater > Lake | place: Tanzania: Lake...
ACGCCGCCGCGGTGGAGCACGAAGGCGGGGCCGCGCGCGCCCGGCTCGACGGTGGCGGCGGCACCGCCGGCCGCGACGTGGGCGCGGAGCACGGGATTGGCCGGATCGAGCGCGAACCAGCCGAGCGGCTCGCTCAACGGCGCGGCGCGCGCGACCTGCAGCGGATCCTCGGCGTTCAGGACCAGGAGCCCCGTCGCGTCGATCGCGCGGCGGACGATGAACTTCGCCTCGACCAGGTCGTCCATGCCGCCGACGCCGAACTCGCCAAGGTGGTCGGCAGTGACGTTGGTGATGGCGGCGGCGTCGACGCGCGGCAGGGCGAGGCCGCGCCGCAGCATCCCGCCGCGCGCCGTCTCGAGCAGGGCGACGTCGACGCGGCGGTCGCGCAGCACCAGGCGGGCGCCCGACGGCCCCGAGTAGTCCCCGGTGTCGAGCGTCTCGTCGCCGACCTTCACCCAGTCGGTGGTCGACATGCCCGGGACCTTGCCGGCGGCGCGGACCATCGCGGCGAGCAGCCGGATCGTCGTCGACTTGCCGTTGGTGCCGGTCACCATCGCCACCGGCACGTCGTGGATCGTGCTCCAGTCGACGGTCGCCGGATCGGGCAACTCGCGCCGCGGCCACGCGACCGCCCCGCGCCCGATCCCGGCCGACACCACGCGATCGTCGGGCACGAAGCTGACGCCGCGCGCCGCGCACGCCGCCCCGAACTCCACCAGCCGCGGCGCCCGCTCCTGCGCGATCTTCGCGACCAACCGGACAAACTGTTCCTGGATCAGTTTGTCCGGTTGGTCAGCGGCGGGGGCGCGCAGCTCGGCGCAGGCGGAGGCGAAGGCGGCCTCGTTGACCTCGGTCGCGGCGTAGAGGGCGTCGAGCGGCGCGGCGATCGCGACGTTCGCCCCGCAATGGCCCTCGCCGCCGAAAACCCGCGTCGCGATCGGCGCGTCGCGCCACCCGACCGCCGCCAGCCATTTGCGCACGTGCCGGCGCCAGATCTCGACCACGGCGCGCACCTGCGCCGGCGGGCCGGCGAGGTCGAGGATCACCGCCGGCGCGGCGAAGAACAGGTTGCGGCCCGGCAGTCGACGCGAGTCGACCTGGACGAGCGTGGCGGATCGGTAGGTCGGGGTCGTCACGCGCCGAGTCTCGAATCAACGGCGAGCCGCACCTCCCGCTCACCGGCCATCTGCGTCTGCTTCGCGCTGCGCCGTCCGGTCGCCGCTCAGTCCTCGTTCACCTCGCGAGCGAGCCGCACGCCGCGCTCGTCGCGGATCAGCCGCTCGAAGCCGGGACGCAGCTCCTCGCGATGCTGCTGCCGCAGCTCCATCTTCACCGGTTGCGGGATCGCGCCGTCCGGCCTGGATCGCACCTCGCCGAATTCCGGCCGGAAGCGCGTGATCTGGTTCCAGCAGCGGGTGATCTGGTCGCCGAACGCCAGCACCAGGTCGTCCTTGCGCGCCAGCTTGAGCGCGCAGTCGAGCGCCTCCGGCTCGTCGATGATGACCGTGATCTTCTCGGCCGGCACGCCCTTCTCGCGCAGCGTCGCCGCGAGCATCTGCGGGATCTCGTCCGGCTTGCGACCGCGCGGGTTGTCGTCGCGCCGGCAGACGTAGTGGTCGAAATGGCCGGCGCAGATCGCCGCGATCTCGCGCACGTCCTCGTCGCGCCGGTCGCCGGGCGCCGCCACCACCAGCAACTTCCGCCCCTTCGGCTTCAGCCGCTCGATCAACTCCACCATCTGCCGGATCGCGGCGGGGTTGTGGCCGTAGTCGAGGATCACCTTGAACGGGTGCTCGTTGCAGACGTTCATCCGGCCCGGCGCCTGGAAGAACGTCGTGTCGAACGTCTGCAGCGCGTGGCGGATCTCCTCGAGCTTGATCCCCATCGAATAGGTGACCGCCGCCGCGAACATCGCGTTCTGCACGTTGTGCAGCGCCCGCCCGTCGAGCGTCGCCGGGATCAGGTGCGTCCACAGGAGCGGCATGTGCGCTCCCTTGTCGTACAGCGTGATCATCTGGCCGTTGATGCCCTCCTCGAGCACCACCGCCCGCCCGCCCGCCCGGATGTGCTCCTTCACCAGCTCGTGCCCCGGGTCCATCGTCACGTAGCAGATCTTCGCCCTGGTGTGGTCGGCCATCCGCAGGCAGTGCTCGTCGTCGGCGTTCAGCACCGCGTAGTCGCGCGCCACCTCGACGATGATCCGCTTGACCCGCGCCAGCTCCTCGAGCGAGTTGACGCCCTTCAGCCCGAGGTGGTCGGCGGCGATGTTGGTCACCGCCGCGACGTTGCAGCGCTTGTAGCCCATGCCGCGCCGCAGCAGCCCGCCGCGCGCCGTCTCCAGCACCGCGACGTCGACGCTCGGGTCGCGCAGCACCATGCGCGCGGCCGTCGGCCCGGTCATGTCGCCGGCGATGGTGAGATGGCCGTTGCTGTAGACGCCGTCCGTGGTCGCGAGGCCCGGATGCCAGCCGTTCATCTTGAAGACGTGCGCGATCATCCGCGCGGTGGTCGTCTTGCCGTTGGTGCCGGTCACCGCGGCGATCGGGATCCGCGTCGGCGTCCCCGGCGGGAAGAGCATCTCCATCACCGGCTCGGCGACGTTGCGCGCCTTGCCCTCGGTCGGCGCCACGTGCATGCGGAAGCCGGGCGCCGCGTTCACCTCGCAGATCCCGCCGCCCACCTCGCGGTAGCTCCGGGTGATGTCGGGCGTCAGGAAGTCGACGCCGCCGATGTCGAGCCCGATCGCCTTGATCGCGCGCGCCGCCATCTCGCGGTTGTCGGGGTGGATCGTGTCGGTCACGTCGATCGACGTGCCGCCGGTCGAGAGGTTGCCGGTCGAGCGCAGGAAGACTTCCTCGCCCTTCGCCGGCACCGTCGTCCGCACGTACCCCTTCTTCTCCAGCAGGCGCTGCGCCTGCGCGTCGATCTCGAGTTTGGTCAGCACCTTCTCGTGGCCGACGCCGCGGCGCGGGTCGCGGTTCACGATCTCGACCAGCTGCTCGATCGTGTGGACGCCGTCGCCGACCACGTGGCCCGGCTTGCGCAGCGCGGCGGCGACCAGCTCGCCGTTCACCACCAGCAGGCGGTGGTCGAACCCCTCGAGGAAGCTCTCGACGATCACGCCGCGGCTGTGCTCGCGCGCGGCGGCGAACGCCACCGACACCTGCTCCGGCGTGGTCAGGCGGATCGAGACGCCGCGGCCGTGGTTGGCGTCGAGCGGCTTGACGACGACCGGCCAGCCGATCCGCTCGGCCTGCCGCACCGCCTCGCGCTCCGAATAGACCAGCTGCTGCTTCGGCACCGGCAGGCCGAGATCGCCGAGGATGCGGACGGTCTCCTCCTTGTCGGAGGCGATCTCCACCGCGATGTGGCGCGTCTCGCTGGTGATGGTCGCCTGGATCCGCTTCTGCCACTTGCCGTGGCCGAACTGGATCAGGCTGTAGCGGTTCAACCGCAGCCACGGGATGTCGCGCGCCTCGGCCGCCTTCACCAGCGAGTGGGTCGACGGCCCGAGCGCGAGCCGCTGCGCCACGCGGATGAACTCGTCGCGCTTCTCCTCCCACTTCCAGTCGCCCGGCACCGCGCCGGCCGGTCGCAGGTCGGCCGGCAGCAGCGAGTGGAGCAGCGTCAGCGCCAGCTTCCCGGCCTCGAGCCCGACCTCCTCCGCCTCGTACTCGTAGACGACGTGGTACTGGCCCGGCGCGTCGGCGCTGCGCGTCTTGCCGTACGTCACGTCCTCGCCGGTGATGTTCTGCAGCTCGATCGCGACGTGCTCCAGCACGTGGCCGAGCCAGGTTCCCTCGCCCTCGCGCAGCCGCCGCACGAAGCCGCCTTCCGTCTCGAAGCTGCAGCCGTGCTTCGCCAGGCCGGGCAGCGCGGCGAGCAGCGCGTCGATGAACGGGGCGCCGAGCCGCGCCGTCGGCCACTGCTCGAGCGGGCCGAGGTCGAGCGTGAGGCGAATGACCGGGAAGGTCGCGTAGAGGTTGGGTCCGACGTAGACGCTGGTCTCGACGATCTTCATCGCAGGAATCCCCTTCGAGTCGCGGCGCAGACGAAGCGAGGCCACGGCGTGCGTGGCGGAGCGCGTTCAGTCCCGCGGCGGCTTCGGTGCCGGCGGCGTCGCCTTGCGCTTCTTCAGGTCGTAATGGCCGCGTTCGGTCAGCACGTGCAGCTTCAGGTTCACCACCGACAGCGGCGCGTGCGGCGGCGCGTCGTCGATCGAGGTGAAGCTCATCTCCGCCGGATCGACGACCGTGACGGCACCGCTGCCGACGACGAGGAGGTCGTCGTCCGGCCCGATGAAGGCCGCCGTGTCCTCGTCGAGGCCGATGCCGATCGCCTCCGGGACCGACGAGATCGCCGTGAGCAGCCGGCCGATCCGGTCGCGCTGGCGGAAATGCTGGTCGACGATCACCTTGGCGACCACGCCCAACCCGCTCGCGAGCTGCACCATCCCCTCGTGCGGGGTCGGCCCCTCGTCACCGCTCGCGATCATGTGTTCCGACATGAAGGCGGCGCCGGCCGAGGTGCCGGCGAGATGGAGCCCGTCGCGGCGATTGCGCTCGCGCAGGAGTTCGGTCACCTCGGTGCCGCCGAGCACGCGCGTGAGGCGCATCTGGTTGCCGCCGGTCACGAAGACGCCGTCGACCTCGCGCAGCACCTCGAGCCAGTCGCGCCGCTCGGCGTCGCGCCGCTCGAGGTAGTTCAAGACATGCACCTCGCCCACATGACAAACGTCGTGGAAGACGTGCTCGTAGGCGGGGCCGGTGGTCTTGAGCTGCGACGCGGTCGGGATCACCGCGAGCTTCGCCGTCGCGCCGCCGCACAGCTCCGCGAACCGTTCCAGGATGCGCGGATGGTGCTCGCGCTCTTCCGCGCCGCCGATCGGGATGACGAAGCCGCGCCGGTTCTTCTGGCTCATGCGCAGTCGGTCCTCGGGTGGAGTCGAGCGAGCGACCGCGCTCGCGCCACGGTCGCGGTCCGACGCCCCCCGTCGCGACGGCGCGTTGTCGGTTCACGCCGGCGCGGTCGCGACGGCGGATCCCTCGCGCCTCTGCGCGCGGCGATCCGGTCGCGACGACCCGTCAGGCTTCCGTGCGCTCGAACGTCCCGAGCACTCGCGCGCGGCCATCCCGGACGTGCCACATCCCCCGTGCCATGACGTCGGTCACGCGTCCCTGCTCGTCGAGGACGCAGAGATCGGCGTCGCGGCCCGCCTCGATATAGCCCTTGGTCGGGAGGCGGAGAAGGTCGGCGGCGTTCGCGGTGAAGGCGGGCAGCACCCGCTCGAGCGGCTGGCCGGCGGCGACGAGCTTCGCCAGGCAGTCGGGCAGCGACGCCGGATCGCCCACCCCCATGCCGACGCAGCAGCCTTCGCCGTCGAACTCCGGCAGGCTGCCGCCCGAGTCGGAGCTGATCGTGACGCGCTCGGCCGGCAGTCCGGTATCGAGCCAGCGGCGCAGCGCCACGTCGGCGGTGAAGGCGTCCTCGTCGGGTGCGACCGGGAACGCCGTGAAGTCGACGTGCCAGGCGCGACCGGCGACGCCGCGCCGCTCCTCGTCGCGCAGCCGCGCCGCCAGCGCGAGCGCCTCCTCGAACAGCGCCTTGCGCCGATTCAGGTGGGTCGGATGGAAGGTGCGCGCCGGCAGCTCGCTCTTCGCCACCGCCTGCTCGATCAGCGCCAGCCCGCGCTTGCCGTCGCCGAGGTGGAGGTGGAGCGTCCCCGCCTTCTGCGCGAGCAGCCCGCCCACGTGGCAATCGGCGGCGAGCGAGAGGAGCTCGTCGAGCGTCGGCTGACTCGAGCGGTGGTCCGAGATCGCGACCTCGCCGCAGCCGACGATGCAGTCGACGTGCACGAGATCGCCGCGCACCGTGCCGGTGAGCGTCCGCGGCGGCAGGTGGTAGCCGCCAGTCATGCACCACGCCGAGAGCCCCTGCTCCCGCAGCGAGCGCGTCGCCGCCACCAGTCCCGCCGTATCGCGCGTCACGTCATCGGTGCCGAGCACCCCCACCACCGTCGTGATCCCCGCCCGCGTGAACTTCGACAGCACCATCGGCGGCACGCGGTTCTTGAACCCGCCCTCACCGCCGCCACCCGTGAGATGTGTGTGACCGTCGATCAGTCCAGGGATCACGCGGCGGCCGCGGAGTTCCTCGACCTTTACCCCGAGGTGTTTCACCAGGCCATCGCGCAGTTCGCGTGGCAGCGCGCCCGCCTTCGCGGCTGTCGCGGCACCGGCTCCACCGCCCGCGGAGCCCACCCACGCGATCCGCTCGCCGGCGATCAGCAGGTCGCAGCGTCCGCAAGGAGTCGGGGCGTAGAGCTCGGCGTCGAGGAGGAGGATCAACGGGGTTTCGGCCATCCATGGCTCGCGTCGGGAGCGAAGCGCGGATCGTAGCCCGCGGGCGCGATCCGGCCACCCGACACGAATGGCTGGCAGATCGGATCACGGTCGGCAGGAGCCGGGACGCGCGACGCGTCTCCGACCGGCCGGGCCTGCTGCAACCGGAGGCGAACGACGGAAGGGGTGGATGAACGCGCGCGCGAAACAGCAGCTCGGACGGGCCATGCAGCTGATCGCCGCGCCGCTCTTCGTCGCATGGCCCCTCGGCTCGACGATCGCGAGCGCGCAGGCGGGCGCGGCCCGGGCGTGAAGCAGCGCGCGGTGGGAGGCCACGAGTGCAGCCTCGACCTCAGCGACTAGGAGAAGACCGCGCTGATCGCTTTCCTGCGGACGCTGGAACGCCGCAGAAGACGCAACGCGCTGCAGCAGTGTCAGCACGTCCGGCGCGCGCGCTGCGCGGCGTCTTCCGGGCAAGGCACGGAAAGGAGGCGACAGCGACGACGAGGCCGGGCGGGTTTTGACGGAGCGAGAAAAGCGGTATAGCTCCCGGTCCGCCGATCGATTGGCGGCAAGGAAATCCGTGATGACTGTCCTCGCACATCGCGCCGCGTGGCGGAAGCTGCCGGTGCTTGCGCTAACGTTCATGCTCTTCGCCACTTGCGCGTACCCGACTCCCACCGTGGCGGGAGTCCAAGCTCAGCTCGCGAAGCGCCTCGGGGCCGAGGGATTCAGCGCCGTCACCGTGAGCGCGGTCGACACGGATCGATTCACCGGGACCGCGCTGCATGCGGACGGGACGGTCTGGACCGTGACGGCATCGGTCAAGCGCGGTCAACTCCGCTACGAGTCGAGCTCGACCGTGTCGAAGCAGACCACGGACGCCTCCGGGAACGTCACGACGTCCCAGACGGGCTCAGTCGTTGCCGGGACGATTCCGTACGACGGCTGATCCGGCACCCGCGCCGCGCGTCACGCCGAGCCACGGACGAGTGCCACCAAGTGGCGCGACCGCCGCGATCGAGCCGGCTTGCGGGACTGCCGATCGCGGGGCGGAGCGGAATCGACGACGCCGGCTTGCGGCGGGCTTCGTCGCCCCGCTCGCTCAGCGGTAGCCGTTCTTCTCGTAGTAGTCCTGGTGGTACGCCTCGGCCGGCCAGAACTTGCCGCCGAGCGCGACGGCGGTGGCGATGCGCTTCCCCGCGAACGGCCCCGCCTTCTGCAACTCGGCGAGGAGCGCCTTCACCTCGGTGAGCTGCTTCTCGTCGCTGGCGAAGATGGCCGAGCGGTACTGGTCGCCGACATTCGGGCCTTGGCGGCCGACCTGCGTCGGGTCGTGCACCTTGAAGAAGAGCTCCGTCAGCTGGCGGAAGGTGACCGCCTTCGGATCGAAGACGACCTTCACGGTCTCCGCGTGGCCGGTGTCGCCGCCGCAGACGAGCTTGTAGGTCGGGCGGTCGACCTTGCCGCCCATGTAGCCCGATTCCGCATCGATCACGCCGTCGACGACGGCGAAGGCGTCTTCGACGCCCCAGAATCAGCCACCGGCGAAGTAGGCGGTCTGCGTCTCGATCGGCTTGCTCTCGGCGGGCAGCGCCTCGCCGTCGGTGTAGAAGCGCAGCGAGGCCGAGTTGAGGCAGTAGCGCCGGCCGGTCGGCGGCGGGCCGTCGTCGAAGACGTGGCCCAGGTGGGCGCCGTCGCGCGCGCAGACGATCTCCTCGCGCACCATGCCGTGGCTGCGATCGACGTGGATCGTCACGTGGTCGGGCGAGACGGGGTCGAAGAAGGACGGCCAGCCGGTCCCCGACTCGAACTTCGTGGTCGAGCGGAACAGCGGCAGCCCGCACACCACGCAGCAGAAGAGCCCGGCGCGCTTCTCTTTCAGCAGGACGCCGCAGCCGGGTGGCTCGGTGCCGTCGTGCTGCGTCACCCGGATCTGCTCCTCGGTGAGCTCCTTGAGCCGGGCCGCCTTCGCCTCGGCGGACGGCGGCGTCAGGTCGTAGCCGAGCTTCGAGTAACGCGCGCTTTTCTTCGCGTCGGACTTCACGCTCTCCTCCTCGTCGGGCAGGCAGGCGCCCGTCCCGATGCCGAGCAGCGCCAGCAGCGACAGGAACTTCTCGCGGCGTCCCATGGTCGTCGTCCTCCGCCCACCTTTCGTCCGCCGGCCGATCCGGAGTGCAGGCATCACCTTGATGCCGGAATCATGGCGCCGGGGTCGCGCCCCGGGTAGAGCGGCACCCCGCGCCGCCGTTTCCGGCGCCGCCGCCCGGCGGGAGCGCTCCCGGCTCCAGCGCGCAGACCCTGGTGGCGCCGGTCAGGTGCTCCCCCGCCGCCGCTGGTAGTTCGTTTCGACCGCTTTCGCCTCGGCGCCGTCGGGGGTGAGGTTGAAGGCGGTGATCGTCAGGTGGTCGTCGTCGCGGAGCTCGTACTCGGTCCGCCAGCCCCACGGCGGCGCGCCCGGACCGGCCGAGTAGCTCCCCTTCACCGAGAAGCCGCGCGGACGCGCCTCACCCTCGGAGCAGAGCAGTGCGTAGTTCATGTGGAACGAGTCGAACCAGCTCACCTGCCAGCGACCGCTGATCCCATCGCGCGCGATCGTCTCCTCGCCTTGGCGCGGCTGTCCCTGCATCGAGCCGGTGTAGGCGTGACGCACGATCGCTCCGCCGAGCAGCGCGGTGAATTCGCCCTCCACGGCCGATTCGTCCGCGAGCCGTCCGGGCTCGAACCAGGTCTTGCAGCGACCGCTCCAGCGGCCGATCAGCGCGGCGAGCAGGGGATCCGGCATGGGTGCTCCATGGGCAACCGCTGCGGGATCATCTCAGAGCCTGAGAGGAAATCCCTCCCGTCGCCCGATTCGCGGCGCATCCCGCCTGGCAGCGTCGCGCCTAGCCATGCGGGTGCGACACTTCGGCGGGCGGGGCCGGAGCTTGGGAAATCCGTCGGATCGGCACCCCCACCCGCACGCAGCCGCCGCGCACGACGCGCGCATAGACGCCGCGCAGGTTCCGCGCGCGCCCTTCCGGCGACTGGACGAGCGCGAGCGCCGCCGGCCCGAAGCGTTCCGCGAACTTCGCGCAGCCGAGATGCGGCACCGCGGTGATCACGACGATGGCATCGCCGATCGCGACTTCGGTTCCCGGCGGGACGTGTGCCGGATCGAGCGCGAAGTCGACGATCAGCTGATCGCCCGCGAGCGCGAATCGCGACGGGTGGCCGGCGACGGCCGCGAGGACGCGCGCCTCCATCAGCGTGAGCTGCATCTCCGTATGAGCCCGGCCATCGGCCGTCCGGCGGCTCCCCCGCTCACGCCAGTTGTCGCCGACCAGTCCCGCTGCGGGGTCGAGCATTCCCTCGATCAGCACGCTGCGCGCGCCGACCGCCGGACGCGCGAAGAGCGCCGTCAACCGCCCGACCTGCCTTGGCGACGCCCCGGCCGCACCAAGGCGCTGCAACAACTCCGCCGCCGTTGCCTGCTCCGCGCGCCCGCCGTCGCCCCGTTCGCTCACCACTTCCCCTTCCGCGGCCGCTCACCCGGGTGAGTGGCGCCGAGGTGGCAGATGCGAGGAGCGGCCTCCCGCCGCTGGGTCCGAAAGGACCCAGCAAGGGACCCGCGACGCTGCAAATGCGGCCTCGCCGCCGCTCACCCCCCGTCGGTGAACTCGGCGTGGCCGTCTTCCTCCATCGAATGCAGCCGCTTGTACGCCGCCTTCGCCGCCTCGCGGTCGCCGTCGATCACGGCGCGCTCGAGCGTGGCGAACTCGATCAGCAGTTGCGCCATCGTCTTGCGGTACTCGGCGAGGAACTTCGGCCGCTCCGCCTCCGGCACGTTGGCCGCCATCTTCGGCGGCAAGAGCTTCGACACCAGGATCGCCTGCTGCGCCACCGCGATCTGCTGCAGCGACTCGGCGTCCTGCGCCGGGTCGGCGATGCTGCGGCGCAGGAAGTTCGCCGCCTGCTCGATCTTCTCCATCTCGACCATCATCGGCGTGTCGGTCGCGGCGGGTTCCTCCTGCGGCAGCCGCGCGAACGCGACTGCCGCGGAAGCGAGGAGCGACACCAGCACGACCCGGAGCGCGAGCGGCGTTCGCATGGTCATCTTCTCCGTCACGAGCTCGCCGCCCCGCCCGGCCGCGCGATCTTGTAGCGGCCGCTCGCATCGGGCATCGAGCGCGGGTTCGCCTTCCAGTCGAGCACTTCGGGGAAGAGGTTCTCCGACGATTGGAGCGCCTCGTCCCAGCCGATCTCCTTGCCGCTGTAGGTGGCCATCCGGCCCATGATCGCGGTCATCGTGCTGGTCGCGCCGTAGTTCGCCTCGTGGTGCGGCTTGTCGTTGCGGATGGCGTCGAACAGCACGTCGTGCTCGCGCTGGTAGGGGTCGTTGCCCTCCTCGCCGCGTCCGCGACCGAATTGCCACGCCTTGCCGCCCTCGATCCGCTGGCCCGAGAGGTCGGCGTAGCCCTTGGTGCCGTGCGCGTGCTCGCTGACGCTGCTCCAGGCGCCCGGCCAATGGTGGCAGTAGCTGAACAGCTTGCTGCCGTCGGCGTAGTCGAACTCGACCTGATGGTGGTCGAAGATCTCGCCGTGATCGATGCCGGTGCGCACCTGGCGGCCGCCGTGGCCGCGGGCGCGGATCGGCGTCGCGTTCTTCACCCAGTTGGCGACGTCGAGGTTGTGGATGTGCTGCTCGACGATGTGGTCGCCGCAGAGCCAGTTGAAGTAGTACCAGTTGCGCATCTGGTACTCCATCTCGCTCTGCCCCGGCTGGCGCGGGTTGACCCAGACGCCGCCGTCGCACCAGTAGACGCGCTGGAACATCACGTCGCCGATGGCACCGTCCTGCACCCGCTTCACCACCTCGACGTAGCCCGGATCGTAGTGGCGCTGCAGCCCGACGCCGACCTTCAGGTTCTTCTGCTTCGCGACCGCCGCCGCCGCCAGCACGCGCCGCACGCCGGCCGCATCGGTGGCGACCGGCTTCTCCATGAACACGTGCTTGCCCTGCGCGACGGCGTACTCGAAGTGCTGCGGCCGGAACCCCGGCGGCGCGGTGAGAACGGCGACGTCGCACGCGTCGATCGCCGCCTTGTAGGCGTCGAAGCCGACGTGCACGCGATCGGGCGGGACGTCGATCTGGGCGGCGTGGCCCGCCATCAGGTTCTTCAGCGTTCCCTCGGCGCGATCGCGGAAAGCGTCGGCCAGCGCGACCAGCTTCACCGGCCCCGCCGTCGACAGCGCCTGCGCCGCCGCCCCGCCGCCGCGCCCGCCGCAGCCGATCAGCGCGACCTTCAGGGTCTCGTCGCCGCGCGCGAACGCACCCGGCGCCACGCGCGCCACCGCCGCCCGCGCCACCCGGTCGAGCAGCGACGACGACAGGAGCGCTGCACCCGACACCTTGAGGAAGTTGCGCCGCGACGGACCATCGATCGGATCAGGCTTCGAGGCTTTCATCGGCTCTCCTTCTTGCACCGGCGCGAGCCGGTGGTCCATGGATCGAGTCTCATCTGCCGCCGAACCGCTGCCGCTCCAGGATCTCGGCGATCTGCGCGACGTCCGGCTCCCACCAGAGCTGCTTCTCCTCCGCGGTCGGCTCGCGCAGCGGCCGCACCACGCGGAAGCCGACGAAGCGCGCGTCGGTGAGATACCAGATGCTCTTCGGAAGCTGCGGATCCTGCACCTTCCACGCCTTGCTCGACGCGCGTCGCGCCGCGCTGCGCAGCCGGTCGGCGTCGTCGTCCCACGATCCGCCGCGCGCGACGTGCGGGTACTCCGCCTTCGGCCAGTTCACCGGGTTCAGCAACGCGGCACCGGCCGCAGCGCTGTCGCCCGCCGCCGTCCGCCCGGCCGCGATCAGCGCGCCGTATCCCCCCTTGTCGTGCGCGTCGAGCGTCCACTCGGCGACGTTGCCGTGCATGTCATGCAGCCCCCATCCGTTCGGCTGCTTCTGGCCGACCGGATGGGGCTTGGCGTCGCTGTTGTCGAAGAACCACGCGTGGTCGCCGACCGCTGCGGCGTCGTCGCCGAACGTGAACCGCGTCGCCGTCCCTGCGCGGCAGCAGTACTCCCACTCCGCCTCGCTCGGCAGCCGGTAGTTGCGGCCGGTCTTCATGCTGAGCCACTTGGTGTAGTGGCGCGCCGCGAACTGCGTCATGCAGATGGCCGGGAAACCGCTGATCCCGTAGCCGAAGTCCATCGGCACGTAGGGCGGCGTCGGCCGGCTGACGGCGTCGGCCCAGTCGTCGCCCGCCTGCTTCGGCGCGCCGCCGCCGCGCGCCTGCTGGTCGAGCTTCGACATGAACTGCAGGTACTCGTCCCAAGTCACCTCGCACTTGCCGATCCAGAGCGGTTCGATCGCCACGTCGTGGAGCGGCCCCTCGTCGCCCTTGCGATCGGCCTCGTCGTCGGGACTGCCCATGCGGAACGTCCCGCCGGGGATCGGCACCAGTTCGAAGCCGACGGTGCTACCCGGGATGGTCTCGCGGTAGCGCTTCATTCCGGCGGCGTCGGTGGCGTGCGCATCGCCGGGGTCGTGCCGCGGCGGCGCTCCTTCCGGCATCGGCGGATAGACCGCCACCTTCGGCGGCGTCGGGTCCTGCGGCGGCGGCGCCGCCAGCGCATGCTCGGCGCTCGCCGTCCAGGCGACCGCGCCGGCCAACTGCGCGAGCGCGTGCCCCCCCCGACGGGTGCGATTCGTGCGAATCCGGAACGAGGCCAGCGGCATGCAACCTCCTCCAAGCGCCGGGCGCGACCCGCGTGAGCGCGCTCCTATACTCCCTCGCCCTCGCGCCGGTAAGCACCGACTTCCGCGGAGACCTCGCATCGCCGCCGCCGCGCTCCGCCTCGCCGCCGTGCTGGCCATCGCCGCGTGCGCCGGCGCCCCGCCGTCGCGCCACGAATACGAGCACGGCGCGATGGGCACGACCTTCCGCATCGTGCTCTACGCCGCCGATCCGGCCCGCGCCGATCGCGCCGCCGCGGCCGCCTTCGCCCGCATCGACGCGCTCGAGAGCGTGCTCTCCGACTGGAACGCGGCGAGCGAGCTCTGCCGCGCGGCCGCAGCAGCCGCCGCCGCCCCCGGCCACCCGATCGCTCTCGGCGACGACCTCGTGCGCGTCCTGGCGCGGAGTCAGGCGATCGCGGCCGCGACCGACGGCGCCTTCGACCCCACCCTCGGTCGCTGCACGCAGCTCTGGCGGCGGGCGCGGCGCCGCGGCGAACTGCCCGAGGCGGCGGCGCTCGCCGAGGCATTGGCGACGACCGGCCATCGCCACGTCACGATCGACGCGGAGCAGCGCACGCTGACTGCGGGCCGCGCCGGCATCGCCTTCGACCTTGGCGCCATCGCCAAGGGCGACGCACTGGACCAGGCGCTGGCCGTCCTCCGCGACCACGGCCTGCCGCGCGCGATCGTCGATGGGGGCGGCGATGTGCTCGCCGGCGCACCTCCCCCTGAAGGCAGCGGCTGGATCGTCGGGCTGGCCGAGTTGTCGGCGGACGCGACGGAGATCGCGCCGATCCGCCACGCCGTCGCGTTGGCCCACGGCGCGCTGGCCACATCGGGCGACAGCTGGCGCGCCCTCGAGATCGATGGCGTCCGCTACAGCCACATCCTCGATCCGCGCAGCGGGATCGGCCTGACCGAGCGGCGGCTGGTGACGGCCATCGCCGCGGACGGAGCCACCGCCGATGCGCTGGCGACGGCGCTCAGCGTCGGCGGACCCGACCGCGCCGCGGCGTGGCTGGCGCACTTCCCCGGCGCCGGCGCCCGCATCGAGTGGCTGACGGCGTCCGGAATGACCGCTTGCGCGTTCGGCGTCTGGCCGCCGATGATGTCCGCCCCGATCGAGTCAAAGGAATCGAGGAGAGAGCGATGACGATCCGTCCGTCGACCCGCCGGGACTTTCTCAGGACGTCGGGTGGCGCGCTGGGCAGCGCCGCGCTGGCGCCGATGGCCGCGGCGCTGCCGAACCTCGCCGTGCACGCGCACGGCACGGCGACGCTCAAGGTCGGCCTCATCGGCTGCGGCGGCCGCGGCTCGGGCGCGGCGTACAACGCGCTCGCGGCCGATCCCGGCTGCGAACTGGTCGCCGTCGGCGACGTCTTCGGCGACATGGCCGAGGGATCGCTCAACTCGCTGCGCAACTCGGACAAGGGGGCGCAGGTCAAGGTGACGCCCGACCATGTCTTCACCGGCCTCGACAACTACAAGGGCGTGATCGCGGCCAGCGACGTCGTTCTGCTCTGCTCGACGCCGGCGTTCCGCCCGCTCCACTTGCGCGCCTGCGTCGACGCCGGCAAGCACACCTTCGTCGAGAAGCCGATCGCCGTCGACGGACCGGGCGTGCGCGACGTGCTCGACTCGTGCCGGCGCGCGAAGGAGAAGGGCTTGATGGTCGTCTCCGGGCTGTGCTACCGCTACGAGCGCAAGAAGCAGCAGACCATCGCGCGCATCCACGACGGCGCCGTCGGCGACATCGTCGCGATGCAGTGCACCTACAACACTGGCGGTCTCTGGCACCGCGGCCGCCAGCCGGGCTGGACCGAGATGGAGTACCAGCTGCGCAACTGGCTCTATTTCACCTGGCTGTCCGCGGATCACGGCGCCGAACAGCACATCCACAGCCTCGACAAGATCGCGTGGGCGATGAAGGACGAATACCCGGTCAAGTGCGTGGCCAGCGGCGGCCGCGCCTGCCGGACCGACCCGAAGTACGGCGACACCTACGACCATTTCAACGCCGTCTACGAGTGGAAGAGCGGGCTGCGGATGTTCTCGAGCTGCCGCCAGTGGGCGGGAGCGCCCTCGAACGACGTCTCCGACTGGATCTTCGGCACCAAGGGGCGCGCCAACATCCAGGCCCACCAGATCTGGGGCGCGAACGCCTGGCGCTGGAAGGATGACGGCACGCCCGACGACATGTACCAGAACGAGCACGACGTGATGTTCGCCGCCCTGCGCAAGGGCGAGGTGATCAACAACGGCCAGTACATGTGCGACTCGACGCTGATGGCGATCATGGGGCGGATGGCCGCCTATACCGGCAGCGAGGTGACCTACGAGGCCGCGCTGAACAGCCAGGAGAAGCTCGGACCGGACCTCGCGACGATGACGCTCGCGACCGCGCCGCCCGCGCCCGTGCTGGCGGTCCCCGGCGTGACGCGGTTCAGCTGAGCGGATCGTCCCGGCGCGGCGCTCGTCGGACGAAGCGAACGACGGCAACAGGACGGGATGGAGTGCGATGCCGGCCGCGGCGGAGATCCGCGGACCCCGCGGCGGCCGCTCGCCCCCTCTCGACCACGATCACGGCCGCCCTCGCCCGGCATCCCCGGGCGGGGGCGGCGTCGTTTCGCGCCGCCACGGCAACCGCTGCAGCGAGGCGCCGCAGCAAAACGTGGCGAGTGCGGCGCCGCAGGCGAGGTTCCACCAGGTCCCGATGGTGCCGGCCAGCCATTCGCCGCGGGGAAGTCGCTGGTCAGGCGCATCGCCGACGAAAGGCGCGTCGGCGCCGAGGATGAATGGCCAGCACTGACGCCAGACGAAATCGTGCGCCGCGACGTTCCACGCCACGCCGAGCGACAGGGCGGCGAACAGGAGCCAGGCCAGCGGGCGCGTCGAGTTCTGCGGCGGCGCCGCGGCGATGGCCCCGAGCAGCAACGGCAGCGCTCCGTAGAGGTGGTTCTCGTGCAGATGCGTCGAGACCAGGAAGAACGCCGTGGCCAGGAACGCCGCCAGCGCCAGCACCTGCGCCGCGTGCAGCCCGGCGTGGCGGCCGCGATGGCGGCGCACCGCCAGCACGATCACCGCCACCATCGCGACGGCGAACGCGAGGAGCCCGAGATGCGTCGGCGTCAGCGGCCCGACCAGCGGCGATTCGGCGTCGCGCCACGGCCCGAACAGCCACCAGAGGTTGTGCCCGTTCACTGACGTGTACGCCATGATCGTCACGTCGCCGAGCAGTCGCTCCACCATCGTCGCGACGCCCCACTCGGCGACGAACGGCGCGAACAGCGCCACCGCGACTGCCGCCGCCGCCAGCGCCCCGCACGCGGCGGCGGCGACGCCACTCGTGAGCAGCGTGATCGCGAGGAGCAGCGGGAAGAACGGCGCGCCGAGCGGCTTCATCAGCGCCGCCAGCGCCAGCCACGACCACGCCAGCGCCGCGTTGCGGCGGGTGCCGCGCGCCGGGCCGAGCGCGCCGCCGATCGTCGCGAACGCCGCCAGCACGAAGCCGGAGTGGATCGAGTCGGGCTGCCCCCAGTGGCCGCCATCGAGCAGGACCGCCGGATCCAGCAGCCACGCCGCCGCGACCGCGACGGCCGCGCCGCGCGCCACCTTCGGCTCCGTGCCCGCGGCGGAACGCCGCGCGATCGCCGCCAACAGCAGCGCCACCGCGAGGTCGGCCAGCAGCGCCGGCAGCTTCACCAGCGCCGTCAGCAGCGTCGAGTCGGCCTGGCGGCGCAGCGCATCGGGCTCGACGAACGAGTAGAGCCAGCCGAGGGTCCGCAGCACGTAGGCGTAGAACGGCGGATAGTCGAAGCGCGAGAAGTCGTGGTCCGCGCCACCGCCGTAGAGGGCGGCCAACCCGTCCTGCTCCGCCTGCAGCGCCCACAACTTGAACTGGCCGATGTCGGGCGGGTAGCCCGCGGTCGTCAGCAGCGCGAAGCGCAGGGCCAGGTACGCGAGCAGCAACGCCGCCGACCACCGCATTCGACTCAGAGCAGCCACGAAGCCATCCCCGGCAAGAGGACGCAGCCGACGATGTCGGCGATCGTCGTCGGCAGGATGTTCGACGCGAGCGCCCGCTGCAGCCGGTCGACGAGCTCGTCGTCGTGGCTCTCCCAGAGCTCGGATGGGTCGCGGCAGGACGTCGCGGTCATGGCGGCACTCATCGAGGCAGGGGCGCGAAGCGGACTGAGGATGCCGCCCTGACGGCGCTCGCGCACTCCGATTCCGCCGAACGCGGCTCGGGCGCGGCCGCCCGCGTTACGCTCGCGCGGCCCTCCCGACGCGACCGCCCTCCGCGAGAGCCGCCATGACCACCGCCCCCGCCGTCCGCCGCGTGCTGCTCCTCTCCAACTCGACGCAGCCCGAGCGCGGCTACCTCGACCATGCCGCGGACGCGATCGTCCGCCACCTGCGCGGCGCGAAGCAGCTGCTGTTCGTGCCGTACGCGCTGCACGACCGGGCCGGCTACGCCGCGAAGGCGCGCGAGCGGTTCGCGGCGCTCGGGGTGAAGGTCGAGTCGCTCCACGAGGCGAAGGACCCGGTCGTCGCGGTCGGCCGTGCCGAGTCGCTGTTCATCGGCGGCGGCAACACCTTCCGGCTGCTCGATGCGCTGCAGGGGCAGGAACTGCTCGCGCCGATCCGCGCCCGCGTCGCCGCCGGCATGCCCTACCTCGGCGCCTCGGCCGGCAGCAACGTCGCCTGCCTGACGATCAAGACCACCAACGACATGCCGATCGTGCAGCCGCGGAGCTTCGATGCGCTGGCGCTGCTGCCGTTCAACCTGAACCCCCACTACCTCGATCCCGATCCCGGCTCGAAGCACATGGGCGAGACGCGCGAGCAGCGGTTGCGCGAGTTCCATGAGATGAACGCGCCGCCCGTGGTCGGCCTGCGCGAGGGCGGCTGGCTCGACGTCGATGGCGCCCGCATGACGCTCGGCGGTCTCGGCAGCGTCCGCCTGTTCCGCCGCGGCGAGCCACCGCAGGAGTTCCCGATCGGCAGCGATCTCTCGTTCCTGCTGCGCGCCGGGAGCTGACGCGGAAGGGACGCACGCGTGCGCGCGGACTGAACCAGTCGGGCACCGTCGTTGGCGCCGCGCGTCCGCGCGCGGCTCCCGCGGCCGCGATCCGGCCGCCGCACGACCGGCGTCACTCCTCGAACAGCGCGACCTTCTTCAGCTGGCCGCCGAACTTCAGGTTGTTCTCCTGCAGCAGCCAGATCACCAGCCGCTTGCCGCGCAGGTTGTCGCTGCGGCGCGCGAGCGCTTCACGGGAGGCGGCCTCGGCGCCTCCCATCGGCATGATCGCGTCGATCGGATGGCCGGTGAACCGGCGCAACTGGTCGACGAAGCTCGCGCTGTGCTCGATGTAGAACTTCGCGAACGAGTCGCTCAGCACCACGATCGGACTGCGCCGCGCCAGCGCCGGATTGGCCGGTGCGCCGAGCTGCCGCACCTGCTCCAGCCAGAGCTTCTCCGGCGTGGTGTCGGGCGCCTGACCGCCCGCGGTGCTGGCGAACGGCACCGGCCGGCGGATGATCTCGAACTCCTTGCCCTCCAGCACCGCACCCGGCGCGAACCACGGCAGCGTCCGCGCATGGTCGGCGACCGCCTGCGCCGCGAGCTGCGCGCCACGCGGGGTCCAGTGCTTGTTGCGCAACAGGTAGATCTCGCCCTCCGCCGCCTTGGCGTCGGCCGCCAGCGTCGCCGAACCAGGCGCGGCCGCGAACAGCGGGGCCAGGTCGAGGGTCTCGACGCCCGCCTCGTTCAGCGCGCGCAGGAAGCGGCTGGTGGCGCCGACGACGCCCGGGAAGTCGGGCGGCAGCGTGCCGGCCAGCGCGGGTGCCACCAGTTCGGGCGCGAGCTGCAGCCGACTGGGGAAGGTGACCAGCAGGAAGTCGATCCCGTGCGCCGCGAGCTGCTGGGCGCAATCGACGATCGCGTGGTACGGATGGCCCGCATCGGCGGCGAAATCGATGGCGCGCGGCACGTCGCGACCGGCAGCCGGCAGATGCCACTCGACCCAATGGTCGACTGCCATCATCGGGAGCCAGCCGCGCGCCACCGGCGCCCAGCGCTCCTTGCCGTCGATGAACTCGGCGTGGTCGACTTGCAACCGCTTCAGCCCGGCCACGAAGGCGTCACGCCCGGGGAAGGCGTCGGCGCGCATGATCGTCGCATCGAGCAGCGCTCGCTGCGCCGCAAGCCGGAGCGAGCGGGCAGCGGCGGCATCGACCGCCGGCGGCGCGGCGGCGGGATCGACCAGGCTCGTCGCGGGCGTAGCCACTTCCTGTGCCGCGAGCCGCGACGAACCAGCGAACAGCGCCGCCACCGCCAGCAGCTCCAGTCGCCGGCGCACGAGCCTGCGCGGCGCGGCGTTCATCGCCCGTCGCCTGCGCCGCCGTCGTTCCCGCGCGCCGGGTCAGCGGCGGGATCGGTGCGGCCGAAGATCGGGATCGGGCGCCACGGCTGGCCGCGCTTGAACGCCTGCTCGGCGACCATCCAGATCACCAGCTTCTTCCGCTTCCAGTCCGCTTCGCTCTTCTGCGACAGCGCCACGCGACAGGCGTCCTCGATGCCGCCCTTCGGGTTGACCTTGTCGACCGGCCAGCCGGTGTGGCGATAGAGCTGCGCGGTGAAGTCGGCGCTCGACACCATGTGGAAGTCGGCGAAGCTGCCGGAGAGCAGCACGATCGGGCTCGATGGCCGCACCGAGTCGAGGCGCCGACCGGGTCGGGGCAGCACCTGCGTGGCCTTGCAGCGCTCCGGCTTCGCTCCCTTCGGCGTGCCGCCCCAGACGATCGCGACCTCGACGTCCTTGGTGCGGAGCGTGAAGTCGGTGCCTTCCTTGCCCGGCCCGCGCTCGAACCACGGGTAGCCGGCCACGTACTCGGCCACCTTGCGCGCGGCCAGTTCGGCGCCGCGCGGCGTCCAATGCTGGTTGTAGCGGAGGAAGAGCTGGTCAGCGGTGTCGGTACCCGTGCCATCCGGAGCGACGCCGTAGCGCTCGGCGACGAACTCGGGCGCGAGGTAGAGCACCTCCACGCCGGCATCGATGAGCGCGCGAGCGAAGCGCGGGGTCGCCGGACAGAAACCGGCGAATCCCGTCATCGACGGCAGGTCCAGCGCCAGCTCGGGGTAGAGCGACGGCCGCGTCGGGAAGGAGACCAGCAGGAAGTCGATGCCGCGCGCGCGCAGCTCCCGGTTCAACTCGACGATGGCGCGATAGGGATGGTCGGTCGCCTCGGTGTCGAGCGAAGGCAGCACCGGACCGCCCTGGCGCGGCTCGTTCCAATCGAGCCAGTTCTCGAGCGCGATGTCGGTGAAGACGCCATCGCGGACGGCGACGAACCGCTCGTCGACGCGGGTCAGCAGCTGGCGCGCGGCGCCGGCGAACGTGTCGAGGTGACCGAACTGATCGACGGCGGCCGCCAGTTCGTCGCACCGCGTGCGCTGCAGCGCCAGCCGCTCGGCCCGCAGCGCCTCGGCGTCGCGCGCCGGGGCGGCCGGCGCGGCGGCACCGTCATCGCCCCCACCCGCCGCCAGCAGCGGGGCGAGCAGCAGCAGGGCAGCGCCAAGGCGTGCGGAACGGGTCAAGACGAGGTCCTCGGGGCGGGGGCAGGATACGCCGCCTGCGCCGATCACGCCTTCGGCTGCCGCCCTGCCGTCGCCCAAGCGCCGGCCGGCCGGCTCCCTCAACGCGCTTCGCGCGCGCGGTGCGCCGCGACCAGCTCCTCGACCTTGGCGGCGATCGCGTCGAAGTCCTCACCCTTGGCCCGGATCACGCCCACCTCGTCGAGGACGTAGTACATCGGCCACTCCTGGACGTTCCAGCGCCGCGCGATCGGGCCGTAGGGGTCGCCGCCGTCCCAGAACGAGCGCCACGGCAGCGGCATGTGCTTCATGCCGATGGCGAGGCGGTCCTTCGGATCGCTGTTGATGCCGACCAGCGCGAAGGCGTCATCGCCGACCTTCGCCACGAGTTCACGTTCGGGCGGGATGTTGGCGACGCAGATCGGGCACCAGTACCCCCAGAAGTCGATGGCGACCACCTTGCCGCGGTAGTCCGACAGCTTGAACGGCACGCCGTCCTCGTCGACGCCTTCGATCTCCGGCGCGACCATCCCCACCCCGAGGTGCTCGAGCTCGTAGAGCTCGGCATCGGCGATGGCGCCGAGGTAGCCGGCACGGCGATGCTGGGCGAAATAGAAGTCGTCGACCACGCGCCGCAAGGCCGCCAGGCCCTCGGCGCGCAGGGCGTCGCTGCCCCGCTCGACGTTCAACTGGCAGAGCGCCGCTCCGCGCTGCTTCGCGTACTCCGCCCGCGCCGTCGCGGCGACCGACTCGTCGGTGAGGTAGCGCACGTCGTCGGCGAAGGCGAGGCGCAGCTTGGCCAGCGTGTAGCAGGCCCAGCCCTGCACGTCGCGCTGGTCGACCCGTTCCGTCAGCGCGCAGAGCAGCGCCTCGGTCGAGCCGGTCGGCTTCGTCCGGGCGATGGTCTGGGTCAGGCCGACCGCGGCGCGCGAGTCGAGCGCGGCGGCGGCGACGATCGCGCTGATCGATGACTGCGCCGCCGTGGCAGCAGGATCGGCCGACAGCTTGCCGAACTCGGCGGCGATCACGTCCGCCGGCGCGGCCACCGGTGCGGCGACCGAGGCGGTCCTGCCACCGTCGCCGACAGGCGCCTCCTGCAGGCACGCCCCCGCCGCCATCGAGACCCACGCCGCCATCGAGAGGACGACCATCGCGCTGACTCCTGCTGGCCCGAGCCGCGGGGACGAAGCGCACGCGATTTCACCATGGCCGCAGCGCGAACGCGACACTCGCGACGCCATGCCCCGTTCGCGACGTTCAGTTCGCGCCCATCTCGCAGCGGCAGTACGGGCAGAAGCGCCAGCCGGTCTCGACCGGGCTGCGGCACTGTCGGCAGGCGCCCGCCGGCCCGGCGCGCGGGCTGCCGCACCAGGGGCAGGCGGCGTGCTGCGCGCGCAACGCGCGGCCGCAGCAGCTGCACGGCTCGGCGCGCGCTGCAGTGTCTCGCGCCAGCAGATAGACGATGACGGCGACGACGTTGCCGCACAGCGCGAACAGCGCCCAGAGGAAGGCGTGGTCGAGCGCGCGGCGACGCGCATCGCGCAGCACCCACGCGGCGGGCGCGACGAGGAGCGCCGCGAACAGGAGCGCCGCTACCAGCGAACTCGAGACTCCGGCGACCCAGAGCGGCCCGCCGACCGCGAAGAACAGCGCCACGAGCACGACGCCCAACACCAGCGTCCCGCGCGGGCCGATGCGGTCATGAAGGGTGCGTCGAAGCGGATCCAGCAACGCGGCGACCTCGGAGGGCGAGCGCGGGATCATCGGCAACGCGGCCGGAACCGCAACGGCAAGGGGGCCGGCCGGGCCCGCCGCAGCAGCGGCAGCGCCAGCAGCGACACCAACGCCCCGAAGGCGACGAACGCGGCCGGCAGCAGCCATGGCGCGCTCAGCGTCTCGGCACTGCGCAGCGCGCGCTCTGCCAGCGGATTCAGTCGTACCAGCGCTGCCGCCAGCGCCAGCCCGATCAGTGCGATCAGCGCGAACTCCTCTCCCGACGCCTGCGGCGATCGGGCCGCAGCCCGAACCGGATCGCGCCGTTCGCTGGCGAGCGCCGCCCGCAGCGCGACCCAGCTCTTGCGCGAGTCGCTGGCGACCGGCAGTTGCCGCAGCTGCTCGATGACCGAAGCCTGTGCGGCGAGGTCGGTGGCGCAGGTTCGACAGGCCCGCAGATGCGCCCGCAGCCGGACCAGGTGCGGCTCGCCGCGATCGGGCGCCAGCAGTTCCGGAGTCGCAGCCGCGACCTCCAGACAGAGCCCCTTGCGTCCCGAGGAATCGGGCGCGGAAGAGGGCGGCAGCGCGTCGGCGGGAGGTGGCATCGGCTGCCCCTACCCGCCGCTCGCGCGTTGCGGATCAATCGACGCTGGCAGCGCCGACCTCGCCGTCGCGGAAGGCGGGCGCGAGGACCCCGCGCAATCGGTGCATCGCGTAGTGGCAGCGCGACTTCACCGTCCCCTCCGGGATGTCGAGGATCGCGGCGATCTCGGCCACCGGGCGCTCTTCGATGTGGCGAAGCACGAGGATGGCGCGGTCACGCTCGGAGAGGCCGGCGAGTGCTGCGTGGAGGAGACCGTGCCGTTCCTGCTCAGCCGCTCCATCCATCGGGCTCTCCCCGGACGCCGCCGGGAGCACCTGCAGCACCGACAGTTCGCACTCGCTCGACGAGCGCAGGGCGAGGCGGTTGTACGCCAGATTGGCGGCGGCGCGGTAGAGCCACGCGCTGAAGGTGCCGCGGGTGGGATCGAAGAGCTCGGCGCGCCGCCAGATCTTGAGGAACGCCTCCTGGCAGATGTCCTCGGCGCGCGCACGGTCGCGGAGCATCCGCTCGAGGAAGCGGAGAAGCCCGGGGGAGTGGCGGACGTGGAGGACCTCCAGCGCCTTCTCTGCCCCCTTCTTGCACCATTCCATGAGTTCAGCATCGGCGAGCGTGGCGAAGGCCACGGGCGAAGCCGCAGCCATCGCCTGCACGGTAGGATGCGCCGCCTTCGCGGCCGCCGCGGGCGCCAGCACAGCTGGGCCGTTCCTGCGCGAGCGCTTTCCGATCAGCGCCGCACCCACCCAATCCCAAGAAGCTGCTGCAGTGCTCATTCCGATCACCCCCCACGGTACGCGCGAGTTGATCGCGATCACGCTGCTCTGCGGCCTGGCTGCGTGGGGACTCTCCCTGCTGGCCTGGCCGCTGGCGATCGTTCCGGCGGCACTCCTCGTGTTCGCCGTCTCGTTCTTCCGCGATCCCGAACGCAAGCTCCCTGCCGATCCTGAAGTGCTGGTTGCGCCCGCCGACGGAACCGTCGCCGACATCGTCGAACTGCCACGGACGGAGCTGCTCGGCGAGCCGTGTGTGCGGGTTGGGATCTTCCTTTCGGTGTTCAACGTCCACGTCAACCGTTGCCCGATGAGCGGCACGGTCAAGGCCCTGAAGCACCAGCCCGGCAAGTTCCTCGATGCGCGCCATCCGGACGTCAGCAAGCTGAACGAGGCGCAGGAGATCCTGCTCGAAGGGCGCTTCCCGCTGGTGGTGCGGCAGGTCGCCGGGCTCATCGCGCGCCGCATCGTCTGTCCGCTGACGGTCGGCCAGACGCTCGAGCGCGGGCAGCGCATGGGGATGATCAAGTTCGGCTCGCGGACCGAGCTGATCGTGCCGACGCGGCTGAAGCCGGAGGTGCTGGTGAAGGTCGGCGATACGGTGCACGGCACGGCGACGCCGCTGGTACGCCTCGGCGCGCCGCAGGCGTGAGCCGGACCGCAGGGTGGCGAAGGAAGTGATGCCGTGAAGCCGATCGCGATCCTCCCCGCGCTCTGCACGCTGGGCAACGCGTTCTGCGGCTTCCTCGCCATCTCCTACGGCGCCGACGCCATCAGCCTGCTCTGGCGCAGCGACACGCCCGGCGATCCGGCGACGCTCGCCGAGTTCCACCAGCTCTTCGCCAGCGGCTGCTGGCTGATCCTGCTGGCCAACGTCTTCGATGCGCTCGACGGCCGGCTGGCGCGGATGACGAAGGCCACCAGCGACTTCGGCGCGATGCTCGATTCGCTGTGCGACATGCTCTCCTTCGGCGTCGCCCCGGCACTGATGCTCAAGTTCCTGTTCGAGGCGGAGCGGCTGATCGCGGGGCACGACCCGTTCAAGCCGAAGCTGGTCCTGCTGACCTGCTTCCTCTACGTGAGCTGCGCGGCGATGCGCCTCGCCCGCTTCACCGCCGAGACCGAGGACAACGCCGACTCGCACGATTTCTTCAAGGGGTTGCCCTCGCCGGCGGCCGCCGGCTTCGTCGTCGCGGGGATCATGCTGTTCCTCCAGCTGGGCGAGCCGGGCGCGACCGGCTGGCTCTCGGCGCAGCGCGGCACGTTCCTCTCGGTGCTGGTGGCGATGCTGCCGCTGCTGGCGCTGCTGATGGTGTCGCGCGTCCGCTACGTGCACGTGGTGAACCGCTTCATGCGCGGTCGCCATCCGCATGCGTATCTCGGGCAGATCGTGCTGGTGATCCTGCTGCTGGCGCTGGTGCCGGAGTACGCGATCGCGACCTTGTGCGTCGGCTACGTCGTGATCTGCCCGGTGGTGGCGTTGCTCGAGAAGCTGCTGAAGCGCCCGCTGTGGCCGGCGCCGCCCAAGGCCGGGGATGGAGCGGCGTCGTGAACGGCTCGGTCCGCGCCGCCATCGCCTTCGGCTCGAACCTCGGCGACCGCGCCGCCCACGTCGCCGCCGCGCTGGCGCGGATCGCGGCGCAACCCGGGCTGCGCCTCGTCGCCGGCTCGCGCGCGCGGGAGACCGAACCGGTCGGCGGCCCGCCGCAGGGCCCCTACCTGAACGGCGCGCTCCTGGTCGAGACGACGCTGGGACCGCGGGAACTTCTCGCGGTCCTGCTCGACATCGAGCGGCAGGGCGGGCGCGAGCGCGGGCTGCGCGACGGGCCGCGCACCATCGACCTCGACCTGCTCTTCCATGGCGAGACCCTTCTCGACGAGCCGGGGCTGACGCTGCCCCACCCGCGACTCCACCTGCGGCGCTTCGTGCTGGAGCCTTTGGCCGAGGTGGCACCCGACTGGCGCCACTCCCGGCTCGGAGCGACCGCCGCTGAACTCCTCCTGCGACTGTCGGCGCGAGCGGCGTGCGCAGGGAGTCGCTGATGCAGCGCCTCGATCGCCTCGCCGACGTGCGGGCGGCCAGTCGCGCCTGGCGGTCGGCCGGACGGACGATCGGCTTCGTGCCGACGATGGGCGCGCTGCACGCCGGCCACGCCGGCCTCGTCGAACAGGCGCGCAGCGAGTGCGACGTGGTGGTCGCCTCGATCTTCGTCAACCCGCTGCAATTCGGGCCGAACGAGGACCTCGCCCGCTACCCGCGCGACCTCGAGGGCGACCTGCGGACGCTGACCGCCGCCGGCGCCGACGCGCTGTTCACCACGACTCCGGCCGAGATGTACCCGTCCGGCTTCCAGACCCACGTCGTGCCCGGCGCGCTCGCGGAGCCGCTGTGCGGCGCCAGCCGGCCGGGTCACTTCCGCGGCGTCGCCACCGTCGTCGCCAAGCTGTTCCACCTGGTCGCGCCGCACCAGGCGTACTTCGGCCAGAAGGACTTCCAGCAGGCGCGCCTGCTGCAGCGGATGGTGGTCGACCTCGACTTCGACCTGGTGCTGCGCATCCTGCCGACGCGCCGCGAATCCGACGGCCTCGCCATGTCGAGCCGCAACCGCTACCTCGCCCCGTCCGAGCGGACGGCGGCGCCCGCGCTGCACCGCGCGCTGCAGTCGGTGCAGGCGGCGTTCACTGCCGGCGAGCGGCGGAGCGAGGCGCTGGCCGCCGTCGGCCGCGCGGCGCTGGCGACGACGCCGGCGTTCCGGCTCGACTACCTCGAGGTGCGCGACGACGAGACGCTCGAACTCGTCCCGACGCTCGGCGGCGGCGCCGTCGTCGCCGCGGCGGCGTTCCTCGGCTCGACGCGCTTGATCGACAACCTGCTGCTCGGGTCCGCCGAGCGGCGGCTCGGATGAGGTCCGCCATGCTCCTGCGCCACATGATGAAGGCGAAGATCCACGGCATCGCCGTGACCGACAAGAACCTGCACTACACGGGCAGCCTCGGCATCGACGCCGACCTGCTCGAGAGCGCCGGCATCCTGCCGTTCGAGAAGGTGCAGGTCGTCAACCTGGCGAACGGCGAACGGATGGAGACCTACGCGATCGTCAACCCGGCCGGCTCCGGCGCATGCGTCCTGAACGGCGGCATGGCGCTGAAGGGCAACGTCGGCGACAAGCTGCTGGTGATCACGTACGTGACCGTCGACGACGCGACCGCGCGCGCGATGAAGCCGCAGGTCCTGGTCATCTCGGCCGGCGACAACCGCAGCTTCGAGCTCCGCAACAGCTGATCGCGACCCGGCGTCGCGCCCGCAGCACCTTCGTGCGGACGCTCTCGCGGGAGGCGCTGCGGGGGTCAGGGGTCGACCGTCAGCAGCTTGAAGTTGCTGACGAAGGAGACCGGGCCGTTGGTGAGGTAGGCGAACGCGAGGTCGAGGCCGACGATCGGAGTGAGGTCGTCCGGATCGACGTGGAATTGCGCCTGCGCCTTGCCTTCGTCGTCCAGCGTCGCATCGGTGTTGATGAAGTTCACGCCGTTGCGATAGCAGTACGAATAGAGCACCAGGTCGTCCCAGTTCAGCGGCAGGACGACTGCGCCCACCGGCAGCCCGGGATCGGTCCCCGACATCGAGCAGAGCAGCAGATAGTCCGCCGGCGGCGTCTCGTCCGGCCCGATGAGATCGAGATCGATCGTCCCGCCCGCCGACGCCGAGATCGACGTCGCGCTGAGCTTCAGCGTCGCCGTGTGGTTCAGCTCCGGGTTCGGGTGGAGCGTCACAGCGCCCAGCCCGTCGTCGATCGTCGTCACGAACGTGTCGAGCCCCTGCCCGACGCCGCCTTCGAGGTCGACCGTGTACGTGCCATCGCCGTGATCGGTGATCGCGCCGATCGTGGTGAGCCCAGCGCTGTCGACGGCGTGGGTCACCGTGACCGTCGCGCCGCCGTGGCCGACCGGGTTGCCCTCCCAGTCGATCGCGGTGAGCGTGAGCGTCGCTGGCGTCGTGCCGTTGCCGGGGCGCGACGTCCGCGAGAGCAGTTGCGTGGTGCGCAGGTGATCCGGCCGGCCGCGCCAGTCGTCGCGCCATTCGTCGAACAGCCCGCGCAGCTGGATCACCGGATCCGGGTCCTGGCTCTTCTGGAAGGCGACGTTCAGGTCCATGTAGTAGGTGCCGTTGGCGCAGCCAAGCGACGCATTGCACGAGCCGTCGGTGTCGCCCATGCGCGTCAGCATCATGAACCCGATGTGCGCCGACTTGTCGGAGTTCGGGTCGAAACCCGGAGGCGGCGAGCCGCAGCGGTCGGCGTCCGACGGATCGCAGCTGCAGCGCCCGTCGCCGCCCACCGCGTGCGCCGCCTCCATGCCGGCCATCAGCTTCTCGGCGAGGTCGCCGACCGTGTTGATCACCGCATCCTCGGCGTCGTCGATCACCGGCTGCCCGGTGATGACGTTGCCCTGGATCGCGTAGTGGATGGTGCCGACGCTGCCGGCGACGCCGTTCGCGTAGGCCCCGCATCGCGAGCCGGTGAACGTCGCCTGCCGCCCGCGCAGATCGACGATGCCGTACTGGCGCGACTGATGCGAGCCGTCGCTGTTGCGCAACAGCGTCAGGATCTTGGTCGGCGACGTCCCGTTCTGCATCTCGTCCCAGATCAACCGGCGATTGCGGCCATTGCTGTCGATCGCCGACTGCGCGCACGCCCCGCCCACGCCGGCCAGCATCACCGGGCAGTACACGGTGAGGTCGAGGCTCTCGAGGCAGGTGGCGCAGCCGATCGCCACCTCGCCGGTCGCGGTGTCGACGAGGATGATCGACCACGTCGCCTCGGCGGGCGGCGTCAGCGCGCCGAGGGCGGCGGCGGCGAGGGCGATGCCACGCAACGGCCGCAGGCAGCGCAACCAAGATCCTGGCGCGAAGTTCCGCATGACACGATCTCCGGGAGTGCGAGGCGCTGATGGTAGCCTGCCCGGGAACGCCCGGGGAGACGTCCGCGCGCATGCATGACGCACGCTTCGACACCGTCGACGCCAAAGTCGTCTCCGGGATCGCCCCGGCGAAGCTCAACCTCTTCCTCGAGGTCCTGGGGCGCCGACCGGACGGCTACCACGAACTGGCGACGGTCTTCCATGAGATCGACCTCGCGGACGCCTTGACGGTCGAACTCATCGACGGCGTCGGCGACGACGAACTCGAGCTGACCGGATTGCCGATCGACGGCGATCCGCGACAGAACCTCGTGCTCCGCGCCGCCCGCGCCTTCCGCCAGCAGGTCGCGCCCGCACCACGACTGCGGATCCGGCTCGACAAGCGGGTGCCGCCCGGCACCGGGATGGGCGCGGGGTCGGCGGACGCCGCGTTCGTGCTGAGCGCGCTGCAGCGACTCTGCGCCCCTGCAGCGTCGCCTTCGCGTCTTGCGGCCGCGGCCCGACAGGTGGGTGCCGACGTCGCGTTCTTCCTGCAGGGCGGCACCGCCATCGGCCGCGGCCGCGGCGACGAGGTCGAGCCGTTCCCGCCGCCCGCGAAACCAATGGCATTCCTCGTCGCATTGCCGCCGCTCGCGATCGCCACGGCAGCCGCCTATGCGCACGTTGACTTGATCGCTCCTCGCCGCGCCGTATCTTCGTTCGTCGAAGGAATGAGGGCGGGCGCGGCAGGGAATGCGCTCCGGGGCAGTTTCAATCGATTGGAGAGCGCCGCGATCCGGGTCGAACCGGCATTGGGTCGCCTGCTCGACCAATTGAGGGGAACGACGCAGCGTCCCTGGGTCATGACCGGATCGGGCTCAGCGCTGTTTGCACCCCTGGCGGACGAAGCGGACGAAGCGGACGCGGCGGATGCCGTGCGCGCGCTGCTTCCGACGCCAGCCTGCGAGTGGCGCGTCGCGCGCAGCTTCGAGCGACACCCGGGATCGCGGTGACGACGACTTCGGCTCCGGGCCGACCGTGACAAGCGGTTGTGACACGCGGTCGTCGGCGTGGTAGACGCAACTGTCGGTTTTGGGGCTTCGGGGGGGGGCGGTCTCATGAACATTTCGGAGATCCGCGTCAAGCTGGTCGACGACGGCGACGACAAGTTGCTGGCGTTCTGCACGCTCACCTTTGAGCACGAGTTCGTCGTCCGCGATCTCAAGATCATCCAGGGGCCGAATAGCCCGTTCGTCGCGATGCCGTCGCGCAAGCTGACCGATCGCTGCCCCGCCTGCGGCGGCAAGAACCACCTCCGCGCCCGCTGCTGCAACGACTGCGGCGGCCCGCTCGACACGATGCGCGCCGGCAAGGACGAGCGTGGGCGCGCCAAGCTCCACACCGACATCGCCCATCCGATCCACGCCGACGCGCGCCATCGGATCCAGGGCCGGATCCTCGCCGCCTACGCCCAGGAACTCGAGCGCTCGAAGCTCCCGGGGTACACGCCGCCGAAGCTCGGCGCCGACTACGACGACGAGGACGAGGCGGCCCGCGCCCCCTTGCGCCAGCGGCCGACGGAGCGCGAAATGGAGGCGTGAACCGCCTCCTCCACCTCCTCGGCGCCGGACGCGCCGGCGGCGCCCTCGGCGCAGCCCTCGCCCGCTCCGGCCACTCGATCGGCGCCGTCGTCACCCGTACCGCCGCCTCCGCCGCGGCAGCGGTCGCTCGCATCGGCGCCGGCGAACCGACCACCGATCCGCACCGCGCCGTTGGCGCCGACGACCTCACGCTGGTCGCGCTCCCCGAAGCCGCCGTCGCGCCGACGATCGCGGCGCTCGCCGCGCGGCGTCCACGCCTCGAGCGCGCCGTCGTCCTTCACGTCGCGGGCGCCCTCGACGCCGAAGTGCTCGCCCCGCTGCGTGCGGCGGGCGCCGCGGTCGGCACGCTCCATCCGTGTGCGGCGTTCCCCGACCGCACGCGGTCGCCCGCGCTGGCCGACGTCACCTTCGATCTCGACGGTGATGGCGCAGCGATCGCGGCGGCGCGCGCACTGGTGGCGCGCCTCGGTGCCCGCGCCATCGAACTGCCGCCGGGCGGGAAGGCGCTCTTCCACGCCTCCGCCTGCCTCGCCGCGAACGCGCTGACCGCGCTGCTCGACCACGCGACGCAGTTGGCGGAGGCCGCCGGCGCCGCCGAGCCTGCCGCACGTGAGGCGCTGGCGGCATTGGCGCGCACGGCGCTCGACGCGGTCGCCGAGCGTGGCGCCGTCCGCGCGCTGACCGA